>ERZ808037.872-NODE-872-length-23833-cov-12.041716_pt1 | contig 23833 bp, 23 predicted proteins | sample MGYA00380190_ERZ808037 | MGnify/ENA primary metagenome ERZ808037 (study PRJEB31490, sample SAMN06133399) | mouse gut metagenome | isolation source: J9 | host: mice | place: China: Chengdu | collected 2015-05 ... | reverse complement strand
TCTCGCTTTCGTTTATATTGCCGCTATCGCTATTTTGTTGATTTAGCTCATCCTTCCTTATTTTTCAAACAACCCCTCCTTATTTTTCAAACAACCCCTAATTCCAATGTGAGCAAAGCCAGTGAAAGAAAATTATTTAAAGAGGAAAGCTGTGCAGGAAATTTTTTGTGGAAGATGCGCTTCAATTCATCCACATTCTGCTCACAAATCAGGCCATGATTAGGATAGGAAGCTGCTTTTACATATGCCTGAAAGGGCGTTGAGCGCTGCGGATATCAGAACATTGGTATCGATCAGAACCCTCATATGCTCTGGTCCTCATTGCGCAGTTCTTTTACCAGCGACATAATATCTTCATCTGACGTCAGTCCCGCCCGTTCTGCCTCTCCCTTCATCTCGCTTTGGAGCATCTGCATCGCATAGACAGCAGAATTGACCATGCGAACGGTATTCCCTTCTACGATAAAAGAGACGCGGTCGCCGCTGGTTACACCGAGAATATCACGGATATCCTTGGGAATGGTAACCTGGCCTTTTGCCATGACTTTTGCGTTGTCCACAAAGGTATTGGTCAACATAGCTGTACACCTCCAGGTGAGTAGGGAAAGTAGGGATTTTTATATACTTATTATATACAGCAGGCGCTGAAAAGTCAAATGAAATTTACGGTATGTAAATTTATTATGTCGTATACAGGACCGCTCTGCACGCCTCATTTGCCGTCCGCACCAGATATTCCATAGCCTGGACGGGCCACTTGCCCGCCGCAGTCTCGCCGGTAAGCATAAGGGAGTCGGCCCCGTCCAGTACGCCGTTGTAGATGTCGCACACCTCCGCCCGGGTGGGGACAGGGCGCTGTTCCATGGACCACAGCAGCTGGGTCACCAGGCAGAAGTGGCGGCCAGCCGCCCGGCACCGGGCGGCGATATCCTTCTGGATGGCGGGCAGCTTCCACAGGGGCATGGAGTTGCCCAAGTCCCCCCGGGCAATGCAGAGCTGGTCCGCCCCGGCGATAATCTCGTCCAGATGTTCCAGCCCCTGGTGCTCCTCAATTTTGGCCATGATCTGCACCCGCTCCAGGCCCAGACCGTCCAGGGCCTCCCGCAGGACGCAGATATCCCGCCGCCCCCGCACAAAGGGCTGGAGGATGTGGGTCACGCCGTACCGCCCCGCCTGGCGCAGGTTGTCCAGGTCGGCGGGGGTGAGGGTGGGGGTGTCCACGTCGGTTCCCAGGATGGATAGGCTTTTCCGGCTGAGCAGGGGCCCGCCCCGGACCACCCGGCACAGCAGCACGGTGGGGCTGGAGCGTTTCACCTCCAGCAGCAGAGCGCCGTCGTCAATAGAAATCTGCTGCCCCCGCCGGGCGGTCTGGAGGATGCCCTGGGGGACAGGGATGCCGCCGTCCCCCAGCAGGGCCTCGTCCCCCTCCCGCAGGAGGATGGGCCGGGGCAGCTCCCCCACCCGCAGCTCAGGTCCCTGGAGGTCCAGAATGAGGTGGGCGTCCTGCCGCCCCGCCTGCCGGGCGGCGGGCCAGTACAGCCCCTCCAGCAGGGGGGCGCACTTGTCCAGGCTGGTGTGGGACAGATTGACCCGGATGCCTGTCATCCCCGCCCGAAATAGCTTGTCTAAAATGTCCCGCCGGGCGCAGGGGTCCCCCAGTGTGGCGTAAAATTCCATAGAATTTTCCTCCCTAAGCGTTCTTTTTACCTATTATGAGGGCTGTGGGGCAGGAAGTCAATGGGGAAGTTTGTGCCAGGGAGGGCGCCGGAGGATGGTATCCGGGAAGTGTCCCATTTGCAGCTTTTTATGTAGGGGCGGACATTGTCCGCCCGCGGGCGCACGCTGTGCGCCCCTACAAATCGTGCCGATTTTCCTGATTGTGATAAAATGCGCGGTAAGACACTCCCTGGTATCCGCTCCCACTTGCCTTTTCCGCCGTTTCCCTGTATAATAGGCCCAAAGAGAGGAGCGATACTGTGCGCATCATGGCCATTGATTACGGCGACGCCCATACCGGGGTGGCCCTGTCCGACCCTACCGGCTTTCTGGTTGGGACCACCACCACCATCAACAGCTGGCGGCAGGAGGTGGTGCTGGGCAGGCTGCTGGAGCTGATTGAGGAGCACCGCCCCGACGAGGTGGTGCTGGGCTTTCCCAAAAACATGGACGGCACCGACGGCCGGAAGGCCGACCTCTACCGGGAGCTGGCCGCCCAGCTGGAGGAGGCCACTGGAATGAAGGTGATTCTCTGGGACGAGCGGCGCACCACCATTGACGCCCACCAGATTTTGTTCAACCAGGGCAAGGACGGCTGGAAGCGGAAGAAGATCGTGGATGCCGTGGCCGCCTCTCTGATTCTGGAGAACTATCTGGATTTTAAGCGAATGAAACAGGAGTGATTTGTTATGAAACGACGTACATCGGGACTGCTGCTGTCCCTGCTGATGCTGGTGAGCCTCACCGCCTGCGGCGGGGACGTTGAGATGAACCAGGGCAGCCACAGTGCCGTCATACATGGTGTTTATGGATCGTCCAGCCAGCTGGTTGACCTGCCTGTGCAAGAGCCGGAGGACGGCAGCCAGGAGGGCAATTTCCCGGACGGCAGTCAGCTCTGGGATAACAGCGGCTCGGTGGAGGGCAACCGTCCCGACGGCAAGAGCAGCGAGGGCAACAGTACCGTTGACGAGGACGGCTGGTACTCCTCCAAGGAGGAGGTGGCCCTGTACATCCACCTGTATGGCGACCTGCCCGACAACTATGTGACCAAAGACGAGGCGGAGGACGCCGGCTGGAGTGGGGGTAACGTGGAGTATTACACCGGCGAGGGCACCGCCATCGGCGGGTCCCGCTTCGGAAACCGGGAGGGCCTGCTGCCCAAGGAGCAGGGACGGACCTACACCGAGTGTGACATCGACACCGTGGGGGAGAACTCCCGGGGGGCCAAGCGCATTGTCTTTTCCAACGACGGACTGGTCTACTACACCGACGACCACTATGAGAGCTTTGAACTGCTATATGGAGAACCGTAATCAACCGCCGGCTGTCTGTCAAGCCGGCTTTGCAAGGAGGGACACCCATGCGTCTGTTTGATACCCACGCCCATTACGACTCCGGGGCCTTTAACGCCGACCGGCTGGAGGTGCTCGCCTCTATGCCCGGGCAGGGGGTGGAGCTGATTCTCAACCCCGGCTGCGACCTGGACAGCTCCCGGACGGCGGTGGAGCTGGCGGAGCGGTTTCCCTTCGTCTACGCCGCCGTGGGGGTCCACCCATCGGACTGCGGCCCCTGGGAGGGCAACTGGGTGGAGGAGTTGCGCGCCCTGGCCGCCCATCCCAGGGTGAAGGCCGTCGGGGAGATCGGGCTGGACTACTACTGGAAGGAGAACCCGCCCCACGACTTTCAACAGAAGGTCTTCCACACCCAGATGGAGCTGGCGGAGGAGCTGGGGCTGCCCGTGATTGTCCACGACCGGGAGGCCCATCACGACTGCCTGGAGGTGGTCCGCGCCCACCCCGGGGGCACCGGGGTGTACCACTGCTACTCCGGCAGCCTGGAGGATGCCAAGACCCTGGTAAAGCTGGGCTGGATGCTGTCCTTCACCGGGGTGGTTACCTATAAAAACGCCCGGCGGTCGCTGGAGGTGATCGACTGGCTGCCCATGGACCGCATCATGATTGAGACCGACTCCCCCTACCTCACCCCGGAGCCCTTCCGGGGCAAGCGGAACGACTCAGGCAAGGTGTACCGGGTGGCGGAGACCATCGCCCAGGTAAAGGGGATGGACCCGGAGGAGGTCGCGGAAATCACATTGGAAAACGGCAAGCGGTTTTTTGGAATTGAGGAGGAAACACGATGACCATTACCTATGAGTATGAGGGCGCGCTGTATGTCAACCTGACCAACAAATGCAACTGCGCCTGTGATTTCTGCCTGCGTCAGGGCAAGGCGGAGGGGTCCATCTACACCGAGGACTCCCTGTGGCTGGAGCGGGAGCCCACCCGGGAGGAGGCCCTAGACAGCTTTCTCAGCCGGGACGTGTGCGCCTACCGGGAGATCGTTTTCTGCGGCTACGGCGAGCCCACCTACCGGCTGGATGATCTGCTGTGGCTGGTGGACCGGCTGAAGGAGAAATTTGGGGACAAGCTGCCCCCGGTGCGCATCAACACCAACGGCCACGCCAACCTCATCAACGGCCGGGACGTGTGTTCCGAACTGTATGGCCGCATCGACACCGTGTCCATCTCCCTTAACGCCACCAACGCGGCGGACTATGTGGCCCTGTGCCACCCCGTCCAGGGGGAGGAGGCCTGGCAGGCCATGCGGGATTTTGCCTGGGAGTGCACCGCCTATGTTCCCAATGTGGTGCTGACCATCGTGGACAAGGACAAGACCCCCAAAGAGATTGAACGCTGCAAACAAATTGCCGAGGGGCTGGGTGTGAAACTGCGCATCCGAAGCTTCATCGACTCCTGAAAAAGCGCCGCCCTGTGGGCGGCGCTTCGTTTATTTTTGGCTTAGCTGGTAGAGCATCTGCACCGTCTCCTCCCGGGTGGCGAAGGAGCGGTAGCGCAGGCCGTCCCCGTCCCCGGAGACGATGCCCTGGCCCTCCGCCCACTCCCGGGCGGGGGCGGACCAGTCCCCGGGCTGGAGCCCGGCCCGCTGGGCCAGATAGCCCTCCATCAGCTCGTTGAAGCGTTCCTGTGTCATGTCGTCCTCCTCGTCTCCGTCCTCCATCGCCTGAGCCACGTCCCGGCGGAACTGGTCCATGGTGATGCCGTGCTTGGGCCACCACTGGAGCACGTCGCTGTGGTTGCTGGCCCCCCCCTGCTGGTAGCCCTCGGCGTGGCAGAGGACCACCCCGGGCTGTGCCGGGTCCAGGTTGAACTGGCTGCACAGCATGGCGGTGAGCTGGACGGCGTTGTGGTAGATGTCGTCAAAATAGGGCTGGTTGGCCTCCACGTCGTAGCCGATCATGGTGCCGCCCTGATAGGTGTGGCCGGCGGGCTCGCAGCACTCGAAGGAGATGTGTGTGTTGTTGGCGCTGCGGCCGGAGGTGCCGGTGCCGGCGTGCCAGCCCCGCATGGTCCAGGGCAGGGTCTGAATGATCCGCTCCCGGCTGACGAAGGCGTGTACGCATTTTTCCACATCCGGCCTGTTCCAGCGGCTGATAAACACCTCCGGATCGGGCTGGGCCACCCCGGTGGAGTGGACCATCACCCCCTGGGGCTTGATGGTCCGGCCGATTTTATAGCAGTCGTTTTCCGTGAGGAATTGCTGCTCCAAGTCAAGTTTCATGACAGCCTCCTTTGCGGCGGGGCCTGGAGGGGCCCTGCCATCCTATGCGGGAGGACGGGGCGGTGACAGAAGGTGCACCGCCTTTAAGCATGCCGTCTGCGTTCCATATTAAAAAACCAGAAGCGGCAGGGCGAAAAGCCCTGCCGCTCCGTTGGGGTTCGATAGAGAGTTGTTACTTCTTCCCCGCCATATGGGTGGAGTTGACCACCACACTGGTGAGGGCAAACAGGGCCAGGGCGTTGGGAATGACCATCAGGTTGTTGAACATGTCGGTCAGCTCCCACACCAGGTCGTTGGACATCAGGGTGCCCAGGAAGATGAACACCAGGCCCAGAGCTGCGTAAATCTTGGCGGACTTCTTGCCGAACAGGTAGATCACGTTTATCTTGCCAAAGAGGTTCCAGCTCAAAATAGTGGAGAAGGCGAAGAAAAACAGGCAAATTGCCACAAACATGGCACCGGCGGTCTCGCCGAAGACCACGCCGAAGGCGGTCTGAGCCAGGTTGGCCTTGCCCAGGGTGGTGCTCTCAGCGGCGGCTCCACAGGCGGCCAGAGGGCCGTCGGCGGTGTACAGGGTGGAGATGACCACCAGGGCGTTGAGGGTGAGTACCACGAAGGTGTCCATAAACACGCCGATCATAGCCACCACGCCCTGGTCGTGGGGGTCGGTGACGTTGGCCTGGGCGTGGGCGTGGGGGGTGGAGCCCATGCCGGCCTCATTGGAGAACAGGCCCCGCTTGGCGCCCTGGCTGATGGCGGTTTTGATGGCGTAGCCGAAGCCGCCGCCGATGATGGCCTGGGGCTGGAAGGCATACTGGAAGATCATGCCGAAGGTGGCGGGGATGTATTTGGCCCGGGCGACGAGGACCACCAGGCCGCCCAGCAGGAAAATAGCCGCCATGACGGGAACTACCTTCTCGGTGACGGAGGCCAGCCGCTGCACGCCGCCCAGGAAGATAATGCCGCAGATGACCACCAGCACCGCGCCCACGATCCAGCTGGGGACGCCGAAGGCGGTGTTGAAGGTAGAGCCGATGGAGTTGGACTGGACCATGCAGCCCATGAAGCCCAGGGCCAGGATGATGGCCACGGCGAAGAAGCCGGCCAGGAACTTGCCAAAGCCGCCCTTGAAAGCGGTGGTGATGTAGTAGACGGGGCCGCCGTGGTAGGAGCCGTCCTCGTCGGCCCGGCGGGTCTTGATGGCCAGAGTGGCCTCAGCGTAGATGGTAGCCATGCCGAAAAAGGCGATAATCCACATCCAGAAGATGGCGCCGGGGCCGCCGGTGAGGATGGCGCCGGAGGCGCCCACGATGTTGCCGGTGCCCACCTGGGCGGCAATGGCGGTGGCCAGGGCCTGGAAGGAGCTCATGCCCTGTTCCTGCCGCCCGCCGCGGAGGGACAGGTTGCCGAAGGTCTTCTTCATCCCCTCGCCAAAGCAGCGGATCTGGACAAAGCGGGTGCGGATGGTGTACCACAGGCCCACGCCAATGAGGAGGAAAACCAGGATGTAGTTGGACAGGTATTCGTTGATTTTTGCCACGATGGGGAAAAGTGTTGCTTCAAGCTCAGCCATAATAATACTTCCTTTCTTTTTCCTTTATTTTTTATCGCTGAAATACTCTTTGGTAATGGAGGCCACCGCGCCGGAGAGCAGCAGCAAAGCGATCAGGTTGGGGATGGCCATTGCGCCGTTGAGGGTGTCGGAGATGTTCCACATCAGGTCGCCGGAGCCGGTGGCCCCCACGATGCAGAACAGGACGAAAATCACCTTATATACAGAGGTAACCACCTTGTTGTCCCGGGAGATGTAGCCCCAGCACCGCTCGCCGTAGTAGCTCCAGCTGAGGATGGTGGACAGGGCGAAGAAGACCAGACTGAGCTGGATAATGGTGCCGCCCAGGGTGCCGGGGAGGATGGCGTTAAAGGCGGCCACAGCGGCGGAACCCTTGGAGGCGTAGCCCTCCAGGGCGGCCTCGCCCAGCTCGAAGCCGGACAGCAACACGGTGAAGGCGGTGATGGAGCAGATGACAATGGTGTCGAAGAAGACCTCGAACACCCCCCAGATGGCCTGCTCGGCGGGCTCCTGGGTGGAGGAGGCGGCGTGGGCGATGGGGGCGGAGCCCAGACCGGCCTCGTTGGAGAACACGCCCCGGGCGAAGCCGTTCTTCATGGCGATCATGATGGCGTAACCAAACACACCGCCGCCCACCGCCTCAAAGCTGAAGGCGCTGGAGAAGATGGCGCCCAGCACGCCGGGGATGTCGGTAATGCGCATAAGGATGACCACAATGCCCGCCGCCACATAGAACACGGACATGAAGGGGACCAGCAGGGAGGTGACCTGTCCGATGCGCTTCACGCCGCCCAGGACCACCACGCCCACCAGCACGGTGAGGGCGACGCCGGTGACCATGGGGTCCAGCCCGAACAGGCCGCTGACCGCTCCGGCAATCTCGCTGGACTGGGCGATGTTGCCGATGCCGAAGGAGGCCAGGCCCCCCAGCAGGGCGAAGACAACGGCCAGCCACTTCCAGTTTTTGCCCAGGCCGTTTTCAATGTAGTACATGGGGCCGCCCTTGTGGACGCCGTCCGCGCCGGTGTCCCGGAATTTCATGGCCAGGGCGATCTCGGCGTATTTGGTGCACATACCGAAGAAGGCGGACACCCACATCCAGAACACGGCCCCCGGTCCGCCGATGAAGATGGCCCCGGTGACGCCGGCGATGTTGCCCGTGCCCACGGTGCCCGCCAGGGCAGTGGTCACCGCCTGGAAGGGGGACAGGTTGCTGCCGTGGTCGGTCTGGCCCTTTTTGCGGAACAGGGAGCCCACGGTGTTCCGCATGATATAGCCGAACCGGCGGACCTGGACCCAGCCGGTGCGGAAGGTGAGGAACACGCCGGTGCCCACCAGCAGGGCCAGCATGATGGGGCCCCAGACAAAGTCGTTGGCGGCGCGCTCTGCATTCATGACAATCTCCAGAAATTTTTCCATAGCCTACTCTCCTTCGCGGGGCAGACAAAAAACGGGCCGCGGGGGATGCCCGCAGCCCAAAGAAAAAGCACAGCCCGGCGGAGCACAGGCCCCGCCGTTTTGACTTTCCTCTGTCCTTTTGCCTGAGAGATTGGCGGGGCGTTCTGCCCCGCGTTGCACCTTCGGCACCCGGTAAACGAGCTTCTCCAGAGTCACATCCACGCGCAGTCCTCATCCCACAGGGGACGCCTGAGAGTGTTATTCCTTCGGCAGGCCGTAAGGCCGTTTTCCTGCGCGCTTCGTCTGTCCCTATTCAATTACCAGCATACCATACCACATGACAGGGGGATTTGTCAACGTCTGACGGACAACAATACACCGATTACGGATTTTTCAGCTAATTAAACGAACAGAGCAGAATTTTCGTCCAATAAAGTTTACAATTTGCTCTTTTTTTGCGGGGACGGGTGTGGTATACTGATTTAGATTGTGATTATCTGTGTGTAGGGACGGATATTATCCGTCCGTTATGCGACGGAAAGGGTATGCGGTCAGGAGATACCCGCCCCTGCAAACTGGGTTGCTCGTAGGGGCGCACATTGTGCGCCCGCACAGAGCGGCAAAGATTTGACGGCGGGCGGACAATGTCCGCCCCTACACAGTGATCCCTCAACACATGAAACCGAGAGGTGTTTTACACAATGAGCCTGTTTACCAAGATCTTCGGGACCTCCTCCCAGCGGGAGCTGAAGTCTATCTACCCCATTGCCGATAAGGTGGACGCCCTGGAGGAGGAGTACAAAGCCCTCACCGATGCCCAGCTCCAGGCCAAGACTCCGGAGCTGAAGGAGCGCCTGGCCAACGGCGAAACCCTGGACGACATCCTCCCCGAGGCCTTCGCCGCCTGCCGGGAGGCCGCCTGGCGGGTGATCGGCCTGCGGCCCTACCGGGTGCAGGTGGTGGGCGGCATCGTCCTCCACCAGGGCCGCATCGCCGAGATGAAAACCGGCGAAGGCAAGACCCTGGTGGCTACCCTCCCCGCCTACCTCAACGCCCTGGCGGGCAAGGGGGTCCACGTTATCACCGTGAACGACTACCTGGCCAAGCGTGACTCGGAGTGGATGGGCAAGGTCTTCCGCTTCATGGGTCTCACGGTGGGTCTGGTGATTCACGGCGTGATGGGCGAGGAGAAGAAGGCCGCCTATCAGGCGGACATCACCTATGGCACCAACAACGAATTTGGCTTCGACTACCTGCGGGACAACATGGCCATCTACTCCCAGGAGCTGGTCCAGCGGGGCCACGCCTTCGCCATCGTGGACGAGGTGGACTCCATCCTCATCGACGAGGCCCGCACCCCCCTGATTATCTCCGGCCAGGGGGAGAAGTCCACCCAGCTGTATACCATCGTGGACCAGTTCGTCTCCCGCCTGAAGTGCCAGCGGGTGCGGAAGGTGGACGAGAAGGAGGAGGAAGACGTCGATATCGACGCCGACTACATCGTGGACGAGAAGGCCCGCACCGCCACCCTCACCGCCCGGGGCATCAAGAAGGCGGAGGAGGCCTTCCAGGTGGAGAACCTGGCGGACATGGAGAACACCACCCTCTCCCACCACATCAACCAGGCCATCAAGGCCCGGGGCGTGATGAAGCGGGATATCGACTACGTGGTGAAGGACGGCCAGGTCATCATTGTGGACGAGTTCACCGGCCGCCTCATGTTCGGCCGGCGGTACAATGAGGGCCTGCACCAGGCCATCGAGGCCAAGGAGCATGTGGAGGTGGCCAACGAATCCAAAACCCTGGCCACCATCACCTTCCAGAACTACTTCCGCCTCTATGACAAGCTGTCCGGCATGACGGGCACCGCCCTCACCGAGGAGGAGGAGTTCGGCACTATCTACGAGCTGGATATCGTGGAAATTCCCACCAACAAGCCCCTGGCCCGTATCGACCAGCCCGACGTGGTGTACAAGAACGTGTCCGGCAAGCTGCGGGCCATTGTGGATCAGATCGAGGCCTGCCACGCCAAGGGCCAGCCCGTGCTGGTGGGCACCGTGTCCATCGAGAAGTCGGAGGAGCTGTCCGCCATCCTCAAGCGCAGGGGCGTCAAGCACAATGTCCTCAACGCCAAGAACCACGAGAAGGAAGCGGAGATTGTGGCCCAGGCGGGCAAGTTCGGGGCGGTCACCGTGGCCACCAATATGGCCGGCCGCGGCACCGACATCATGCTGGGGGGCAACGCTGAGTTCCTGGCCAAGGCCGACCTGCGCAAGGCGGGGATGTCCGACGAGCTCATCGCTGAGGCCACCGGCTTCGCCGAGACCGACAACCAGGAGATTTTAGACGCCCGGAAGAAGTTCTCTGAGGCGGAAGCCAAGTATAAGGCGGAAATCCAGGAGGAGGCCGACCGGGTCCGGGCGGCGGGCGGTCTGTTCATCCTGGGCACCGAGCGCCACGAGTCCCGGCGCATCGACAACCAGCTGCGCGGCCGCGCCGGCCGTCAGGGCGACCCGGGCGAAACCCGGTTCTTCCTCTCTCTGGAGGACGACATTATGCGCCTGTTCGGCTCTGAGCGGGTGTATAACCTGATGGAGAAGCTGGGTGTGGATGAGGACACCCCCATCGACGCAAAAATGCTGTCCGGAGCCATTGAGAACGCCCAGAAGCAGGTGGAGTCCCGGAACTTCCAGACCCGGAAAAACGTGCTCCAGTACGACGACGTGATGAATACCCAGCGTGAGATCATTTACAAGCAGCGCCGCCAGGTGCTGGACGGGGAGGACCTGCAAAACTCCATTCAGAACATGCTGCGCAACATGATTTCCAACGCCATCCAGGGCCACATGGGCGAGCAGAAGCACATGGATGCCGAGAACTTCCGGGAGGCGGTGGCCCACTTCCGCGCCATGTTCCTGGCCCCCACCGACCTGCTGCTGTCCGACGAGGAACTGGCCCGGTACGACGCCGAGGAGCTGACCCAGCTGGTGCTGGACAAGGCGGAAGCGGCCTACGCCCGGAAGGAGCAGGAGATTACCCCGCCCCTCATGCGGGAGCTGGAGCGGGTGATTATGCTCCGGGTGGTGGACGAGTACTGGATGGACAACATCGATGCCATGACCGAGCTGCGCCAGGGTATCGGCCTGCGGGCCTACGCCCAGAACGACCCTGTGGTGGCCTATAAAGAGGAAGGCTACGAGATGTTTGAGAACATGGTGGCCGCCATTCAGGAGGAGACCCTGCGCCGGCTGTTCCTGGTCCGCCTGCGCCAGAATGAGGAGGTCAAACGGGAGCGGGTGGCCAAGGTCACCGGCGAGAGCGGTTCCGGCGACGGCACCGTCCGCAAACAGCCCGTCCGCAAGGTGGTCAAGATCGGCCGCAACGACCCCTGCCCCTGCGGCTCCGGCCTGAAATGGAAAAAGTGCACCTGTGCGCAGTATCACCCGGAACTGAAATAATACAGCAGCCTCTCCCGTCCTGTGGCGGGAGAGGCTGCCTCTTTTTAAATTAAGGTTTGCAGCGTGTTGTTTAATTCCGGGATGTCCTCACTGATGATTTCCCAGACGAGACGGAGATTGACCCCCTCGTAGTCGTGGACGATACGGTTACGCAGGCCGTACATCTCACGCCAGGGGATTTCCGGATGTGCCCGGGCAAAAGCGTCGTCTGTCACCCGGCAGAGCTCGCCCAGCTGACTGAGGTTAAATACACAGGCCTCTACCAGCTTGGTGTCCTGGGCAAAGCGGTCGTAGGTGTATCCTTCGCAGTAACAGGCTAACTTTTCGGTGTACCGGAGCATTTTTTGCAGGATAATATCATTTCTCATAGATCGTTACCCCAGTGGAAGTAATTTCACGGTCGATTTTCGACCCCTTTTCAATGTGGGTCACGTCTAAAATATCCACCGGCATACCGACGGCCCGACGGACCGCATCCATAAAGCCTACAAATTTCAGCCCGCGCAGCCTGCTGTCCACGAGCAGGTCCAGGTCGCTCTTTTCCGTCGCAAGGCCCTTTGCCACAGAGCCAAATAAGACGGCGCGGGAAATGCCGTATTGGTCAAAGACGGGAGAAAGCGCAGTCCGAATATCAGATATAGTCTGTGACATTTCAATCCCTCCCTGTTCCATATTATATCATGGATTTGCCCGTCTCAGTCCTTCCAGGTCGCCGGACTGGATGGCGTTCAGATTGGCGGCGATTTTTTCCTCGGGCCAGTCCCACCATTTCAGTTCCAGCAGCTGGTCGATCTCCGAATCGGAGAACCGCCGCCGGATGGGCCGGGCGGGCACGCCGCCCACGATGGTGTAGGGCGGGACGTCCTTTGTGACCATCGCCCGGGCGGCGACAATTGCCCCGTCCCCGATGGTGACGCCGGCCAGAACCACCGCCTCGTAGCCGATCCAGACGTCGTTTCCGATCACGATATCGCTCCGGTTGTCCCAGGCTTCGGGGATGCGGGCCACATCCAGCCCCCACTCCTCAAAGAGGACGGGGAAGATGTAGGTGGACAGGGAGCGCAGAGTGTGGTTGGCGCTGTTGAACAGGAACTTTGCGCCGCAGGCGATGGAACAGAACTTGCCGATTACCAGCCGCTCTTGGTTGATGGGGTAGTGGTAGAGCACATTGTTGCGCTGGAAGTCCCTGGGGTCGTTGACGAAATCGTCGTAAATGGTGTAGTCCCCCACCGAGATAGAGGGGTCTGTCACCACATTTTGCAGGTAGACGGTGCTGTGCCCCTGGGAGCGGGGATAGATTTTCCATTGCGGGATCATATGTAACCTCCTGAATTGATTTTAGTTGTCCATGATCCCGCTGAGGACAATGCATCGCTTCACGCATACCACCCCTTTCACATCCGGGTGCCCTTGTAGTTTCCCCGCCGGGCGGCGGACCCCGCCTTGGGGCGGCGCTTGCGGCGGAAAACGGTAAGTTTCAGGATCACAATGGCGGTCAGGAACAGCACCACGGCCAGGATGATGCGCACCCCCTCGTTCTGGAAGAACTGGAAAAACTGCTGCTTCTTATACAACAGTTCCGACCGCTCCACCGAGGTGACGGCCACCAGGTCCAGCTGGCCATAGACCTCCCCGTTGTAGGAGAGGGTCATAATGCCCATCACCTGTCCGGCCTCCACCGGGGCCTCCACCTCCTTGGCGTAAAGGGTGATCTTGGTCTCGATGTCGTTTAGGTCCATGGACTTGGGCAGGGTGCGGGTGATGGAGCCCTGGGGTTTCACGTTCACCTCGTCGGCCTGGCGGGACATGGTGACCTTCACCGTCTCCACCGGCTCGCTGTCCTTGGTGATGGTCACCCGCTGGAAGTTGTTAAAGCCGTACTCCAGCAGCCGCTTGCTCTCCCGGAACTGGCCCTGGCGCAGCTCGGTGTCGCCGGGGACCTCCATAGGTCCGGAGCCCAAGATGACGGAGATCAGCACCTCGTCCCCGTCCTCGGCGGCGGCGGCCAGGCACCGGCCCGCCTCGTCGGTGTTGCCCGTCTTGCCGGCGATGCACTTTTCATAGATGTATCCGCTGTACCGCCATGTGGAGACCAGGGCGTTGGTGTTGTACATCTCCCGGGGACCGGACATATCGGTGGCGTGGAGGGTGTATTTGGGGACCTTGGAGATTTCAAGGTAGGTGTCGTACTCCAGGGCGGCCTTCAGAATCAGGGCCAGATCATAGGCGGTAGAGTAGTGGTTTTCGTTGTGGATGCCCACCGGGTTGGTAAAGTGGGTGTTCTGGCAGCCCAGCTCAGAGGCCTTCCGGTTCATATGGTCCACAAAGTCCTCAATGGTGCCGTCCACAGCCACAGCCAGCACGTTGCAGGCGTCGGCGTAGGAGGGGATAAGCGTCAGGTAGAGCAGCTCCTCCACAGTGAGCACCTCTCCCAGCTTGAGATTGGCGTTGACGTAGGACTGGGTGACCCCCTGCATCCGGGTCTCTCCGGCGGTGATGGGGGTGTCCAGAGAGAGCTGGCCATACTCGATGGCCTCCAGCACCAGCAGGGCGGTCATAATTTTGGTAATGCTGGCGGGGTAGGCCTTTTCGGTGGCCCTCATGTCGTATAAAATTTCGCCGTGGTTGGCGTCCAGAAGGACGGCGTGGGTGCAGAACAGGTCCAGGTCCTCCTGCCCCGGGACGACGGCGGAGGCGGGCAGCAGAGACATGGACAGGGCAAACAAAAGGATCAGGGAAAGAAAAGGATATTTTTTCATAGGAAAATCTCCATATGTATGTTATAATGAGGTGCGTACCCCAGTGTATCGCACATGAGGGGAAAAGGCAATTAAGATTTTTTTAATTTTTACGGTATAACCGCGACCGTACTGATTATAACAAAAAGCGGGCAAAACCGCAAGGGGGCACGGGATATGGGAGGAAAATCCAGATACGCAGGGGCGGTGCTGGCCCTGTTTGCCGTCTTTGTCCTGGTATGCGGCACCTGGTATCTGGCCCGGACCACCGCCCCGGAGCCCTTTCAGGTGTCCTCGGTCCGCCGTCCGCCGGCGGAGGAGGTATCCGCCGAACCGGACGCAGAGGGGGAGGTCTATCCGGACAGCCTCCTGCCCGGCGAGGTGATCGACATAAACATGGCGGACGCATACGACCTTCAGCGCCTGCCGGGCATCGGGGAGAAGCGGGCCGGGGACATTGTGGCCTACCGGGAGGAGCACGGCCCCTTCTCGAGTGTGGATGGGCTGACGGAGGTGTCCGGCATCGGACCGGGCATTTTGGAGGGCCTGCGGGAGTATGTGAGCGTAAAGCCTCCCTTCTAGAGGGAGGTGGCACGGCGAAGCCGTGACGGAGGGAGTTTTCCAAAGCAGAGAGGACTCCCTCAGTCAGCCCAATAGGCTGACAGCTCCCTCAAAGAGGGAGCCTTAAATAGGAGACAGGAGTATAGCTATGGCAAAAATATTAGTAGTAGACGACGAACAGGTGCTGGTGAAGGGCATCAAGTTCAACCTGGAGCACGAGGGCTACCAGGTTGAGGTGGGGTTCGACGGCGAGCAGGCAGTGGAGCTGGCCCGGGAGGGCAGCTTCGACCTGATTCTGCTGGACCTGATGATGCCAAAGATTGACGGCCTGCAGGCCTGTATGCGCATCCGGGAGTTCTCCAACGTGCCCATCATCATGCTGACGGCCAAGGGGGAGGACACCGACAAGATCATGGGCTTTGAGTGCGGAGCCGACGACTACATCACCAAGCCCTTCAACCTGCTGGAGCTGAAAGCCCGGGTGCGGGCCCTGCTGCGCCGCTCCGGGGCGGCGGAGCAGAAAAAGGCGGAGGCGGTGCTCACCGCCGGCCACATCCGGCTGGACACCGCCGCCCGGGCGGCCTGGCGGGACGGGGCGCCGGTGGAGCTCACCGCCAAGGAGTTCGACCTGATGGAGCTGCTGCTGCGCAACCCGGGGAGGGTATACAGCCGGGAGAACCTGCTCAACGTGGTGTGGGGCTATGAGTATATCGGAGACTATCGCACGGTGGACGTCCACGTCCGCCGCCTGCGGGAGAAGCTGGAGCTGGACCCCGCCAGCCCGGAGTTTATCCGCACCAAGTGGGGTGTGGGGTACTATCTGGCCAAGCTATGAACAAGAAAAATAAGGTCCCCTTTTTTGCCTCCCTCCAAGTGAAGTACGCCCTGAGCTACTTTGTCATCTTCGCGGTGGTGCTGGTGCTGCTGAACACCTACCCCCTTATGGCCTCTCAGGAGCTGCTGTTCACCTCCAAGCGGGATTCGCTGAAAAGCCAGACGGCGGTGATGGCCTCCGCCCTCATGGAGCTGGAGTCCCTGTCCGCCGAGCAGGTGGCCCGGGTGATGAACATGCTGGACAGCATGGGCACCACCCGCATCCTGGTCACCGACCCGGCGGGGCTGATCCTCTATGACAGCACCAGGCAGCCCGGCGAGGGGGAGGAGGACAGCTCCAACGGGGAGGCCGAGTACCGCTACGCCCTGTATCAGGAGGTGGTGTCCGCCCTGCGGGGGAACGACGTGTTTTACTCCCGCTATGTGGACCGGATGTTTACCTCCACCGCCGCCATGCCTATCGTCTACCGGGGCATGGTCATCGGCGCCATCTACATCCTGGAGGTGGACCGGGCCCAGGGGCAGCTGCTGGACAGCTTGCAGCAGAATCTGCGCACCATCTCCCTGGTGATCGCGGCGGTGACAGTGGTGATGTCCACCTTCTTCTCCAAAATGCTCACCGCCCGCATCGCCGCCCTGCTGCGGGCCATCCGCATCGTGGGCGAGGGGGAGTACGGCCACCGGCTCCAGCCCGTGGGCCGGGACGAGATGGCCCAGCTGGCCGGGGAGTTCAACCAGCTTACCGACCGCCTCCAGACCACCGAGGAGGTCCGCCGCCGCTTTGTCTCCGACGCCAGCCACGAGCTGAAAACCCCCCTGGCCTCCATCCGCCTGCTGGCCGACTCCATTTTGCAGACCGACGAGATGGACCCGGCCATGGTGCGGGACTTTGTGGGGGACATCGGCTCCGAGGCGGAGCGGCTCACCCGCATCACCGAGCACCTGCTGGCCCTCACCCGGCTGGACAGCCTGCCCGCCGGAGAGGAGTGGGCGGTGGACGTGGCCCGGGTGACGGAGCGGACGGTGGCCCTGCTCCAGCCGGTGGCCGACGCCGCGGGGGTCACAGTGGAGAAAAATCTGAAGCCGGGCTGCGCCGTCCTGTGTACCGAGGATGACCTGTCCCAAATCTGCTATAACCTGGTGGAAAATGCCGTCAAATACAACTATAACGGCGGAAAGGTGTTCGTCTCGGTGTACCGGGACGGGGACCAAGTGCTGCTGGAGGTGGGGGACACCGGCGTGGGCATCCCGGAGGAGGACCTGCCCAAGGTGTTCAACCGCTTCTACCGGGTGGACAAGGCCCGGTCCCGGGCCGCCGGCGGCACCGGACTGGGGCTGTCCATCGTCCGGGACACGGTGCGCCGCCACGGCGGCTGGGTCACTGCCCGCCCCCGGAGCCCGGAGGGCAGCCTGTTTACCGTGGGCTTTCCCCGGTATGTGCTGGAGGAGGATGAGAGGGGGCGGGGCCAATGAGGAAAAAACGGTGGGTTCTGCTTCTGATCCTGACCCTGCTCCTGGCCGCCTGCGGCGGGGAGACGGAGCACACAGAGGGACCCGTCCTCTGGTTCTGCACCGGAGGGGAGCGGGACCACGGCCCCGCCCTGTCCCCCCAGCCCTACCAGGGGGAGATGACCCCGGAGGCGCTGCTGTCCGCCCTGCTGGCCGGGCCCGAACAGGCGGGACTGGTCTCCCCCTTCCCCAGAGGGGTCGCCATGCAGCAGTGGAGCTGGGATGAGGAGCGGCCGGGGGTGCTGCTGGTGGACCTGTCTGAGCAGTACGGCGCCCTGGCCGACGTGTCCCTGAGCCTGGCCGACTACTCCATCGTCCTCACCCTGTCCCAGGCGGAGGGGGTGGAGGAGGTGGAGATCACCGCCGGCGGCCGAAGGGTCAGCTACCGCAGCCACCAGGTCCTGTCTGCACAGGAGGCCGTGCTGTGGGACGAGCTGGCGGATACCCCCTCGCAGGGGCGGCCCCCACAAAACACTTGACAAATTCTGTATTTGTCTGTAATCTTAGGTCTATTCAAAGGAAAGAAGGCGTTCTCCATGAGCAATTATAAAATCAACACCAAGTGCGTCCAGGGGGGCTATACGCCCGGCAACGGCGAGCCCCGGCAGATCCCCATTGTCCAGTCCACCACCTTTAAATATGCCACCAGCGAGGACATGGGCAAGCTGTTCGACCTGGAGGCCAGCGGTTACTTCTATACCCGGCTCCAGAACCCCACCAACGACCATGTGGCCGCTAAAATCTGCGACATGGAGGGCGGGACCGCCGCCATGCTCACCTCCTCCGGCCAGGCAGCCAACTTCTACGCCGTTTTCAACATCGCCAACTGCGGTGACCATGTGGTGGCCTCCTCCACCATCTACGGCGGTACCTACAACCTGTTTCACGTCACCATGCGGAAGATGGGCATTGACTTCACCTTCGTCTCCCCCGACTGCACCGAGGAGGAGCTGAATGCCGCCTTTAAGCCCAACACCAAGGCGGTCTTTGGCGAGACCATCGCCAACCCCGCCCTCACGGTGCTGGACATTGAGAAGTTTGCCAAGGCTGCCCACGCCCACGGCGTCCCCCTGATTGTGGACAACACCTTTGCCACCCCGGTAAACTGCCGGCCTTTCGAGTGGGGCTGCGACATTGTCACCCACTCCACCACCAAGTATATGGACGGCCACGGGGCCGGTGTGGGCGGCTGTATCGTGGACAGTGGCCGGTTTGACTGGATGGCCCACAAGGAAAAATTCCCCGGCCTGTGCACCCCCGACGACAGCTACCACGGCATTACCTACGCCGAGAAATTCGGTCTGGCCGGGGCCTTCATCACCAAATGTACCGCCCAGCTCATGCGGGATTTCGGCTCCATCCAGTCCCCCCAGAACGCCTTTCTGCTGAACCTGGGGCTGGAGAGCCTCCATGTCCGCATGCCCCGCCACTGCGAGAACGCCCTGGCGGTGGCCAGCTACCTGAAGGCCCACCCCAAGATCAGCTTTGTCACCTTCCCCGGCCTGGAGGGGGACAAGTACTACGACCTGGCTCAGAAGTATATGCCCGACGGGACCTGCGGCGTGGTGTCCTTTGGCTTCAAGGACGGTCGGACCGCCGCTGAGACCTTTATGAAGCACCTCAAGTTGGCCGCCATCGAGACCCACGTGGCCGACGCCCGCACCTGCACCCTCCACCCCGCCTCCGCCACCCACCGGCAGATGAACGACCAGGAGCTGGTGGCCGCCGGCATTACCCCCGATCTGGTCCGCTTCTCCTGCGGCATCGAGGACGCCGCTGACCTGATTGCCGACATCGAGCAGGCCCTGACCCATGTATAAATAAGTGTGTGTCCCCGCCCTCGCGGGCGGGGACACAGAGGCTAAAAGAGGTAATAAAATGAAAAATGCTGGAACTGTTTTGCTGTATAACTGCTCCGCTCCGGAGTTTTCCAAGCTGAAGCAGATTTTTGCCATGCTCCGCCTGCGGATGCGGGTGGTGGAGCCCGACCGGTACCATGTCCCCCTGGAGGAGCTGGCCCGGGGACAGGGAGAGGCGGGAGAGACAGCCGAGGCTCTGCCCGAGCCCATGCTGGTGTTCTGCGGCCTGGGCCAGGCCCTGCTCAACCAGGTGCTGGAGGTCATCCGTCTGGCCAAACTGCCCCCGATCCCCCTGAAAGCGGTGCTGACCGACACGAATCAGGCGTGGAACACCGTGCAGCTCCATGAGGAACTGCTCAGGGAGCGGGAGGCCATCGCGGCACAAAAAGCGGAAAAGACGTAAAAACTTGAAATTACCCGTTGACAAATTTGTCCGGGAACAGTATAATAATTAAGCGGTCTGAAAATGACCGCGTCTTGCGGCTGTGCTGGAATTGGTAGACTGGCAAGCTTGAGGTGCTTGTGTCCGGATGGGCGTACGGGTTCGACTCCCGTCAGCCGCACCAGAGAAACCCCTTGGATTTGTTGAGAATCCAAGGGGTTTTGACTTGCTATTGGATGAAAGCGGTCAAAAAAGTTTGACCACAGTTTTACCCGTCAGCCGATGACCCCAAATTTGACCCCTTGGCTGCCGAAATCTGTTCCTGGAGATAGCGGCTCAAATCCTCCGCCTCGGCCCTCTTTCCGAAGTCCTGATCAGAGACATAGGTGTCCATCGTGAACGCGGCGGAGTAGTGCCCCATGTTTGCCTGCACCGTCTTGACGTTGTTTTTCGCCTGGATGGCGAACGTGGCGTAAGAGTGGCGGAGACTATGGAAGTTTACATCTCCCATTCCCAACTTTTTGAGAATCCGCTTCAAATTCCGGTAAACATCGCTGGGCTTCAAGTGACCGCCCAGCTCATTTGTGAAAACCAGATTATGCGGATTGTCCCAGGCATCGCCCGCCAGAGCCCGCATTTCGTCCTGCTGTGCCTTGTGCTCCCGCAGGAGCGCCAGCACATCATCCCCGACAATCACCCGGCGATCCGTGTGATTCTTGGTCTCCACGAAACGAAAACCCTTGCCGTCTCCGATGTACTTCAACTGGCACTTGACCAGAATGGCCGACTTCTTCCAGTCGATGCAGTCCCAGGACAGCCCCAGGATTTCACCCTCGCGCATACCAGTCATCAGACCGAAGTGATACAGCGACTCATAGCGGTGTCCCTTGATAGCCTCCAGCAGCTCGGGCAGCTCCTCCATCGTGATGGCGCGGGGCCTTTTCGGCTTGTGACCGGGCAGGCTCAGCTTGTTTTTGTCTGCTGGGTTCCTTTGGAGAATCTCACTGCTGACGGCCTGCTCCAAAACGGCGTGGATAACTCCATGAATGTTGAGGACGGTTTTTACAGTCAGCGGCTTTTCGGGGTGGGCCTTGTTCTCGGCGTTGACCAAGAGGCGCTGAATGTCCAGCGGTGTAATATCCTTGAGGCGCTTCCTTCCCAGAATGGGGAGAACGTGATTGTCAAGAATACTCCGGTAAGACTTCTCTGTCCCATTGGACTTTTCCCCCTTGGCGCTCTGGGGAATCAGATAATCCGTGAAGTATGTTTCGACCCACTGCTCCAAGGGCATACTGCTGTCGTGGATGTAATTGCCCCTGTCAACCTCGGCGGTCGTGGCGCGCAGCTTTTCGGCAACCTCGCGCTTTGTCTTGCCATAGATCGAACTGCGGCAGATTTTCCCCGTGCGGGGGTCGGTATAGGTATACCGACCCTCCCACCGTCCATCCTTGCGCTGGCGGATGCTTCCGCTTCCGTCAGCCGCCTTTTTACCTTTTCTCATAATGAATGATCCCTTTCTTTTGTTAATAGGCGGGCCGCTCGTGAGCGTGCTCCAGCCACTCGGAGAACTTGTCTTTCGCAACCATCATGCGCCGTCCCAGGTGGATGCAGGGAAAGCCCGGCTCCCGGAACAGGCTATAGGCGGCATTGCGGGAGATGCCCATTGCAGCGGCAATATCATCAGCCGTATAGACCAAGCTCTCAGCCTGATTAGCGTCTTTTCTCATAGCCAAAAACTCCTTTCATCGTTGATATAAATATGGTATGCACGTGTATTTTTTTTCATCGGCAAAACTGAGGGCAAGCGATCCAGAGGACGGCAAGCGGCTCGGTTTGGTTTTTTGGCCTCTGCTTACATACTAGCAAAGAGAGAAAATTCAATTCCAGATTTCAGCTCTGAGGAATAAAATTAACGTTTTCTTAACAAATTGCATATCTACTACAAAAGAAGTGGGGGTTATGGCAAACCACACTCCCACTTGGATCGTTATACACTATCAATGATTACGCAAAGGTGAAGGGCATTTTAATGAAGTCAACATAACAGTCGTCAGGGATGGTGAGCGGGTTGATACCCAGAGAGGCCAGCAGCTCCACATACCTCTTGCGGGTGTTGTAGGACTTGGCAACCGTGTCCATAGCGTCTGCGCCGTGTTCGCTGATTACAGTCAGGAAGCGGATCAGCTTGTTCTTCATGCTGTCTTTCAGGTCAGACAGCTCTACCCTGAGTTTTGCCATATTCAGGGAATAAAAGTCGTCCCGGTAGATGAATGTGGTAAGCTGCTTGATGTACTCATGATAGCGGTTCACATTGACCCACATATCCCACTCCCTGGGAACGCCCTTCTTTTCCTTGTAGCGGAGATGGCCGCTTTTCAGCTGTATCTCTGCCCGGATGACGTTATCCTCATAGCTGGCAATATAGAAGTCCTTATCCTTGCGCTCGTGCGCTTTGTCATACACCTGGAGAGCCTTGCTGTTGTTTTTGGCATAGATGGAAGTCTCATAGGTGTCTGTCCGGGTGGCATAGCAGCCACGGGTCCGGGCCAGCTGCAAGGTGTCGATCAGGGAAAAGCGGTCGTCTTTGTCGTCTATGACAACACTCTGGGCGTAGTCAATGCGGGATACCTTGAAATCGTCCACACTGGACCCCACGATCCCCAGGTACTTGTTGACGCGGTCTTTGATGATGGGGAAGTAGCCGCACGGGACATCGAAAATGCCCGGGTCAAAGGTGGCAATGTCATTAAATTAAGGATTTCCCGCGCTCAAAAAAGCGCCCACCACCTTTTGAAAATGTAAAAGGTGGTGGGCGCTTTTTCATGGCCCATATGCTGTTAAAATGTCGAAAGCTACTCGAATTTATTTCCCCATAGCCCGGTGCAGGAAGGTGACAATCTGCCCGCGGGTACAGGTAGCGGCGGGGGAGAAGTTACCGCCGCCTGTTCCGCTGGTGATTTTGTTCTCTACCGCCCAAGCCACAGCCTGCGCATAGTCTGCGCTGGCTGGAACATCGGTAAAATCAGCCTTGCCAGCGGGCACCGGACTTCCAGCCGCTTTCCACATGTAGTCCATCGTCATGGCGCGGGTACAGTCTGTATTCGCGCCGAAGGTGGAGCCGGACACCAACCCCTTTTCCGCTGCCCACAGAGCCGCTTTATAAAAATAATCGGTAGTTTTAACATCGGTGAAAGGATTCGCTGCTGTCGGCTCCGGTGAGCCGTTGGCGCGCCACAGGAAGGTCAAAATCTCTGCATTACTGCAAGTATTGTTGGGTGAGAAGGTAGTCTTGCTGGTGCCGCTGGTGATGTTCTTCTCCACCGCCCACAGAACCGCGTCCGCATAGTAGTCGCTGGTCTTCACATCGGTAAAGCCGCCGATAGTAGCGGGCGCAGGAATAGAGGGACTGGATGGCATATCCGGGACAGCCACTCCACTTTTTTGGATTAAGTTGATTAGGGTTTCACTGGTCTTATTTAAGCCAGAAATAGGGACAATTTGATAAGCATATTCTTTTATCCAAAACCCCCCAAGAACATTTTCTATCATGGAATAAGGATTATACCATTCGCGCTCACCGTTCCATTCGCCGAGCCAGACATTTGTTCCATCAAACTTTACATGTTCATGGGTAAAATCCGAATAGACAAGCTGATTTTGATCTATTACTCCCCATACAACACAGGATGGTACCTCTGTCATATCTATTCCACTACCGTCAAAGAATGTAAATTCATCATTGGCAATTTTCTTTTGTATGGTATTATAGCTCTCTTGATTTCGGAATAAGCCCACAACATAGAAATTATCCCTAAAAGCTGTAATATTGGCAAACGAAAAGGGTAATACCTGTTCACCGTTTCCAGTAAATGCGCCACAATAAGTATCGTGACGCTGTACACAAAATCGGTCCGGTCCAACAGAAGTAATTCGTTCGTATTGCACCGGAACAGTTATGCCTTTCCCCAATTTGTATATACCCACTTGAGGAGGCTCCGATGTTGTCAAAGACGCAAGTCCTGTGTTGATTCCCAAAATGTAACAGTCGCCGCCGCCGTAAGAAATTGTATTATATTTTGGCGGCAATAGCTGATTCAGATTCCAATCATACAGCGCTGTGCTGTTCTTTCCTAAGACAGTACTATAAGTGTCCTTAAAATTGACGCTTAATGTACGGTTTCCGTCGTCATTTATTTCGATTTGTGCATGATGAATAGAGCAGGGAA
>ERZ808037.871-NODE-871-length-23842-cov-3.834799_pt1 | contig 23842 bp, 21 predicted proteins | sample MGYA00380190_ERZ808037 | MGnify/ENA primary metagenome ERZ808037 (study PRJEB31490, sample SAMN06133399) | mouse gut metagenome | isolation source: J9 | host: mice | place: China: Chengdu | collected 2015-05 ... | reverse complement strand
GAAGAACGGTATCGGCGATGACGCCCGTCACAGCCAGCAAAACAACCGTGACGAGAATGGCAGACAGAATCACGAACATGAACAAGGCGATGCGCTTAAGACGAACGTTCCTCCCCGCGAAAATGAAGATGACCGAATCGAAAGCAACCGTATATTTCGCAAGGAGCGTCATCGCAGCCATCCATCCCAGCGCAAACAGGCCGACCATGGTGAGGCGATCCCACTTGCCAAAGATAATTTCCCGGAATGCAAGGCATGTTATGCAAACGATGCGAACCTTGGTGTAGGTGATAAAGTCGGGAAAAAGACCCGCGACGGCTGATTCCTTCAACAAAAATCGAGCAAGAATCCACAGCCCAAGGGGAATAAAGAACATCAATTGAGAGACAAGACCGTCGTCTTTCTCATCCAAGCACAAGAACGAGCCGAGTATTTTCCGAGCTTTTTCCACAGACGCAGTATACACGAACAACGAGAATCGCCTTACGCCCCCCACGTCGAATCTCGCGTCGGCGACCTCAATGAACTAGGCGATGATATTCTCCGTGTAGAACTCGGTGGCTTCCTCGAACGTGCCGTCAAAAACCTTCTTGCCGTGGTCAAGAACGATCCCACGCGTGCAAAATGCCTTCGCCGTCGAGGTAGAATGCGTCACGAACAACACCGTGACGTTCTCGTCAAGCATGATTTCGCGGATTCGCGCGATACACTTGCGCCTAAACTTGCGATCACCGACCGAAAGAGCTTCGTCGACCACGAGAATATCCGGATTCAGCGAAACTGAGAGCCCAAAGCCAACACGCGCCTTCATACCACTTGAATACAAGCGCATAGGCTGATCGATATAGCTCCCGATATCGGCAAACTCGACGACCTTCGGCTCGATCTCGTCGAGTTCCTCTTTGGAAAGCCCCAAGATCATCCCGCGCAGCCGGATGTTCTCACGACCAGTAAGACGGCTATCGAAACCCGCGCGCAGCTCGAGAAGCGCCGAGATGCGCCCATTGACCTCGATCTCGCCCGAAGTGGGGAAAGTGACGCCGGAAACCATCTTCAGCGCTGTCGATTTACCGGCGCCGTTCAAGCCCATGAATGCAACGGCCTCGCCCTTTTTGACCTCGAAGCTAATGTCGTCATTGGCGTTGATGGTCTTCGGATTGCCGCGGTTCGGCTTAAACAGACCAAGGATGCGCGCCCTATCGTTCTTGTAGAGTCGATACGTTTTAGTGACATGACTAAAACGCACGACAACCTCGTCGCTAACACTTTCCTTGTGAAGCTCCTTTGCAGCTGAAAGAAGCATGTTCGCGCGCTTCTTCTTTTTCTTCGTCTTGAAGGCGGCGTTGATCGCCTCGCTGCGCGCAGCCTCAATGGCAGCGAGGTCCTCTTCATCCAGCTCATCGTCATCATCGAAATCAGCCATGCCGGCCGGCAAGCTCTCCATCTCGTCGAGATCCTTCGAAATGCTGGGAACGGATTGGTTCGTCTCACGATTAGAGGACATCGGGCACCTCCTCCCGTGTGTGACGCTGCACCAAGAGCGCAACGAGAACCGTCGCGACGAACACGGCCAAGAACGTCAGGCACAGCTTCGGGTCCTCCCAAATCCACACCCGCGTGTAAATCGCATCGCGGAACGCCTCGACGAAGAACGTGACCGGATTGAAGTAAAGCAGCTCACGCGCCCAATCGATGGAAAGATCCCTCACCTTGAAAATGACGCCAGATAGCCAGAACAACGGCGACGAGAGCGCCCCGATGAGATTCTTCACATCCTTGCTAAGCGCCGCAAGCGGCGACATCAGCATGCTGAAAAACCACCAGAACACATACATCAGCAAAAGCAGAAACGGCACTTGAATCAAATGGACATCGAGCGGCTGCATACAGGCGATGTAAATCACAAGAAGTACCGCAAACTTGATAAGCAACGTGAACATCGACGAAAGCGCATAGACACTCGAAATCGCGCTGATCGGAAAGCGCACCTTCTTCACGAGATACGAATATTTATGCAACACGTCCCCGCCGCCATGAAGCATGTCCTTCATGAAAAGCCAGGGAATGATGCCGGAGGTCAGCCATAAGATGTAAGGAGCATCGCCCGGAGCGGTCTTGCCGGCCTTCAAGCCGATCTTCAGCGCGAACCAGAAGCACGCGATATAGATGACCGGCCGAATGATGAACCAAAGATAACCCAGCGCCGTGTTGCGGCTCGCCTTCTTCAAGTCGAAGAGCGCGAGGTTCCAAATTTGCCCTCGCCACTCCCAGTTATCCTTAATTATCGTGCCAAGCGAGCTCAAAAGCATCCTGTCTACGACCTGTCAAAACCAGAAAATGATAGCACAGCGCCCTTAGAAGGCAGGAACGCTCCAACTAACTACCAGACTTCCCGTCCTGATGCGGCTCACGCGGCCCCCTGCGGCCCCTGTTGTCGTAATGGTGCTTCAACACGGGGCTGAACAGGCCAAAATACCAGATTACGCCAAACACGGCCACGAACAGCACGACGAACAGCACCCAACGCACCGGCCCGGAGTATGTCGAGATGACGCATCCCGTGAAAGCCAAGACCGCCGTGCAGAGCCACAGGACCGCAACCGATCGCTTCTGCCCGAGACCCGTGCGCATAAGGCGATGATGCAGGTGGTTCATGTCCGCCTGCCCGAGCGGTTGATGCCCCCTCAGGCGCCTCACGATTGCCGAAATGGTGTCGAGCACCGGAACGCCCGCCACGGCGAGCGGAACCAGCATGATGACGAAGCTCTCCATGCGCGCCACGCCCACGACCGAGATTATGCCGACGACCAAACCAAGCAGCATCGATCCCGAGTCGCCCATGAAAATCGACGCCGGGAAGAAGTTGAACCGCAAGAACGCCAAGCACGACGCGATAACCGTCACGCACATGAACACCAGCGTCGCATTGCCCCTCCCGAACACCATGAACAGCAAACTCGCCGTCACGATGGCGACCAAGCCCGCCGCCAGGCCGTCGAGCCCGTCGATGAGGTTCGTGATGTTCACGAAAACGACGAGGTAAAGCACCGAAAGAGGATAATCAAGCCAGCCGAGGTCGATGTAATCCATGGTGATCGGCACTCGCATAGCGCCAATCGAAATGCCGGAATAGACCACGAGCGCGGCAGCAATGACCTGTCCCGCGAACTTGGACCACGCGCCCAACTGCGTGATGTCGTCAACGAGGCCGACGGCGAACATCGCCGTGACCCCGAGGTAAAGCAGCGGGTAATTAACGTCAGCGAGACGGTAAAGGTTCTCGAGATCCCACCCAAAAAACCTCACGCCCAGAAAAACAGTGAACACACCCGCTACGAGCCCGAGGTAAATCGCGATCCCTCCGCAGCGCGGCACCGGCTTGGCATTCACACGGCGGTTGCTCGGATAATCGATTGCACCGACGAGCTTTGCGATTCGCTTGCATGCGGGCACGACCGCATACGTGACCACGAACGCCACGGCAAACACTATCGCAACTTGATATAGCTCCACGTTCTCCCCGCATGGACTCAACGGCCAAACCGACGAGACGATTATAACCGTCCGTCGTCAGCGAAACGCCCGTCGTCGCTTACATTAAACCTTGGGGGCTTCGACCACGCCGGATGGGTCTTCGCCGGCGTTCACGACTTCCATGAGACGCTTCCACGTCTCCTTGTCCTCCTCGACGACCCAAGCGCCATCGCTCTTGCGCTCGCCGCCTTGGTAAGGACCGGTGCAGTCGTAAATCGTCACCGCATCGGCATTCGCCACGAAATCGAGCATGATGAACCCCATAGCCGACAAATCGGCGTTCGTCTTCGTGTCCTCGTCGAGCGTCACGAGGACATGCTCGATGTTCTCCGGGGCGCTCGTCCCGTAATCGAGCACCTTCTTGATGAGCGCGCGTTCCATGCTCCTCACGTTCACCTGACGCAGCGCTTCCTGGTCCTCGCCATATTCCTTGCGCGCACGCACGAACGCAAGAGCCTCTGCCCCGTTGAGATGGCGATTCTTGCCCTCTTTCACCGTCACGCTCTTGCCCGTCGCCGGATCGGTGACCGAGACGCTCTGCGGGACGTCCACATCGATTCCGCCGAGCGCGTTAATGAGGTTCTCGAATGAAACGAACGTCGTCATCATATAGGAATCAGCCCGAATCCCCGTGAGCTCGGCGACGGCATCGACAACCTGCTCGGGATCATTCGACGCGAGCGAGTCGTTGATCTTCGTTTTCTGCCCTTCGAGGACCGTATCGCGAGGAATCGACACCAACGTCACCGTGCGGCCCGCCGGGTCGACGCGCATGAGCGTCATGATGTCGGAATGCTGGTCGAGTTGTGCATGCTCGCTTGCCTTGCCCGTGTAAATCGCCGTCCCCTTGCGGGAATCCGACCCGATGAGCAAAACGTAAAAAGGGTCAGAGGGGGCCTCCGTTGCAACGGGGACCTCCTCTTCGACTTCTTTATCCGACGCCCAGTTGTCGAGAAGCAGAACCAACCCGATGAAAGCGAACGCGAACAGAGCGACGAACGTCACCGAAATCGCCGCGGCGAACCGCGCCTTTCGTTGCCTCTTGTCCGACGAGTCGTTCATCGATGATTCCTAGATCGCAACTAGTCGATCGAGAGCACCTCAACCACCGTGCTCGGATCGCCATCCTGGTTGGCAACGTCGATGACCTGCGCCCACGTGTCCTCATCGCGAACGGCGAGCCAAATCCCATCCGGGCCGATGAAATCACCGACATAGGGGCCCGTGCCGCTCAGGAACGTAACCTGATCGGCATGCTCGGCGAAATCCTTCGCGATGTACTTCAAAGACGCAAGGTCCCAATTCGTGTCGAGGCAGCCGTAAAGCAGCTCCGTCGTCGCCTCGACAGAAGAGGCGTTCGAGAGGATCTTCTCCACGATCGTCCGCATGATCTTGCGGTCGGCCGTCTGGCGGTAGGCTTCCATGTTCGTCAGGCCAAGCTGGTCCTCGTAATCATGGCGCGTGCGCGCGTAAATGAGCGTCTCCGCGCCGTTGAGGTCGTTCTCACCAGCGGGAATCGTCATCTTCGTGCCGCTCACGATGTCTTTCATCGTGACAGTGAGCGGGACGGTCGTGTGGATGCCGCCGAGCTTGTCGACGAGGTCCTCGAAGTTCACGAACGTCGTGTTGAGGTAATACTTCGGCGTCACGCCAGTCAAATTCTTGACAGCCTCGAGCGTCTCCTGGATTCCGCCGTGATTGTAATGCTCGTTGATCTTGCAGATGGTGCCGTCCGCCAACGCGTCCTGCGTGTCACGCGGGATGGTGACGAACGTGATGCGGTAGTCCTTCGGATTCACGCGCGCGAGCATCATCGTGTCGGTGCGCGCGTTGCCATCGGCATACATCGCCTTGTTGGCCTGCGACGTCCCGACGCGCGTGTCGTTGCCCGTGATCAGCACCCAGAACGGCTCGGTCTCGATAGTGACCTTTTCCGCGGTGTCAGCGTTCACGTCGAGCTTCTCGCTCTCACGTTGCGTCGCAGGACTGCTGCAAGCCGCAAGCGCGCAAAGCGCTGCGACGGCGAGCGCCATCGCGACCATTGTGACGAGAACCTTCTTCTTTTTGCTCATGCTTTTGCTCCTCACGAATAATTCCCTTTCCCTCGTTCCAGTATAGCGTTTAGGGCACTTGCTGAGTTGAAGCGTAATCTATTTCCCCGGGCTCGATGCCCGCGTCCACTTGCCTCATGAGCTCCGCCCAACCCTCGGGGTTCGCATAGCAAAGCCAGATGCCGTCATATTGGTCGAAGAAATCGCCATCCGACGGCCCCGTGCAGCTGTAAACCGTCATGTCTCCGCCAGCGAAGCTCATGCCGAGCGTAACGAGATCCGACGCGCGAAGGTCCGTCGTGACATACTGCGCCAAATTGAGAACGGTGCTCTGCAGCTCGTAGATCGGCTGGGAAAGGATCTTCTTCACGATGGCCTCGACAAGCGTGCGCACATGTGACTGCCGAACGCTCTCCTGGCCCTCCGAACTGTCCTTGTAAGCGTGGCGGTTGCGCGCGAACACCTGGGCTTCCTGCCCGTTGAGCGTCTGTTTCCCCGGCTGGATCGTGACCCTCTCGCCAGTCAGGGCGTCCTTCACCGTCAACTTGCGATCGACGTAGACCTCGACGCCGCCGAGGTAATCGACAACCGCCTCGAGACCCGAGAGGTGGATCTCCGCGAAATGAGAGATGGGCGCGCCCGTCACGTCGGAAACCGCCTTGGCGCACAGTGCCGCCCCGCCGATGTTGTAGGTCTCGTTGATCTTCACGACCCGGCCGTCATCAAGCGTGTAAGGCGTGTCGCGTGGCACGCTGACCATCGTGAGCGTCTTGTTCGGCGCGTCGACCCGGACGAGCATGATGACATCCGAGCGCTCCTGGTCGCCGGACTGATCGGCACGCTTGCTCGTGCCCGATCCCTCGCGGGAGTCGGAGCCGAGCAGCAAAATATAAAACGGCTCGTTGAGGGACGTGTTGACGAAAACGTCGTTGAGCTGGGCGCTCAACTCGTCAGACGGGCGCGTTGCCTGGTCGAACGCTGACATGAACCAAAACGCATAGGCACCGGCCGCCGCCACGGCGACCGCGAGCGTTATCGCCAGGCCGATTGCGAAACGCTTGAGGCCGACGTGCCTTCTCTTGACGTGTCGACCCCGCTTGACCTTCGCGTGACTGCCGTAATTGTTGCGCGAATAGCGGGATGTCTCCAAGGCAAGCTCGCCCGGCGTCCTGGAACGACTCGGATAACCGTAACCTCCCCTGCTAGCTGCAGAGGAATAATGTTGCGTTCCGTAATGCTGCGCTCCGTAAGCGCTATGTCGCCCCCGTCGGGCCATTTAACCTCCGTTTAATCACGACAGGGAGACAATTTTAACAATGGAGGCTTCAAACATCCCCCGTTTGAACAGGAACTCCAAAGATGCGCAGTTAACCGATTGTTCGGAAAAAGCACGTGTTCGCGCCCGTGTGGCAGGCAGGGCCGGCTGGATTCACGCGCGCGAGCAGGCAATCGCCATCGCAATCGTAACGCAACTCGACGAGTTCCTGCGTGCTGCCACTCGTCTCCCCCTTGTGCCAGAGCTCGCCGCGACTGCGCGACCAGAACCATGTCGTGCGCTGTTCGAGCGTGAGCGCCACCGATTCGGCGTTCATCCACGCCATCATCAGCACTTCGCCCGTCTCTGCGTCCTGAACGACGCACGGAATGAGCCCCCGCTCGTCGAACTTCAATTCCTCTATGCTCATAACCTCACCGGAATTCCCTGGTCGCGCATATATTCCTTCACCTGACGCACCGTGAGCTCGCCGAAGTGGAAGACGCTGGCTGCGAGCACCGCATCGGCCTCGCCCTCGATGATGCCCTGCGCAAAATGCTCGAGCTCGCCGACGCCGCCGCTCGCGATGACCGGGATGTCGACCGCGCGTGCGACCGCACGGGTGAGCGCGCAATCGAAGCCATCGCGGCTGCCGTCGCGGTCCATGCTCGTGAGCAGGATCTCGCCCGCTCCGCGCTTGGCCGCCTCTTGCGCCCACTCGACCGCGTCGATGCCGGTCGCCGTGCGGCCGCCCGCCACATAGACTTCCCACTTGTTGGGGTTGTCGGCGCGCTGCTTCGCATCGATTGCCACGATGATCGCCTGGGTGCCGAACGCTTCGGCTGCCTGCGTTATGAGCGAAGGGTCCTTCACAGCCGCCGAGTTCACGCTCACTTTGTCGGCCCCCGCCGCAATCATGCGGCGAATATCCTCGACACTGCGGAAACCGCCGCCCACCGTGTAAGGCAGGCGCAGCTCAGCTGCCGCGCGGCTCGCGAGATCGACGGTCGTGGCACGGTCGTCGCTCGTCGCCGTAATGTCAAGGAAGACGACCTCGTCAGCCTTCTGCTCGTCATAACGCTGCGCGAGCTCGATCGGATCGCCCGCGTCACGCAGGTTCACGAAGTTGACGCCCTTGACGACGCGCCCGTCCTTGACGTCCATGCACGGAATCACGCGTTTGGTCAGCATGCGGCAATCGCCTCCTCGAGGTCGAGGGAGCCTTCGTAAATCGCACGACCGGCGATGACGCCCTCGATTGAATCGCCGACGGCTGCAAGACGACGGATGTCATCGATGCCGGCCACGCCGCCGCTCGCGATGACGGGGTGCCCGAACGCCTCGGCCATGCGCACGTAAGCCCGCTCGTCGATGCCGGTCTGCATGCCGTCGCGCGCGATGTCGGTGAACACGAGGTGCCGGTAACCGAGCGCTGCCATGCGTTGGGCGAACCCGAACGCGTCGAGCCCCGAGCCTTCCGTCCAGCCGGTGACGGCCACTTCGCCGTCTTTCGCGTCAATGCCGGCCGCGAGCATGTCGCCATATTCCTCGATGGCGGCATAGGCGAACTCGGGATCGCGCACGAGCGCCGTACCGAGCACCATGCGCTGCGCGCCCGCGTCGGCCATCCGCGCGAGCACTTCCATGCCACGCAAGCCGCCGCCAACCTCGACCTTGAGCCCCGTGTTCGCGAGGATGCGCTCGACGACCGCGATGTTGTCGGCCTTACCCGACTTCGCACCGTCGAGGTCGACCATGTGCAGCCACTGCGCACCCGCGTCCTCGAAGCGCTTCGCCTGCTCGACCGGGTCGTCGTTGTAAACCGTCACCTGGGCATAGTCGCCCTTGGCCAGGCGCACCGCCTTGCCGCCCAGGATGTCGATTGCGGGGAGTATATACATCTCTTAGGACCTTTCCGCCATGTCGGCAAAGTTCTTCAGCAGTTGCATGCCGGCATCGGAGCTCTTCTCGGGGTGGAACTGCACGGCGAAACCGGTCTCGCTGAACTGCACCGCGCTCGGAAACGTCACCGAATGCGTCGTCGTCGCTATCGTCTCCGGAGCCGGCGGCGCGATGAAGCTGTGCGTGAAATAGAAGAACTCGCGGTCCTTTATGCCCTTGAGCAGCGGATTCGGGCGCTTGCTCAGGAAACTGACCTCATTCCAGCCAACGTGCGGCACCTTGAACGCGTTGCCGCGGAAGTCCTGGCGCGGCATCTCGCGAACGATGCCGCCGATGATGCCGAGGCCTGGCGTCGGCTCGCCCTCGGCGTGCTCTTCCCCGGCTTCGTAAAGCAAGTGCTGTCCGAGGCAGATGCCGAGAAACGGCTTGCCCGCGGCGATGCCGTCGAGCAGCGGCCCCACGAGGCCGAAGTTGCGAAGCGACTTGGCCGCATCGGTGAACGCGCCCACGCCCGGCAGCACAACCGCATCCGCATCGGCGACGACCTTCGGGTCGTCGGTGATGCGCGCATCGGCACCCACGGCAACGAGCCCCCGCTCGACCGATTTCAAGTTCCCCTTGTGATAATCGACTACCGCTATCACGCCTACAGCGCCCCTTTAGTCGAAGGAAGCGCGTCGGCAGCACGCGGATCAACGGCAACCGCGGCGCGCAGCGCGCGGGCGCAAGCCTTGAACGCGGCCTCGATGACATGGTGCACGTTCTCGCCCGCGACCTGCGTCAAGTGCAGCGTGATGCCGGCATTCGTCGCGAACGCGATGAAGAACTCCTTGGCCAGCGTCGAGTCGAAGTCGCCCACCATCTGGTAAGGCACGTCCATGTGCCAGTAAAGCCCGCCGCGGCCCGAGAAGTCGACGGCAGCCATCACGAGCGCCTCGTCCATCGGCAACGCGATGTCTCCGAATCGCGTGATGCCGCGCTTGTCACCAATCGCCTCGGCGAACGCGGATCCGAGCACGATGCCGCAATCCTCGACCGTGTGATGACCGTCGACATGCAGGTCGCCCTTCGCAACAACATCGAGGTCAAACAAGCCATGACGACCGAACGCATCGAGCATGTGGTCGAAAAAGCCAATGCCGGTGTCGACCTTCACGTCGCCCGACCCGTCGAGGTCGAGCTTCACCGCGATGTCTGTTTCCTTCGTCGTGCGGGTTATCTCAGCCGTGCGTGCCATGTCGTTCCTTTCGCGCGGTCCCCTCAGTTCCATTGAGCCAGTATATCCTTCAAATCGCCCAGGAAACGAATGTTTTCCGCTGGGCTTCCGACCGATGCGCGCAGGCATCGCTCGAGTCCGGGCGTGCGCGAGAAATCGCGAATGAGCACGCCGCGCTCGAACAGCTGCTGCCAAACCACACCCGCATCAATGCCCTCCGCCGTGCGGAACATGACGTAATTCGAATCCGACGGGAACACCTCGACGCCCTCCATCGCGTTCAACGTGTCGACCATCCGCCCGCGCTCCTCGATGATCTGGTCGATGCCCTTCTCGAACAGCGCGCGGTTCTCGTAAACGACGCGCCCGACCACCTGCGACACGGCATCGACCGAATAGGGCTGACGCACCTTCTTGAACTCGCGGATGACCCGCTCGCTGCCGAACAGATATCCCAAGCGCACGCCCGCGAGCGAAAAAGCCTTCGAGAACGTGCGCAAGATGACGAGGTTCTCGAACTGGTCGAGCAACGGGCGCGCCGTGTAGCGCGAGAACTCGAAATAAGCCTCATCCACCATGATGAGCGCGTCGGTCGCCTGGCACATGCGCTTGACGAACTCGTTGGGCGCCAGGTTGCCCGTCGGGTTGTTGGGGCTCGTCACGATCGTGTAGTCGATGTCGCCCTGCACCAAGCGCTCGAGAATCGCGCCCTCGTCGAGCGAGAAGTCAGCACGGCGCGGGATGTCGACGATCTCGGTGTTCGTGAGCTGCGCGTTGTTCTTATATACGCTGAACGTCGGCGGGAAGTTCAGAAACTTCCTGCCGGGACCTCCCCACGCGAGCGCGAGATTGAACAGCAGCTCGTCGCCGCCGTTGCCAAGGATGACCTGGTCGCGGTCGAGCCCGTTGGCTTCGGCGATCATGTCGCGCACGTCGTTGGCCAGCGGGTCCGGATAGCGGTTGAGCGCGACGGCGTGCATCGCGGTCCCGATCTCGCGCCGAATCTCATCCGGCGCGTCCGACGGATTCTCGTTAGCCGAGATCATCACCTCGGCAGGGATGTATTTCGGGTCGTAAGGCTCGATATTCGCCAGCTGGGGCGCCGGCGGTCGCACTTGGTTCATTTCTTTCCTCCAATTATGCGCCCTTCGGGCGCATCGGGCGGGCAAATAGCCCGCCCCTACGGGTTGGGCCGGGCGGGCAATGGCCCGCCCCTGCTTCTACAACTGCCGCGCGCGCATCTCGACGCTTCTTGCGTGCGCCCAAAGGCCCTCGTGGTCGGCGATGGCGATAATTGCCGGCGCGTCGGCCGCGAGCGCCTGCGGCGAATATTGGATGACCGAGGACTTCTTGATGAACTGCTCGACCGCGAGCGGGCTCGAGAAGCGCGCCGTGCCGCCGGTCGGCAGCGTGTGGTTCGGGCCGGCGACGTAGTCGCCCACCGCCTCGGGCGTCCACTCGCCCATGAAGATGGCGCCCGCATGGCGGATGGCTCCGAGCGACTCCATGGGGTTCGCGATGTGCAGCTCGAGGTGCTCGGGCGCGATGACGTTCACGGCCTCGAGCGCTTGCGGCAGGTCGTTGCAAATGACGATGAGCCCCTGGTCGACGAGCGACGACGTCGTTATCTCCTTGCGCGTCGAGCGCTTCGTGAGCTCGTAAATCGCCGAGCGCACCTTCTCGGAGTATTCCTCGGAGAACGTGACGAGATAGCACGTCGCGAGCGGGTCGTGCTCAGCCTGCGCCATGAGGTCGATCGCGACGAGCTCGGGGTCGGCCGTCTCGTCTGCGACAACGCACACTTCAGACGGGCCGGCGATCATGTCGATGCCGACATCGCCGCTCACGAGCTTCTTCGCCGCGGCGACGAACGCGTTGCCGGGTCCGGTCACTTTGTCTACGGCCGCGATCTGTTCGGTGCCGTAAGCCAGCGCAGCGATTGCCTGAGCGCCGCCGACCTGGTAAACCTCGGTGACGCCGGCAAGCTCGCAAGCCTTGGCGATAGCCGGGTCGATGCCGCCATCGGGCAGCGGAGGGTTCACGACGACGATGCGCTCGACGCCCGCGACGCTCGCAGGAAGTGCGTTCATCAGCAGCGTTGACGGGTAAAGCGCCCGCCCACCCGGGACGTAGACGCCCACCGAGTCGAGCGGCGTCACCTTCGCGCCAACGAGCGCGCCGTCCTCGCGCACAGCGAACCAGCTCTGCTCGAGCTGACGCTCGTGAAATCCGCGAATTTGCGCCGCCGCTTGCTCGAGCGCGCCGGCGAGCACCGGGTCGCATGCCGCGACCGCCGCATCGAACTTCTCCTGCGACACGCGCAAGCTCTCCAGCTTCACGCCGTCGAACTTCTCCGTCAACTCCAGCAGGCACGCGTCGCCGCGCTGGCGCACGTCCTCCACGATGCCCGTCGCAACCTCCATCGCCTGCGCATTGAACGCGCTCTTGCGCTGCAAGTGCTCGTTCGAAAACGCCTCGGCCGGCTTCAGCTTGATAACCCTCATCTTATTTACCCTCTCCGCCTGCAGTAACTTTCAAATCCTTGTCAGCTGCGAAATCTCGCAGCTTGTCAGCGAGATCGCGAACGCGCGCATCCGTGCGAAACGACGCCGTGTTAGCGAAGAAACGCGCCGTGCTGCTGAGCACCTCATCGGTCACGGCCAGGTTGTTCTCACGCAGCGTCGTGCCTGTCGCCGTGATGTCGACGATATATTCCGACATGCCCGTGAGCGGCCCGAGCTCGATGTTGCCATGCAGCTGCACGATCTCGGCCTGAATGCCGCGTCGCGCGAAGTGCGAGCGCGCGATGCGCGGATACTTCGTCGCCACGCGCACCGACCCGAGCTCGCGGTAATGCTGCGCGACGCGTTCAGACGAGCCCTCGAGCTCGGCCACGATGAAGCGGCACGCACCGAACCGCAAGTCAGCGAGCTCGACTACGTCGCTTCCCTCTTCGAGCAGCGAGTCCTCGCCGCAAATGCCGCAATCGGCAGCCCCGGTCTCGACGAACACGGGGGCATCGGACGGGCGGACGATGATGTAATCGACGCCCGGGTTGCTGATGATGAGCGACCGGCCCGGGTTGTCGAGCCCCGTCACATCGAGGCCCGTCGCCGCGAGCGCCTCGATCGCATCGGCATTGAGCGACCCCTTCGGCACGGCGATGCGCAACGGGCGCTCGGCCCCACCGGCAACGGCCGCGGCTGCCATGGCCTCTTCCAGGTAAAACGCGAACCCCGCAGCAGGCCGGTCGGCGCCGAACGCCGACAGGAGCTTGTCATAGCGCCCGCCACTGCCAATCGGTTGCCCGATGCCCGGCGCGAACGCCTCGAAAACGATGCCCGTGTAGTAATCGAAAGAGCTCATGACCGAGAAATCGACGAGAATACGGTCTGCCAAGCCCGCATCGACGAGCAATGCGTAAGTCTGCTCGAACTCGTCAAGCGCACCATCGCAGCCGAGCGGCGCCGTGAGCGCGCGAACGCGCTCAATTGCCTCGACGCCCCCGCGGATGCGCGAAATCTCACGAATGACCGGCGCGAACTTCGAGCCCTTATCAGCTGCCCGGTCCACGAGCCGATCGACGTCGACGAGATTCGAGCGATGGAACGCCTCGAGCAGGTCGTCCTTCCACGCTTCGGGAGCGCTCGATGCGGCAAGAAGCGCGCGCAGCACGCCGACCGTCGCGAGCGACAGCTTGAAATCGGCGACGCCCGCCACCTCGAGCGCCTGCGCGAACAAGCCGATGACCTCCGCATCGGCCTCCGGTCCGGTCGTGCCGATGCACTCGATGCCGACCTGCTTCTGCTCGCGCGCATCAGCGCTTGCCTTCGCACCCGTGTCGCGAAACACACGCTGGAGATAACGGAAGCGCAACGGACGGTCGACATCCGCCAGCCGCGTCGCGCACATGCGCGCGACCTGCAGCGTCACGTCGGGCCGCATCGTAACGAGATCGCCCGTCGCATCGAAGAACTTGAACGGCGAAGACGGGATGCGCCCGCCCGCCTGCATGGCAGCCATGCTCTCGAGCGTCGGTGTCTCGATTGGTGCATAGCCGGCGCCGGCAAACAAATCCTGCACCCGTCGCGCGATGCGCTCGCGTGCGACCGCCTCGTCGGCGAGCACGTCGCGAAAACCCTGCGGTGTCGTGTATTCCATATCCCTGTTCCCCATCGGATTCCTTACGCGCATCACTTTAGCACAGTAGAGTGATAAAGTATAGCTTTCACCGTCTCAACACATAAAGGCATGGGCAGAGAAACGCTTGCCCCGATCAACGCCTCCAATCGTGCTCATATCCCTCGGGGAACCGCTCCGCGAACGCAGCCGCGCCCTCGTTCAGCAGGAACTCGACTTTCGAGCGACTCGCCTCGGGGAAAATCCCCAGGTCAAGCTCGCCTGCCTCCGATGCGGCGAGGAACTCCTCGCGCAGCCGCTCGGCGAACTCGTGATGCAACGACGGGTCGATCCGCCGGTAATTCCAGCAATACTTCCCCCACTTGTCCAAGAGGAACCACGGAAGGAACGCCTCAACGCGATCGGGCTTGCCGCGCAGGAACTCCTCGGAACACGCGAGCTCGTCGCACACGACGTAAACACGATCGGTCGTGTGGGACGATGCACCCGGGTTGTCCACCCGGTAATGAAGCAACGGCCGCCTGAGCAACGTGCACGTGTCAGCCGCGAACCACGCCCGCATGGTGAAAGACGTGTCCTGGAACGCCGCACCCGGCGTCGGACGGAACCTTATCCCCTCGCGGTCAAGCATCTCCTTGCGATAAAGCGCCGTCCAGATGGCGGGAATGGTGCAGATTAGGCTCGGGTTCTCAACTGGGCGCAACAGCGTCCCGCACGGGAACCCACGGAAGTTGTTGACCATCGAATCGCGGTTGCCAGTCCTGATGAAATGGTTGCATTTCACCAGGTCGCAATCGTATTTCTTCGCAGCGGAGTAAAGCTTTTCGAACATGACGAGGTCGGGGAAATCGTCCGGCTCGACGATGCCGATATATTCGCCACGTGCTTCGGACAAACCGCGGTTCATGGAGTCGCCATATCCGGAATTCGCCTTCGTGATGACGCGAATGCGTCCATCGCGCGCGGCATATTCGTCGATGATCGCAGCGCTCCCGTCCGTCGAGCCGTCGTTGATGCAGATGATCTCCAGCTCGCGAAGCGTCTGGCCCACAAGGGCTTCAAGGCACTGGCGCAGGTAAGGCTCGGCGTTGTAAATCGGAACGAGGACGGAAACGGCAGGGCCGGCAACGCCGCTCTGGCGGCGCGCCTCCTCGAACGCGCGGTGCTTCGCGCTCGCGCGCCGCCGCACGAGCAAATCGCTTGCCCAGCCTCGCGCAGCCGCCACAGCCCGGGCCAGCGACGACGCATTGGCCGCCCTCTCCTCGGAAACGACCTCGAGAAACTCGCAGAACGCCCCGCGGTCGGCGCCCTCCAGCGTGTCGCAAAAGTCTTCCAACTCCTGCTCAGGCACCTGAGCCGCATCGCGGGCAGCCAGCCCGCGCAACTCCTCCACACGCGCCGTCATCGCCCCGACGAGCGCCTCGTCATAATTGCGGCCGTTCTCGACGAGCCACGCCTCGAGCCCGCGATAAGCCTGGAACATCGACGCGACGTTGCGCATCGAGCGCCCGCCCGTCATGAGCGAAGAGCCGCGCACGCGCCGCTGGTAAAGGGGCAGGTTCAAGAACATCGCCCGCTTCGCCTGCACGATCAGCTGAGGCGAGAACAGCTCGTCCTCATGGACATACATCCCATCTGCCAGGCGCAACCCGCTGTCAGCCATGAGCTCGCGCCGAAAGAAATGAAAGCACGTCGAGCAGCTGTATTCGCCGTTGTCCATATAGCGCTCGAACAGCTCGGGGCCCGTCATGACGCCCGGGATGTCGCGACGCGCTTCATACCAATCCTCGTTGCGCGCCTGCCTCGATGCCGTCGATTCGTAAAACGTGTGAGCCGTGAAGTCGAGGTAGTCCAGGTCGTTCTCGCACGCGGTCGAATGCAGGAGCCCGACCGTCTCGGGAAGGAGCCAATCATCGGGGTCCATGAACATGACGAACCTGCCGCGCGATTCCTCGAACCCGCGGTTGCGCGCCGTGGCCGGGCCTACGTTGTCCTGACGCACGCCCCGGAAGCGCGCATCGCCATCCGCCACGCGAAGCGCCTCGTCGAGCGACCCGTCGTCGCTGCCGTCGTCAACGAGGACGACCTCGAAGTCTTCGAACGTCTGACCCTTCAATGAACGGACGCACTCGCCGATGTAGTCGCGCACGTTGAAAACCGGCACGATGATCGACACTTCTGGTTTACCCATTTTTCGCCTCTTCTTGAACAGCGCCTTAGCCGAGCTTCTTCGCGAGCAACTCGTTGATGAGCTTCGGGTTGCCTTGCCCTTGCATCGCCTTCATGCACTGACCGACGAAAAAGCCGATGAGGCCGGTCTTGCCGCCCTTGTATTGCTCGACCTTGTCGGGGTTGGCGGCGAGGACCTCGTCGACGACCGCCTCGATGGCACCCGTGTCGGAAACCTGCTTCATGCCGCGTTCATCGACGATGGCCTGCGGATCCTTGTCCTCCTCGAGCACAGCCGCGAACACTTCCTTGGCCTGCTTGCTCGAGATCTCGTCGGCCGCAAGCAACTCCACGAGCTGCACGCCGCGCTCGGGCGTGAACGGCGTGGCCGAGAAGTCGACGCCCTCGCCCGCGTTCACGTAAGCCGTGATGTCGTTGAGCGCAAGGTTCGCGAGGGGCTTGGCGAGGATCTCGGCACGCTCGCCCGCTGCCTCGCATGCACGCTCGAAGAACTCGATCGTGAACCGGTGCTCAACCAGATGGCGCGCATCATAAGCAGACAAACCGAAATCGCGCTCATACCGCGCCGCGCGCTCGTCGGGCAGCTCGGGCAGCTTGGCCCGCACACGCTCGATGAACTCGTCAGACAGGTCGTAAGGCGCGAGGTCGGGATCGGGGAACATACGATAATCGTCGGCCGTCTCCTTGACGCGCATGACGATCGTGCGCTTGGCCGACGGGTCCCAATGGCGCGTCTCCTGGAAGATCTGGCCGCCTTCCTCGAGCACCTCGGCCTGGCGGCAGATCTCGTAAGCGAGGCCGTCGTGCAAGTTCTTGAACGAGTTGATGTTCTTGAGCTCGGTCTTCGTGCCGAACTCGGTCGAGCCGCGCCGGCGCAGCGACACGTTGCCGTCGGCTCGCAGCGAGCCCTCCTCCATCGAGCAATCGGAAATGCCGAGCGTCAGGAAGATCTGGCGCAGCTTCTGCATGAACAGGCGCGCCTCCTCGGGCGTGCGCAAGTCAGGCTCGGTTACAAGCTCGATGAGCGGCGTGCCGGCGCGATTGTAGTCGACGAGCGAGTGCGTCGCGCCCGCGATGCGGCCCTCGCCACCGCCGATGTGCACCATCTTCCCGGCGTCTTCCTCCATGTGGATGCGCGTGATGCCGACGTTCGCAACATAGCCGTCGGCCGTGCGCGTCATGTTCTCGGCCTGCTCGCCTTCAACCAGGTCCTCCCAGAACAGGCGCTCGGCTGCGCCGCCCCCATCAACCGCCAGGTCAAGGTGTCCGCGCATGCAAAACGCCTTCGGGCCCTGCGTCGTCTGAAAGTTCTTCGCCATGTCGGGATACATGTAGCCCTTGCGGTAGAACATCGTGTGCTTCTCGATGTCGCAATTCGTCGCGAGGCCCGCAAGCACGATGTTCTCGATGGCCGCTTTGTTCGGCACCGGCAGCGCGCCGGGCATGCCGAGGCACACGGGGCACGTGTGCGTGTTCGGCTCCGCGCCGAACTCGAGCTTGCACCCGCAAAACATCTTCGTCTCAAGCTTGGTCAGCTCGCAGTGGACCTCGAGGCCGATGACGGCCTCCCAATCCTTCAGGACTTCTTCCATCTTCTTCATGCGCTTCTCTTCCTGCCGTGCGGCGCTTCGCGCCGCGGGCGGGCAATAGCCCGCCCCTACGATTCCTCCTGCAACGGGCGCGCGATGGCCCGCCCCTACGATTCCTCCCGAAACATTGGTGCCACCGGGGCTTTGCCGTAAACCTGCTCGAGCGCGGCGGCCGCGCGGAACATGTTCTCGTCGCGGAATTGCGGAGCGATGAGCTGCACGCCGATCGGCAAGCCGCTGTCGGCGCCGAGCCCGGCCGGCAGCGATAAGCCACCGTTGCCCGCGATGTTGATCGAGATCGTGAACATGTCCGACAGGTACATGCTCGTCGGGTCACTGATCTCGCCAAACTTGAACGCGGGCCGCGGAGCGACCGGCGACAAGATGACGTCGCATTTCTCGTAGGCGCGACGGTAATCTTCAGTGATCAGCGTGCGCACCTGCTGCGCGGGGTAATAGTATTTGTCGTAAACGCCCGCCGAGAGCAGGTAGCTGCCGAGCATGATGCGGCGGCGCGCCTCGGGGCCGAAGCCGACCGCGCGGCTCGCCTCATACTGCCCGCCGAGGTCGGAATGACCCGGGTCGCAATAGCCGTAACGCACGCTGTCGAAACGCGAAAGGTTCGAGAACGCCTCACAGGGACCGAGCACGTAGTAGGCGCTCATGGCGGCCTGCGCGTTCGGCAGCTCGACCTCTACGAGCTCGGCGCCGGCAGCTTGCAGCTGGCACGCGGCGTCGCCCACCTTGGCCTTCACTTCCTTGTCGACGCCCTCTGCCTCCATGAACGCGGGGACGATGCCGATGCGCATGCCCTTCGCACCCTCGGCGAGATTCGCTGCGAAATCGGTCGTGACCGGCTGCGACGTGCAATCGAGCGGGTCGTGACCCGCGATAGCGTTGAGCGCGAGCGCGGCATCCTCGACCGAGCGCGCGAACGGGCCCACTTGGTCGAGCGAGCTGCCGAACGCGACGATGCCGTAACGCGAGACGACGCCATAGGTCGGCTTGACCGCGACCGTGCCCGTGAAGCTGCCCGGCTGGCGGATGGAGCCGCCCGTGTCGGAGCCGAGCGTCACCGTAGCGAGGCCGGCCGCGACCGCCGCCGCCGAGCCGCCCGACGAGCCACCGGGCACGCGCTCGAGGTCCCACGGGTTGCGCGTGGGGCCGAACGCGCTCGTCTCGGTCGACGAGCCGAACGCGAACTCGTCCATGTTCAGCTTGCCGAGCGGAATCGCACCCGCCTCGAGCGTCTTGGCGACGCTCGTCGCAGTGAACGGCGACACGTAATTCTCCAGCATGCGCGACGAGCACGTCGTGTGCGTGCCCTCGAGGTTCATGTTGTCTTTGTAAGCGCACGGCACGCCCGCAAGCGGGCCGATCTCGACCGGCGCCGTGCCCGACGCGATGGCGACGTCGACCTTGTCGGCCGCTGCGAGCGCCATATCCTCGGTCGTCTCGAGGAACGCGTGCACCTCCGCGTCGCGCTGCGCGATGCGCTCGAGGGACTGCTGCACCACCTCGCGCGCCGAGAACTCCTTTGCCGCCAGGCCCGCCTGGATCTCGCGGACGCCCATAGTCGCGAATTCGGTCATTATCGATCGCCCCCCTCACCCAGAATCGACGGGATGAGGAAGCAATCGTCCTGACGCGCCGGCGCGTTTGCCAGCGCCTCTTCCTGCGTGAAGCCGTCGACCTCGACATCCTCCCGCATGACGTTGCTCAAAGACCCGATCGGATGGAACGTCGGTTCGACGCCCTCCAGGTCATATTCCGTAATCGGCGCGAGGCTGTCGATGATGTCGTTCAAGTCGACCGTCATCTGCCTGACCTCGTCCTCGTCGAGCCGGATGCGCGTATATTCCGCGATGTCGCGCACATCCCGCTCGGTCACATGCTGAGGCATGTTCCACCTGCTTTCCCACTCTGAAATCTAACCTTGTTATTTTACTCGAACAGCAACGAAACGGGGAGCCGGCGCGAGACAGCGGGGCTCGGGGTCGCGTCGCCTCGCACTGGGCAAAACACCTTACCGGCAACCTGCTTCGATGCGCAGCGTGAGCATAGCAGCCGTGTCGTAAGCGACGCTGCCAGCCTCGTCGCGGTCACAAACCAGGTTGAAGCCGACGAGCCGATCGCCCTCACGCACGAGCACGGCGGTCATGTCGTCGCCCTCGCGCACCTCGACAGCACGTTCGGGCGTAACTTCGATCGTCCCGGCCGAAATGAAAAGCGTCCCATCGACAGCGATCGTGTTCGTCGAGATCGACCCGGGGAAGGCAATCGATTCCGAAGGCTCATCCCCTGCCAGTTCGGCCGCGATCGCCGCGCCGGCGCATGCGCCTTGGAGCGCCGCGTTCTTCCAGATGCCGACGATGCGCTTCTCGCCCGAGATGAGCTCGGTCGCCTGAGCCACGTCGCCTGCCGCGTAAACGTCCGCATCGCTCGTGCGCATGAACTCGTCAACGACGAGCGCGCGGTCGATATCCAGCGCGCCCGGCTTCACGAATCCGAGGTTTGACCTCATGCCATGCGACACCGAGATCTCGTCGAACGCGTCGGTCTCGCCATTCGAGAACGTGACCTCGAGCTTCTCGCCCGCGCGCCGCACCGCTTTAATCGTCTGGCCAAGCCTGAGCTCGGCGCCTTTCGCGCGCAGGCCGCGCTCGAAGCGCTCGGCTGCCTCCGGCAACGCGTTCATGTCGAGCACATGCGGCATCATGCCCACGAGCACAACCCGTTTGCCGCGGTTCAAACATGCTTCGAGCGTCTTGAGCGCCACCATCGAGGCACCGCTCACGAGCACGCGCTCGCACGCCGGGCTCTCGAGCGCCGCGCGCAAACGCTCCGCATCGTCCATCGAACGCAACACGAGCGGCGCGTAATCGCCGCCCTCGACTTCGGGGAAACCCACGGTCGTGGGTGACGAGCCCGTCGCGATGACGCACTTGTCATAAGAGAACTCCCCCGTCGCCGTGCGAATGACATGCGCAGCAGGGTCGAGTTCGACCACTGCCTCGCACATGACCTCGGCACCGAGGTCGGCAAGCTCCTCCGCGCTCCACGGAAAACACTCCTCGCGCGTTTTCTCGCCGCCTGCGTAATATGAAGTGAGAATCGGGCTGTAGGGCAGCTCGCCCGCATCGGAGAACACGCGAACATCGCCATCGAACCCCGCATTTCGCAGCCCGATGACGGCGTTCACGCCCGCTGTCCCAAAACCGATAATCGCAACCTTCGCCATCATCGCCCCCTATGCAAACACTTCCGCAAGCCATGAGCCGTATTCGCCTGTCCACATGCTGCCCAGTTGGTAAAAGACCATGCTCCAATCGAACTGGCTCTCAAACAGAAGCTCGGTGTAGTGCTTGTTCTGAATGGCGCGCGGCGCGCTCATCTGCCGATAAGCATAAGTGTAAGTGCACGTCGGGCACATCGTCACCACGCACGCCCCATCCGGCGCGAACGAAAGCTTCGCGTCAGCCTGCGCCGCCTGACGGTTCGGGTCGAACGCCCCGACGGCACCACCCGCACCGCAGCATCCGTGGAAAATCGACGGCACGTCCTCCGGCACGCCGAGCAGCTCGCATGTCTCGCGCAAGTAGGATCCGTCGCGATCCTGGCATGATTTAGAGATATAAAGCGGTGCATCGGGCAGCTCCCGCTTCGACTTGAACCCGTTCTCGAGCAGAAAAGACGCAAGCGAAACTACCTCGACGTCCGACCCCTTGCGCGCGAGCGCTGCGCCCATGTCGTTGGCGCAACCCGGGCACACGCACACGAGCCGCTTCGCCCCCGTGCACTCGATTTCGTCCACGTTGCGCTCGCAAAGCGCGACTGCGCGGTCGAAGAAGCCCGCGCTCTTGAGCGACGAACCACAGCAGCTGTCGATCATCGTCGCTTTCTCGCAGAAGCCGTCAACCGCCTCGAACACCTCGCGTGTGAGCTCCGGCCCGTAAGCCGCAAGGGAGCACCCGGGGAAGAACGCAACATCGCAGTCGGTCGCCGCCTCGTGATACTCGTTCGCCACATGACGCGTCAAGTCAGGGTAACCAATGCCGTGAATCGCACGGTAGGCCGTGAAGATGTCCCACTCCTGATCGACGAGCACGCTTGACCACGCGTCGCGAGGAATGAGCCCGAGCTCCTGGAAATCGACGCGCGCATGGTAAATCAAGTCGCACACGTCGTTATGCGCGAAGCACGTGTTTTTGCACGACGTGCAGAAGAAGCACCCGCGCACCGCCTGAACGAGCTTCGGGTCGGCAGCGATGCGCCGCGCCACGTCCTCGCGCGACTTCGCCCCGCGCTCGGCCGCAAGCATCCCCCGCGCGATCTCCCCAAGCGTCATTCCCGCCGCCGTCAACGACTCGCACGCCGGCGTGCAATGCCCGCACTGCGTGCACTGCCCCAAGAACGCACGGTACCTATCGGAACACTCCAGCAACCCCATTCCGCATTCCCCTCTCCAATGCACCGTAGGGCAATAGCCCGCCCCTACGAACCGCCTTCCGCGATAAGCCTTAAGCGATTTTAACAACCCAGCCAAACGGATCATCGGTCGCGCACGTCTGGATGCCGACCAGCGTCTCGCGCAACTTCTTCATGACCGGGCCGCTCGTCTCGACACCGTCTGGGAACGTCACGTCGACGCCCTCGGCCTCGATCTTGCCGACCGGCGAGATGACCGCCGCCGTGCCGCACAGGCCGCACTCGACGAAGTCGCCCGCGAGCACTTCCTCGAACTTGACCGGGCGCTCGACGACCTCCATGCCGCACACGTCGCGCGCGACCTGAACGAGCGAACGGCGCGTGATGGACGGAAGGATCGAATCGGTCGCCGACTGCGGCACCACGAGCACGCCGTTCTTGTCGACGAACAGGATGTTCGCGCCGCCCGTCTCCTCGACGTAGGTGCGGCTCTTCGAATCGAGGTACATGTTCTCGGCATAGCCGGCCTCGTGCGCCTCGGTCACGGCAAGCAGGCTCATGGCGTAATTCAAGCCGGCCTTGATGTTGCCCGTGCCATGCGGCGCTGCGCGGTCATACTTCGCAACCGTCAGCTTCACCGCCGTGTCACCGCCCTTGAAATAAGGCCCGACAGGCGTCACGAAGATGCGGAACTGATACTCGTCGGCCGGCGCGACGCCGATAACGTTGCCGGTCGCAACCATGAACGGACGGATGTAAAGCGTCGCGCCCGAGCCGAACGGCGGCACCCATGCCTCGTTGGCGGCAACGACCTGCTTCACGGCCTCGACGAACTTATCCTCCGGGAACGCCGGCATGACGAGGCGTCGCGCCGAATCGGCCATGCGCTGGGCGTTCAGGTCGGGACGGAAGCACACGATCGACCCGTCCTCGGTCGTGTAGGCCTTCAGGCCCTCGAAGCCCTCCTGGCAATAATGGAAGATGCCCGCATCCTCCGACAACGTCAACGTGTGGTCGGACGTCAGGCCACCCTCTTCCCACGCGCCGTCCTTGAAGTTGCAGACATAACTGTAGTCGCAGGGCTGGTAAGTGAACCCGAGGTTGCCCCAGTCGAGGTCTTTCTTGGCCATGATCCGTCTCCTTGTCTTCTTTCCCCTTACTACCCCGATTCTACCCCGCGCAGGCAAATCGACAACTCGGCTCATGTCGCTTTAACAGAATCGGAACATGAACGGCTCCTGCGGACTGCGGGCGGGCAATAGCCCGCCCCTACGGAGAGGGGCGGAGGCGGCAACCGCGGGAACCGCCCGTTGTCGCAGGGGCGGGCATGCCGCATCCAGCCGTAGGGGCGGGCTATTGCCCGCCCGAAAAGAACGAGAGACGGCCGGAGCCGTCTCTCGAAAGGGAGGGTAGTGCTTAATAGTGGCTCTAACTAGACCGTGGCCTTCTTCTTGGCCTCGGACACGCTCAGCCAGCCCTCGGGGACCGGGGCCTCGGCGTGGCACTGCGAGCAGTAGTTCACCGACTGCGAGTGGCC
>ERZ808037.870-NODE-870-length-23851-cov-14.843022_pt1 | contig 23851 bp, 20 predicted proteins | sample MGYA00380190_ERZ808037 | MGnify/ENA primary metagenome ERZ808037 (study PRJEB31490, sample SAMN06133399) | mouse gut metagenome | isolation source: J9 | host: mice | place: China: Chengdu | collected 2015-05 ... | reverse complement strand
TTCCTTTTTGACATGACAATTCCCCCTGATGTAGTACTTCTATTTTCCTACATCAGGGGGATTTTGTCTATTGTCCGTTTTTACTGGGACTGTTCAAATAGGAGCAAATAAAATCAGCCCCACTTAGTGGGGCCGTTTGTAAGAATATGCGGTCGGCAGACCGTTTCACCGCGCCTTGAGGCGTGGCCAATATCATGCCCTTATAGGGCGAGTGCAGTCCACCCGCTATACGGGTGGTCCTGATTTTGCTCCCAGATAGTCCTCCTGGATGGAGGGGGCGTTGAGCAGCTCTCTGCTCTGTCCCTCCCGGATGATCTGGCCTGTCTTCATCACATAGGCGCGATGGGATACTTCCAGGGCCAGATAAGCATTTTGTTCAACCAGAAGGATGGTTTGCCCAAACTCCTTGTTAATCCGGGTGATTTTGTTGAAAACTTCGTTGATAATAATGGGGGCCAGCCCCAGGGACGGTTCGTCCAGACAGAGCAGTTTCGGTTTGGCCATCAGGGCGCGGCCGATGGCCAGCATCTGCTGCTCACCGCCGGACAGGGTGCCCGCCTGCTGGTTAATTCTCTCGCTCAGACGGGGAAAGAGCGCCATGACATCATCCAGTTCCTTCTGGATTTCCTCCTTGGATGTTTGCAGGTAAGCGCCCAGCACCAGATTTTCCCGCACCGTCAGGTTGGGAAAGATGCGCCGCCCTTCCGGGACCAGGGAAATGCCCTTGGCAACCGCCAAATGGGCCTTGGCGGGGAGAGGCTCGCCCTGAAAACGGATGGAGCCGCCTCTGTAATCCTTATCTGCGGCAATAGTACGCATCAAGGTGGATTTTCCGGCGCCGTTGCTGCCGATTACCGCAACAATTTCCCCCGGCTTCACGTGCATGGAGACACCCTGGAGCGCATGGATTCCTCCGTAGTATACTTGGAGATTTTCTACATCTAACATGTTATTGCTGCTCATCGTTCTTCTCCATTCTGCTTCCCAGGTAGGATTGGATAACCTTCTCGTCGTTTTGTATATTCTGTGGAATATCAATCTTCAGCACTTTGCCCAGGTTCAGCACACAGATGCGGCTGCACAGATCAAAAACCAGATCGATATGGTGCTCAATGAGGATGATTGTTACCTGGAACCGCTTCTGCACATCGCGCAGCAGCCGGGCCAGCTCCACACATTCATCGTTGTTCATGCCCGCTGCCGGCTCATCCAGCAGCAGGAGCTGAGGGGAGGTGGCCAGTGCCCGGGCAATCTCCAGCTTACGCTGAAGGCCGTAGGCCAGATTGCCCGCCCGCATGCCGGCGTATTCGGTCAGACCGAAAATCTCCAGCATCTCCGCCGTCCTCCGCTTGACCTCAGCGTCCGCCCTGCGCACGCTGGGCAGGCCCAGGAGAGCCTCCAGGCGGGAATACATAGGGGTGCAGTGAAAGCCGATGTCGATATTTTCAGCCACAGACATTTTGGGAAAAAGACGGATGTTCTGGAAGGTGCGGCTGATGCCGGACCGGGCAATTTTGTCGGGGGACAGCTTGAGCAGGGATTTGCCCTTGAGCAGAATGTCGCCCTCCACCGGCGTGATGCTGCCGGTGATTACGTTAAAAATCGTGGTTTTACCTGCGCCGTTGGGGCCAATCAGGCCAAAGATCTCGCCCTCCTTCACGTCAAAGGACACATGATCCGACGCCCGCAGGCCGCCAAACTGAACAGAGATGTCTTTCAGCTCAAAAAGTGTTTTATCAGCCATCTTTTTTCCCTCCTGAAGGGCCAATGATGTCCTCTGCATGGTCCAGAATTTTCCCGCGGTTTTTGATCCGGGTGGAAAGCTTCCGGAACCACCCAACAATGCCCCGAATGGAGAACTCCTTATAACCCAGCAAGCCTTCCGGCTTGAACAGCATGATGATTACGAACATAAGTCCATAAATGACCAGGCGCCACAGGGCAAACACGCGCAGCACCTCCGGGAAGATAATCAGGAGAGCCGCCGCAATCACAGGGCCGGTGATGGAGTTGGTCCCGCCGAACACGACTGCGGCCGTGAGGTCGGTGGACTTGGTGGATGTGAAGTTGGAGGGGTAGAGGCAGGTCATGTAGAAACCGAACAGGGCGCCGCCCACTCCGGTAAAGAAGGCGCTCAGGGCCAGGGACCAGAGCTTGGTTTTAACGGTATCAATCCCCATCATCTCCGCGGCAATTTCCTGCTGCTGAACGGCCACCAGGTTTTTGCCGTATTGGGACTTGGTGTAGTTGCGCAGCAGGAACAGACATACCACGACAAAGACCAGCACTACGGTGAAGGTGGTCTTTTTTGGGATGCCGGTCAGACCCATGGCGCCGTTAATAACGGGATAGATGTTGCTGGACAGCAGCCGGACCGTCTCGCCAAAGCCCAGCATGGCGATGGCGAAGCAGTCGCCGGTCAGCCGGTTTTTGATGGTGGGGACGCCGACAATCAAGCTGGACAGCGCGGCGATTACGCCGCCCAACAGGACGGCCAGAAGGAATGGGACATGCAGGTGCATATGCAGTACGGCGGCGGAATATCCGCCAATGGCCATGAATCCGGCATGGCCCATGGAAAACATGCCGGTAAAACCTGTCAGGAGGGTAAGACCGGACACGCAGATGATATTGATGCCAGCGACGGTGGCAATACTCAAGGCGTAATACATTTCGTCCCCTCCTTTTAAATCTTGTCGCTTTTGCTCTTACCCATCAGCCCGTAGGGGCGGAAGATAAGAATGACGATCAGAAGGGTGAAGGAGAACACATCGCGCCAGGCGGAGGATACAAAGCCGGAGATCATCGTCTCCAGCACGCCCAGCAGCAGAGCCCCCACAATGGCGCCGGGCAGGCTGCCCAGTCCGCCGATGACGCTGGAGATAAAGGCCTTGTTGGAGATGGAGCCCAACGTGGGATACACCGCATATTTCAATCCGAAGAACAGACCGGCAAAAGCGCCCATCACACCGGACAGGGCAAACACAATGAGGGAGATCACATTTACATTGATTCCCATCAGACCGGCCGTTTTTGTGTCCACCGAAGATGCCCGGATGGCCACGCCGTACTTGCTTTTCTGAAGCAGGGTCCAGAGCAGTGCCAGCAGAATAACGGCCACTGTGGCGGAGCACAGGTCCAGCTTGGCAATGGAAACGCCGCCAAGCTTGATAACGCCGGAGAGGAAGGGAACGCTCAGCGGGCGCACATTGGTGCTGAAGATGTTGACGCACAGGTAGGTCAGCATCAGGTCAACCCCCATGGCGGCAATCATCAGAAACAGGCGGGAGGCGTTTTTATTGCGCATGGGGCGGTATGCGACCAGCTCAGTCAGGATGGAGAGGCACGCACCAAAGATAAGGACGACGATTACCGCCAGGATCAGGGGGAGCTGGAAATAGGAGATGGCGAAAAATGCCGCATAGGCACAGCACATCATCATCGAGCCGAAGGCGAAATTTGTGAAGTCAAAGATGCTGTAAATCAGCGCATATCCCACGGCCAGCAGCGCATAGATGCTGCCGATGGACAGGCCGGTAATCAGCTGTTGTATAAATGTACTCATAAAAGGGGGGCTCTCCTTCCGGACGTGGTTTGAGGAACGTAAAATAGGTCCAGGAAATTGGGAAAAGGATTTTGCAAGGCGTGCTGCCCCCCGCTATGAAGGGCAGCACGTTCTGCGTAACACATTACCTTGGATGGCTGCATCAGTCACCGCTGGGGATATACTCCTTAAAGAGCTTATAGGCTCCGTCCTCAATGGTCATGATGGAAACCGGCTTGTTGTGGGGGTTGTGGGTGTCCTTCTCCATGGTCATATTGAAGGTGAACAGGGGAACATTTTCCATGTTCTCAAACTGGTCGCGGATGGAGGTGGGGTCGGTGGAATTGCCGTTGGTGATGGCATACTCGGTGGCGGCCATACAGTCCATGGCGTACAGAGCATAGATGTTGGCGGTCTGGTTGGTGTGCTTGGCGTTGAAGGCGGCATAGAACTCGTCATAAGTGCCGTCAATATCAGTGATGCCGTTGGACAGGTAGCACTTGCCGTTGAGCAGATCGCCCACGTTGTCCAGCATTTCCTGAGAATAAACAGCGTCGCCGAACAGCCAGGTGAAGTCATAGCCCAGATCAGCGGCCTGCTGAACCATAAAGGCGGCGTCCTTGTAGGCGGTACAGGGGACGAACACCACCTGCACGCCGGAGTTGGCCATGTCGGTCAGCTGTGCGCGGAACTCAACCTCGCCGGCCCGGTAGCCCAGGTCCTTGGACACGGTGCCGCCGATTTTGGTGTACTGCTCAATGAAGTAGGTCTTCAGACCCTGGGCATAGCTGTCCTCCAGGGGAGCCAGGGTGCCGATGACGGGATTGTCCAGGTCGTTATAGGCGAAGTCGGCCATAGCGGTGCCCTGATAGGGGTCGATGAAGCACACGCGGAACACATAGGGCTGCACATTGCCGTCGTTATCCACGGTTACGGCCGCATTGGTGGCGGACAGGGAGATCATGGGGATCTTGGCCTCGTTGACGATAGGGGCGGCGGAGATGGCGTGGGAGCTGGAGGTGGGGCCAATGATAACGTTGACCTTATCCGCATAGCAGAGCTTGTTGACGATGTTTACAACTTCCTCGTTTTTGCCGGCGTTGTCATAGGCGATAAGCTCAATCTGCTGGCCCAGCAGGCCGCCGTTGGCGTTGAGCTCCTCAATGCGGTCCTCCAGGGCATAGAAGCCGGCCATGCCGATGTAGCCGTCGGCAGAGGACATGTCGGTGAAGTAACCAATTTTGATCTTATCACCGGAGCTGCTTGGGGCACCGCCGCTGGTGCTGCCGGAGCCGGAGGTGCTGCCGGGCTTGCTGCCGCAAGCCGCTAAGGACAATGTCATGGCAAGGGCCAGTACGGTGCAAAGAACCTTTTTCATAGTGTTTCCTCCCGTTTTTATTTATATAAAACTGAACATCAGTTTTATATCCCGTTACATGAAATTTAGTAATAGCCTTCGCTGGTGAGTTTGGCCAGGGGGAGCCCGGCGGCCCAGTCGTGCTGGGCCAGGTCCCGGCTGATGCGTCCGGCCGCCTCGTTGGCCTTCTGGATCACGTCCTCCTCCTTCTCGGTTAGGAGGACGTGGTTCTCCACAATAATCTGCCCATTGACCATAACCAGCTCCACCTCGTGCCCCCGGGCGGAATAGACCAGGTTGGGGATCAAATTGCGAATGGGAGAGGTGTAAATGGGATTCAGGTGGGGGTAGGAGAGGTCGATGAGGATGATGTCCGCCAGCTTGCCCGGACGCAGAGAGCCGATCTGGTCCTCCATTGTCAGCGCCTTTGCCCCTTCGATGGTAGCCATACGGAGGACCTTCCAGGCGGGCATTTGGGTGGCGTCCTGGGTGGCGTGCTTGGTAAACAGGGCGGCGCACTTCATCTCTCCGAACATAAAGCTGCAGTTGTTGGCCTGATCGGTGGCCAGGGCCACCGTGCCGCCGCAGTCGGCGAACTGCCGGGCAGGGGGGAGGGAGCCGTCCACCAGCATGTTGCTGCCCATACACAGCACCATGACTGTGCCGGACTCGGCCACGTGGCGGACCTCCTCCTGCGTGGCGCAGGTGAGGTGGGCGGCGGTAAGTCTGGACCCCAGGTAACCCAGCCGGTCCAGCAGCTCGGCAGGCCGGCAGCCGTTGCGCATCATACACTGCTTGTTTTCCCCGTTGCTCTGGGAGAGGTGGGTGTTGATTCCTACCTGGTACTTGTCCGCCTGGGCCTTGATTTCCCGCAGCAGCTCCACCGTGCAGTATTCCACCGTGTGCATGCCGAAACGGCATGTGATGCGGCCGTCATGGCTCTGGTGATACTCCTCCAGCAGCTTGATATTGCTCTCCAGCTTTCGGTTTCCGATGGCGCTGTCCAGCGGAAGCAGCTCGTCTTGAGAGAGATGGATGGTGTCCTTGGGCATCTCGTTGATCATATCGCTGACACAAGCCCGCGCACCTAAATCAATATAGTTTTGTACAATGGAGGACATGGGGCTGTAAAAGTCCCCAAAGGTGGTGGTGCCGGCTTTCAGGGCCTCGATGATGTTCAGGCGGGACCCGATGATATAGTCCTCCTCCCGGGCTGCGCCCAGCAACGGGAGTATGCCATGGATGCGCCAGACGTCCCCGGGGATGTCCTGGGCACAACTGCGGACGATCACATCTCCGGTGTGAATATGGGAGTCCACAAAGCCGGGCATCACAGCCTTTCCGGCGGTGTCGATATATCGCTCCGCACGGTATTCGCGGAGCACATCGGCCGTGGGGCCCACTGCGGCAATCCGATTGCCCTTGACGGCCACGGCGCCGTTCTCGATGATACCGGTTCCGGGTCCCTCCATGGTGATGACAAAACCGCCGTGAAAGATTACATCAACATTCATTGGCTGCACCTCCTCTGTGGCTGCGTCAGTCCATGCGCCGGACCAGTTGGCCAAAACCGTCAGGGACAAGGATGCGTTGGCCGTCATAAACCAGCGCTCCACGCACCAGCGTGCTTACCACCTTGCCGGTGAACTGCATTCCCTGATAGACGCCCTTGTCGCTTTTTGTTTTGGAGTAGCTTTTAAGGCCGTCATACACCCATTCCAGTTTGGGGTCGATAATTTGGATATCGGCGTCTGCGCCGGGCAGCAGATTGCCCTTCTGAGGATAAATTTCAAACATGCGGGCGGCGCTGCCGGAGGTGAGGCTGGCCAGACGGTTCCAGCTCAGCCCCCGCTTGTGGACGCCCTCGGTAATCATGGCGGCCATCACGGCGTCGTTGCAGCCAAAGCCGCAGTACTCCTTCCAGAAGTCGCCCTCCTGGCCCTTTTCCAAGTCGGTGAAGGGGCCGTGATCGGTACCCAGCACATCGATGGTACCGTCCGCCACATAGGCCCAGAGCGCGTCTACATTTTCCCGGCTGCGGAACGGCGGGGTGCACTTGGCAAAGGCCTTCTTTTCCCGAAGAACGTCGTGGTCAAACAGAAGATAGTGGGGGCAGGTCTCCACAAAGACCTGGACGCCCTGGGTCTTCAGTCCCTTGAGGTATTCTGCGCCCTGGGTGATGGTCATATGACAGACCATCAGCTTGGCGTCCAGCACCTTGGCGAATAAGGTCGCCCGTTGGATGGCCTCGTACTCCACCCACCAGGGGCGGGCGTCATCAAATCTTGCCTCGTCCGTACAGCCGGCGGCGGAAAAGCTCTTGCAGCCCATATCCGCCACTTCGGCATTTTCCGCATGGACTGCAATCAGTCCGCCAAACTGCCGGGTTTTTTTCAGCCCCTCCACCAGATACCCGTCGGTGATCTGGGGGTACTCCTTGGTGGCAAAGCACATAAAGCCCTTATAGCCGATGCAGCCCGCCTCGTTCATCTCCTCCAGTCTGTCGATGTTCAACGGAGTCACGCCGCCCCACAGGGCGAAGTCCACCACCGAGCTGTCCTCAACGACGCGGAGCTTTTCCGAAAAGCGGTCCCGATTCAGCACTGCGATGCTGGGCAGCGGCATGTCGGCAATGGTGGTAATGCCGCCGGCTGCGGCGGATTTGGAAGCGCAGCGCCAGTCCTCCCGGTAGTTATAGGGCCCCGGATCGGTGACATGGGAGTGGGTATCAATCATGCCGGGCATGACCATCTTGCCTGTGGCGTCAATTACAGTGCAGTCCTCGTCGAGTTGGGCCTCCAGCGTGATTGCGCTGATTTTTCCGTTTTCAATCACCAGATCTGCCTGTATAGTCCGGTCCTCTAAAACAAGATTTCCCTTTTGAATGATTACCTTGCTCAAAATTATCCTCCTTCTCTATAACCGGCTCGCTGCGGCGGCAGAGGTGAGGGCTTGCCTCAAGGCCTGACAGCTCTGTGCCAATCGGGACTGGTCAATGCCGTCCATCTGGGCCTCAATTGATATTTCACCCTGATAACCGCTGTCCAGCAGCATTTGAAGATAGGGGTGGTACTGTGTAATCGTCTCTGCGGTGGGCAGCCTGCGGCCATTGTGGGCGTGGGCAATATGGACAATCCCGATCCGGTCAATCGCCGGCCTTGCGGCGGCCGGGGATTCCTCCATCATCCAGGCGTGGAAGATGTCATATACAATGTCCACAGGTGCGTCGCAGCGGTCTGTAAAGGCCAGCACTTCTGAAGTGCCATTTAAAAAATTGGTCATCTGCCTGCAAACGGGCTCCAGTAAAATCTGGATGTTATAGGGGCGGCACAGCTGGGCGGTCAACTCCAGGCTCTCCAGCAGCTGCGCCTGGGCCAGCTGCCTGGAGAAATTTTCCGGAATACGGCGGGACAGAGGGGCGCCGACGCCGATTTGCGCAACACCCAGCTGCGCGGCCTTGGGGGCCAGCCGTTCTACATAGCGTTCCACCTGACCTGGGCTGTAATTCGGCCCGCACAGCTTCAGCTCCGGCGGACAGAAATCATTTAATGCCCAGCAGGTCAGGTTCCGATGATGAAACCAGTGGCTCAGCGTCTGCAATACGTCCGGTGGAGCGCCGGCCACTTCCTGAGCCGAAAGTACAATGCGGTCAAACCCCGCTTCTGAAACCATCTGATATTGACAAGCGGGTGCGCAGCAACTTATGTACATCCGTCTCCGATCCTCCGAATCCAGCTTACGCTGATTGAATACTTTATTGTATTTAATTTTGTTTTCTGTTATATTATACCGAAGATACAGAAAAAGTCAATTCCCTTTTTTGCTTTTGTACAAATCGGAGAGCTATAAGGCGCTGTAAGCACAAAATGATAACTTTTTAATTTAAATATATCGAAATATAAGAATTATTGACAATATATTGCTGATTTTGGGATTGTTATTTTATACAAGAAATTGAGAAAAGGCGGCATAAAATATATGTCGCCTTAAAATATGTTTAATATAAATAAAATTAAAGATTTTACTTTGTATGGTATGCCGAATAATTCTCCCTTGCAATTCCATTCAATAAATTGTATATTAAATTGTGTTCAATTTTGATTTTAATTCAGGACCACCTCGTCCGGCCACGCTGCTGGGATGCGGCAGCCATATGCGGTGATCCTGTCGTTTTCAGAGGCAGCTTTCATCGTACTATGGATTCTGCCTCTGGTGGTAGGTTGTGGTGATGTGTGCCATAGCCAGGTTGAACTGGGGGTTGTAGCGGGGGTCGGACAGCACCTTTTTAAAGTTCTGTTCGCTGCGGTCCAGGTGGAGGGTCAGACTTTGCACGCTGGCCTGACGGTCGTCATCCATCAGCGCCTGATAGATGGACTCGTGCTCCTGGGCGGCCTCGGCGATTCGGTTTGGAAGGACAACGCTGAGCCATCTGGCCCGGTATATTTGAAGCCGCATTTGGTTGGAGATATGGGTGAGGCGGCTGTTGTTGGCCATTGCCATGATCTCGCCGTGGAACAGGTCGTCGTAGTGGTAATTCTGAATGGCATCCGTTGCGTTTTGCAGCTCCTTAAAAATCCGGGTCAGATTGTTTTTCTGCTGGGGAGTTCCTCCCCCGTTGTCCAGCAGGATATTAACCGCCGCCACCTCCACTGCCTTGCGGACCTGACAGATCTCCACAATATCCGTCAGAGTCATGGGCGAGACCTGAGCTCCCATATCGGTGGAATCAATCAATCCGTCGTTGCTCAGCATAAAAATGGCCTCCCGGACCGGGGAACGGCTCATATTTAACTCCTGCGCCAGCGCATTGTCTGATATTGCCGCTCCGGGGGGAAGTTCAAAACTGAGAATCTTGGATTTGATATAGGAGTAGGCCTGCTTTGCCTGAGGGCCTTTTCTTCTTGCCATATACAATCTCCTCTCAATAACCTCTCACCTTACTGACATCTATAATATTAAAGGGAAATTTGATTTTGTCAATATCTGCTTTTTCTGCCGCCGGAAAAGGTGAGCTGATATAAAAATTTAGAACAACATGGAAAGGAAGATCATTGTGAAAAAAATCGTATCCTTCTTTGGTGAGCCCTCCCCTGTGTTTGATGAGCTGAACAGGCGTGCCGAAGCATACGCGGCCCAAAAGGGGTTTGACTACCGCTGGGTCCCGCAGAAGCCCTTTCATCAGGATCAGGTCATCCAGTGTCTGAGGGAGGCCGACATGGGGCTGATCGACGTGGAGCCCTACGGTGAAGAAATCTTCCGTGAAATTGACGGCAAGTGCCCCCTGCTGGTCCGATTTGGCGTGGGCTATGACAAGGTGGACCTGGCTGCGGCCAGCCGCCACGGAATTGCCGTGGCCCGGACCACCGGCGCCAACGCCAGCGGCGTGGCCGAAATGGCGCTGACCCTGATCTTGGCCTGCCGCCGGGAGCTGCGGCCCAATCGCTTCCGCTGCATCGAGACCGGCCGCTGGGATAAATATATTGCCAGCGAGACCGCCGGAGGCACTGTGGGCATCCTGGGCTTCGGCGCCATCGGCCGCCTGCTTGCCAAGATGCTGCTGGGCATAGGATGCACGGTCATCGCCTATGACCCCTACCCCAACCAGGCCCTTGCCCAGGAGCTGGGAGTGCGTCTGGTGGAGCTGGACGAGCTGTTTGCCGTATCGGATGCCATCAGCGTCCATGTCCCCTATAATCAGGATACCCACCATATGGTCAACGCCGCCCGCCTGGCTCAGATGAAGCCCACTGCGGTTATTGTCAACACGGCCCGGGGCAATATCATTGATGAGGATGCGCTGTATGACGCACTGAAGGCCGGCCAAATCCGGGGGGCGGGGCTGGACGTCTACGCAGTGGAGCCGCTGCCCGCCGACAGCAAGCTGCTGGAGCTGGACAACCTGATTCTCAGCCCCCACTTCTCCAGCCAGACGGTAGAGTCCCTGTGGAACACCTATAAGATGGCCATTGACATCACCGTGGACTTTTACAGCGGCAAGGAGTCCCCCCATATTCTGAATCCCGAGTATAAGACGGGAAAGGCCTAACCCAAACGACAGAGTGGAAAGGAGTGGCTCAGGTGGCGCAATATGTGATGGGTGTGGACAATGGCGGCACGGTGATTAAGGCCGCCCTGTTCTGTCTGGACGGTACTGAAACGGCGGTGGCCGCACAAAGCACCCCTGTCTTCTCCCCGCGCCCCGGATATCAGGAGCGGGACATGGAGGAGGTGTGGAGGGCGAACTGCGCCTGCATTCGTCAGGTGATCAAACAGTCTGGCATATCGCCCCGGGATATAGCGGCCTTGGCGGTGTGCGGCCATGGAAAGGGCCTGTATCTGTGGGGAAAGGACGGAAAACCGGCCTATCCCGGCATCGCATCCACAGACAACCGCGCCTGGTCCTATCCCCTCCATTGGGAGGAAACAGGCGTGTTCGACAGACTGTATCCCCAGCTGTGCCAGAAGCAGCTGGCCTGTCAGCCCTCCGCCCTGCTGGCCTGGATGAAGGAGCACGAACCGGAGGTGTATCAAAATATCCGGTGGGTATTTTCCATCAAGGACTACATCCGCTTCCGTCTGACGGGAATTGCGCACAGCGAACGCACAGACCTGTCCGGCTCCGGCCTGATGGATGTAAGTCGTGGGCAAATCGACCCGGCGCTTCTGGAGGCACTGGGGATTGCCGAGACGGCGAATATGCTTCCGCCAATGTGCGGCTCCTTCGACCTGTGCGGCCATGTGACGGACGAGGCCGCCGAACAGACCGGACTGTGTCCGGGCACCCCAGTAGCCGGCGGCATGTTTGATATTGACGCCTGCGCGGTGGCTATGGACATCACCTCCCCCGACCAGCTCTGCACCATTACCGGGACCTGGAGCATCAACGAATTTATTTCGCCCCAGCCCAAGCTGAATACCCAGGTATCCATGAATTCCCTCTACGCGATCCCGGGCTACTACCTGTTGGAGGAGTGCAGCCCCACCAGCGCGGGAAACCTGGACTGGGTGCTGGAACAGCTGGCCGGCGGCCTGAAGCTGCCCCAGGACAAGCCCCTCTACGACGGTGTCAACCAGCTGGTAAGCTCCATCCCGCCGGAGGACTGCCAGGTCTATTACCTTCCGTTCCTCTACGGCTCCAATGCCCACCCCCTGGCAAAGGCGAGCTTTCTGGGCCTGACAAACTATCACTCCGCCGCCCATATGCTGCGGGCGGTGTTCGAGGGGGTTGCATTTTCCCACAAGGTACACATCGACCGCCTGCTCAGCGCCCGAACACCCCCCGAAATTGTGCGGATGGCCGGTGGAGCGGCCAGGTCCCCGGTGTGGGTGCAGATGTTTGCCGATGTACTGGGGCTCCCGGTTCAGCGGACCGCCGGGGTGCGGGAGCTGGGGGCCTTGGGCAGCGCCATTGCGGCGGCGGTGGCGGCGGGACTCTACCCGGGCTACGACCAGGCGGTACAGGCCATGGTGCGGACCGGCGAGCCTGTCTGGCCGGACCCGGCTGCACATGCGGTCTATCTGGAAAAATTCGAGACATATCAGGCAATCAGTGCCGCAATGGATACCGTTTGGGACCGTTTCAAGGTCTGAACGGGAAAGGAGATACCCAATATGCTGAGAGCATTAAACGAACAGGCGCCTGCCGGCGAAACGCCAGCTGCCGGCAAATGAACAGAGACCTGGAAGGAGCGAAAGAACGAGATGAACTTTGAAAAGACCCATCTGTGCCGCCTCCCCTGTTGCTATGCGGTTTCTCCGCTTACCCTGGATGGCCGGCAGAAGTATCTGCTGGCCACCGATGACACCGGTCCCTGCTACTGCATCGACGCGCAGACGCTGGATTGCGAGAAGGTGTGGGAGGGACCGGGCGGCACAATGTCCATTGTCCCGATTCCAGGGACAAACGGGGCGTTTCTGGCCTCGCAAAAGTTTCTCCCTGGTTTTTCGGCGCTGCACGCCCGTATTGTCCGCATGAGCCGGGAGGGCGGCCGGTGGCAGGAGCGGCTTTGGATGGAGCTGCCCTATGTCCATCGCTTTGACCTGCTCCGCCGCGGGGATCAGTACTACTTCCTGGGCTGCATTCTGTCCACCACCCAGCAGGAACAGGCGGAGTGGTCCAAGCCCGGAACCCTTGTGGCCGCCCCCATTGGCGCGGATTTTGCCCCGCCTGCGGCTTTGGAAACCATTGCGGTTGGAATGAGCCGGAACCACGGCTATTGCAGGGTGGAGCGGGAGGACTGCTCCGAGGCCTATACCGCCTGCGACCAGGGGGTGTTCCGGGTGGTTCCGCCCCAGGCTCCCGGCCAGGCGTGGACGGTGGAGCAGCTGCTGAACGCGGCGGCCTCTGATGTGGCGGTGTGTGACCTGGATGGAGACGGCCAGGAGGAGCTGGCTGTCATTGAGCCCTTTCACGGGGATGCCTTCGTCATCTACAAAAAGGACGGAGGGCAATACCGGGAGATCTACCGCTACCCCACCCCTGTGAGTTTTCTCCACGCCATCTGGGGCGGCCGGCTGTGCGGAGAGAACGTATTCCTGGCCGGCTGCCGGGAGTTGGACCAGGAGCTGTTTCTGGTGCGCTGGACGCAGGAAGGCCCCAAGGAGCAGATTATTGAGCGGGGATTCGGCCCCAGCAATGTTGCGGTGCTGGGCGACGGGGAGACAGACTATATCCTGACCGCCAATCGCCAGAGCGGCGAGGGGGCCCTGTTTACCGTATGCAGGGAGGGGACGAAATGAGAGAATACCGTTTGGGCCTGTATGAGAAAAGTATGCCCAATTCCCTCACCCTGTCCCAGAAACTGGCCGAGGCAAAGGCGGCGGGCTTCGATTATCTGGAGCTTTCCATTGATGAGACCGACGACAAGCTGGCCCGGCTGGACTGGAGCCGGGAGGAGATTGCCGGTGCGGTTCAGGCGCAGGTGGAGCAGGAGCTTCCCATCCGGTCCATCTGCCTGAGCGGGCATCGGAAGTATCCCTTGGGACACCCGGACCCCGCGGTCCGGCAGCAGAGCCTGGCCATTATGGAAAAGGCTGTCTGTCTGGCGGCGCGGCTGGGGGTGCGTGTGATCCAGTTGGCGGGCTACGATGTATACTATGAGCCCTCTACCCCCCAGACCCGCAGTGATTTTGAGAAAAATCTTCGGCTCTGCGTAAAAATGGCCGCCCGGGAGGGAGTTATCCTGGGCTTTGAGACGATGGAAACCGCTTTTCTCAACACCGTTTCAAAGGCTATGTATTGGGTAGAGCAAATCCACTCCCCCTACCTTCAGGTCTACCCGGACATCGGCAACCTGACCAATGCTGCACTGACTTACGAGAGTGATGTGTGCCAGGACCTGCGCATGGGGGAGGGACACCTGGCCGCCGTTCATCTGAAGGAGACCACCCCCGGCATATTCCGGGAAGTCCCCTTCGGCGCCGGGCATGTGGATTTTTCCACGCTGGCCCCTCTGGCCCGGCAGCTGGGGGTGTACAGATTTGTGGGAGAATTTTGGTACACCGGCGGAGAGGACTGGCGGGACACCCTGCGTTCCAGCCGGACGTTCCTCTGTCAGGCGCTGGACGCCCCTCTCCCGGTTTAACGGAAGCAAAGCGGATAGAAAGGAGAAGGCTGCATGAAAAAAATTTCCGGTGTTCCCAACCGGGATACGTCTACCAGGGCCGTTTTTACGGCCGGCCCCTTTACCTATGAGCTCATCCCGGATTACGGCCAGTTCCCGGAGGGCTATGACTTTACCATGTACCCCAGCGGCTGCTGTGACGGGGAGGACAATCTGCTGCTGACCAGCCGGAATTTGAATCATCCCATTGTGATGCTGGACGCGCAAGGCAGGTATGTGAAGGACTTCGGCAGGGGGCTGTTCAAGGAGACACACGGAATCTGCGTGACCCCGCAGAACACCCTTCTGTGCCCGGATACGGCGCTGCATGTGGTGCGGGAGCTGACCATGGAGGGCGAACACCTGCGGGACCTGGGCAGGCTGGGCGTCCCCAGTGACAGCGGCTATGACCCTGATATCTGGCGCAAGCTTCAGCGGTCGGGCAAGCTGATTCCCACCGATGTGGCGTTTGACGCCAACTGGGCCTTCAGCCTGGGCTTGCAGAGCATTAAGCGGGCGGCGCCCCCCTTTAACCGTCCCACTGGCGTTGTGGTTGGCCCCCAGGGGGATATTTTTGTCAGCGACGGCTACGGAAATGCCTCCATCCACCGCTTCTCCCCTGACGGGACCCTGTTGAAAACCTGGGGCGGCCACGGGGATGAGCCGGGTAGGTTTATTATCCCCCATTGTATCTGGTGCGACCGGCTGGGCCGCCTGTGGGTGGGCGACCGGGAGGGAAACCGGGTTCATGTCTTTGACGAGGACGGCCAGCTGCTGGCCTATCTGGAGGACAACCTGTATCAGCCCACAGAGATCTGGGCAGATCAGGACTATGTCTACATCGCGGAGCGGGGCGGCGGCGTGACCATTGTGAATATGGACCTGGAGGTGGAGGCCCAGCTGGGCTTTTACAACTCCCCCATCCGGGCACATGGTATGTGCGGAAATTCAAAGGGAGACCTGTTCCTGATGCCCCTGACCACCTACGACCGGCACTATTTGATGAAGCTGGTACGAATCCGCTGAGGCCGAACGGTCCCGGTTGGAAAAAACGCTCGCCCAGCAGGTATTTTACCTGCTGGGCGACGAGCTTTTTACAGTTTGAATCCTGTCTGATATGTGAAAATCATAGCAGTCTACCCCATAGGACGGTCGATGCGAATAAAACTTCCGGTGTTAATCTTCCAATGAAAGCAGACGCGGTTAGACCGGCATTTATGGTGCTCCGCCTGTCCATCCGGCAGAAAAGGCTGTGACGCAAAAAATTTGCCTCCCCTGGCCCGAGGGCACAGGGGAGGCTGTGTCTTACGCCACCCCGTCCTGCCTTGAGGACAGGGTAAACGTCGCCCTGTCATCCTGCCGCATGAACAGCAGGCCAAAGGACTCTGGTCCGCAGTTGCTGGCGATGGCGGAGGACGCTTTTTGCAGGTAGATCCGTTCAAAGGGGCAGTACTGCCGCACCAGACCCTGGACATACTGGAGCTTCTTCGCGTCCAGGCCGCAGTAGGTGATAATCAGGATGCGCCGGTCGATGGTTCTGGTCTCCTGAAACATTTTCCGGACGTATTTCCTGGCGGTGCGGGAGAAGCCGCCCACCTCCATGCTGCCCACCGTCAGCCGGCTTTTTTTCAGCACCAGAATGGGGTGGAGCATCAGCGCGTCGCACAGGACCTGGATGCGCCGGGACACGCGCCCGGATTGGCGCATCATCTGGGTGTTGTTCAGCAGGAAGGAGGAGGAGATCAGCCGCTCCATCCGCTTTACCGACGCGGCGATCTCCGACCGTGCGGCGTGCTGCTCGGCCAGGTGGGCGGCGCACAGCACGGCCAGTCCCAGCCCGCTGGAGAGGTGCCCCGAGTCGACCACGGTGACATTTTCAAAGGATTTTGCCGCCTCAAGGGCGTTTTGATACCCGGCGCTGACGTGCTTTGCCATGGTGATGTGGATTACATTCTGGGCCTCGGTCAGCTTTTCCGCAAAGAAACGCTCGTAGTCCTCCACGTCGGGGGGCTGGGAGGCGCCCTTTCGGCCCTGGGCGATGTGGGCCAGAAGCTCGTCGGGCTTCAGCTCCTGATTGTCCAGGAAACGGCCCTCGTCTGTGCAGACATAGTAGGGGCAGACAGAGATGCCAAACTCCTTCATAAGGGCGTCCGGCAGGTCGCACACGCTGTCGGTGGTGACCAAGACGGACCGCCGCTTGGTCTGCTCGAAAATCAGGATGTCCTTTTCCGGCTCCGCTGCGTCGGCCTCCTCACACACCTGCACCAGCTCCTTGGGCAGGATGCTCAGCATGGCCGCCTCCAGCAGCGCGCCGCTCACCGGCTTGGCCAGATAGCCGCTGAAGCCCTCCTTGCGGTAGAGGAGCTGATTGTCGCTGCCCGCGTTGGCGGTCAGGGCCACCACGGGCACGTCCTGGCACAGCCCGCCCGGCTGCACCCGCAGCGCGTGCAGGCACTGGATGCCGTCCATCTCCGGCATCAGATGGTCCATCAATATGCAGTCGTAGTGGTGATTTTGAGTCAATTTCAGACATTCCGCCCCGCTGGACGCAGTATCAATGTGGATTTTTGTAGCGGAAAGCAGCTTGGCCACCACCATCAGGTTCATGTCGTTGTCGTCCACCACCAGGATATGGGCGTCCGGGGCCTCAAAGCTCTGCTGGTACATGCCCTCGTTGTGAAGCTTGGCCCGGGAGGCCAGCGTGAAGGTGCCCAACTCCTTTTCGTCCACAATGTCCTGCTCCAGTGTGACGATAAACTTGGAGCCCTTGGTGTAGACGCTGTTGACGCTGATCTCGCCGCCCATCAGCTCCACCAGCTGCTGGACGATGCTCAGCCCCAGGCCGGTGCCCTCGATGTGGCGGTTTTTCTCCTCGTCCACCCGGCGGAAGGCGTTGAACAGATAGGGGATGTTCTCCTTCTTCACCCCCTGGCCGGTGTCCTCCACCGAGTACCACACCAGCACCCGGTTGACCCCCTGGCGCTCGCACCGGACCGAGAGGGTGACGGAGCCCTCGCTGGTGTACTTTACCGCGTTGTTCAGCAGGTTGATGAGAATTTGCTTGATGCGCACCTCGTCCCCGCAGAGCATGCTGGGGATGGACGGGTCGATGTGGAGCTTGAACTCCAGCCCCTTCTCCTTGGCCTTAATCCAGATCATGTTGACAATCTCGGAAAAAAGCGCGCCCGTCTCGTAGGAGGTGTTGATAATCTCCATCTTTCCGGACTTGATTTTGGAGATGTCCAGGATGTCGTTGATCAGGGTGAGCAGCAGCTTGCTGGCCCCTTGGATATTCCGGGCATTCTCCGCCACCTCTGGGGGGATGTTGCCCCGCAGGGTGATCTCGTTCAGGCCGATGATGGTGTTGATGGGGGTGCGTATTTCGTGGCTCATGCTGGAGAAGAAGTGGTTTTCCGCCTGATTCAGCTCCTCAATCTCCTTTTTCTGCTGCTGGGTGAGGGCGTTCTCCTCCTCATACATTCGATTCAGGAACATAAGCAGCACGCTGGTGAGCAGTCCGACCATGACCATGGAGAAGGCGGAGTCGAAAAAGGAGCGCTGCTGGCTGTTCAGGGCGGCCAGCTCAGGGTAGTAGAAGGCGATGCCGTAGCAGAGCAGCGTCTCGGCGGCGCACAGGGCGAAAAATGTGGCCATGCGCCTGCCGTGCAGGGTGATGCAGATGTAGATAAAGCAGAGCACAAACCACTCGGGCACCCCGCTGTAAAATCCGCCCGCGGTAAAGAAGGTGAACGGAAACAGGGCAAGCAGAAGTATCACAATAGCCGTGGCCCCTGTTTGGACGCACCCCTTTTGAATACTGAACCGTACAATCAGCGAGATGACCGCCAGGCTGATGATTAGAATGACAATATTGCTAATCCGCCTGCCCATGGGCAGGGTGAAGATCAGCGCAATCATGCAGACCACCGTGGCGATGCGGAACATGCGTTCATTCAGGCTGATTGTGTGGTCAGAGATGATAGCAAACCATTTTTTTATCACGAAAATTCCCACTCCCTCCAACATGGCTCCCGGAAAATCGGCCGGAACGGACTAGATTCCGGCAATCTGAGCACAGAGCGCGTCATAGGCCTCCATCAGTGCGGCGTGATGGGCCAGAACAAAGTCCACGTCCCCCCGCTTTCCTGCCAGCTCCTGCTCCTTGGCCTGGGCGGAAAGGGCCTCCGCGCCGATGGTCAGAGCGGTGCTCTTGAGGGCGTGCACCTTAATTGCGTAGTCCGGCCAGTTGGCGGCCTCATACAGGGCGATAATCTCCGCCTTTTTGTCTCCGCTCTGGGCGTGGAACATCCGCAGCATCTCCCGGAAAAAGTCCTCGTCGCCGCCGCAGTAGTTCAGCCCCAGCTCCACATTGATGCCGGCCTGGGTCAGGCGGCCGCAGGGGAGGGCGGTACCGTCCTCGGGGGCCTCCTCCGGCTGTACAGGAGCTGCCGCCTCCGGGGCCGGCGCTTCCGGCGCGGGGGCCTCGGCGGGCTCCGGGGGGGCCGGGACGCTGTCCTCTGGGGCGGCCCCCTCCACAGGGCCCTCGGCGTACTGGATGAAGCGATTGGGCAGCACCCTGCGCAGCACCCGTTCCAGAACCGTCCGCTCAATGGGCTTGGGGACAAATTCGGTAAATCCTTCGCTGCGGAACATCTCCCGGGCTCCGCTGACGGTGTTGGCGGTGAGTGCAATCACCGGCAGGTCCTGATAGACGCCGTCCTGCATTTCCCGGATCTTTTTCAGGGTCTGCACGCCGTCGAAGCCCGGCATCATGTGGTCCAGAAAGATGATATCATAGGAGGTATCAGCGCACCGCTCCACCGCTTCACGCCCGCTGAGGCAGGTGTCCACCTCCAGGCCGTAGCTGCCCAGCACGCCCTTGGCCACCACCAGATTCATCTCCTCGTCGTCCACCGCCAGCGCCCGCACGCCGGGGCAGGTGAAGGGCTTCCGGCCGGCGGCCTGGGCCTCCGCAAAGCCCCGCGCCCCCAGGTCGCCGTTCAGCAGATTGGCGACGGAGAGGGCGGAAAAGGGCTTGTGCATGATAAACAGCTTGCTTTGGCTGTCCAGGGCAAATTCCTTTTCCGCAATCACAACCACCCGGAGGCTGTCGGCCAGTTCCTCGTAATAGGCCCGGTCCTCCTCATACTCCGATTGGGCGATGAACACGTGGGTCAGCTGGTGGCTGCGCTGCAACTTCAAAAGCCCTTCAAAGTTGTGGGTCTGATAGCCGTTGATGCCCAGCCCCTCCAGCAGGTTCCAGATCAGGCCGTCATAATACCCCCGGACCTCGTCGCAGCTGTACCGCTCCGGCCGGAAATAGCACCCGACGCACACCTGGTCCGCGTGGTTCAGGGTAATGCAGGGCCGGTGGTCCGTCACGCCCTGGGGGATGACAATGTGGGCATGGAGGCCCTGCTGCTCCTTGCTCTCGAAGTGGATAAAGCCGCCCATGGCGTTGAGAAGGCCCAGGGCGATGGGCAGACCAAGGCCAAGCCCCCCCACGAAGCGGCTGCTCCCGGAGTCGGCCTGGTAAAAGTCGTCATACATTTTGAGCATCTGGGAGTCGGTCATGCCGATGCCGGTGTCGCGGATGTCGATAATCAGATTGATGCCGTAGCTCTCCGGGCGGTAGCCGATGCGGACGTTTATGCCGCCCTCCTCCGTGAATTTAATGGAGTTCTCCACCAGGATTTTGAGCACGTGGGAGATCTTCTCCGCGTCGCCCACAAGGACGGCGGGCAGCTTGGGGTCGATGTCAAATACGATTTCCAGACGCTGCCGGTTGCTTTGCAGGGCGGTTGTGGTAATGACGTCGTTCAGCACCGAGGTGATCATGTAGTCTTCCTTTGCCGGGGTGAGGGTGCCCTCCATAATCTCCGTGTAGTCCATCATGTTGTTGATCTGGCTGGACAGGCGCTGGCCGGCCTGCTTGATGGATGTCATATCCGCCCGGATATCGGGGGAGAGCTTCCTGCCCAGCGCCACCTCGCTGATGCCGATTACCATATTGATGGGCGTGCGGAGCTCGTGGGACACGTTGGATAGAAAGACGGCGTTTTGCTTTCCTGCCGTCTCCAGCTCGGCAAATACATGGCTGTACCATTTCTGCTGAGCGCTGCGCTGCCGAATCCAGTAGCCGGCCAGCACCGCGGCCCCGAAGGTCACAACAGCCCCCAGCACCAGGCGGAAGGCGTCACGAAAGCTGATATTGTAGGAAATGGTGCGGAAGACCAGGGCGTGATACAGCAGCGCCAGTGTGTAGAGGGCCTCCACCACATACATGACCCACTTTTTGTTCAGCATGAACAGGGCAAGAATGACGATGCAGGCCACGGCCGGTATGTCATAAAGGCTGGATTCATGTACGCTGAAGAAAAAGAACCCCACCAGCATCAGGCCGGCGCAGAGATTTTCGTAAAACGCATTGGAACCGAGCTTGGCAATGTGCAGAAGCCACACGCTGAAGCAGCTGAAGGCGATCAGAGGAATCATCCAAAGCTCCCAGGCCATAACCGCTGTAATCACCCCCAGCATCCCACCGAATACCGTGGTGATTACCGCAAGCAGCAGATGCCTGCCTGTCTGTTCTTCCGCCCTCATTCTGTTTCAAGCTCCTGTGCGATTCGCTTCAGCAGCTCCTGCGGCGGACAGGGCTTTCTCAGATAATTCACCGCGCCCAGCAGGAGCGCGCCGACCACGTCCCCCACCTCGCCCGAGGCCGTCAGAAAAATGACGGGGATATCCGCGGCGAACTCCTTCATGTGTTCAAAGGTCTCGATGCCGTTCATCAGGGGCATGTCTATATCCAGAAGGACCAGGTCCACCTTTTGATTTTTCAGAATGTGCAGGGCACGTACCCCTGAATCGGCCAGAAGCACGTCATATTCCTTTGCCAGAATCATCTTGGTTCTAGCCAGGTTCATGTCGTCGTCGTCCACCACTAAAATGCGTTTCTGCATATGCGTCTGCCTCCCACTTTAAAGTATAGTCGGGTCTTTGCGCTCTGCACTTTATTCTAAAGGAAGGCCATGAGAAAATCAAGCGCAATTCAAAAATCTTTTCGCCGGCCGGGTGTTCGCTCCAGACGGCCAAACGGCCTGGGGACAAGGTGGCGTGAAACAAAAAGGACCGGCGCAGTTTTTGCTGCGCCGGTCCTGGCTGTTTTCGGAATTACCACGTGCGGGAGCCGATGGCCCGGAACTGGGCTACGGTGGGCACATGGGAATTGAGACCGCCGTCTACCGTGATGACCTGGCCGCTGACATAGGCGCTCTCATCGGAGCCGAAGTAGACACAGGCGTGGCCGATATCCTCGGGGCAGCCATAGCGGTTGACCATGATATTGCTCAGGAAGATATCCTTCAAGGCCTGGGGAATGCGGGCCTCGTTGTCCGGGGTGACGATCAGGCCCGGGCGGACGCAGTTGCAGCGGATGTTGTCCTTGCCGTATTGCAGGGCCACAGATTTCGTCAGAACATCCACACCCGCCTTGGCGCAGGCGTAGGCGGTGGAGCCCAGGTCGCCGCCGCAGGCGGCCATGGAACCGATGTTGACGATGGAGCCGCCCTGGGGATTCTTGCGCATGTGGGGCAGCACGCATTTTGTCACATAGAAGGGGCCGCGGATGTCGCTGATAAAGATATCGTCCCACATCTCCAGGGTGATTTCGTCCACCCGGCCGTCCTTCAGGCCCACGTTGGCCGCGTTGTTGACCAGAACGTCAATGCGCCCGTAGGTGCTGACGGTGTCCTCCACCAGCTTCTCAATGCTCTCGGGAATGGTAATATCCATGGCGTGGAAGCTGGCCTTGCCGCCCTCTGCGGTGATGGTGTCCACAACGCCCTGGCCCCGTTCCGCCCGGCGGCCGCATACAATCACCTGAGCGCCCTCCGCAGCGTAGAGCCGGGCGATGCCCACCCCGATGCCGCCGGTGGAACCGGTGATAATGGCTACCTTGTCCTTTAATCTGTCCATTGTAAAAAACCTCTTTTCTGTGTTTTTGGGAGCGTTCAGCTGACTCTAATCTTATCTGTCTCCCAGGCGTTTGTCAAGAGAAAACGGAGAAAAAGAGACTGGGTGGCAATAATGTTTTTGACATTTTTGACAAATATCGTCGGCTCTGGAATACGGGTGTGTTGGCAAAAAACGTCGGACGTCATAAATGCCAAGAGGTGTTTGTGGAAATTTTTTTGCTTGTGTGGCAAAATAAAGTCGAAAAAAGGGGGGCGATTGGAAAAATAAGGCAGAAACAGAACGATCATTCCTGTACGAATTTGGAAAAATCCTGTACCATAGAAAACAGCGGAGGGGAGGACGGTGCTAAGGGTAGTATTTGGGATGAACTTAAAATATCACAGGACACGCCTGGGCCTGACACAGGAAGAAGCAGCAGCCAGATGCAAATTAAGCAGCGAGTACTGGGGAAAGATGGAGCGCGGGACACAAGCCGCAACGCTGGATACAGTTGAAAAGATAAGTGTTGGACTGAATGTACCTGCAAGGGAACTGTTCACCGAGGTCACGTAATGGGTAAGTAAAGAGGAGAATAAAAATGACTATAATATACGATTTGTTGTACCAGCTTGGGGTGACCGCAAATTACACCGGCTTCTTCCATACGGCCTACGCCATATCCCTGTGCGCGGAACAGCCGGACCGGCTTCTGCTGGTGACGAAATGGCTCTATCCAGAGGTGGCGAGGCAGTACGGCACAAACTGGAAGGCGGTGGAGCGGAATATCCGAACCGTGAGCTGCATCATCTGGCGGGAAAACCAGCCCCTTCTGGAGGAGCTGGCCCACAGGCACCTGGATCAGAGGCCCCGCAACGCAGAGATGCTGTCAATTCTGGTTTCGTCGCTGGATGCCGTCCCCCTGGCAATTCAAGGCTTGGGAGAGGCAGCCGAAGCCAAAAACAGTGATTCGCAGGCTGAAATCCAGCCTGGAGACAGCGATAAGGCTTCTCAGGTTATAGCAGTCTGACTGACAGTAAAAGATATGATCGTATAGACAGACTTGCTGCAAGCGGAAGTCTGCCTTGCTGGCGCCAGCTGTATTTCGTCTGCCCATATGTCTACCAAATGTCTACCAAAAAAGCCGTCAATCCCCTGTTGCGCAGGGGATTGACGGCTTTCCATATTTTAGGACGTCTACCGGATGTCTACCAATTTTACTTTTTGACATTAAAAGTGTCGGTTTTAACGTATTTTCTCCTTGGTTTCGCAACTTTTTACCCCCGTGTAAGGGGCGTGACACGGCGGTGGCAGGGGTGAAATGTTGAAAAACCTCGAAATTTTTGGATAAAACGGCGAAAATTGTTTCAAAAAGGTTAAATCTTTGGAGGCTAC
>ERZ808037.869-NODE-869-length-23854-cov-7.314127_pt1 | contig 23854 bp, 13 predicted proteins | sample MGYA00380190_ERZ808037 | MGnify/ENA primary metagenome ERZ808037 (study PRJEB31490, sample SAMN06133399) | mouse gut metagenome | isolation source: J9 | host: mice | place: China: Chengdu | collected 2015-05 ... | reverse complement strand
AATGATTCCAAGAATCATCAGAACAACCGTCAGCAGTTCATAGTCACTCATAAGCAATCCCTCCTTTCCCGGTTTTATCCGTTGTCAGAGGGATAGTCCCTCTGCGAAGAAGGACTGACCGCCTATCCCGTTATGGCAGTACCCCGTTAGTGTATTTTAACAGAAAGTATGGAGCAGCACAATACCGCCCCGGCATATTTCTGCATTGCGCAGCATTGCCGCTGTGCGGATTTTATGCTATACTCCTGAAACAGGTAATTGCCTATAACAGTGACAGGAGAAACGGAAATGAAAAACAGAGAAGAAAAAACCAACGCCATACGCCTGCTGGAGCAGAAAAAGCTGCTGTTTCGACTTCACGATTACTCGCAGTCCGGCGCCGTCAGCGGGCCGGAGGTCGCCGAATACTTAAATGAGAATCCTGACCGGGTCTTTAAGACGCTGGTCACTGTCGGCAAGTCTGCCGGACACTACGTCTTTCTCGTACCGGTAAACAGAGAGCTTGATCTGAAAAAAGCCGCGAAAGCGGTGAACGAAAAGAGCATTGAAATGATAAAAGCGAAGGAACTGCTGCCGCTCACAGGCTACATCCACGGCGGCTGCTCGCCTGTTGGCATGAAGAAATTTTTCCCGACCGTTATAGACGCCGGCGCAGAATGCTTCGAAGAAATCTTTTTCAGTGGTGGCAGGATCGGTCTGCAGATCGAAATGCGCCTGTCGGAGCTGCAAAAAGTCATAACGTTCCGGCTGGCGGATATTTCCGTCCCGTAGTCTGCCGTCCTCAGGCATACATCTGCCCCGGCGCGCCAGCCTCCACGACTTTACGCCGCGTGGAAAATACCCTATCTGCCGCTCCACGTACTCCGCGAGAACAGAATCAATATCGGGAAAATCTCCAGACGCCCGGCCAGCATGTCCACAATGAGGAGCGCCTTGGACAAAACGCTGTAATCCCCGAAATTACATGTGGGTCCCACGCTCTCCAACCCCGGGCCGATATTGTTAAAGCAGGCCAGCACCGCCGAAAAATTCGTCATCGGTGAGAAACCGTCTATGGAAATCACGATAAAGCTGAATACAATGATAAAAGCGTAAGCCGCCAGATACGCGTTTGTGTTGTCAAGCACCCGCTCCGTCACCATCTGGCCGTTCACACGCACCACCTGCACCTTCTGCGGGTGAAGAATCTGCCGCACATTGCGCCGCAGGCTCTTGATCAGAAGAAGCGTGCGTCCGCACTTAAAGCCGCCGCCCGTGCTTCCCGCACAGGCGCCCACGATCATAAGCCCCAGAAGAATCGCACGGGAAAAGCTTGGCCACAAGTCAAAATCGGTGGTGGCAAAGCCTGTTGTCGTCATAATACTTGCTACCTGAAAAGCCGCATGTCGGAACGTCTCCCCAAGCGACCCGTATAACCCCCGCACATTCCACACAATCAGCAGAACGCTTGCAAGCACCGTTCCCAGATAGAAGCGCAGCTCCTCGTCCTGAAACACATTCTTCACCTGACGGATCGCCAGCATATAATAACAACTGAAATTCACGCCGAACAGCAGCATAAACACCGTACACACATTTTGCAGATACGGGCTGTACCCGGCAATGCTGTCATTCTTGACACCGAATCCGCCCGTTCCCGCCGTCCCGTAGGCCGTACAGACCGCGTCAAACAGCGGCATACCGCCGATCAGCAGAAAAACCACATTTAATATAGTCAGAAACACATAGATAAAATATAAAATCTTCGCAGAATCCTTCATCTTCGGCACAAGCTTCTCCACCTTGGGGCCCGGGCTTTCCGCCCGCAAAAGATGCATGGTATAGCCGTCGCTCTTCTCCCGCCCCCTGCCGATGGCGAGCACGAACACAAGCACGCCCATGCCGCCCAGCCAGTGCGTAAAGCTGCGCCAATAGAGATTTCCCATGGAAAGCGGCTCCACCTCCTGCAGAATGGACGCCCCGGTCGTGGTAAAGCCGGAAACCGTCTCAAACATGGCGTCCACAAAGCCGGGAATTTCCCCCGAAAAATAGAAAGGCAGACAGCCCAAAAGACTCATCACAATCCAGCTTGCGCCGACACAGACAAGCCCCTCTCTCGCGTAGAATCCCTTTTTGGCCTTTCTGCATAGCAGATACAGCAAAAGAGCCGTTGCCACGGTAATGACCATGCTGGTCAAAAATCCGGACACCGCTTCGGACTCCTCGTGAAAAACGCTGATCAGCAGCGCCGGAACCATAAATATCGCTTCCACAATAAGAATCCGGCTGATAAATTTTCCCATCATTCGATAATTCATACGAATCCTCCATGCCAGAGCAGTTTACTGCGATGACACGCCTAATCCTCCATAATTTCTGCTATTACTCAAAAATGTCGTTGAGCTGATAGATGACTTCGTCCCTGCCTGTCACGATAATCACGGCATCCCCCTGTTTATAGAAGGAATCGCCGTTCGGTATCTCAAAACTGTTATGCCTGTTGATACCTGCCACACGGATATTTTTCTTTAGCTTTAATTTTTTCAGGGGTTCCCCGCAATGCTTCGTGCTGTCATCCACAATAAACTCTATGGCCTCCGCCTGCCCGTCCGCGATCACGTTGACCGCCTGCGCCGCTCCGGTCTGGTTCCGGATCGCCCTCACATACCGCACGATGTCATTGCAGCAAAGTTCCTTCGGGCTGATGGTGCTTCCCACAGGCAGTTTGTCCAGAATCCGGTTATTGGACAGTCTGCCGAGTTTCGTGATAATCTGGGGTACCTCCGCATTGCTGCCGATCAGGGAGATAAACAGGTTCATCTCGTCCACCCCGGTCAATGTCACAAGCGCGTCACATTCTCCGATCCGCTCCCGCTCCAGAAGGAACTCATTGCTGGCGTCGCCGCATACGATTGTCACTTCCGGAAGCTGGTTGGCCAAAGACAGGCACCTGTCGTAATTCTGCTCGATGATCTCCACCATAATGCCGTCCTGATTGAGAAGCTGCGCCAGATAGTAGCTGAGTCGGCCGCCGCCGCACAGAAGTACCCGTTTGGCCTTATGGGTGATGATTCCGATATTTTTGAGGAACACGGTCAATTCTCTGGTGGAGGCCGTCACGAAAATCCGGTCCCCTGCCTGCAGCACAAAATTACCATCCGGTATGATGGCCTTGCTGTCCCTTAAAACGGCGCAGACCAGAATCTTACATTTGACTACATTGGTCAGATCAAAAAGCCCCACGTTGCAGAGCTTGGAGTTATCCCCGATTTTTAATTCTACGATTTCCACCCTGCCCTTGGCAAAGGTATCTCTCTTTAAAAAACCGGGATACTTGATCAGCCGTTCCATCTCGATGGCAGCCTGTCTCTCCGGATTGACCACCATGGACAATCCAAACAGATGCCTCATCTGATAAATCTGATCCTTGTATTCCGGATTGCGTATTCTCGCTATCGTATGAAGATTGGGGTTCATGCCGTGTGCAATCGTACAGCAGAGCAGATTGACCTCATCCGCCCCCGTCATAACGATCAAAAGCTCGGCTTCCTCCACGCCAGCCTTAGAGAGTGTCACCATGGACGCGCAGTTTCCCTGCACCGCCATAATATCGTAGCGTTCCTCACTTACCTCCAAAACCTCTGCCTTCGCGTCAATCAGGGTAATGTCGTGCCCTTCCGCCACCAACTGTCTTGTCAGCGTAGAGCCAACTTTACCGTCCCCCGCTATTATGATCTTCACTGAAAGTTCCCTCCGTTACAAATTTATGTGCAGTGCACGCCCGGTTCCGCTTCGCTCCTCCTCGCTCACGTGCTTCTCCCTATGCATCCATCCGGGTAAACGTTTCGGTGTGCAAGCTCACCGCTCCGTTTACCCTCTGGCTGCGCACTGCTCATTGCCATCGTGTACATTATACCACGCCTATGTAAAAAGGCAATGTTTGGATTTCAGAAAGGGACACCTTCGCGAAACCCACACGGTTTACGTGGGAATCCGCAGCACCTGCCCGATCTGCAAGTTGTCGTTTGGCAGTCCGTTGAACCTCCTGATGGCATCCACTGTCGTGCCGAAGCGGTTCGCCAGAAGCCACAGCGTATCTCCGGAGCGCACGGTATAGTTAAAATATCCCGACGGCTGTTCGGACGGAATCCGCAGTACCTGCCCGATCCGGAGATTGTCGCTTGTCAGCCCGTTCATCCGTCTGATGGCGTCCACCGTGGTGCCGAAGCGGTTCGCCAGAAGCCACAGCGTATCTCCGGAACGCACGGTATAAGTGAAAAAGCTGCCGCCCGCGTCCGGTCCCGGATCAGGGTCCGGCGCAGGCACATTCTGTCCGATTCCCTGATAAGTTCTGTACAGCGCATTCCATGTGGCAGGACCCACAATGCCGTCCGCGGAAAGCCCCATTCTCCTCTGGAAAGCAGTCACCGCCTGTTTTGTCCCCGCGCCGAAAATACCGTCCTGCGTCACAGCCGGGATGTCCGGATAGTACTCGGAAATGACATCCAGCAGATACTGTAACGTAATCACGTCCTGTCCTCTTGCTCCCTGTCTGAGCACAGAAGACGGCGGCACCGTTCCGATTCCCAGATTGGTTCCCTCGCTGTTCAGCTCCGCAAGCCTTGTGACCGCCGTGTACAGGCTGGACAGCTTATACCAGGTGGATTTTCCCACAATCCCGTCTGGTGTCAGCCCGAAAACGCTCTGAAATTTCACGACCGCCGCCCGTGTGCTGTCCTCAAAGGTTCCCGCTGCATCGGTGATCGCCGGTATGGCCGGATAGTTGCGCCTGATCCGTTTCAGCCAGGTCTGGATCGTCTGTACGTCCAGGCCTGTGCTCCCCACCCTGAGAGGCGTCCCCGGATAGGAAGTGATCATACTCGTTATCGCGTTCGTCTCTGCGATCTCCACATCGTCCGGATAATAGTACCGCAGGATCCGGAGCGGCGTGTAGCCCTGATCTGCCAGCGTCACCGTCCCCCACTGGGACAGCCCTCTGCAGGTCGTCGTCGTGCCGTTGCAAAAGGATGTGAAATAGGGCGCCTGCTGCCCCTGTCTGCGGACATACTCGTTAAAGATCCCGTCTGCAATCCTGCTAATGGAATCGTAAATGGGCCTGCCGTAAATAAACGCCTGATCGTATGCGGTGCTGTTTGTAATATCAAACGGATATCCTTTCGCCCGATACCATTCCGTGTAAATCCGGTTCAGCGCAAAGGTGATAATGGCGTAGATGTTCGCCCGAAGCGCGTTCTCCGGCCAGGTCGGATAAATCTCGCTGCTTGCCACATTTTTCACATAGTCCGGAAAGGACACCTGCACGTTGGAAGCATAGGCATCCGGCGTCCCCAAATGTACCGTGATCGGATTCGGAATAACGACCTGGCGCAATACCTGCCCGGACTCCCCGCCCTGGAAAAAGCCGGCCGGTTCCCGCTCCCCCTCCATGGATACCGCAGGCGCGCCCACCATGATTTCCGTCTGCACCCCGTTCCTCTCCTGTCCCTGCATCGGGATGAGAACAAGCGGAAGACGGGCCGATTCACCGTCGAACACCGGAATATCAGAGACATATACCGGTTCAAATCCTTCCGCCTGTGCAGACACGTTATACGCGACATAGGGCGTGCCTGTAAAATTTTCGTTCTGCGAATAGCTTTTGTCCATCGTTTCAAGCGGCACTTTTCCCGTCTCGCCGTTTTCGTCCGTTGTCAGCTCATAAATCCGGTTCTGTTCGTCGTCCAGAACAGTGACCCGTACACCACTAAGCGGCAGCGCGTCGTGCGCGGTTCTCGCCTGCATGGTCAGATACCCAATCGCCATAATCCCCTTCTCCTTCACAGCCTCGCTTCAAAATCTCCTATGATATAGATTATGCAAAACCGAAATTCCCGTACCATCCCCAGCGCTTTCCAAAACTTTCTTACTTTTATATATGACAGCCCCTTTTGCCCCTTTCCACAATCTAAAAAAACCGGGGCATCCCGCCATATGGAATGCTCCCGGTTCTTCTTTACGATCCTTTTACGCCGAAGGGCTCTGTCGTTCTCTTCCCGCTCTCTGCGCTATTTAATCCTGTTTATAAATCGCCTTCTTCTCAATCGTAAACCTGACCGTCACACTGCCTCCGTATTTTCCTGCTCCGGTGACTGTCACGCTGCCTTTGTTTTTGCCAGAGGCAGTGTTCGCACCATAGCTTAACGTATAATCGGTATCCGCCGCCAGCTTCGTGAGCTTATATTTACCGCCCTGTGCCGTCGCCTCATCCTTCACTTTATCCTTCTTCGCCGCAGCGACTGCCGCTTTCTCTCCATAATATACCTCCACATCCGGTTTGACCTGTCCGCCTGTATATATGTTTTGCCCGCTTCCTTCGGACACCACCACATACAGATTTGCTGTGACCAGTTTATCGGCGTAAATGTATTTCCCAAGCGGAATTTCTACGGACTGATCCGCTGTCTGTCCTCCGGCGTAACCGCCCTTTCCCGTCACCTTCACCACGGGCTCCGGCGGAAGCGGCGTTCCGGCGGAAGCGGCGCCTGTGGACGCATCCGAAGCCGCCAGCGCATCCGCGTAAGCCTGAATGATCTCCGGCGTGCACTTCGTCTCGTCGATGACATAATCCTTCGTCTCGCCCATGCTGAGGGTTTTCTTTCCTTCCACAAGCTTAAACTTGAAATCCTTGAACTTCATGCCGTTTTTCCGCTGCACCTGCGCGCACGATACGCTTACAGTCTGATCCGCAATCACTGTCTTCAGCGAAGCCGGTATGACCGCAAAGGACACTTCCACTTTTCCCGCGTAGTTGCCTTTTCCCGTTACCGTCATAAGGGGTCTCTTGTTCTCAGCCGTCTGCGCTGTAGTTACCGCGTTGTTGTTCTTATATTTTACCGTGTAATCCGTGCCCTCACGCAACACCGCTCCCGCTTCGTTTGTGACCACAAAGGAAAGCTTCGCGCCATTCTTGCCGTAAACCGCCTCTGCCCCGTCGCTTCCGGTCTTCACCGCCGCGCTGCTACCGCCGCTTCCTCCCGGCGCCGCCACGGTAAGCCTGTCCTTCGACAGTTCCTGTGCCGTGATCCTGAAGGTCTTCCTGAAGCTGCCGGTATAGCCGGACGCGGGCTTCGCCGTGAAGGTCATGGTGGCGGTGCCCTTCTTTACATTGTTCTTATAACTGATGGTGTAATGTTCGCCGTAATTAAATTCCTTCGCCGTCGGATTACTCTTTGTCACCTTCGTCGTCAGTATGACTTTGTTCTGTGTCACCGCCTTCCCGGTATAGGACATGGATGCCCGGAAAGCGTCTGTCTGCGGCTCACCCGGTTTCGCGCTGTCATATGCCTTCACGTCAACGGTATTCGCCGCAAACTTCGCGCCCGTGATCTTGAAGGTGACGCTCTTCGTGCCCACATAGCCGTTTATCCCCGTAAGGGTCATGGTCGCCGTACCCGCCGCGCGGTTCGTGCCAGCGTAGTCTATGGTGTAATCCCTTCCCCAGACCAGACCTTCCCCGCCAGCCTTTCCGTTCTTCCCGGCTTTCACAAGGAACATATCATTTGCATTCTCCTCCGCTGTACCGCTTACCGTACCTGCTGCCGTCACCTTATAGTTTTTCTTTGTCGCGGCATCGTAATATCCGGGCGTCAGCATCACGTCCTGCCCCGTGTAGGCAAACGTCTTCTGGTTTTTGCCAAGGGTAATGGTGGCGTTCTTCATCAGCTTCTGCTTTTCGGACACATACACTTTCCGTCTGACTGTCCCCGCATAATTGCCTTTCCCCGTGACCGTCAGGGTGAAAACGCCGCTGTAACCCTTGGGGATCGCAGGCAGCGTATATTGCTTTCCTGCATTCAGCGTTCCCTCCGCCTTCCAGTCGGGCACGGCATTTCCTGCCCCATCACGGGCTTCCTGTGCGCCAAGCGACACGGTAAAGTCTGTCCCCGCTTTCATCGCTTTCTTATACTTTATGGAACCGAAAGGCTTCTGCTCTTTCTTTCCGTTCGCCACGAGCTGATCCGTGTATTTCAGGGTAAATCCCGCTGAAAGGGGCGTATCGCCCTGCTGTCCCACTGTGCCCCCAGACTCCGCTTTGTTCCCATCCGCTGCGGATATCTGTGCCGGAAGTATCATAAAATTCCGGTAAATCGTCTCCGCATAATTTCCTTTGCCGGTAATCACCACATAGGGACAGTCCTTACTGAAATGTCCGATTACATCCGTTATTGTTTCATTGGCCTTCCCCGGGTTTACAACGCTGGCAGTACCGCCTGCCACCGTCGGTTTTCCGTCTTCACCGACCGCCGCCGCATTCGTATTGTTGACATATTTCACCGTATAGTCCTTACCGGATTTCAGGAGGGTTTTTCCGTCGCTGTCATATACGGTCACCGCCGGTTTTTGTGCGCTTCCCGTATAAAACCGGTCCGGAATCTCCTGCACGCACAGCTTCAGACCGTTTCCGTCCTCCGCCGCCGCACTCAGCCAGCACGCATACAGAGTCAGATCAGACTGCACCGTGTCCGTGTCAAAATTCCATTCCTTTCCTTTGGCAAAAGTCCTGTCCCGGTACCAGCCCGCAAACACATGCCCCTGCTCTTTCGCGGCCGGCGTCCGCTCGCTGTCCGAAAGCTCCAGAAGCGCGCCCGACTTGATACCGCTCTTTCTGAACCCGTCACAGTATCCCATGCCGTCAAAGGTGACGGTGTACGCCACCCGTTCCTCCGACACCGTCAGTATACCGGGCTTGTATGTAAGGCTGTAGTTCATCCCCGCATCCGCCTTCGAGGGATGGATATAATACCCGCCCGTCTTTGATATGTCAATCGATGTAACGGTGTCTTTTCCTTCCTCGTCCGTCGTGACGGTATAGGACGGCCCTGTCGTCAGCCGGTCTCCGTTCAAAAGCCCCGCCGTCTCATACCCGAAGGCATACTCACCCACGCCGTTTTGTCCCACGGAAACCGTGCCGCCGCCCGCCTGCATCAGCACAATCATATCATTTGCCCGCACGACGGCGTCCGCCTTTGCGATCGTGAACGGGTATTCTTCGCTTCCCGCATAGTCCGGGTCATCATCTTTGACCGATATGGTCAGTCTGTAGCTGCCTGCATCCGCGGGCGGCTTTTCCGCAGCATTCCCGTCCGGCGCGCCGCCCTGTACGGGGTATGCCGTGCCGTCCGCCATCGTGCCGCTGTAGTGATAGACGAGCGCAACCTTCTCCGTGATATCCGTACCGTCCTCCGCTTTTACCACTGCTTTCCCGTTGTAAGAGACGGGAGTGCCGCTGTACACCACACTGTCCGGCATGACGATTCCGGAGATAACCGCTGCCTTCTTTGCCACCATGGTGACTTTCACGGTCAATTCCGCGTTCTTGTAGTTCCGGAGAGACACCGATATCTTTATGGAAGCCGTTTTCCCTTCTTCCGCCGCCTTGGTGCCATAGGTAAGGACGCCGTTTTTAATGTCCGCCGTGACGGGTGTTTTGGAGAAAATACTGTCCGTATCCACCACCTGCGTGATCTCATAGCCCGTCTTTTTCCCGCAGGCTCTAAAGCTGCCTGTCAGATCAATTTTCCTGTTTTGCTGTGCCTGTGTGCACTGTGCGGCCGTGACATTTCGCGTCTCCCCGGCGGGAGCCGCCGCCTTGCCGATGGCAAAGGTCTTCGTAACCGTGCCGCTGTAGCTGCCCGTGCCTTTGATGATGACTGTGGGGGCGGCGCTGTCCGTGTCTGGCTGCTCGCAGGCATCTGTATTATTGCGGTAGGATACGGTATAGTCCGTGCCCTCCGTGAGCGTCACCGTTGTTCCCGTACCGTTCGTCGACGGTTTCGTGTAGGTCACCGCAGCCGGTTCCGGCGTTTTGGGCGTTCCGTCGTAGGTGTAGGCTGCTGTCGGGAGAGTGACGGTTGTATTTGCGGCGGTCAGAATGTGCGCCACAGTCAGCGTGATCTTTCCCGTCAGCGTCTTCCCGTCCTTCGTGTAAGTCACGATCAGTTCCAACGTTCCCGGCTCCGTTGTAGAGAGGGACGCTGCGTTGGTGGTATAGCCGTCCGTCTGGCCGTCTGACTGCACCAGCTTCCGGACGCTGCCGTCCGCCCCGTACCAGGTGACTGTCAGGTCGTCCGTCCCGATCGCCTCGCCACAGCCGTAAAGGGTCTTCTTCTTGGAGACTTCCATGCGCGCTGTCGAAACAGAGGGCTTGCTGCCCTTCTGGATCAGGACACTGTAGGGAAGGTTTTTCGGCAGGCAGTTTTTTTCCACCTTCGTGCCGTCAGCCATGTACCACTCCTCGTCCCCTTTATAATTGTCGCCTCCTGTAATGGCAATATTAATCTTTACATTATAGGGCGTGTAGAGCATGGTAAGCTTTTCACAGTTATAGAGCGGCGCAAGCTGTGACCAGCCATCCTCCAGATATTCATAATTAAAGTTGCTCATGTTCAGGATTTCCAGGCTCTTACAGCTATAAAACATTTCAGCCACCGGTAAATATGGATCTTCTCCGTCTTCCTTGATCATATGCAGCTCAGCCGTTCCAAGGTTGCCCGGTTTTACCTCCTGCAAGCTGCTACACCCGGCAAACATGCCGACCATCGTAGTTACATTCCCAAAGCTCACTCCGCTCAAGTCAATCTGTGTCAGACCACTACACCCTTCAAACATACGGTTCGTACTTTCTACCTTTGAAGTGTCCAATCCGCCCAGATCAATGCTTGTCAGCTCAGACTGAACTCTAAACATGGAATCCATGTTTGTCACATTTGAAGTATCCAGTCCACTCAGATCAATACTGGTTAAACGATAGATTGGTTGCCTGTAACCGCCTATGCCACCGCCTCCCACACTCGCAAACATATGAGACATGTCTGTCACATGCTCCGTATTAAGGGTACGCAGATCAATATCCCCTTTGCTGTTGGCGAACATACGGTTCATATCTGTTATCGTATCAGTTCGCAATTTACTAAAATCCACTCCGGTCAGATCACAAGTACTGAATAATCCTCCAAGTGTTGTCGTAACACTCGTATCCAGTCTCCCAAAGTCAAGCCCCCTCACATTACATCCCTCAAAGATACCCTGTATCGTCATGGCACTGCTCAGATCAAGCCACGCCAGATCAAGCCCGGTTAAATTCTGCCTTTCCGGACCAACCTTACACCCGTCAAGACTTTCCGGATCACTGTTGCATGCGAACATATAGCTCATATCCGTAGCATTATGTGTTGTAAAACTGCCGCCCAGCACGATCTGATGAAAGTCACAGTTTGTAAACATATATCGCATATCTGTAGTCTTTCCCGTATCCCAGCCGCTTAAGTTCATATCTCCCCAATTGGTGCACCCATAAAACATGGCGGACATATTTGTCACACTTGAAGTATTGAAACCGCTTACGTCTGCATTTTTCAGACCACTACAACCACTAAACATGCTGGACATATCCGTTACATTTCCCGTATGAAAGTTTTGTCCCAAGTCAACAGTTTCCAGTTTGTAACATCCCTGAAACATTCCGGACATGTCAGTCACAGACCCGGTATCGGATCCTGTAAAACTGATTTTTGTTAAGTTATAGCAACCGCTAAACATCCATGAAGCATCCGCCATTCCGGTCACTTTAATCTCCGCGGTCTTGATCTTAGACTTTGTGTTAAAATTTTTGCACCACGGTCCTCGCGGAAGCGCACTGCTTCCTCCACCGACCTTGGCAAAGTCCCCCGTGCCTTCCACCGTCAGTTTCCCGTCGGCATCGACCACCCATGTGATATTCTCATAAGCGCCGCTGTCGATCGCGTCCGCCGGCACTGCCAATGCGCGCATCTCTTCCTGTTCTTCCAGCGTATTCTCCGACACGGAATTATCCGATACGGAATCCCTTTCTTCTTCCTCCGGCGCCTCGTCCTCTTCCGGAGCGCCCGGCTCTTCCTCCGGGTCGTCTGTTTCCGTGTCTCCTTCATCCGGGTTCTGTGTGTTGTCCCCGTCCGTTTCATCGCCGGGATTCTGTGCGTCGTCCCCCTCTTCTCCGCCACCGGGATTCTGTGCGTCGTCCCCGTTCGTTCCATCACCGGGATTCTGTGCGTCGTCCCCCTCTTCTCCGCCACCGGGATTCTGTGTGCTATCTCCGCCCTTTTCGTCATCCGGGCTCTCCTGGCCTTCCCCCGCTTTTTCCCCGTCGGGATTCGTCACTTTATCCCCACCGTTGTCTTCACCCGGATTCTCCGCTGTTTCTTCCTTATTCTCATTGTCAGAATCCTGTGTTTCCTCTGCTCCGCCTTCATCGAAGCCCTGCGTCTGTTCCTCCGCCACAGGCTCCTTCGCCCATACGGGCATCGCGGACGCCAGATCCGCCGCAAGCAGGCTGATGCAGAATAACCCCGCCAGCAGTCTGTGCCTTATGTGTCCCTTCTTTTTTGCGAACTGCATTTTTTCTCCCTCTCGTTTCCTTCCTATTTTGTATCCCGCCGGATTGCGCGATTCACTCCGTTTCATTCTACCCCCCCCCCGTGCAAATCTGTCAAGAAGCAGTCTGTATACAAGCAGGCATCCTTTCGCCGACACTTTCCGGCTCTGCTTGTGCGCACAAAAAAACAGCCCTGAGTTTCCTCCTGACTGTTCATTGTTCTATCGCAATACCCTTTGTTGATTATTCAAACAATTTCATTCCAAATTACGTCAAAAAGATAACCGGTACATACACTTAAGATGTTCCGGCTATCTTTTTCCAATCTTCATACCAAAATCCTAATATATAAGATACGATAATGGAATAGCATCTAAGTCTATTCTCTGCCTAAGCTACTGCCTCGACAACACGTCTTACGCGATTATCATTGTATCTACAAGCATTATATGCAAATTACTTCTCATTGTCAACAATTGCTTTAGCGTTCACTAATTCTGCTTTAAGGCGTTTCACTTCCGCTCTTAAATCCTCATTCTGATTTATTAATTTATTTTTTCCTTCTATCAACAAATTATTCTTTTTCATTAAACTATTTCTTTCATTTTTGATATTGTCATTTGCCTTTCGCAACTTTGTATTTTCATTTTCCAAGCTATGAATACTTTGAAAATCATACGGCAATTTCTTTAATCCAAAATAATCTCTTAAATCTTTATCCGCCAGCATATACCCGCCATTGTACAACCGTTCTGAAATTTTCTTCATAAATTCGGTATATTGCCCTTTCGTCCGCTTAATACTCTGAAGCATATTATATGCAACAAAATCTGCCAACTGTAATCCCGGAATATTCTCCGATTTTCCATACATATAAAAGTATCGTATGGTTTTGGCAATAACTTCTTGAGAAATAAAAGATATTCCTTTGTTACACGCCTTTAGCTTACAGAAATTATTATACATTTTAAAGTCAGGAGATTTCTCAGTAAGTGCAAATTCGTCATTTCTTGATTCGTAGACAATATTCCCAACACTTTGAGTGCTATGTAAAAAGTGTGCATAGTTTTCTATTATTTCTTGCATGGCAACTTCAAACAACAGTTCCTCTTTCGGACTTATTATTTCTCCATAAATATATTTAAATTTTTCTATATCAATCAGACAACCAATCGTAGTGCATCCGCTCTCTTTTATAGTCTTGCAGCATATGCTATAAATATTATCGTAAATAGCTTTTATTTCAGCGCCGCTTTTCGATTTTAGCTCAGTAAAAGTGGGATGTAAATTTAAATAGGCAGATAAAAATTTTTTATTGTTACGACTGTCTTTTATTGTAGATAGTTCGACACAGTGCAGTGTAGGATGATTACTCTTTATGTAGCGTTCATCCCAAATACATTTCTTTGCATCATGTATGGTAGCGCTTAGATTATCTATCTCAGAATTTTTAACTATTATTCCACTAATCAAGAATAAAGTTTTCTCTCTGTTCTTACTTTCATCCAAGTACAAAGTGTATTCATCCATATCCATCCTCCGCTGTCTTCTATAATAACTATCATTATATACCATAAATCTACACAATTCTATTTGAAACATGTGTTCTGACGACTGTCCATTCGATTGCTGCGTATTTTGAATATCATAGGCTCTGATTATACCATAATGAAAAACAGCCCTGAGTTTCCTCCTGACTGTTCTTTCTTCTATCGCAATAAACTGTATTCAACCGTTCTTTTCCACCCGCTCTATCACGCACTCATGCATCTTGTTTTCCTTATCATAATTGATCCCCACAAGCAGAATGTCCCCCACATACCCTTCCAGCGCCTGCGTATACTGCCGGTCTTTGATCTGCTGTATGGCCGCCTGCGCGGTCTTGTCGTATTTCAGTTCTACCACGAGGGCCGGTCTGTCTATATGGGGCAGAGGCAGGAACACCACATCCGCAAAGCCCCGTCCGGTGGGAAACTCTCTGACCATCCTGTAATCCTTTCTCGCGCTGTAGTACGCAAGTCCGACTGCACAGCTCAACGAATTTTCGTCATTGTAAGAAAGAATGGACGACGCCTTTAAAATGCGCATAATTTCCGGCCAGCCGCCCACGCTCATGGCATTCTCAAACTCCCTGACAATCTCCTTGTTGGGAATAAAGGCCTCTTCCCTCTCACAGTCATAGCCAAGATAGCCAAGATGAATCAAAAGTGTCAGCACATCGTCCTTATTCTCCAGATTTCGCATATCATTCCGGAAACTGTACGTGTTCACCTTTACCCGTCCCCCGCCGAGCATATGCACAACATCCGTCCGCAGCCCGTCAAAATCCATGTCCATATAAATTTTCAGCGCCTCATAGGTTTCTGTTGTCGTCCAGTAATTGGAGAAGGCACGATTCTGCATCGCCATCACAACAGAGCGCGGATTATAGATATGTCCTGACCGCCGAAACTGATAACCGTCATACCAGCTTCCGGTCTGCACAAAGTCCATATCATACCGTCCGCATAGTTCTTTTACCTCTTCCTGCGTAAATCCCGTGTATTCTTCCAGATCAAACTGGTCTGTCATGGAATACTCTTTGAACATATTGAGAGCGGAATGTATGCCGTACTTCTTTACCGGCAAAATCCCCGTCATATAGGCGAGCGCAACATACTCCTGATCCTTTAAGAGATTCCGCAGAAAGTCGAGATACTGCTTCTGCATTTCCCCCGACTCCTGCCGCTCCCGCATCACGCAGTCCCACTCATCGATCAGGAAGATAAACTGTCTGCCTGTCCGCGCATATATCCTCTCAAGCGCCTCCGCAAGACCCGTAATCCGCTCTGAAAGCAACTCTCCATACTCTTCCCTGATTTCCTCCATAACAGCCTGTTCCAGATATTCCGTGACTTCCTGCATCTTCGTCCGGATCAAAAACTGCTGCATATTCAAAAAGATCACCTCATACTGATTCAGATGCTCCCTGAATGTCTCCGCCTTTTCAATCTGAAACCCATGAAACAGTTCTTCGGAGTCGCACCCTCTGCTGTAATAGGCCGCAAGCATGTACAGCGCCACAGATTTCCCAAAGCGTCTCGGCCTGCTGACACAAAGGTACTGCTGCAATGTATTGACATATTTATTCGTCACCGCAATCAGTCCTGTTTTGTCCACATAAATCTCAGAACGGACTGCCTTCCAAAAATTCCTGTTTCCCTCTCTCCACAACCCAAAAAGCGCCGGCTTTTCCCCGACTTTTCTTTTCGAAAAGTCAGAAAGCCGACGCCTTTCTCTTTTTCTATTTCACTTTCCTGTTTTTCCGGATCCGCACCGTCAGATCCCACAGACAGTTTTCCCGCGCAGAATCCTTTTATCTGATCCCGATTTCCGTATCGGACTCTGTGGTATGGCTGTGCTCTTTGATGTAATCCACGATCTCGGAAAGATTCGTGAACGCCAGTCCCACATAGCTGTCCGCACAACCGTAGTAGAGCGCGATCTTGCCGCTCTCAGAGTCGTGAATGGTGGCGCAGGGGAAGCACACGTTGGGAACAAAGCCTCTCTCCTCGTACCACTCCTCCGGGGTCAGCAGGAAGTTCTCACAGCGGTACAGCACTTTGGACGGATTGTCAATGTCCAATATCGCGCCGCCGATGGAGTACACCAGACCGTTGCAGGTGCCGGTCACGCCGTGGTAGAACAAAAGCCAGCCCTCCGTGGTTTCAATAGGCGCCGCACCGCCGCCGATCTTGACGGACTCCCACCACTCGGAACTTCTCCCCATTACATGTCTGTGTTTCCCCCAGTACACCATATCCGGGCTTTCGCTTAAGAAGATATCGCCAAAAGGCGTATGCCCGGAATCGGAAGGACGGCTAAGGAGCATATACTTGCCGTTTATCTTTCTGGGGAACAGCACCGCGTTTCTGTTAAACGGAATGAACGGATTTTCAATTCTCGTGAACGTCTTAAAATCCGTGGTCTTCGCCATACCGATGGACGCCCCGTAAAAATCCTGACACCAGATAATATAGTAGGTGTCCTCCACCTTCACCAGACGGGGATCATATGCGTATACCGGCATAAAGTCGTTGCCGTCCTCATCCTTAAAAGGAATCTTCTCCTTCTCAAACTCCCAGTGGATCGCATCCGCGCTGTGTCCCAGATAAATATACGGGATGCCGTTCGTCTGTTCCCCGCGGAACACGCCGATAAACCCGTCTCCGTAAGGCATTACCGCACTGTTAAAAATTCTGGCAACCCCTTCCACCGGGTTTCTGCCAATAATCGGGTTCTCGCTGTATCTCCAGATCGGTGCGCCCGTAAGCCCCTCCGGCTTCTCCTGCCAGGGCACATTCTTTACAACCGGGCTGATCATTTTTACTTCGCTCATCTTCTCTTCCTCCATTCCGAAGCGCAAACTGCACTTTCCTTTTATTGTCTGTTCAGAAAATCTATGTTTTTCTTAATAAACTCACACCTCTGGGCCACGCACTCCACCGAGCGGTAAGGATCCTGCGGCGTGTTAAACACATAGTCCGTCAGCTTGCCAATGGTTGTCGCCGCCACATGCATTCTCGTATCGCTGGCCGCATAATAGATATACACCTCGCCGTTATCCTTTGCGATGGCGCCGTTTGTGAACACCACGTTGGACACATCGCCCACCCGCTCCCAATTCCTGGGACCGATCAGCATACCGGAAGGCTCCGCGATCACCCTGGAAGGATCCTTTAAATCCGTCGCAAACGCGTAGATCACATAGCGCAGACCGGCCGCCGTGTTGCGCACGCCGTGGGCAATGTGGATCCAGCCCTTGTCTGTCCGGATCGGCGGCGCGCCCGCACCGTTCTTCGCCTCGGTGATGGTATGGTATCTGCGGATGGAGGTCATCTTCTCCTCGTCCACCACCGCGTGGGTGATATCGTCGCACAGTCCGAAGCCGATGCCGCCGCCCGACCCTGTCTCAATAAAGTCGTCCATAGGCCTTGTATAAAACGCGTACTTACCGTCCACAAATTCCGGATGCAGCACCACATTCCTCTGCTGGGGAGAACGCTTCGTCACCAGATTGGGCAGTCTCTCCCAGTTCTTTAAATCCTTCGTCCGCACGATGCCGGCCGCCGCCACAGCCGCGGACAGGTCGTTCACCGTGGTGTCCTTGCTCTCGGAGCAGAACACGCCGTAAATATAGCCGTCCTCATGTTTCGTCAGGCGCATATCGTAGACGTTCGTCTCCTCCGGGCAGGTGTCCGGCAGAAGGATCGGATAATCCCGGAATTTAAAACCGTCGATCCCATTGTCGCTCTCCGCCACGCCGAAGAAAGATTTTCTGTCATTTCCCTCGATTCTGGCCACCAGATAATATTTCCCGTCCAGCTCGATGGCCCCCGAGTTCATCACCGCGTTGACGCCAAGACGCTCCATAAAGTAAGGGTTCGTCTCCGGATTTAAGTCATACCGCCAGGTCAGCGGAATATGCTCCCTTGTCAGCACCGGGTACTGATACCTGTCATAAATGCCATTGTAGTCGTCGGACTTTACATTTTTTCTCGTAATCAACTTATCATATTTTTCTAATTCCACGTAATACTGCGGATGCAACATACCCACCTTTTCCTCCTTTTTTCTTCACTTTTTTCTTTTATTTATCCCCTGTCTGAAAGTCATTCTCTTCCTGTCATTGCACTAATATATTTCTTTTAATGACTTCCAGACACATCCTCCCGTTATGGTACGGGCACTTCCAGGGCTCCACAATCGGTTTCCCGCTGACGGACTCCCCGTCCTTATTCACATCCCAGAACCACTCGGAACCGGGCCGCTTATCGATCACATGCGCCTTGATAAACGCCCACTCGGCTCTCGCCGCCTCCAGATACTCCGTGTGCTCCGGCGCAAGCTGGTATCCGTTCAAAAAGCCCACCAGCGCCTCCGCCTGCACCCACCAGATGCGGTTTTCATCCACCACACCCTTCTCGCACTCGTTGGCAAGCGACCTTCCGTCGAAGGCTGTCCGATATACCTGACCGGTTAAGTCAAGTATAATCGGCAGCATCTTCTCCGCATATGTATCATCCCCTAATACATCCGTTCCTCTTCTGATCAGCCATGCCGTCTCGATATCGTGGCCGTAGGAATGCAGATCCAGAATCGTATTCATCTCCCGGTCAAAAAACACTTCCTGTCTGTGCAGCTTTGGATTATAAATCTTCTCCGCGATGGTGTCGAGAATCCATTTCAGCCGCTCCTTCACCGCCTCATCCCCGCTGACCCGGTAAAGCTCCGTGTACGCCTCGAACACATGGAGCAGGGTGTTCATCGTTTTATCCGCAATCACGCCGTTCTCCGAGAGCTTATCGTTCTCGATCTCCTGAAACGTCCGGTCGAACGCCTCCTTGTAGCCAATCTCGTCCATGCAGCGCTCCTCGATGATATGAAACAGCTCCATAGCCAGCTCCAGCGCGCTCTCGTCCTTCGCCGCATCATAGTAAGAAGCGAGTGCATAGATGGAAAAAGCCTGATTGTACGTGTGCTTCGTGGTGTCCTCCGGCGTGCCGTCGTAACGTACCGACCAGTAAACGCCGCCCTTCTCCTGATCCACACAGTATTTGCGCATAAACCCGTAGCCATGCCGCGCCTCTGCAAGCAGCGACTCATCCTTAAGCGCCATGTAAGCGTTTGCGAAAAACCATGTGATCCGGCTGTTTAAGATACAGCCCTTCACCGCCTTTTCGTCCCGTTTCAGATCATAATCCACGTAGCCCGCATAGCCGCCGTTTACATCATCCCGAAGTCCCTTCCAGAAAGGAATGATGCAGTCTGTCAAATGACTCCTGATCTCCTCCACCATCATGGTTTTACCCCTCCTCTGTCTCCCGTTTTTATATACCCTCATATACGATTTCGCTCGTTTCCGGCTTAATATTTAGCTTAAAACGAGCGAAATAGCTTAACTGTTAATTAAATTATAAGGTAATTTTCTCTAATGTCAACCAGGTTTTATAAAACCGGCATCTTTACTTAAATTAACTTCATTTTTTGTACATTATTACCATTCACATTAACCTTTGACGGAACCGGCTGTCATACCGCTGTAAATCTGCTTCTGGAACAGAATGAACACGATCAGCGCCGGAAGCAGGGATATAATCACGCCTGCGCAGATCAGATTGTACTTACTTCCCAGCGGACCCACAAAGGTGTAAAGGCTGGTTGCCACGGTGGGCAGCAGCTTCTTATTCTGCAAATACAGATTCGCACAGTAATACTCGTTATAAGTGCCCACGCCCTTTAAGATGCACGCCGTCACGATGGCCGGCTTTAACAGAGGCAGAAGAATCTTATGATAGATCGTAAAGTAGGACGCCCCGTCGATGATCGCCGATTCATCGAGAGACACGCTTATATTTTCGAAAAACTGAATGTAAATGTAGATCGCAATGACGTCCGTGCCGCACATCATGATGATATAGCCGGGCAGAGAGTTAATAAAGTTCAGGGAATCCATGATTCCGTAAACCGCGATCTGCATGGCGATACCGGGAAGCAGTGTGGCAAAGAGGAACAGGTTCCGGATCAGGCCGTTGCCCGGAAACTTAAAACGGTTCAGGACATAAGCCAGCGAAGTGCCCACCAGCACCGAAACAACCAGCACGCTCACCAGAATAATGGTCGAGTTGATAAACGCACGGCCCATATTCGCCCTGTCAAACGCCTGTAAAAAGTTATCCGCATTCAGCCAGCTTTGGGGCAGGGTCATGACATTCGTATTCTGATATTCCTCCTCCGACTTAAACGCCGTGATCACACAGGAAACGACCGGCAGTACCGCCATGAAGGAAAAAAACACAAGTGATAAATATTTTAAAACAATCGCTAAATAATGTACGATTTTCTGTAATACCGTCATTTATCTCCTCTCCTTTCTGGCCGCGTATTTTGCAAGCTGTCTTTCGCGCTTCTTTGCCGCGCCGAAGTCCTCGTCCTCCGCGCTCCTGAATACATATTTGAAGAAGAGCTTCTGTAAAATCGTAGCCGCAAAGATGATCAGCAGCAGCACCACCGCCATGGCCGAAGCCAGACCTACTTTCTGCTGGGTATGCGCAATCTCGTTCATTACCACGAAATAAGTGCCTGTTCCGTTGGCGCCGCTTGTGATGACATAGGGCGGCTCGAAAGCGCTTAAGGAACCGGTGATGGACAGGATCACGTTCAGCGTTACAATGGTCTTGATGCTCGGCAGAATAATGTAGCGGAACTGTTCGAGCCGGTTGGCGCCGTCAAGCATCGCCGCCTCGTACAGCTCGGAGTCCACCGACATGATCGCACCGATAAAGAGCACCATATTCTGTCCGAAATACCGCCACACGGACGTGCCCACAAGGGATATATTATTAATACTCTGGTCTTTCAACCAATAAGGAAGATTGTCTAACTGAAATCCGCACCACTGGAGAACCGTGTCAAACACGAAACCTCTGGTGTAGAAAAATTTGAAAATAAAACCGATGGCAATACCGTTGATCAGATAAGGGAAAAACATAAAGCCCTTAAAAATATTGCCGCCTTTTACTTTAAAACTTAAAACCGTGGCCAGATACAGCGCCAGTACAAGCTGCACCACGGAACCGCCCATATAATACAGGCTCAGCTTCAGGGCGCCGAAGCAGTCCTTTCTGCTGAATACGCTGGCATAATTCTTCCAGCCCACAAATGTTCTCTTTCCCACATATTTCATCTTATAAAAACTGAATCCAACCATCTCCCCGAACGGAAGATATGTAAATGTAAATAACAGAGCGAGCGGAATAATCATAAATGCAACAATGATGATGATCTGCTGCCCTCTTCTGCTCCTTGCCCATTGCAGGAATCCTTTTTTTGTCCCCGCCGTATTTGCCTGTGCCGCCATATGCTACCCTCCTGATAGTCAGGGGCTGCCACCTTGATTTTTCCTGTGCCAGCCCCGATTAACCATTTAAAACTTATAACAAATTACTTATGCGCCTCTTTTCGGAATCGTTCTTACTGATTAATACAGAACCTCAACCCCGCATTCCTCCTGGGCCATATTCCACGCTGCCGTCCAGTCAGCCATAATGTCATCGTATGTCTCTGCGCCTGTAGCCGCCGCCTCAACGATTCTCTGTACCTTCGCGTCGCCGCCTGCGTTGAAGGAAAGCTCGGACTCCGCGTTTAACTCGTTCATGAAATCTTCCTCGCCGGGCAGGGAAGTCACGTTGTTTACAACGTTTACGCCGTCAAATACGAAGGAAGTGGGAGCTGTCTTGGAAATCGGATAGCCGCCTTCCAGATCGCACCAGCCTGACTCCTCTACCATCCACTTAACGAATACCATAGCTGCCGCCTTGTTGTCGTCGGAAGCATTCACGTTAATGCCGTAGCAGTAGTCAGGACCTGCCGTCGCATACTGCTGTCCGTTTACGGTGATCGGGAAAGGCATATAACCGATATCGTCCGGGTTATCGCCTGCCGCCTTCATCTGTGCAACCGCCCAGGAACCGAGCACCATGGTGCCGATCTCGCCGTTGTTGATCATGGGCTTGCAGCCCTCCCAGTCTGTGGTCGTGTAGTCGTCCTCGATCAGCCCCTGCGCCGTCGCGTCATAGAGAATCTTATAGAGTGCATAAGGGCCGGTGCCGTCGCCGTGATCCTTGAAAGGTTCAGCCTCGTGGATGAATTTCTGGTTTAACCATGTCTCGTCGCCGTTTGTGATCGCGCCAAGATAGCCGTCCCATGCGCCGCCCATCGTCCAGCCTGCCGCATAGTTGGTATAAAGCGGAATCGCGTCGGTCTTTTCCTTGATCGCCTGTAATGCTGCGATGAACTCATCGGGCGTCTTGGGGAGGGTTGTCACGCCTGCGTCAGCGAACACCTTCTTATTATAAAGAACACCCTGCGCGTTACCCATGTAACCGATACCGTAGCAGTTGCCTGCCGCGTCCTTCCACTGATCCGCAAAATTGATATATTCGCTCATCTCTTCCACTGTGCCGTAAGGAACGAAATAGGTGGGAAGCTCAGCCGCGTCTACTGCGGGAATGAACATCACATCGCCCCAGTCGCCGGAAGAAAGACGAAGCAGAGAATCTTCCTGATAATCCGTGATGCCCTCGGTCTCCACCGTGATGCCCGGATACATTTCATTGAATTTAGCGATCAGATCAGGTATCGTTCCATCCTCCTCACGGTCGGTCTTGTGATGGATGAACTTGATCGTGGTGGTCAGATCTTTATAATCCTGACCCAGATTGATCGATGCATATGTAACACCCGATGCCGCTGCAGGCGCTTCCGCCTCTGCGCTGTCGTCTGCCGCATCATCCGCCGCGGGAGCCTCTGTCTCCTCCGCTGCCGTATCGTCTGCTGCCGGAGCCTCTGCCGCACCTTCATCGGCGCCGCCGCAGGCTGCCAGAGATAAAGTCATTGCAGCCGCCAAAGTAAGCGCTAACACTTTTCTCAGTTTCATAATAGTCATATCCTCCTTTTTTATCTGACTCGCTTTGAGCCGTTAGTTAATTATTTAACTTTAAATTAAGTATACATGAGTTAAAATATTAATCATCAATTATTATTGCTAAACATATAATATTCTTGCTTTCTTTGTGCTTTTCTTCTATTTGTACAATTTTTAATATCAATTTTTAGTTATTTTCACAATAGATATTTCCCCTTTAGTCAGTATAAACTTAAATACATAATTATATATTAATCATTTTTACTTAAATATAATCAATCGCAAACCAATGTGTGAGTCATTTGAATTACCTGATCAGCTCACATAAATTGTATGTATGGGTTCACATGAATGGATTCAGGCAAAAACTTTACTTAAAAATTTATGTGAAACGGAAAGGTTTCTTCTATGACATTCCGCGAACAATACGAAAACGCGCTCACCGTCAAAACGGACGCGCCACCGGAAAACACACCCGCCGCAGCCTATTTCGCGGGTATCTTCTATGAACAGCAGACAGACTGCGCCGACCGGATTCCCACGGTTCTTTGCGGCGGCAGCATAAAAGTCAACGAGGCCCTCACGCTCTCCTACACGCCGCTAAACTGCCGTATGCTCCTCTATACGCAGGAAGGCGCAGGAACGCTTCTGCTAAAGGGGCAGCGTTACCCGCTGAAAAACGGAACGCTTCTTTATCTGGACTGCCGGGAAATTTCCTTTTCCCTGCTTTCCGATCTGTCACCTTGGCGTTTTATCATTTTTTCGTTAGGGGGGGGGCTTTTTCCCGTGTACGAATCATTTCTTTCCTTTGACACCTGCCTGCTTGCGCAGGTGGAGCGGCATTCCTCCGTACTCCGGAACCTGAAACAGCTTCTTGCCGGTGAAACCGGCCCGTCCCTGCCAGACAAACTGCGGGATGCCGGTCTGATAACCGCCATCCTGACAGAGCTTTTTGCCGAAACCCTCGATTCGTCTTCCCCGGAAGACAGGCAAAAAAAATA
>ERZ808037.867-NODE-867-length-23881-cov-15.307007_pt1 | contig 23881 bp, 21 predicted proteins | sample MGYA00380190_ERZ808037 | MGnify/ENA primary metagenome ERZ808037 (study PRJEB31490, sample SAMN06133399) | mouse gut metagenome | isolation source: J9 | host: mice | place: China: Chengdu | collected 2015-05 ... | reverse complement strand
TCCTTATTGTTTATAGGTGCTGAGGGTGCTCACCTTTTTCGAGCCCTTTTGCTTAACTTTTTTCTTGACAAACACAACCACAAAAAAGCAATTATAAGGGCTCAGTCATTATCTATAAGGCATAAGAAAGGTATCGTTTCTCTGTTTCATAAATAACGGAGAAGCAGTTTATATGGTGATTTATGAAATATTTAATTCGGGGAATCGGGGGGCTTACCGCCGTTTTTGCTCTGTTTTTCTTTCTTCTTGTAGCAGATAAATTATATTATCAAAACGATACAACGACCTATGATATATCTCTGGATCGTCGTCTTACAGGCGGAGAGGTGCAGGCCATAGCAAAAAGCGCCGGGGTTACATTTCGTATTACGTATTATCATAACACAAACTTTGGACGCCATGATTTAGAAATGGCCTTTATCAATCCAGAACATATAAAAGAGGGAAAGCAGGATTCCATATTTCCCGCATCTAATATTATCCACTCTGTTTTTGATGTAAATTCCGATATAAAACTGCAATACTTCACTCTTATGAGCGGGAATGAGTCTGACGCCGGCAAGGTTGCGGAATTATTCGCCCTGCAAGGAGTCAAAGCTGACATGATGCGGAACGAACCAATCCAATTTCATGTGGGTATGCTGTTTTCTTCCCTTAATCTCTCGTTCTTTTTGTTTTTAACCGTTCTGATGTTTTTGAGTATTGCATCCTATTATGTGCAGAGATTAAAAGAGATTGGCGTGCGCAAGCTAAACGGATGGACGGGCTTGGGAATTACCTGCCGCCTGATTGCTCCGCTTATGGCACAGATTTATATCGCTTTTTTTGCGGTTCTCATTCCCGTTGGCTGCTATGTCCTATATAAAGATACCGGGATGATAAAGACATTTTTGGCATTGATTCTGTTGATCTGTCTTTTTATGGCGCTTGTTTTTCTGATCGCTGCGCTTGGAGGATTATATTTTATCCGCAAGATTGACCGGGTGGGCGCCATCAAAAACCATCGTAACAGCAGATTGATTTTTAGAATCCTTTTATTTTTTAAAGCCGCCGTTACTGTGATGCTGATTTTCTCCATGAGCGCGGCACTGGCCGAAACGCGGTCGCTTCAAGCCGCAAACACCGCAATCGACAAATTAAAGCAGTATAATTTCTACAAATTGTCTACCCCTGTTGTCCCGGAAGAATCCGTCATGGAGCAAATCAATCATATAATCGGAACGTTTGGCGACAGCGATATTTTCAACTATACCGTTTCATCCGCAGCTTACTCAGCTGAAAAATTAAAAACGGCAGTTTTGAAAACCGCCGATGAATTGATTGAAAAGGATCAAATGTGCTTCACCGTAATCTCTGCCAATATGCTGTCTGTGATCAAAGTACAGGACGAAAATGGCCAGACAGTGCATCCGGCGGATTTCAAAGAAGATGAGGCCGCGCTGCTGATACCGGCTCATTTCCAGAATGAGCTGCCTGAAATCCTGAGTTATTTTGACGTTTCAAACGATATAAGGATTTTATTCCTCCAGGACGGTCAGACACAAAATATTCTCACACGGCCCGGCTATTATACGTTCGACTCGATTTATTCTATCCAACCACTGCAAAAACTGCTGTATCTGAACCAGGGTGACGTGCTGTTGACAGAGAATTGCGCAAAACAGCTGCAGCAAAAGCTGCTGTCTGTTGATACAGATGGCGCAAGCGTCCGAATCGAATCTCAAAATATGGAATACGGGATTTTTCAGGGAAACATTTCCCTGGCTCTTTGCGAATCATTGTTCCGTGTCGTAATAAACTTTGCGTCCTTTGCTCTATGCGCGTCAGCGGCCGCAATCATCTTTTTGGAATTGAGGAAAAAGGAGTTCGGAGTTTATCGTCTGTTAGGGCGTTATCCGATGAAAGCAATGATTCGATTTGCGGGCATCAATTTGATCAGCACATTCTTATCCGCAATTATTGTATGGCCCGGGTTTCTTTGGGTTGTCTTATTGGAAGGCGTACTATATTGTTCGTTAATGAGTTCTTATCTGCGTCAAAAGGCAGTATTGGTCCTTAAAGGCGCATGATAGCTGGGAGGGAACGGGTATGAGCGCAATCCACTTGGAGCATATCAACAAAAAATACGGTGATAAATTTATATTTCGTGATCTTAGTCTGGATGTTGATAAGGGCGAGTTTCTTGGGATTCAAGGTGAAAGCGGGAGCGGAAAATCCACTCTGTTAAATGTGATCGGCTTATTGGAGGAATGTACAGGGACAATCATGATTGACGGCAAGGTGATTGACCGCAAAAACGAGCGGCAAGTGCTCCTCCTTTTGCGGCAGAAAATCGGATATTTATTTCAGAATTTTGCCCTTATTGACGACCAAACCGTAGCGGAAAATCTTTATCTGGCGATGCCTCAAATGTCAAAGGGACGGCGGTATCAGCTCTGTCTGGATGTACTGTCGGATGTGGGGCTTGGCAATATTCTGAATAAGACAATCTATCAGCTTTCTGGCGGAGAACAACAGCGCGTTGCTGTTGCCCGCCTGATACTCCACAAATGTAAAATTATCCTGGCGGATGAGCCGACAGGCAGCTTGGATAGAGAAAATGCGGATCAAATTATCAGCCTGCTGCGGGAATTAAATCTGCGGGGGCGGACTGTTATCATGGTCAGCCACGACCCCCGCGCATTCCGATATTGTACCCGTATCGTAAAAATTACAGGTCAGGGGCTTGCTGAAATACAGGCAAACAGACCTTGATGTCATCCGATGGGAAAAGCCTCCGGATGATATACAATCCCCTTCCGGCCACGGTAATCCTTCAATGCCATCCGAACCGCCTTCCTCTCCTTATCCCTGTGTCACAGCGGCAAAACCCTTTTCCAGGTCGGCGATGATGTCGTCAATGTGCTCTGTGCCGACGGACAGGCGGATGGTGTTGGGTTTAATGTTCTGCTCCAGCAGCTCCTCGTGGGAGAGCTGGGAGTGGGTGGTGGTGGCCGGATGGATCACCAGAGACTTTACATCCGCCACGTTGGCCAGCAGGGAGAAAATCTCCAGATTGTCAATAAATCTGTGGGCCTCCCCCTGGCCGCCTTTTAGCTCAAAGGTGAAGATGGAAGCGCCGCCGTTGGGGAAATATTTCTCATACAGGGCGTGATCCGGGTGAGTAGGCAGGGAGGGATGATTGACCTTCTCCACCTGGGGGTGGGCGGCCAGAAATTCCACCACCTTTTTTGTATTTTCAGCGTGCCGCTCCAGGCGCAGAGAGAGGGTTTCCACGCCCTGGAGCAGCAGAAACGCGCTGAACGGGGAAAGGGTTGCCCCCGTGTCCCGCAGAAGGATGGCCCGTATGTAGGTGACAAAGGCGGCCGGGCCGGCGGCATCCACAAAGGACACGCCGTGATAGCTGGGGTTGGGCTGAGCGATGGGGGCATACTTGCCGGAGGACTTCCAGTCAAATCTCCCGCTGTCCACAATAATGCCGCCCAAGGTGGTGCCGTGACCGCCGATAAACTTGGTAGCGGAGTGGACCACGATATCCGCCCCGTGCTCAATGGGCCGGATGAGATAGGGTGTGCCGAAAGTATTGTCAATGACCAGGGGCAGGCCGTGGGCGTGGGCGATTTCGGCAATGGCGTCAATGTCGGGGATATCACTGTTGGGGTTGCCCAGCGCCTCCAGATAGACGGCCTTGGTGTTGGGCCGGATGGCGGAGGCGACAGCGTTCAAATCATGGGCGTCCACAAAGGTGGTGGATATACCATACTGAGGCAGCGTATGGGCCAGCAGGTTGTAGCTGCCGCCGTAGATGGTCTTTTGGGCCACGATGTGATCCCCCGCCTGGGCCAGGGCCTGGATGGTGTAGGTAATTGCCGCGGCGCCGGAGGCGGTGGCCAGAGCCGCCACGCCTCCCTCCAGAGCCGCGATACGCTTTTCCAGCACATCCTGGGTGGAGTTGGTCAGCCGGCCATAGATGTTTCCGGCATCAGCCAGCCCAAAGCGGGCGGCTGCATGGGCAGAATCCCGAAACACATAGGAGGCGGTCTGGTAAATGGGTACCGCCCGGGCATCGGTGGCAGGGTCCGGCTGCTCCTGGCCCACATGGAGCTGCAATGTCTCAAATTTATAGCGCATGGGAAAATCCCCCTTTTTCTAAAGTGACGCCATTATATTCCTATTAACCAACTTTGTCAATGGGTATATCTGCGCCGCTTGAATTCCTATCAACCTCGTGGTATAATAGGAGAAATTGGAGGGATTTTTATGATGATTTCCACAAAGGGCAGATACGCGCTTCGATTTCTGGCAGATGTTGCGGAACATCAGGGAAACGGCTTTGTGCCGCTGAAGGACGTAGCTATGCGCCAGGAGATTTCAGAGAAATATCTGGAGATTCTGGTAAAGGGACTGGTAAAGGACGGATTGGTTGACACTCTGCGGGGAAAGGGGGGCGGCTACCGGCTGAACCGGCCCCCGGAGGCATACAGCATAAGGGACGTCATCGAGCTAATGGAGGGGCCGCTGGCCCCTGTGGCCTGTCTGGCGCCGGGCCAGGGAACCTGTCCCCGGAGCAATCGCTGCCGGACGCTCCCGCTCTGGCAAGGTTTGGACAACGTGATCTCCGACTATCTGGCCCAGTTCACGCTTGCGGATCTGATACCAGAAGAGAGCTTCAGAGAGGAACGGCTGCCATGACGTTCCGGCAATTAAAATATGTCATTGCCATTGCGGACAGCGGCTCAGTCAATTCCGCCGCAAAAAATCTTTTTATCTCCCAGCCCAGCCTGTATGTGGAGCTCGCGCTGTTCTGGCTGGGAAAAGACACATAAAACAAACCCGGACAGTCTCTCCGCTGTCCGGGCTTGCTTTATTATACTATTACAGCGTCCAATTCTGGCTTTCTGTTTGTAGCTTGACCATCCGGAAAAAGGCCCTGCCCTGTTTCATCAGCTCCGCAGGGGTCCCCGTTTCGGCCACGGTGCCGCCGGACAGCACTACGATCTTGTTGGCATTCTCCACCGTCCTCATTCGGTGGGCGATGATCAGCACCGTCTTTTGCTCCACCAGCCGGGAGATGGCCTGCTGGATCTCCGTCTCGTTCTCGGCGTCCAGGGAGGCGGTGGCCTCGTCCAAGAGGATGATGGGCGCGTTCTTCAAAAGGGCGCGGGCAATGGAGATACGCTGCCGCTCACCCCTGGAGAGGGTGGAGCCGTTTTCCCCGATCATGGTCTGATACCCCTGGGGGAGCTTGGCGATGAACTCCTCGCACATGGCCTCTTTCGCCGCCTGGATAACTTCCGCGTCCGTAGCATGCTTTCTGCCGATGCGGATGTTCTCCATGACCGTGTTGTTGAACAGCGTCACATCCTGGAACACGATGGAGTAGGCAGTCAGGAGCTTTTCGGGGTCTACCGTGGCAACATCCACACCGCCTACGGTGATCCGGCCCCGGTCAATATCCCAAAACCGCGCCGCCAGCTTCGCGGCGGTGGACTTGCCGCCCCCGGATGGACCGATCAGCGCCGTCACCTCGCCCTGCTTGACGGTGAAGGAGACATCCTTCAGTACCGTCTCGCCGCTGTTATAGGCAAACCCCACATGGTCAAAGACAATGTCGTACCCCTTGGGGGCAAAGGCTGTTTCGCCGCCCTGAGAAGGGCTTTCGTTGATCTCGTTCATGCGGTCGATATTCACTTGCAGGGAGTTCATTGCCGCCAAATTTTGCAGGGCAAAGGACATGGGTTCGTAAATTCTGGAAACCACCAGCAGGAACAGGAAGAAGGTCACAAGGGACAGTTCGCCGCCCATCAAACGCATACTTCCTACCAGGGCAACAGAGACAATCCCCAACTTTAAGAGCATCTGCGCAGGGACAACAAACAGGGCGGCACCCAACTCGCTCTTGAATTGCCGGTCCTCAAATTTTTCGATTTTCTGATACAGACCGTCCAAATATACCTGCTCGGCCTTATTGCTTTTCAAATCACGGATGGTTTCCAGACACTCCTGTACACCGTCCGCCATAGCGATCAGGGCGGCGTTCTGTCTGCGGGTAAAATAATTCTGCGCTCTCTTGGAAAAGCCAACGATTACCAGCGTAATAGGCAGTACCCACAGGGCGGCGAGAGCCATCTGCCAGTCGTAACACAGCAGGCTGACCGCCACAAGGCAGGTGGACAGGATGGAGCCGTAGAACTGCGGGACATAGTGGGAAAACATCTGCTCCGTGACCTGCACATCCCCCATGATGGTGTTGGTCAGGTCGGCCAGATCCTTTTTACCGAAGAAGGACAGGGGGAGCCGCCGCAGCTTCTCCGCCAGCCGGATGCGGCAGGCCCCGGATTCCCGGTAGGTGGAGAAGTAGGTGGCATTGTACTTCCAAAACTCCGAGAGCAGCACCAGCAGCAGCGCCACAACGATGCCCAGGCCGTAGAGGGGGTAGCGCCCCTCCGGGACGCTGCCGCTCAAAAAATCGCTTGCCAGCAGATAGAGAAGCCCCACCGGGAGCATCAGCATCAGATCGGCCACGGTACAGGCGGCAACAGCCCGCACCAGCCCTTTCGCCCCTTCTTCCGAGAGGGCAAAGCGTTTCATCAGTCGTTTAGTCATTTCGCGGCACCTACCTTCCAGCTCACAGAGGTCTGATAATCCTGCCACATCTTGGCGTATAGGCCGCCTCCGGCCACAAGGGTATCGTGGGTCCCGCTCTCCTCCACGCGGCCCTCTCGCAGGACGAAAATGCGGTCGGCGTTCTTGATGGTGGTCAGCCGGTGGGCAATCATAATTACGGTCCTGCCCTTAGAAAGCCGTTCAAAGGCCCGCTGGACCAGAGCCTCGTTCTCCGGGTCCGCAAAGGCTGTCGCTTCGTCCAGAATGAGGATGGGCGCATTTTTCAGCATGACACGGGCGATGGCGATACGCTGCTGTTCACCCCCGGAGAGATACACGCCTTTTGTGCCGATCACAGTGTCGATGCCCTGGGGCAGCTTCTGGATGATGTCGTCGCACTGCGCCTCATGGAGTACCCGCTCCACCTCCTGCCGGGAGGCATTGGGCTTGGCAAGGCGTACATTTTCCAGAATGGAGGCTTTCAGCAGGCGGCTGTCCTGGAATACATAGGCCATGGTGTCCATCAGTGTCTCCTTGGGTATATCCTTTACATTGATGCCGCCAATCTGAATGGCTCCGCCGCCCACATCCCAAAACCGGGAGATCAAGCCGGCCACAGTGGTCTTGCCGCCCCCGGAGGGGCCTACCAGAGCCACCGTCTCGCCTGCGCCCACCCGAATGGTCACATCACGGAGAGCGTCCGTTGTTCCGCCTGTGTAGCGGAAGGTCACATTTTCCAGGACAACGTTGTTGTCTGTGGGGACCTTGCCGCTGCGGGGTTCGGGCAGAGGCTCCACATCCAGAATGGAGTGGATACGGCTCATGGCGTCCGCCACAATCATGCCGTTTTCGCTCATAAACATCACCTTCGTCATGGCCGTGGCAATGAGGGGCGTGAAAATCACATAGAAAATGAAGTTCAGCAGTACCGGCTGGGCCACCGGCCCCCCGCCCGCCAGAATCAGCGCCAGTACAATCAGGAACGCAAAGGCGCTGTTGACTAAGACCGTATAGGACAGCATGGACGGGCGGCACTTTTTGCAGTAGGACATGACAAACTCGTAATAGCTGTCGATGGTCCCCTTAAATCGCTTGAAGGAGTGGACGGTCTGCCCGAAGGTTTTCACAATCGGAACGCCCCGCACATACTCCACCGCCTCATTGTTCATATCCGCCAGGGCGTTTTGGTAGAGCTTCATGTCCTCCGCCATAGAAGGTCCGGCCATCTTGAACATAGCCGCAAAGCCCAGAATCACCGGCAGGAGGCTGACAAGGCCAAACCGCCAGTCAAACAGAAACAGCATGACGATCATGCACACCGGCGTGGTGACCGCCGCCGACATATCGGGAAGCTGGTGGGCCAGATAGGTTTCGGTGGCCGCGCTGCTGTCGTTGACGATGCGGCGGATCTTTCCGCTGCCCGTCTCCCCGATGAAGCCCAGGGGAAGTTCGGCAATATGGGCCATCAGCGCCTTGCGGATATTTCCGGCGATACGGAAGGCCGACAGGTGGGAACTCATCAGAGCGCAGACATAGACGAGAATGGAGAGAACGGCGAACAGCACCGCCATCCAGCCGTTTCGGACCACATGGGTGGCCTGTGCGTAGTTGGGGGCCACCGCAATGACCTCTTGGATGATTCGGAACAGGAAAACGAAGGGGAAAAGGGCCAGGATCGCGCTGACGGCGGACAGCAGCAGGGATAAGTAGGTCAGATACCTGTGTCCCCCGGCATAGCCCATCAGCTCCTGGAGATTGCTGTTTTTCTTCAAGTGGATACCTCCTTGTGACAAATAATCTATGATACAGAAAGCGCCGCGGACACTTTCTCATATCCATCTTCACAAGTTAGTCAAAGCTAACTTACGGGCCAAATGAAAGGGGTCTTAGACCCCCATCATACTGTGCCAGCCAGCAAGGAAAAAATCCTGGAGCTGTTTGACATAGTGCTTTGCCCGGTCATAGGGCATATCGTGGACCACGACCTCGAATATCCCGTGGAACATCCCGCTGGCAATGATGTGGCAGAGCTGATCGTCCAGCTCTGGGATGTCCCGGCCCTGTCTGCGGTGGTAAGAGGCCTGAGCAGACTCCGCTGCCCATGCCTCCTTACCATATCTTACAAAATTTGAAGTTTTAGTGACAGCCTCGGCAGTTTCCGCAGTCGCCGCCGCAGCTTTTTCCGGACTTGTGGGATTTCCACAGGGACCGGACCGCCAGTCCTATCACGCCTGCAAGCGCCAGCAGAACGACAATTTCTCCAAGAGTCATGTTTCGTTACCCCCTCACTGTGCGGCGGCCACGGAGGTCAGCCGCCGGGCATTCTCCTCGCCCTGATAACCCTTGCGGAACAGCAGGTAGAGGATACCGGCCAACAGAACCAAGGCCACAACGGTCCACAGGCTGAAGCTGGCGGCACCCGTGATCAGCCCACCGAGCTGGTAGACAATCAGGGAGATCACATAGGCGAACACGCACATATAGCCGATGGCAAAGGCGGTCCATTTGGTGTTGTTCATCTCCCGCTTGATGGCTCCCATGGCGGCGAAGCAGGGGGCGCACAGCAGGTTGAAGATCATGAAACTGTAGGCGGTGATGGCACCGAAGTCCGCCCCCACCAGGGCCCAGATCTCCTCGCCGTTCTCACTGACCTCACCGGCGAAGTGGTAGAGGGTGCCGAAGGTCCCTACCACGTTCTCCTTGGCAATCAGGCCGGTGAAGGAGGCCACGGTGGCCTTCCAGGCCATGTCGCCCCTCCAGCCCAGGGGATAGAAAATCCAAGCGATGGCGTTGCCGATGGCGGCCAGCAGGGAGGTGTTGTTATCCTCCACCGCTCCAAAAGCCCCATCTGTGAAGCCGTAGCCCTGGAGGAACCACAGCACGATGGTGGACAGCAGAATCACCGTCCCGGCCCGCTTGATGAAGGACCAGCCCCGTTCCCAGGTGGCCCGCAGGACGTTGGAGGCCGAAGGAGCGTGGTAGGAGGGCAGCTCCATGACAAAGGGGGCAGGCTCCCCCGCGAAAGCCTTGAACTTTTTCAGCATGATGCCGGAGATCACCACGGCGGCAATGCCGATGAAGAAGGCGGAGACGGCCACCAGAGCAGACCCGCCGAACACCGCGCCCGCAAACAGGCCAATGATGGGCATTTTGGCCCCGCAGGGGATGAAACCGGTGGTCATGATGGTCATTTTCCGGTCCCGGTCCTGCTCAATGGTCCGGGAGGCCATAATGCCGGGGACGCCGCAGCCAGTAGCCACCAGCATGGGGATGAAGCTCTTGCCGGACAGCCCGAAGCGCCGGAAGATGCGGTCCATGATGAAGGCGACACGGGCCATATAGCCCACGTCCTCCAGGATTGCCAGCAGCAGGAACAGCACCAGCATCTGAGGCACGAAGCCCAGCACCGCGCCCACGCCGGCCACAATGCCGTCCATAATCAGGCCGTACAGCCAGCCGCTGACGCCCAGGGAGGTAAGGATACTGTCAAAGAAGCCGGGAACCACTTCGACAAACAGGTTATCGTTGGCCCAGTCGGTGCCCCAGGTGCCGATGGCGATGCCCCAGGCCTCCTCGGAGCCATCGAAAAGGGCTGCAGGCGATGTGCCCATGGCGATGGAGTAGATAGCAAACATGATCGCCGCGAAGATGGGCAGGGCCAGGACGCGGTTGGTCACCACCTGGTCAATTTTATCGGATACGGACAGGCTGTGCTTCGCCGCCTTCTTCTTTACGGCCTTGGTGACTACAGAATTGATGTAGGAGTACCGCTGATTGGTGATGATGCTCTCGGCATCGTCGTCCATTTCGCGCTCACAGTCCGCAATGTGTTCCTCCAGGTGTGCTCTCAAATCGGAGGGGAGGCCCAGTTCCTCCATGACCTTTTGATCCCGCTCAAAAATCTTGATAGCATACCAGCGGAGATACCCGTCCGCCACCCTGCCCTGGATGGATTCCTCAATGTGGGCCAGGGCGTGTTCCACGCTGCCGGTGAACACATGGGGCAGCTCTCCGGCCTGATGGCGCTGGGCCAGGGCCACAGCCTTTTCCGCGGCGGCCATGCCGCCCTCGCCCTTGAGGGCGCTCATCTCTACCACCTCGCAGCCCAGGGTATTGCCCAGCTTGGCAAGGTCGATGGTGTCGCCGTTCTTCCGAACCAAATCAATCATGTTCACCGCCACCACCACGGGCAGGCCCAGCTCGATCAGTTGGGTGGTGAGGTAGAGGTTGCGCTCAATGTTGGTCCCGTCCACGATATTGAGGATGGTGTCCGGCTTCTCCTTCACCAGATAGCTCCGGGCCACCACTTCCTCCAGGGTGTAAGGGGACAGGGAGTAAATACCGGGCAGGTCCTGGATGACTACATCCTTGCGGCCTTTCAGCCGGCCCTCCTTCTTTTCCACGGTAACACCGGGCCAGTTGCCCACATACTGGCTGGAGCCAGTGAGGGCGTTGAACAGCGTGGTCTTGCCGCAATTCGGATTGCCCGCCAGGGCAATTTTCATGTCCATTTTGATGCTCTCCTCTCAGATGTTAGATACAGCTAACCTATAGCCAAAAAATTCAGCGGACTTCAATCATTTCCGCGTCAGCCTTCCGCACGCTGAGCTCATAGCCCCGGACATTCAATTCCATAGGGTCCCCCAAGGGAGCGACCTTGCGCACAAGGATTTCCACGCCTTTGGTGATGCCCATATCCATAATCCGGCGCTTTACCGGCCCCTCCCCGTGGAGCCGCGCTACAGTAGCCGTTTCGCCCACCTTTATGTCTTTCAGTGTTTTCATACTGTTTCCCTCCTTCGTCTTGTCTCAAACCATGATTCGATTTGCCATGGTCTTGTCCAGCGCAACCCGGCTGTCCTTCACCCGGACGATCAGGTTTCCCGCAATTTCGCTGACCACCATTACATCGCTGTCCACCACAAAGCCCAGCTCCGCCAGGTGCTGGCGCACCTCGTCTTTGCCGGAGATTTTGCGGATGGTAGCGGTCTCCCCCGCCTTTGCCATTGTCAGCGGCATCATTCCTTCGCCTCCTTCCGCAACGCAGTTAGTAAATTCTAACCTCGAAGCCGAGGCTAGTTTACCACCACTAACCATTCTTGTCAAGCCCCTTGGCAAAAACTCTGCTCCTCTTATGCCGGCACAGCCAGCTGCTCGATTGGGGTTCCCTGCTCAAACAGGGCCATGTAGGTCTGGATACACCTGCGGTAACAGGCAAAGCACGCCTGCATCTCCGCCGGATCGCCATAGGATTTCCAGAAGCCGCAGCAGGTGAAATTCTGCCCCTGGTTTTTGATGAAGCCGATCACATCCCGGAGCGGGTAGCCCAGGAACAGGCCGATCTCATGGGGAAATTCCGGCTGGGTTCGCAGGCGGCGGGCCAGCTGTTCCAGCAGTCCGTCCAGATTTGTCCCCGCATATCCAACCCCTTCCAAAAAATTCCGGCAGGCATTGTCGGACAGGAGCTGCTCCAAATGCTTTCGCCGGTACACATAGACAATCACCGAGCCGGGGCTGGAACGCTCCAAAAGAATCCGGACCGTCAGGCCAAAGGGCGCTAACTGCTCATTCCATTGGCGGACCTTCCGGCGGGAAACCTCCAGCGAGGCATGACAGAACATGTTCCCCGGCTTGAGACCTGCCAGCGTGGGGGCGCACTGCCGGACCAGCACGGCCTCGAACGTCCGTGAGATGCCCTGGCTCACCACGCGGCCAGCCTCCGGCCCAGCTCCTTGCAGGTTTCCTCACCCTCTGCGTCCGGCGCTTCGTTGACTGCCAGGCCGTTTTCGTCCAGGAGGTTAGCCCCGGCATCGTCACAGCGTTTGCACCAATCCCGCATCCACTGGCCGTCTCCCCAGCCGTAGGAGCCAAACAAAGCGATCCGCTTGCCGCTGAGAGAATGTTCCAGGGCGGCGAACATAGGCTCGAACTCCATCTCCTCCAGCACCTCGCTGCCCATGGCGGGACAGCCGAAGGCCACGGCGCTGTAAGCGGAGAACTGACCGGCGGAAAAATCCCCAGGCCCCATCAGCTCCGCCTCGCCGCCGGCGGCCCGGACGCCCTCGGCAATGTAATTGGCCATAGCCTCCGTGCTGCCGGTTCCGCTCCAGAATACGATTGCGATCTTGTTCATGTCGAACACTCCTCCATCAAAAATTTTTGGCTTTAGTTAGCTTCAACTAACTTATGCGGCCAGAGAAGCCCCAAGGAGAGCAGGCCTTGGAGAGAAGAAAGTGGGAGGTCATGCTGCCGCATTAGTTAGATACGGCTAACTACAGGGCATACATTAGCACAGGTGGGGGCTTTTGTCAAGAGATAAATTGGATCTGGTTTTAACTGCGGCTCCAAAGCCAAAATGGAACCTGCCGTCCGGCCAGCGCATAGAGTATCTTGGGCACGGTGACGAAAAGGATTTCTTTCCCCCCACCGTGTTCGTGCGCTTTCACTGTGCAATCCTCAATGTGAAAGGAGCTTCTCACCTATGTCTCTGCCCAGTTTTCCCAAGGTTGACCCGCCCATCCAGCGGGATGACGCCGTCAACCAGATTCTCTCCTCCATCGCTATGGAGGAGCTTGGCCTGAGCCATATCCTCAATGCCGAGGGCGAGAAGATGCAATATATTCTGGGGACGCTGCCCGGTCTCAGCGGCCCCGCCGCTACGGTGAAGGACGTGCTGAACGCCAACGAGAGCGTCCGCAGCCTGCTGGAGACCGCTGTGCAGAACCAGCTGTTCCTGAAGGCAAAGATGCAGGGCGCTCTGGACGCCTCTGATCCCGTGCAGGGCCCCGCCGGCCCCACTGGGCCAACCGGTCCCACGGGCCCCGCCGGCGGTCCTGCCGGTCCCGCGGGTGCTCCCGGACCCACAGGCGCCACAGGCCCCGCGGGTCCCACCGGACCTATTGCGACCGCCACCTCCGCCTATGCCGCCAACACCCAGGGCACTTCGCTCCCCCTCACCTTAGACGGCCTGCGGATGCCTCTGCCGGACAACCGGCTTCTGTCTCCGGGCATCACCATCAACGATGCAAACGACACCTTCACGGTGAAGGAAGCCGGGCGCTATAAAATCTCCTACGCCGTCCACATCACCGAGGCCTTGTTCACGGGCACCTATCTGATGATCGAATCGACGTCCACGAACTACGAAGCGTTGCCGCTGAGGGAGTCCTGGACCAGCTTTGCCGGCGAAATCCTGTTGGATCTGGAAGCAGGGGACGATGTCTCTTTGTGGGTATACGGCGTGTCCACCGTCACGCTGCTGCCGCAGTCCGTTGGGGCGTTCGTGTCCATGGTCCGCCTGAGCTGAGGAGGGGTGATTTATGCTGATGCCCGCATTTCCCAAGAATGATCCTCCCCTGACCCGGGAGGGAAGCCTGAACGAGATCATTTCCTCCATCGCCGCCGAGGATCTGAGCCTGAGCCACCTCCTCAACACCGAGGGCGAACGGCTGCAATACGTTTTAGGAACCCTGCCCGGCTTAGACGGGGTGGCTTCCCTGGACGAGGTGATGCAGGTCAACCAGAGCGTGAAGGACACCCTGTCCGGCATTGTGGAGCAGCAGATGCTGCTCTCCTCCAAGCTGGGCGCGGCGATGAAGGCCCCTGTCCGCCCCGGCCCCACCGGCCCAACAGGCGCTATGGGCCCTGCCGGGCCCGCCGGCGGCCTCCCCGGGCCCGACGGCCCTACCGGCCCCATGGGGGATTCTTCCGCAGCTATCGCCGCCTTCGCCGCCAACACCCGAGGCAGCACGATTGAACGCAGCCCGCAGGGTAAAAGCATTGGCCTGTCGGAGGAACAGGTCCGATCCCCGGATATCCTCACCAATAACGACGGCACGGTATTCACCCTGACAAAAGGGGGCGTCTATGAGATCTCCTACCATGTGAACCTCCTGGCCCCGCAGAGGGTAGGGGCCCGTCTGGAGATCAACGGCGGTTTTCCCGAGGGCGGGGCGGTGGCTCCGACCGTGCCTACCGCCCAGTTTGCGCATACGCTCACCGCGAACCTGCCGGCCGGCGCCACTGTCAGCCTTCAGCTATACTCCCTCCCTGGGCAGCCTCCCAGCACAGATAGCGTCAAACTGATCACTGAAGGTGTGGGCGCGTCTCTGATGATTATCCGGCTCAGCGATTAAAAACGGCTATTTCTTCAAAATAGAGAATAGATAGAAGGGGCCTCCCGCCGGTTCATCATACGCGGGAGGCCTTTTCTCACCCTCAGCGTTGAGGATATGGCTCGGTACAAGCTTCTCTACCGCGCCTGAGATGCTCTAGCGCCCAGCCCCTGGCGCGTCCCTGCCGGAACCAAACGGGCTCCGCCGTCATAGGGTGGGGCAATGGCAGGAATGCCCCCGCGCATCCCAGTTCCGGCCTCACCGGGCGGCGTTATGGAGAAAGTCTTTCTACGGGCTCTAACCTCCTCGATTTTTTGGTCAAAATGATGTAAAATAAAATTTATACAATTTCCGCGATAGAATGCTACAGATTCTTATCTCTAATTCGGATGTGTCCGGGCTTGAAATTCAGGCGCCGCACACTTGAGCCAATCAAACGAAGGCGAAAGGAACCTTGTCCCATGTCCAAAAAACTTTTGCATCCCTTATGGTGTCTGTCCGTTGCAGCGGTCCTGCTGCTGTCCGCCTGTTCCCCTGGGATGGCCCCCTCCGACTCTGACACCGACAGCAGCGCTTTGACCTGGACCACCTGGCGGGGATATGACAATTTTCTTTCTCTGCTGCATGAGACCTGCCCAGACATCGCTCTTGAGTTCACCTCCTACGCCGGAGCCAACCGCACCGGCTACAGCTGGGCCAGGATGCGGGCGGACGATATCTCGGATATCTTCATCACCTCTCAGATTTTTGATGAGGAGCTGGCAAGCGAACGTCTGATAGACCTGTCCAGCTATGATTTCATCAGCAGCTTTTCCACCTCGGCGTTGGATCAGGTGTCCATCGACGGCGTGATATACCTCCTGCCTGTCAACTACACCATGTATGGTATTCTCTACAACAAAACGCTGATGGATGAGAAAGGCTGGGCCGTACCCTCCAATTTCAGCGAGCTGGAAGCCCTCTGCCGGGAGATTGAGTCTGCCGGCCTGATTCCCGGCGTGATGGGCACGCAGCTTACAGGCGCGACATTTTCCACTGTATTTAACCTGGCCAAAACCGATTGGTTCTCAACGCCAAGGGGTATAAGCTGGGAGCGCGAATTTTTGTCTGGGGACGCCGCGGCGGCCGGGACCTGGAAGGCTACCATGTCCTATGTCTAGCGGTATATTGACCTTGGCATGTTCCACACCGACCCGGAGGACCGGCACAGCGAGGAGCTGCTCCTGGAATATCTGGGCGGACGCAAAGCCGTATTCTTCACGGGGACATTGGCGCCCGCCTATACCACGCTGCCCGGAAGCGGCGACGAACTGGGCATGATGCCCTATATCAGCGAGGACGGAAGCAAAAATATCTATATGTACAGCCCAAGCAGCTACACCGGCCTCAGCAGGCGGCTTTTGGAGCCGGGCAATGAGAAGAAACTGGAAAACGCCCTTCAGCTGCTGTCCCTGCTGTTCTCTCCGGAGGGACAGGCGGCCTTTCTCACAGAACAAACGCCCTGCGTGCTGGGCGTGCGCAGCGCCGGCGCGGTCGCTGAGGACTCCATCCTTTCCGACGCTCAGCAGGCCATGTGGTCGGGGCGGGCGTTTCCCATGACCTATGCCGGCTGGCTCGATATCCTCCCCGACATCGGGCAGGCGTATAAGGAGTGGTTCCGGGGAGAGAACGATATGGACGGCCCCGCGTGCATCGCCCGGATGGATGAATTACAGCGGAATCGTTTGGACCACCCTGACCGGCTCTATTTCTGCGAGAGCACGGAGGACTTCACCTTGGAGGAGACAGCGTCCCTGATCGCGAAAGCCCTGGGCAGCACCGTGGACGCTCACGCGGCTATGGTTCCGGTCGGGGAATACCATGAGGGCGGCGTCAGCTTAAAAGCCGGTGTTACCGGCAAGCTTTACAAGGGCAAGATCGATTTGGATACCGCGAACACGATCTGTCCGGGGCTGGACGGTGAGTACGCCATCCTGACCATGACCGGCGCGCAGGCAAAAGAGTTGGCCCGGGCGGGCTTTGATGCGGGAGACGGCACGCCCTTCCCCTATGTTCTGGAGGTCCGGGGCGGCGGGGAACTGGAGGATGGCGGGACCTATCAAATCGCCTTCCTGATGCAGTCCTACACCGAGGAGGCCGGCGCGGCTTACAGCGCCCAGGTGGAAACGGGATCGATACGCGCTATCCTTCGGGACTGGCTGGAGGCGCAGAAAACCGTCTCCCCCGGCGGAACCGTATGGCGCTGACGCGTATATCCTTTCACCTTTGAACCGATATGAGAGAGGGACTGGACATGAATGACAACCGTAAAAAGAAGCTCATTTTGCCAGCGAAGCTGGTGCTCTGCCTGCTGCTGTTTCTGCTGGCGGGCGGGATATTCTTTACCAGCTCCCTTCAAGACCGGATTTTTGAGGAACGCACCACGCAGCTTGTGGAGATCACATCACAGGTCCAGGTCAATTTGGACCTTGCGCTGGACGCCCACTGGAACTATCTCACCGCGGCCGTTAACATTCTTCGTCATCAGCAATTCGACACGGCGGAGGATGTGATCTCGTATATCGGCGCGCTGGACCGGCTATTGGAGACGGACGCTTACCACTCAAAGCTTATGCTGCTGGACGACCAGGGGAATTGCTATGACGCTGACGGAACGCATGGCGTATGGTCTGACATTGGCCTGATTTCCGGCGGCGGAAAGCGAAACACCTTTATTTCGGACAGCTATGACCAGCAGAGCAGCTACTGGACCTTTGTCCAAACCTTGGACGCGCCCCTGGAAACGTCCGACGGCCTTGCGGTTTTGACCCACGCGGTGCTCCTGAAAAACGTATATACGCTTTTGGAATATTACGACAGCGCCGCCTACGGCAGTCAAAATGAAACCTATATCCTGAAAAGCGACGGGACCCGTATGCACGACAACACCCAGCAAAACCATACCATCCCGGCGTATAATGTGCTCAAAGCCCTGGAGGAGATGGAGGGGCAGGACATTCCGGACATCCGGGCGGCGCTGGAGGAGGCCGACACCATCAGCAGCAATTTCAGTTATAACGGCACGGAGTATTACTACTGCGTCACCTCACTGGAGGAGTACGGCACACTGCTCCTGTTCCTGATCCCTGCGGAGTTTGTGGCCACCGGGTCGGTCAACATGATGGGAACCACGGTCCGGACAATGCTGGTGCTGGCGGCTATCCTTGTGGTGCTGCTCGTTCTGGCCCTTGCGGCTGTCCTCCGGCAGCAGAGCGGCGCGCGCTTGTACCGGCAGGAGCAGGAGAACCTGCGCCGGCAGGAGGAATTGAACCGGCAACTGGAGGAGAGCAATGTCATGCTGGCCCGCTCCAAGGAGGCCGCAGAGCAGGCGTTCCAAATCGCGGAGGGGGCAAACCGGGCAAAGAGCGCCTTTCTCTCCAATATGAGCCACGATATCCGCACCCCGATGAACGCCGTGGTAGGCTTTGCCACGCTTATGTTCCGGGACGCGGAGAATCCGGAGAAGGTGCGGGAATACGCCAGGAAGATTTCCGCCTCCAGCCAGCACCTGCTTGGCCTTATCAACGATATTCTGGACATCAGCAAAATCGAAGCCGGCAAAACGGTGCTGAACCTGTCTGATGAAAATATCGTCGATCTGATTGAGGGGATCGACTCCATCATCCGCCCACAGATGAAGGCGAGGGGCCACACATTCGAGGTCTACAGCAAGGGGATCCGGCACGAGCACGTGGTGATGGACCGGCTTCGCCTCAATCAGGTTCTGCTGAATCTGCTGTCCAACGCGGTAAAATACACGCCGGATGGAGGTCATGTAAGCCTGACCGTGCAGGAGCTGCCCCAGCATACGAATCAGCTGGCCAGATATCGATTTATTGTCAAGGACAACGGCTATGGGATGACACCGGAGTATGTCCAGAAAATATTCCACGCCTTTACCCGCGAGGAGGACAGCGTCACCAACAGGATTCAGGGCACCGGATTGGGCATGGCCATAACCAAAAACCTGATTGATTTGATGGACGGAAAGATTTTGGTGGAAAGCGAAAAGGGGAACGGCTCCACCTTTACCGTAGACCTGGACCTGCACATCAGCGAGCACGCCATCGACTATGATTTCTGGTCAAAGCATGGGATCACCCGGCTTTTGACGGTGGATGACGAGGAGGTGATCTGCCAGAACATCCAGATGGCGATGGAGGGAACAGGGGTTTCGGTCGATTACGCGCTGGATGGGCAGACCGCCGTGGATCGGATAAAAAGTGCGGAACAGGCCGGACAGCCGTATCATATTGTTCTGCTGGACTGGAAAATGCCGCTGTTGGACGGCGTGGAGACAACAAAGAAGATACGCCGGGAGATTTCGCAGGATGTCCCCATCCTGATTCCGACCAGCTACGACTGGCCGGAAATTGAGGAGTCGGCAACACAGGCCGGTGTGGACGCTTTCCTTCCCAAGCCCTTCTTCCTCACCAGCTTCCGTCAGAAGATTGGCCTCATGCTGAATCAGACGGCCGCCGCGCCGGAGACGGCGGAGGAGGATGAGCGGAGCATTTTGGAGGGTCTGCACATCCTGGTCGCGGAGGACAACGAAATAAACGCGGAGATTCTCAATGAGCTGCTGAATATAGTGGGAGCCACCTGTGACGTCTGTAAGAATGGGGCGCTTGTGGCGGAAGCCTTTGAGAAATCGGAGCCCGGAGAATATCAGCTGATTCTAATGGATGTACAGATGCCGGTCATGAATGGATATGAGGCGACAAAGACCATTCGCGGGCTGACTCACCCGCTGGCACAGAGCATCCCTATCATCGCCATGACGGCCAATGCCTTTGCCGAGGACATTCGGGACGCGCTGGAGGCGGGCATGAACGCCCATGTCGCCAAGCCGGTGGATATGGCCGTGCTGGAGCAAACCGTCCGAACAATACTGAAAAAGAGCTGATCCGCCGACCGCCGCGTTTATGCGGCGGTCGGCGGATCTTTCCCCGCTTTGGCTGGCGATACAGCCAAAAAAGCATTCAAAAATTCATGCGGTATTTGCTATGATTTCAATGACTGATATCGCAAAGCTGTCGGTTATCTCCAGGATGTCCAGACCCAGGGTGCGGCCAGCGCAGTCATCTACACCCGCCAGTCCGCCGATGCCATCACCTTTGAGGCAGGCGGCTCCGCACTGATGGATGTGGAAAAATACAATTTGGTCTTTTGTTGAAATTACCATAAAATTCCTCCGGTTACTCCTCTTAACACCGCAGATAGTAGAATCCTGGGGCGGCGTTCATACTCCTATTGACAAGCTAGGTTTATCAGGAATATAATGGCATCATTTCAGGGAGAGGAATCATCCCATGTATAAAACGTGGGAGTTCCTGTATCTCTGTCCGCGCGGTATTTTTTACCAGTTTAATATGATTGGAGGTCAGCCCTATGGAATACTTAAAGCAGGCAGCCGCCTGTCCGGTTGGGGAGACGGAGGAACGCGGCAAACATGTTGCCGAAATCATCCATAATATCCGTACCATTGGCGACGCTGCTCTGATCGAGTACAATACCCGATTTGATGGTAATACCCGTACCGCTTTTCGAGTCACCCGAGAGGAGATCGACTCTGCCTATGCCAAAATGACCCAGCAGGAGCTGGATGATCTGCACCGGGCCGCAGAGCACATCCGCAGGTTTGCGCAGGCACAGAAGGGCTGCCTGACTGAGCTGGATGGCTTCTCCAATGTTGCTGGGTCGTCCCTGGGCCATCGAGTCATTCCCGTCACTTCCTGCGGCTGCTATGTTCCCGGCGGCTCCTATCCGCTGTTTTCCACTGCGCTGATGCTGATTATTCCTGCCAAGACAGCGGGCGTTGCTCGCGTAGTTGCCTGTGCTCCGGCAGTAAAGGGAACAGTCTCAATCCACTACAAAACGCTGGCAGCGATGGATATTGCCGGCGCGGATGAAATTTACACTGTCGGCGGTGCTCAGGCTATCGCTGCCTTGGCCTATGGGACAGAACAGATTAAACCAGTGGATGTAATCGTGGGCCCGGGCAATCAGTACGTAGCCGAGGCCAAGCGTCAGTGCTATGGACAGGTTGGTATCGACTTTTTTGCCGGTCCCAGCGAGGTACTGGCAATCGCGGATGATACGGCCAACCCTAAAATCCTTGCCGCCGATATGCTGGCCCAGTCTGAGCATGACCGTCTTGCCAGGGGTATCCTGGTCACCACCAGCCGGACACTGGGACAAGCGGTTATCCATGAGGTTCAGGAGCAGCTGTCCACTTTGGAAACGGCGGAGATTGCCCGTGTCTCCTGGGAAACTTATGGCGAAGTCGTTCTTGCTGACAGCATGGATGAGGCCGTCAGCCTTGCCAACGACTATGCCCCTGAGCATTTGGAGGTCATTGTGGCGGATGAGCGCATTCTTCCCAAGCTGGTCAACTACGGCTCTCTGTTCATCGGCCAGGAAACCGGTGAGGTCTTTGGGGATTACGCCTCCGGCACCAATCATACCCTGCCTACGGTTCGGGCCGCCCGATATACCGGCGGCGTGTGGGTCGGCACCTTCCTCAAGGTTTGCACCTATCAGCGTTATCAGCCCTCAGCCATGCGGGACATTGCCCCTTTGGTTTCCCGCATGGCACGGGGTGAAGGACTGACCGCCCATGCAAAGGCCGCAGAGATCCGTATGGACTTGCTGTAATAAGAATGGGCGGCAGGGTTTCTGCCAAGGGCAAGAAGCCGTATTTGTCTACATGTTCCGGCGCAGTTAAAGGAGGTATTTATGGAGAACAAAGAGAATAGCAGATCAGGCGACAGCCTTCAGCTGAGACGTTCCTTCGGGATGAAGGAATCCGTCACCATTACGGTAGGACAGGTAATCGGCGTAGGTCTGTTTGTAACCGGCGCCAATGTGGTTGGCCTGATGGGAAATCACATTATTCTGGCCACACTTGCCGCACTCCTCATTACGGTCTACCCTTCTCTGCTGTATGCGGAAATGGGAGCTGCGGTTCCTTACTCTGGCGGCACTTATTTGTACGCTTTGTTAGGTCTCTCAAAGCCGATGGGCTTTCTGGCCGGCTGGAATTATATTATCGCAATTATCAGTGTGGCCAGCAGCGAGGCATTTGCCTTTACTTTCTATTTTAAAACGATGTTTTCTGCCTTCGGGATTGAACTGCCGGTAAGCGATGTTATTTTGGCCTGTCTGTGCATTCTGGTTTTTACCGTTATGAATGTCAGAGGCGTGGAAATGACGGGCCGTATGTCCAACGCCTTTATGTTCTTTTTCTGGGGTGTTGCCATTGTCTGGTTTATTATGATGATTCCCAACATCAGCCTGCCACATTTTGTTCAAAAGCCCAGCTTTATGACCGGAGGTCCTCAGAGCTTTATTCAAAATATCGCAATGGTCTGGTGGTGCTTTGCCGGATTCGAGGCCTGCTGTTCTATGAGTGAGGAGATTAAATATCCCCACATCAATATTCCTCGCGCTATGATGCTCTCCCCCTTTATTATTCTGTCCGTCAACCTGTTTTTCCAGTGGTATCTGGTAGGCATTGTTCCTCCTGAAAACCTGGACAAGCTGGCCGTCGCCACTGCTCCCTATGCGGAGGCTATGATGACGGCGGGCATCCTGGGCATTCCTCTGGCCCTGCTGGCAGCCGGAATTGCTTTTGGCGGCGGACTGTCGACCATGAACTCCTGTATTACGACCCCTCCCCGAACCCTATTTGCAATGGCACGGGATGGAATGCTGCCCCAGGTGTTCACAAAAATCCACCCCAAATACAAAACTCCTTACATATCTATTCTGTTCCTGGGCGTGATTGCGCTTCTGCTGACAATGACGAACTCTGTCCAGTATGTCGCGTCCCTGAGCCTGTTTGCCGACTTGTTTTTCTATGTAATCGGTATTATCTCCGCAGCCGGAATGCGCAAGAAGCACCCGGAACTTCCACGCCCTTACAAAGCGCCCGCTGCTGGTATCGGCGTTCCAGTTTCTGCGGTCATTTACATCATTATGATGACCCAGCTCGGTTTCTCTGCCATTATCAGTGGAGTTGCCTGGGCGGTATTCGGTATGATTCTGTATTTTGGATACCAAAAATACACAGGTGTTGCAGCGAGCGAGGAACTGAAGCTGCTTGTGGATACGTTAGAGGAGCCAACGGCGGAAGAAAAGCGAAACATGGATCGGGAATACAAGCTGTGGCGCAATATTGTAATCCTTGCGGTCATCTTTTCCATTGCACTGTACATTTTCCCTTATTTTACATCTTAATCACTTGACTGATTTCCACACAAGCAGATTAACCCTAAAATTCTGGAAACACTTCGCTGGGTGTACCAGTTTTTCAGGAGTAGAGAATTTAACGTAAAGCACAAGGAAAGTAAGCGGCCGGCGTCAGCCGGCCGCACTTGTTTCTTTAACTTCCTGTCCTCCACTCCGAAATAGAAGCTCCAGAATGCCTTTATAAATAAAGCGATTTACTCAGAATATGATATTGTACATCCACGGCCAGATGTATTTTGGTGTTGAGCCCCCTTTTGTCTTGGACATATCCTGATTCCCCCTTTCGCTCCCGCTGCGTGGGGATGCACCTTGATATGGCTGGTGTCGATCATCTGACATTCATAATCCGGCTCATCGATCTAAATTTCCAAGAGCTTTTCCCAAACACCTTTTCTACGCCAACAGATGAACCTCTGATGAACGCTGCCCCCCTTCCCGTAATCGGGAGACAGGTCACGCCAGGGTGCTCCGGTTCGCAATACCTAAAACACTGCGTTAATAAAACGGCGGTTATCCTGAGCAATCCCACCCCACTGGCCTCGTTGTCCTGGCAGATGTGGTCCAAGCAACTCCCATACTTTGTCGTTTATGTCGTGTCTGTGATAGGATGCTTCCATCTTGCTGTCCCCTGTCTTTTTAAGATAGTTCCATTCTATCATAATACCTGTCTCTTGGGCAGACGCTATCTAACCATAAGGGCAGAATATTATAAAAACGACAGCTCAGGAGATGCCAGGACAGGAGAGATATTTGGATAAACATTCTCAAAAATTAGTATATCAAGCTCGCTTTGCCGCAGCCACAAAGTCCCGAAACAGCGGATGGGCCCGGTTGGGCCGGGATTTCAGCTCCGGGTGGAACTGCACCCC
>ERZ808037.866-NODE-866-length-23898-cov-4.481886_pt1 | contig 23898 bp, 18 predicted proteins | sample MGYA00380190_ERZ808037 | MGnify/ENA primary metagenome ERZ808037 (study PRJEB31490, sample SAMN06133399) | mouse gut metagenome | isolation source: J9 | host: mice | place: China: Chengdu | collected 2015-05 ... | reverse complement strand
GAGCGATTCCGCAGCCGCGAAACGCAACGACCCTCGCAACCGAGCGAGCGAGGACAAGCGAACATGCCATCGCCCCGCCCGGCGCTCGCCGGAAAACGCATCTCGCCCCATTATGCAGGATGCGCGCCTGGGGCGGCGCGCATCCTTTGGGGATTAGCCAGGTGATGAAACCATTTGGGGCACCTGGCATAATCACGGGGCCCTTCATGATGGAGCCCCGGGATTATCTGTCAATGACCGCCTATTCGGCAGCAGCCTCCGCAGCCGGGGCAACCTCGCGCTCGGCGATCTCCTTGTTCATCTCGACGATGTCAGCGTCCTTGATGCGGAACATCAGCAGGAACGGAATCAGCGAGACGACGAGCAGGCCGATCGGGAGCAGGAAGTACATCTGGTTGATGCCAGCCTGAGCAGCCGCGTCGAACACGGTGGCCGTCGCGTCATAGGCAACGAACGCCAGGAACGCCGGCAGGATGAGGGCACGCAGCGTGACGCCGAGCTTGACGGCGACCGTCATGATCGACATCGTGACGCCGACCGTGTTCTCGCCGGTCTTCCACTGGCTCCACGTGGCGCACATCGAGTAGAGGTTCGCGGACAGGCCGTAAGCGAAGCCGAAGAAGACCTGCGAGATGAACAGCAGGATGTTCAGCATCAGGTAATCCGGGTTCATGAAGTAAGCGATAATCCAGATCACGAGCCAGCCAGCAACGCCGATGAGCGTGGCGTTCTTCGTGCCGACCGCCTTGGCGACGCGCGAAGCGATGAACGACCCGACGAAGCAGCCGAGGTAGAACATCATGAGGATGGTGCCCGACGCAGCCGCGTCGCCCAGGCACACCTTCGCATAGTAAGCCGTGCCAGCCGCAACCGTATAGTAAGCGATGAGACGCAGGATGTCGTGCAGGACGACGCCGATCAGGTTCGGGTTCGTGACGATGTTCTTGCCCATGGCCTTGAACGAAATTGTCTTGCCCTCGGACTTGGACTCGGTGTCATAGCCCGTCGTGGACCAGTAGCTGATCGCCATGGCCGCGATGTAGCACAGCGAGACGATCGCAGCGCAGATCGTGTAGGCGCCAACGCCGCTCACGACGGCGGCCAGGGCCGCGGTGATCCACGGAACCAGCTTCGAGGCGGCAACGCGGCCGAGAGCCGCACCGGCGCCGAGACGGCCGGACAGGAACGCGCGCTCGGACGGGTCGTCGGTCAGGACGTTCGTCATCGAGCGGATCGAAGCATAGGTGATGTTCCAGCAGAAGTGGCTGATGATGTAAGCGATGCCGATGATGATGCCGGCCGTCACATCGCCGCCGATCTTGGTGAACGACAGCACGAAGAACACCATCGCGATCGTCGGGGCGATGATGAGCCACGGACGATACTTGCCACGCTTGAAGTGGAACTTGTCGATGAACACGCCGGCAACCAAGGCCGAAATCGTGTCGACGGCCGACGAGCCGGCCGCAATGATGCCCGAAATCGCCAGCGGCAGCTGAGCGACGTCGGTCAGGAAGAAGATGAAGAACGCCGTCTCCAACGTTGCGGTGATGGAGAAGCCGATCTCGGAGATTCCCCACACCGCCTTAATCTTTGAGTTAATGCCTTTCATGACCCTCCTCTTTTCCTTACACATGTCTATGAATGTGCAACTGTCAAACGCGGACCGCCCCGCTGCCTAAATGCCGCGCCGTCCCTTGCGCGGACCCAAGTCCCCTAATCAAAAAGGGGCCTCCCGGGTTTGACACTTACCCTGGTGTCAGAATATCCATGAGGGGAAAACGATTCATCAGGCTATTGGAACAAGAAAAAGGTAACGTTTTTTATGCCGGTTGCACAAACGTCGCAAACCCCCCGCTAGAAGTCCACTTCCTGCGGTTTTATGCATTCCTGGCCATTTTTTTCAGTGATTTCGCCCGAAAGCAAACTGTCTCTATTTGTGCATACCTGCCCATACTAATTTACTAGGGTTTTAGTGCGCACAAGACAAATGGCTCCGCCCTGTGCAAATCGCCAAAACAATTGTCCCAGGGCGCCCATGGCAAACCAGCGAAATCACGACAGCCCCGTAGGGGCGGGCTATTGCCCGCCCGACAATCAGGGCAGGCGGGCGGGCAATAGCCCGCCCCTACGAGCCCGCAACATATCCTTACTCGCCAAACATCATCTGCTCGACGTAGAGCTCGTTGAAGGTCTTGTCGCCCGACAGCTCGATGTATTCGCACGCTTCGTCAATCCGCGCGATTTCCTCGCGCGCGGCACCGCTCACGAGCAGCGCGCTCGCGCCGGCGATGGACGTGTTGCCCACGCTCTCGGCGCGGTCGACCAGCTCAGGAGGAAAGATGCCAATTTCGGCCGCGTTGCGCAAGTCGAGGTATTCACCGAACCCGCCCGCGATCACGACCTTGGCGACATCGTCGGCCTCGATTCCACGCGCCTCCATCATCGTGAGCACGCCCGCGCAGACCGATGCCTTCGCGAGCTGCAAGCTGCGCACATCTTTCTGCGTGATGGCAATTCGGTCGGTGATACGCAGCGCCGGCGCGTCGTCTTCCTCGAACAGCAGCCGCTCGAGCCCCTGCGAGGTCTCGGGGTCGACCTCGTCGTTATCGACGATGCGCCCCGTCTCGTCCACGATGCCGCAGCGCAGCATGAGCGCCACCGCGTCGAACAGGCCGGTCCCGCAGATGCCAGTCGGCTCGCCGCCCCCGATGACCGTCAGGTCGAGCGCGCCGTCATCAGCCAAAACGACCTTCGAAATCGCGCCCGGGTATGCCGGCATGCCATACTTCACGTTCGCGCCCTCGAACACCGGCCCCGCTGCCGTCGCGCAACAAACGATGCCGTTCTTGTCGCCGAGGGCCATCTCGCCGTTCGTCCCGAGGTCGAGGAACAAAACGGGTTCGCTCGCTGCGCGCATCCCGCACGCGAGCAAACCGCATGTGATGTCGCCTCCGACATATCCCGCCACGCATGGCGCGAACAGCACCTCGCCGCCGGCGATGCCCGCATCGGCAAATGGCTTGAACGCGACTCGCTTGCCGAAGAGCGTCTGCGGCGTGAACGGCGACACGCCGATCGGCGTGGGATCAAGCCGCGCTGCGATGTGCTGCATCGTCGTGTTTCCCGCGATGACAGCGCTTGCGATGGAGCCGAGCGCAACTCCCTGCTCGCGCGCAAGCTGCGATACCATCGACACGAGCGCGTCGCCGATGAGCAGCGCCATCGGCTCAAGCCCGCCCGCATCGCACGCCGAGATGCGGCTGATGACGTCGGCCCCGAAAGCAAGCTGCGGGTTCGAGGCGCCGAGCGCGCCGACGATCTCGCCTGTCGCGAGGTCATGCAAGCGGCACACCACCGTCGTCGTCCCGATGTCGATGGCCAGGCCGAACGTGCCAGCCGCGCCATCGGCGGCCCAATCGCCGCCGAGGCCGCCCATGCTCACGCTCATCGCACGGTTGCGCTCAACCGCAACTTCCATGCCAGGCCGCGCTGCCGTCTCGCACGCAAGGCGGTAAGAGACGCCTTCATCGTCGGCAATCAGCATGCGGCACTTCTTGCACGTCCCGCCACCACCGCACGGCGCATCAACCTGCACTCCCGCCCGCTGAAGCGCCGCAAGAACCGAAGCGCCCTCTTCCGCCTCGACCGAAAACGTCTCTTCCCCATCACGAACCAGAATCTCCATTTGCCTACCCTTTCGCCTAGCGCCACGGTGCCGCGCAATCGCGCCGCAGCTTCTCAGCGTCTCCAAGTGGCGACCGCCGTCACCGTTGTTCCCAAATCGAGGAGCTGCCCATCGGCGATCCTCCCCGTCTTCCGCTTCACGTCCACATCAAAATCAAGCTGCCCCTCGGCACCGCGGCGCAGGGCCTCCGCCTCGGCCAGGCGCGTCGCCTCGGCCTTGGCCACCTCGACCGCGCGATCAAACGCTTCGTCGAGATCCTCCGACTCGAAGCAGCTCCGCTCTTCGCCGTGAACAACATACCCCAAAACACCCGAAGCCGAGTTCATCGGCTCGATTCTCACATGCGCTGTTGCCGTGATGTCGGCCACGATCGCACCAATTGCGTTCGCCACTTCAGCATGCTCGGGAATGACGCATTCTGCACCGAGGGCACACGCCACTGACGGCAAGAAAATATGCGTCGGCGCGCCGATCCCGATGAGCGCGCCCAGCGTCGTGAAGTTCATGTCGAATAGCGCGCCCCGTTCTCCCGTCCGCGCACGCCGCCACTCTTCGCTCAGCACCTCATCGAACCCCTCGGGCAATCCTGCGCCGAACGCCCGCGGATAGCGGTTTCGAAGCAAGATTCCCACGATGTTCCGATAGAGCTTGAACTCAACGAGCTCGTAAACCTCATCGGCGAACCGCGCCACATCGCGCGCATTGTCGCTGCAGCCGTCGAGGGCCTCGGCGATATACCTCATCGCCAGCCGCGCCGCCGTCGTGTCATAGCGCTCGAAATCGCCCTTGACCTGCATGATGTCGGTCGGCGTTAAACCTGCGCGCATCACGATGCCCTCAGACTCGAGCCGCGCGCTGTTCAGCGTGTACATATCGACCCGCTCGCGATCGCCGAGCAAGCACGGGCCCTCACGCAGCAAGTCCACGATCTCGAGCTCAGCAGCAGTGTAGCCGGAGCCCATCACCGGCTCGCGCACGAGGTAAAGCACCTCCCACGCGCCCTGCGGCGATCGAACGAACCCCTCGAGCAGCGATTCCATTTTGGGGATGAACTCGGGCCAGCGCTCCGCGAGCGCGCTGATCGGCTCGACGCGCCGTTCGGATAGCGCGAGCGCGCCGTTCTCGATGCGCACAGCGCTGTCGCCGCCGAGACCGAACGTCTCGATGAACACGCCCTTTGCTTGCGTCTTCCACGAACCTATACGAATCCCTTCGGTCATGACGGGCGCGCCGCTGACGACAAGAGAGATATCGGTTGTCGTGCCGCCCATGTCGACGACAAGGCAATCATCGAGATCGGCGAGCTCCCGGCTTCCGTGCACGCTCGCCGCCGGCCCCGACAAGATCGTCTCGACCGGCCGTTCGAACGCAAGCTGCTCGCCCATAAGCCCACCGTCGCTGCGCACGATCATCATCGGTGCGTCCACGCCGCGTTCGACGAGCGCCCGCTTGACCGCATGTAAAAACTCGTCGATTACTGGCAGCAATCGCGCATTCAAGAGCGCCGTCGCGCCACGCGCCATCATGTTCAAATCGCTCGAGAGCTCGCAGCCCATGACAAACGGAACATCGAAGTGCTCCTGCAGAAACGACTTGCCGCCGCGCTCGCACACCGCCCCGTTGCGCGCTGCGTTAGCCTCGCAGAGGCTGAGCGCCTGAGCGTCGGCGAACCATTCATGATTCTCAGAAACGACGTCATCCCAATCGGGTTCGTCAACGACTGACCCGTCGAACGACCCATGCGTGTCGAGGCAAAGCACGTCATCATAGCGCAGGCCATATTCCTTCTCGGCATCGATGCGGCGCAACACCTTATCGGTCGTCCCCATCAACACGAGCTTGGCGCGCCCGCCCTTGTCCTCGACGCACGCGTTCGTCGCGAGCGTCGTCGAGAGCGCCACGACCGCTGCCTGCTCGAGCACTTCGCGCGGAAGGAAATCAAGCGCTGCTGCAATGCCTTGCGACAAGTCTTCCTTAGTCGTGCGCGACTTGCCCTTCGCAATCACCTCGCGCGTCTCGAAATCGAACGCGACTGCATCGGTGTAGGTCCCGCCCGTGTCGATACCGATTCCGACAGACATCAAACCCCCTGCTTAACCAACAAACTGAAACGAAGGTAGTCCCGTAGGGGCGGGCTATTGCCCGCCCGTCGACTACAACAGCCGGGCGGGCAATAGCCCGCCCCTACGGGACAAGAAACCAAATTCCCGCCCCCCAACAAAAAAGGGGAGCGCCACCCCTAACAGCGCTCCCCTCCTCAATCCGAAAGAAAACCTTATCGGCCGTAGAACTCGTCGACCGCATCGAAGAACGCGTTGATGTTCTCCCACGGCGACATCGGCGGGATGTCGCAACCCGACGAGATGATGAAGTTCGGATACTTCGAGCACGCCTCCAGCACGCGCAGCGTGTCCTCGCGGACGCTCTCGGGCGTGCCCATGTTGAACTGCGCCGCCGGGTCGACGTTGCCCATGACCAGCACGTCTTCCGGCATGAGCGGCATAATCTCGGCCATGTCGATCGCGTTGCCGAAATGGAAGCCGCGAGCACCCGTCGAGATCACGGACTTGACCGTCTTCACGACGCCGTTGCCGCAGTTGTGGTAAATCACGGCGAACTCGTCGTCCTGAACGTAATCGACGATCTCGCGCACGAACGGCGACGAGAACTGGTCCATCAGGTCGGTCGGCAGCAAGCCCGCCAGCGGCTCGGCCATGACGATGCCGTTAGCGCCGATTTTCTTGTAGGCCATCGCATATTCCTTGAGGAACTGCGTGCACTTCTTCACGACCGCCTCGACGAGCTCCGGCTCCTCATAGCACAGAATCATGATCTCGTTGACGTTCATCAGACGGCCAGCCAGCGAGTAAGGGCCAATCATGCCCGCGAACACGGGACGGTCCGTGATCATCGGCATGACCTTCTCAATCGCGTCGAGGTAAAGGTGCGTGCGGCCCGCGCCGACTTCCGGCACCTCGAGGTCGTCGGGATCGGAATCCTCGTCGACGATGCTGCCGATGACCGTCGGCACCTCGTCGTCGGACACGACGATCTCGCTGCCGAACGCCTCGGCCTCGACGGACAGATCCATGAACGAAACGCTCGCGCCGCTCGGCGTGTTGTCCGCGACGATCTTCATCGCCTCAGCCTGACGGTCAGACGAATCGATAAGTTCCTTGACGCCGATGCCCATCTTCTGGATGGCCGGGAACGACAGAACCGGGATAGCAGACTTCTTCTCGGCCGCAATTTGGTCAGCGACCCACTTGCTCATATCCATGAGACACTCCTTAAAGGTAATTATTCGCTTAAGCAAAGCGCCCGAGCCAAGCCCGGGCGCTCACCAGATTTACTTGCCTTGGACCAGCTCGACCGCGCGGTTCGCCGCCTCGCCAGCGTCGACCGTGTAGGCATCGGCGCCCACCTCGTCGGCATAGGCTTGGGTGACCGGCGCGCCGCCGACCATGATCTTGACCTTGTCGCGCAGGCCCGCTTCCTCGATCGCCTTGATCGTCGTGTTGATCTCCGGGATCGTGGTCGTCAGCAGCGCGGAGCAGCAGACGATGTCGATGTCGTCGTGCTCCTGCAGGAACGTGACGAACTGCTCGGCCGGAACGTCGGTGCCCAGGTCATAGACCTCGAAGCCCTTGCCCTCGATCATCATGCGGACGAGGTTCTTGCCGATGTCGTGCTGGTCGCCCTTGACCGTGCCGATGACGGCCTTGCCGATCGGCTCGGCGCCGTCCTCCATCAGGTGCGGCTTCAAGATCTTCGTGCCAGCGCTCATCGCGCGAGCGGCAACGAGCATCTCGGGCACGAACACCTCGCCGGCCGTGAACTTATCGCCGATGATGGACATGGCGGCAACCAAGCCCTCGTTCAAGATCTGCTCAGGCGGGCAACCCTCGGCGATGGCCTGCTCGACGAGCGGGCCAACCTCCTTGCGCTTGCCGCGCTGAACGGCAGACGAGATATCATCATAGATGGACATGCAAAACTCCCCTTTCTTACTCCCCGCGAGCCCTCCTTACAAGCTCGCGGGCCTTGCAAGCGCCGCTTACTTGAAGTCGGCGCGGTTAAACGTCTTGAAGTACTCCTCGCTGTATTCCGCGATCGCGTCGTGCAGGCAGTCGTAAACGCCCGGGAACGACGAGACGTAAAGACCCTGCGTCTGGCACGGGATGAAGCTCAGCGGGCCGCACATGTCGCAGACTTCCTTGACCTTCGCCTTGATGAGCTCCGGCGTCCAGTCCGGCACGTCGACGACCGTCGAGTCGAGGCCGCCCATGAACGTGATCTTGTCGCCATACTTCTCGATCATGCCCGGCAGGTCGTTCGTCGTCATGACGCCCTGCCAGATGTTGATGCCCATGTCGATCATGTAAGGCACGAGGGTCTCGGCATAAGAGTCGGAGTGATGCACGATGTACTTCACGCCGTGGTCGTGGTAATAACCGTAAAGCTCCTTGTAAGCCGGGAGGAAGAACTCCTCGAACATCTCCGGCGCGACGAACGTCGACGTGTTCGTGCCCCAGTCATCATGGAAGAACATGACTTCCGGCTTGATGTATTTGCAGACGCCCTCGGCGATGCCGAGCTTCCACTCCTTGATGTAGTTGATGAGGTCCTTCAGGTCGTCCGGGCTCTCGTAAAACGCCATCAGGATGTTCGTGATCTCACCGAGGTAATGGCACAGCTCGAAAATGCCGGGCAGCTCCATGACGGACAGGAAGTGCTCGTTGGTGTCGATCTCCTCGGCCGCCTTGATGAACTCTTCCCACTCTTCCGAACCGTAATCGTTCTTCGGAGCCTTCACCGTCTCGCGCCACTCCTCGACGTCCGGCATGACGATGAGGTCGGGGCGATGGTTGGGATGCGCGCCCGGCTGGCCTTCCGGCCAAGACACGGTGCAACCCCAGTCGTTGATCTTGTTGATCTCGCCACGCTTGGCCTGGTTGCGATACTTCAAGATGGGCGTGCGCACCATCGGCGTGATGAAGTCATATTGATTGGCAAAGCGATCGGGATTGCCGCGGTTGATGACCTCTTCCACAAGCTGTCGTTCTGTGAGCATTCAACTCCCCCTTTTTTCCTTAACTGTCCGGGACTAGGACTTTAGGCTTCCTCAGATTATGCGAACCCCGCCGACACAGCATCGGCGTGATTGACCAGATTTTGAAAACGCCCTTTGTGCAGCTTCTCCAAGCCGCTGATACGTGGTGTTAAACTATTCTAATTATATAATCGGACGAACCTGAGGAGGCGCGCAATGGAGTTATCGCTAGCGTTCATAGCGACGAAACTCAACGAGAAATATCCCGTCGCGATGCGCGACCCCGAGGGCCTGTTCGTCGATTACACGAGCATCAAGAAGGTCCCCGACCTCCCGATGTTCCACTCCGCGCGGCTGTGGACATCGCGGCCCGACCCGGAGAAGCTGACCGGCACGATTCCCATCCTGACGTCTTCCTCGCCGAAAGCGTTCGAGGAAGACGAAGCCGTTAAGGGCATCATCTGGATTGGCAAATCGGAGCCTCCTTACCCGACATATGCACTGTGGATCTCGTCGCGTGTTGCCGCCATTGAAGTGCTCGACGCGGTGCTCGACCTTTTCGACCGGTTCAACGACTGGAGCGCGCGCGTGCGCAACGAACTGCTTGAGCGCAAGCCGATCGCCGAGGTCGTGCAACTGCTTGGCGAGGCGACCGAGAACCCTTACTGGTATGCCGACCCGGCCTTGCGCGTGCTCCAGATGAGCGACGACCGGTCGCTGTCCGAAGTCAGCCCGAAGTGGGATTACCAACGCAAGACTGGCCGCTACCCTGCCGAGGTCATTTCCAACATCGTCTCGAGCGGCGACCTAGAGCGCATGAACCGCCGCTCGCACGCGTGGCTCTTCGACGACGCGGAGAGCTATTCAATCCCATTTGTGACCAAGACAATCTTCCTGAACGGCGGCGTCTACGGCTACCTCTACATCATCGAGCTGCACGGCAACTCGTGCGTGTGCGACCTCGAGCTCGCCGAAGCGCTCGGCAACCTCATCGCGACCTATGTCCAGCACAGTAATTTCGGCCTGTCCGGCACGAAGCGCTTCGCCGACCAGATGCTGCGCGCCTGCCTCGCAGGCAACGACGTGACCGACGACGAGCGCATCGAGCTGCTCGAGATGATCAACTGGTCCGATGTGCCCGGCTTCGCGGTTGCCGTGTTCGACCGCGGCAACGACCGCAGCGGCGACGGCGAGGCGCCCCAGGTCCAGGTCGAGCTCTTGCGGGAGAACCTCAACTTCGGCCGCATCTTCGCCTATGATGTCTACGTCGTCTGCGTTTCCGACACAACGAAGCCGACTTACGTCGAAATCGAGGAGCGCGTGCGCGCGGCCTGCGAAAAGCTGGGCTGGAAGGCCGGGTTGAGCGACGAATTCGACGACTTCGCCGCGTTGTCGGACTACTACGGCCAGGCGCAGATCGCGCTGCGCAAGGGCCAGTCCCTCGAGCCCGAGGGCACAGTCTATCCCTATCGCAACTTCAGCCTCGCCTATCTTTGCCAGAAGCTCGCGCTCGACACCGACCGCTCGTTTTACATGCACCCCGACATCGATCGGCTCATCGCCTACGACAAGGAAACGAACTCCGAGCTGGTTGCGACGCTCGACGCGTTCCTCAGCAACGAGCGCAACATCTCGAAAACGGCGAAGGATCTGTTCCTCCACCGCAACAGCGTGATTTACCGCATCGACAAGATCAAGTCGCTCATGACCACCGACCTCGAAGACGACGACAACCGCGTCTCACTCCTCGTCGCCCTCAAGGTCTGGTCCTATGAGAACGCACGCAAAGACGAGTAAACACAGGGGGACGGTTCTTTTGTGTAACGCGCCAAGCGATTAACAACAATCGCTATGTTTGCTGCGCGTTACACAAAAGAACCGTCCCCCTGTGTTTCACAAAACCCACCTTGTCTTTTTGGGTGATTCTGCCCATAGGCTCCAACCGCGACGCTCTCTATAATCGGGCACATGGAGCTGTCACTCGATTTCATAGCCGAGAAACTCAAAGGGCACTACGAAGTGGTGCTAAACCGCACTGCCCCTTCGCCCAAATTCTCGAAGGCGCGGGTCTTCAGCCGCGAGCGCCGCGCCAAAACCCCCGACGAAGCCCTCGTCATCGCATCGGCGTCGACATGCGAACCCACCGACCTCGAGGGTTGCCGTGGCGCAATCTGGATCGGCGCTGACGAGCCACCCACGTCAATCCCGACGATTTGGCTGCCACAGGCCTCGCGGCTCATGGACGTCCTCGACGACGTCCTCGACATCCTCGAGCGCCACGCCAACTGGTGCGAGCAAGTCCGCAACGCCTTGCTCGAGCAGAAATCCATCGCCGATGTCGTGAAGCTGCTCGAACTGGTCACGGCCAACCCGTTTTGGTATGGCGACACCGCGCTTCGCGTCCTGTTCATGAAGGACGACGTGTTCCTCGAGCGAAACAACTCGATTTGGAGCTATCAGATCGAGCACGGGCGCTATTCAGCTGAAACGCTTTCGGAACTGATCTCGACCGGCGACCTTGAGCGCATCAACAAAGAGCGGAAGGCCTGGCTGTTCGAGAACAGCAAGACGTTCGGCGAGGGGTCGTGCTTCGTCTCGAAGACGATCATCTGCAACGGAAACATCTACGGCTATGCCTTCATCATCGAAAACGAGAGGTCGATCACTTGCGACATCGAGCTGCTCGACATGCTCGGCGACCTCATCGCGAGCTACATCGAGCACAGCCGCATCGCCCTCCCCGCGAGCAGCCGCATCGCCGACCAGATGCTCAAGGAGTGCCTGCTCGGCTCCTTCACGAGTCGTCACGACCTGACCGATTTGGCGAACTTGCTCAAATGGGGACTCGACGATTGCTTCGTCATCTCCGTGTTCGAGACGAACCACCTCCGGCGCCCGAGCAAGGACATCCTGAGCGCCCAGGTCCACATGCTCGAAGACAACCTTCCGGGCCGCGTCATCTCGTTCGAGTCGCATATCATGCTGATCAACAACGTGACGAAATACCCGAACCCCGACCTGGAGTCATCGCTTGAATCGCTCTGCCGCAAGCTCGACTGGAACGCGGGCATGAGCCGCCAGTTCCAGGGGCTCGAGCACCTGAGCATGCACTACCAGCAAGCGAAGACGGCCCTGCGCCTCGGCCTCGAGGAACGCCCGGACGAAATCGTCTACGCCTTCAACGACTACTCGGTCTTCTTCCTGTGCGACCACCTCGCCAAGCAGGTGCCTGAATCGCTGCTCATCCACCAGGACGTGCGCCGCATCGCGGCTTACGACGCCGCAACTGACGGCAACCTGCTCGAGACGCTCGAGATCTTCCTGAACAACGAGCGCAGCGTCGCCAAAACGGCCAGCGAGCTGTTCCTGCACCGCAACTCGGTGGCCTACCGCATCGACAAGATTCGCTCCCTCATGAAGACCGACCTCGACGACGACGAGAACCGCCTCAACGTCATTCTCTCCCTGAAAGCCTGGCCCCGTCTCCACGCAAAATAGCCCTGGGAACACAGGGAACACACGGGGACGGTTCTTTTGTGTAATGCGCAGCAAATGCTGCTGTTTCGCATATCTGGTTGCGCATTACACAAAAGAACCGTCCCCGTGTGTTCCTACACCAGCACCGCTCCTGTGTAAGTCATCGTGCCGTTGCCATGCGTGTAATCCACGCCAGCCGCCGCGCACGCTTCGCTCACCATGAGCCCGGCCGACTCCATCGACACGAAGCGCTTCTCGGGGAAGCGGCACGGCTCGTCGGGATAGGAGCACTTCGGGCAAACCGTGCAGGCCCCCGACGTCAACACCAGCACGTCGCGCCCGGCATCGCGTAGCTTGTCGGCCAGCTCGAACATGCGTTGCTTCTGCAGTTTCTCGGCTTCCATCATCGTTTCGACGTCGAACTCGTCTTCCAGCTCCGCCACTGTCTGCACGACGAAACACTCCGTCCGCGCCGCGATCAACTCGGCGAATTCCTCGATCTCGCCACACGCCGGCGGGCACGACCAATTATGCCCATACATGTGGCATCGCCCCGCCGCGCACATATCGCGGACCTCGGAGCGCACGCGCAGCTTCTCGGCCGGGCACGTCCCCCAGTCGTCGAAACCGCATTCCTCGATCATCTCGGTGATTTCCATCATGAAACGCCCTCGTCTTTCCGACGCGCCAGCTCCGCGAGCTTCGGAAACTTCTCTTTCACCAGGCGCGTGCCCGCATCGCCGCGATGCGGCGCGGAACAGCCCGTGCAATCCTTCACGCCCTTCTCCGTGTAACGGTAATCTCCGCCGCAATCAGGCCCGAGCGCGTAAAGCGGGCAATAGCAGAACAGGCAGTTGAACTCGTCGGGGTCGATATCGTCGTGGCACGGGAAGTGCGGGCACTCCCGATGCGTGAAGAACGGATATTCCCTATCGCCCATGACGCCCCCTCTCCATCATAATGCCTCCGTGAACCGGCGCAAAGCCGCACGCCCCGCGTCATCCCACTTGAACACGCCGGCGTCCTCGAGCACGCGCGCGAACACGCGCCCGACATCGTCGCGCGACATCCCGCGCTCCTCCATGACGCCCCGCACACGCGGCGGCAGGATCGCCAGGCCCATTACCTCAATGAGCCCGATGTTCTCCTTCTTGACGTGATGCAAATCCTCGTGCGGATGGAACACGCCGAGCGGGTGCTCCGCGCTCGTGATGTTGCAGCGCAGCGCGAGGTCCATCTCGTAATCGCCGCCCCGCCGCCGCACGATGGGCGTCACCGTGTTGTGGCGCACGCGGTCTGCGCCCTCGCCCGAATGCGACACGATGCCAACAGCCGGGTCATCCCAATCGCGCCAAACCTCCAAGACGCGACACGTCGCATCGACCAGCTCGTCCCGCGATGCCGATCGCAACCGGATGACCGACAGCGGCCACTTGACGACACCCGCCTCGACACCGGGAAACGCCTCGAGCTCGACCCGCTCGACAACCGGCGCGATCTCCATCGGGAACGTGTGCCGCCCCCCCTGGAAATGGTCATGCCCCAGGATCGATCCGCCCACAATCGGCAAGTCGGCGTTGCTGCCGATGAAATAATGCGGGAACAGCTCAATGAAATCGAGTAAACAGGAAAACGCAGCCCGGTCGATGTGCATCGGCCGATGCCGCCAGCTCATCGCGATGCAATGCTCGTTGTAATAGGCGTAAGGGGAATACCACATCCCCCACTTCTCACCGCCGATTTCGATTGGCCGCGCATAGCCGACCTCGACGTCACGCTCGGTCACGCACAGCGGGCATGGCCGTGTCACCCCCGTCGCCGGGTCAACGTAGTCCGCCTTCTGCGACTGCGCCGTCGCCGCCGCCGCAATGTCGCGCGGGTCCTTCTCCGGCTTAGAAAGGTTGATCGTGATCTGCAGGTCTCCCCAATCGGTCGCCGTCTCCCACGCGACATTGCGCGCGATGGCCTCGACCTTCACGAACCCCGCTTCGCAGCTCTCACGGTAAAACTCCGTCGTGTCGAACATGCAACTCCAATCGGTGAGACATCGGGGCACGACCCGTTGTCTCATTATCTCACCCCTACCAGAGGACCCTCTCCGTGCGGAACCTCTCATATTCCTCGTCGCTGCCGACATGGCGTGCGCAGATGCGCAGACTCAGCGCGCCCCGCTCCTCCGGCAGGTAGGTAAACGACGTCTCACGCGACCACTCACTCACCGGCTGGAACTCCTCGTCCTCGCCATGACGCATCATGACGCGATACTCCACATCCTCGGTAGGGCTCGTCACCAGGCGCCAATCAAGGTGAACCCCCTCCGCATCCGTGCGCGTCTCAGCAAACAGCGCCGAGAGGTAATCGATGGAATAGAGCCGCTCCTCAGGCGTGACGAACATGCCACTCACGTCATCGCCGTCGTCGAGCGCGTTCAGGAACCGAGCCAAAGAGCGCGAGAAGACCTGCGCCCCCTGGAGATTGAGGTGGTAATTGTCCGCGAACAGCTCCGGCTCCGAGTCGAACAGGTCCGACGACGCCAAGTTGAAGTCGTAAACCTCCAACCCGAGCTCGCCGAACAGCGCCCGCGCCTCGTCCATCGTCTCGAAATAGGTCGACTTCTCATCGAACACGTCGTAAACCGGCAGCGGAGGCGCGACGACGACGAGCTCAATTCCGCGTTCGGCGCAATAGCTGGCGATCTCGCGCAGCACCGCCGCGCGATCGGGGTTGAGCGTCGCCGAATCCCCGGCGTCGGCGGCATCAACCTCGGCCTCCTCGTCGACCCCCTCGGTGATCGAGCGAACACCGCTGCCGTCGAGGTTCATGACCTTGCCGCGCGAACCATGCCCGAGTCCAACATAACGCCATCCGTGCTCGAGCTTCTGCGCCATCTCGGCGACGTCCGCCCCCTCGATGCGCGCCTTCACGTTGGCCACCAGGGCCTTGGGGTTCAAGCTCCTGATCGGGTTCGACGCCCACGGGAACACGAAGTCGAGCGAGTAAGCCGTCGTCGCCGCGCCATATTTCCACATGAACTCATGGATCGACGCGGCCGCCTCGAACGGCGTCACGTAAAGGTTGCGGTTGCGCATGAACGCGCTGCCCGGGTTGGGCGGCGTGCTGCTCGTCAACGCGCTCGGCGAAAGCCCGAAAACGACGCGCTTGATCTGATGGTCCTCCCAAGCGGTCCGAATCGCCAAGAACGACTCCTCGACCGACTGGTTCGGCGTGCCCAGGTTGTAAGCCTTGCAGCCGCACTTCTTGTTGAGCACGGCCGGGTCGACGCCATATTCCATGTGAGACGTGCCCACCACGATGGTGTCGAGCTCGTCTTGCCGCTCGTAATCCGACCACGCGAGCTGGCTGCGCGATCCGTAAGGCTCGAGCACGAGCGTGAGCGCCACGTTGCAAGCCGCGAGGAACGCGACCACGAGCAGGGCTTTAAGCGCGATTTTAAAAATTCGCATAAAGGAAACCCCCGCTCGATTTCGTGATGGTGACAGCCGCGATGACCAAGACGCCGACGAACGCGTATACCACGACCCTCAGCACCGGATTGAGCGCCAGGAAGCGCCCCGACACGTCGACGCCCCGCTCGCGCAGGAAGCTCACGATGAACACGATGACGATCGCGATAGCTGCGAGCCGCAGCAGCACCGTGCCGTGAATCACGGGATTCATCGAGAACCACGTCCCGAAATTCCCGAGGTCGAAGTTGAACAGCGTGTTACGGAAGCCCATCAGGCAATCGCCGAAATCGCTCAGCCGGTCGAAATAGCGCCCGATGTTCACGAGCAGGAACGTGCGCAGGATCGCGAACACGTGATAGCCGCGCCCTTCAACGTCGACGTGCAGCGCCCGCCCGAGCGCCCCGAACGCCGGCTTGAGCATGTCCGACGCCGCGATGACGATGCCGTTGTAAAGGCCCCACAGGACGTAATGCGTCTCCGCCCCGTGCCACAAGCCGACGAGCAGGAACACCACGACGTTGCCGATGCACGCCGAAAGCGTGCGCCCCACGTGCTTGCCGAGATGCGCCGTGCCCCACTTGTTCAACTTGAGCAGCGACGGCCGCACCGCAAGCGGGTAAAACACGTAATCGCGCATCCATGTGCCGAGCGTCATGTGCCAACGCCGCCATAAAGCAGCAAGCGACACCGAGAAGTAAGGCTGACGGAAGTTCTCAGCCATGCGGATGCCGAACAGCTCCGACACGCCGCGCACCATGTCGACGCCACCCGAAAAATCGCCATATTGCTGAATCGTGTAGAGTAAGATGCCGTAAACAACCACCGAACCCGGCGTGCTCACGCTCATGTTGTCGAGCGCCGCCGAGATCGTCGTCACGAGCGTGTCGGCCATGACATATTTCTTCATGAGGCCGAAACCAATGAGCAAAAGCGCGCGCCGCGTCTGCTCCAAGTCAAACCGATGCGGCTCGTAAAGCTGCGTCGCCATGTCGTCAAAGCGATTAATCGGCCCCTGGATGAGCTGCGGGAACCACGACACGAACAGCAGGAACTTCGCGTAATTGCGCTCGGGAGGATATTTCCCGTTGTAAGCGTCGATGGCATAGCCGATCGACTGGAACGTGTAAAACGAGATCCCAAGCGGCAACAGCAGCTTCGACGCGAGGAACGTATCATCGGCGCCGAACCCGGCCAGCAGCACGTTCCAATATTTTATGTAGCCGAGCACCCCGAAGTTCAGAATCATGAGCGCGAGCAAGACGAGCCACTTCCGATGCTTGAACCGCGCCTTGATCGCCTTGCGCTCGGCCCGGTCGTCAGCCGCCTTGCGCTCTCGCTCGCACTGCTCGTCGAACCCCGCGAACACCACGCCAACGAGCCACGTCGAAACCGACGTCATCAGGATGAAAAACAGGTTCTGCCACCCGCAAATCAAATAGAAGACAAGGCTGCCCGCAAGAAGGACGACCCACTGCCCACGCTTCACCCATCGCCCGACGGCGTAATAACAGGCCAGCAAAGCAGCCAGAAACACGACGAATTGAAGTGAGTAAAATTGCATGCGGGATATTGTACCTCACGATTCCCCCGCTCACGCCGCATCCACATCACCCGAAGCGAAGGACCCCCGTGTCAGGCGCCTAAAACGTCGCGCGATGGATCATTTCACGCATGAGGCGCGCCGCGCTCTCGTTAATCTTCGGAATACGGTCGTCCATGAGCTTGAGCATGTTCTCCTGATTGCCGGGGACCATCCCGTCGAAGCGCACGACATCGGAATCGTGCGAACAGTTGACGTGCGTCTTGCACGTGAGCCCCGCGACGAACGCGCGAATTTCGCGCGCGACCTCGACCTCACCCGCCGGCTCCCAGCGACCGGCCGCGATATCCTCGGCCAACGGCCACGTCACGGCCGGCGTCAGAGTCACGACCAAGATCGTCTCCGGCGCCGCTGCGCTGAACACCTCAGCCGACGCCCGCGCGTTCTCCTGCCCGCGTCCCGCGCCCGCAAGCCCCGCGAGGTAAAAGAACGTGAACTCGATTCCCGCCGCATGCAACCGGGCCGCCTGCTCCACGATGTCGTCGGCCGTCTGGCCCTTGCACATGAAATCGAGCGTGGGCTGATGACCGCTCTCCGCGCCAATCGCCAGATCGCTCACGCCCCGCGCCGCGAGCTCGGCAAGCTCGTCATCGCTCTTGCGCGCGACGTCCATGATGCGGCAGAACCCGCCATAACTCGTTACCGTGGGAATCCGCTCCTCGACCGCGTTGAAAATCTCGCATAGCCGCTCGGTCGGCAGCGCAAACGGATTGCCGCCCGTCAAATAGATCCTTCGCGTGAGCAGCGTCGCCGTCCGCGCGATCTCGTCGATGCCCGCGACGACCTCATCCATCGGCAGCGCCCGGAACGGCACACCGGTGTAGATGTCGCAAAACCTGCACTTCCCATGCGTGCACCCGTCCGACACCTGGAGCATCGGGCACAGCATGTCCTGAGGCGGTCTGTGTTGTGGCTTCTCAGCACCCATAACGCCCCCTTCTATCCAAGGTGAGCAACGGGGGCCGAGGTGCGTTGCCTCACCCCGACCAAAACCCGCTAAAACGCGACCCCGACCGTCATGTGCGACATGTAAAACACAAAGCGCATGACGAAAATCCCGCACAGCGCCAACATCGACGAAAGAGCTGCGACCGGCACCGTCAAGCGATTGCGACCGAACACGGCCACCGCATCGACCGCGACCCCCACCGCGCATAACGCGGCGAACAGCCCCACGGCAACCGCATAGCCGGGTGCAAGCTGTTCGATGGAAACAAGCGCATTGCGGGCGCCCGCCATCATCGCGCCCTGAGCGAGGTAGCCCGCCACGTTCGCCACGACAGCGACCCCCGACACGGCCACGAGCACACGGAAAACCCGGCGCTTGGCCGGAATCTTGGCTGCCGCGCATGCGCACGCCACGAGCAACGGCCCGCCGACGAACGCATTCAGCGCGAGGTTGACCGGCACGAACGGTATGCTCCACGTGACAATGGTCCGCACGTCATAGGCAAATGCGATGCCCGCCAGAAACACCACGCCCGCCGCCATGAACAACGCAATCCACGCACGTTCGAGCAACACGCGCCGAACCTCGGAAAACGAGAAGATCCAATAGCCCCCCACGAGCCCGAAGAACACAGCGCCGCTGAGGACCTCGTTGGAAAGCGGACTGCGCCCCACGCCTGCGAGCACGTAAAGCGCGTTGCCAGGACTGCCCAGATGCGTGGCCGACGCGACAAGCCCCACCAGCGCAACCGCAATGGGAATCGCGAGGAACTTGTTCACCGCACTGCGCCACGCCTCGGAAAGCCGCCCTGACAGCAGGATCGCGCCCATCGCAAGGCACGCCACGATGCCCGACGGTGCCAGCGTCGTGAACAGCACGAGCGTAATCTCGGACAGCGCGTTTTCCAAACCCAAGCCCACGACGCCTCCTTACCGGAAAAACCGCGGGTAATCGACCTCGATCCCCAGCTCCGATTTTACCCCTTCCAAGCTCTCGCGCGTCACCACGGCGAGTCCCCGGTAAAACGGATGCCTCGCCTCATCCTCGAGCTTATCGAGGTAATGGGACGACCAAGTCAGGAGATGCAGTCTCAAGAACTCCCGCAGCAGCTCGGGGCGCTCCCGTGCAATCCACGCCATCTGCGCAAGCAACAGCCCCAGATGGTCTTCCGGCTCGCCGTCATCGGCAAGCCGCGCAATCCCAGAGCGCCGCATCCACGCTCCCAATTCGAGTGCCGACCTCCCGAAGATCACGCCGTCGTAGTCGGTGTAGACCGAGCCCCAAGGCGGCGCCGCCTTATGCCCTGGCCCCACGAACAGACGCCGGAACTCCCACACCAAGCCATCCGTGACGCCCTCGGCGAGCCCGCCGACCATGTCCGCGAGCCCCCGCCCGAGCCCCGCCGCGCCACCGAGCGGCCACTCTCGCGCCGCCGCCTCCACATCGAGCGAGGCAAACGCCTCGAAGCTCGCCGCCGCGCCACCCGTCTCGGGGTCCTCCAGGAAAAACGGTGCCAACGCGTCACCCACGAACGCCACGGCCTCCATCTGCTCGTCCATGGCCACCTCCTTCGCATCATCATGATACAAAAAAGGCCGAGCGGTAAAAGGGAGGGTCCGCTCGGCCAAAGAACAATCGCGCCCCGGCGACGCCAACGCCGGGCGCTCCGTGTTTGCTAGAAGCTGATCCCGACAGAGATCTGCAGCGCGTAAAAGACGAACCGCCCGGCCAGCACGCCCACGAGAGCGAGCACCGAAGCCACAGCCGGCCACGTCACGCCCTGCGGCGCACGCGTCGCCAAGACCACCGCAGCAGCCGCGAGCACGAGACAGGCAATCGCCACGACCAGGCACGGCACGATGCCGGCAACCAGCTCGCCACCCGCCACGACCGAGTTCGCAACGCCGCCGGCCACGCTCGCCATCATCGCGAGCCCGGCCACGGCCAGCACGCAACCGATGGCTGCGAGCGCGACGGCCGGCGTCTTGAAGCCGTTCTCCACGGCGTCGCCGAACGCGCCGGCAGCAGCCAGCACGAGAGAGCCGAGCGCCGCGCCGCCGAGCAGCGCGAACCCGAGCACCTGCACCGTCGGCCACGGCGAGTTCCACGTCGGAATCGTCGCGATGCCGTAAGCGAGCCCCATGAGCACGGCGAACACGACCGCGAGCACTGCCAGCGCAGCGAGCAGCCCGCGACGCGCGCCGGCGCTCACCTTGCCCGCCAAGCCCATCGCGACATACACGACCATCACGACCGCGAACAGCACGCCGCCCGCGATCTCGTTCGACATCGGCGAGCGCCCGAGGCCGCCGAACACGCCGAACGCGCCGGCCGCGTTGGCCAAGTGGAAGAACGCGGCGATGAAGCCGACGACGACGACCAGGCCGGGAATCAGGGCCATCTTGTCCACGCGCGCCCACTGCTCCTCGTCCAGCTTCGCGGTGAAAGCCACGCACGCCAGCGCGATGAACGCGCCTGCCCCGACCGACGCCAAAGTCGTGAACAGCGCCAGGGGCATTTCAGCAAAAGCGGCGCTCATCCTACATCACCTCCAGGGGGTTCGCCACGACGCCCTCATCGGCACCAGCCGGCTGAGCGTCGGGATTGCTCTTGACATAAAGGTTCGGCGACGTGTAAGTCGGCTCCGGCAGCGGCGCGATCGCAGCACGATCGCCGAGCTTCGCCATCTCTTCGACCGTCCCGAACGACAGCGCGCGCAGCGGGCACGCACCCACGCAAATCGGCTCAAGCCCGGCAGCCACGCGGTCCGCGCAGCCGTCGCACTTCACCGAATGGCCCACGGCGCGATCCACCTTCGGCGCGTTGTAAGGGCATGCCATGTGGCAATAGCCGCAGCCGATGCACTTGTCGGCGTCGACCGAGACCAAGCCAGTCTCCGGATCCTTGTGCATGGCGCCCGTCGGGCACACCTTCGCGCATGCCGGGTCGTCGCAGTGGTTGCACGACATCGACACGTGATAAACGTAAGCCGTCGTCATGCACGTCCCGTCAGCTCCGACCGTCCAGTCGCCGCCCTCGTAGTCATAGACCTTGCGGAACGCAACCGTCTCGTCGAGGTTCTTGTAGTCCTTGCACGCCAGCTCGCAGGTCTTGCAACCCGTGCAACGCGAGCTGTCGAACGCGAATGCATATTGAGTCATCTTCTGTTCCCCCTCTTAAGCCTTCGCGACCTGCGCGATGATCGAGTGAGCCGGCCCGTTGCCCTTAGCGAGCGGCGTCGGGCGATACGTCGTCAGCGTGTTCACGCAGCCGCCCTTGTCGATGCGGTCGCCGTTCATGTCGGCGTCGTGCCACGCGCCCTGCGGAATGCCGATCGTTCCCGGAACGATGCGGTTCGTCACGCGCGCCTCGATGCGGATCTCGCCCGCCGGGCTCTTCACCGAAACCGTGTCGCCGCTCTCGATGCCGCGCGGCTTCGCGTCGACCGGGTTGATCCACACCTGCTGGCGCGCCGCCTGCTCGAGCTCCTCGATGAAGCCGAACGACGAATGCGTACGCGACTTGTAATGGAACCCGGAGCAGTAAAGCGGGAACTCGTCAGTCACCTCGCCATAGCCCTGGAAGCCCGGATGGAAGTCGGGGATCGGGTGGATGCGGTCCTCGTTGTCGAACTCCCACTCGTCGTTGAGCTTCGCGAGCGTCTCGGAGTAAATCTCGATCTTGCCCGACGGCGTGCCAAGCGGGTTCGCAACCGGGTCCTTGCGGAAGTCCTCGAGGCCGATGGCAGGCTCGCATTCGACCTTGTAGACGCCCTGCTTCAAGATCTCGTCCCACGTCGGCATCTCCGGTGCAGCGGCGCGGCCCTTCTCGTAAAGATACTTGATCCACTCGTCATGCGTGCGGCCCTCGGTGAACTCGTCGCGCAGGCCGAACGACTCGGCGATATCGGCGCACACGTCATAGGAGCTGCGGCACTCGCCCGGCGCCTCCTGCGCCGGCCCGCCGACGGTCACGCCCGTGTAATACTCGGAATAGCCCTGCGTCTGCATGTTCAGCTGCTCGGAGCGCATCGCGTCGGGCAGCAGGATGTCGGCGTACTTCGCCGAATCGGTCATGACCGTGTCCCACACGAGAATGAATTCGCACTTGCTCTCGTCCGCGAGGACCTCGTGCGTGTAATTGATGTCGCCATGCTGGTTCGTCAGACAGTTGCCAGCATAATTCCAGAGGCACTTGATGTCGGTGCCGAGCTCATCGGCGCCCGTGATGCCGGCGTTCTTCGCCGTCATCTTGTGTCCGTGGTCGATCGCGTTGATGAACTGGTAAACCGGCAGAGTCGTCTTGTTCGGGTTCTTGAATGGCAGCGAACCGACGAGATAGGTCGGCGGCTCGGCTTCACGCTGGCCCGTGTTCGTGCCGGGCAAGCCAATCTGACCGAGTGCAATCGGCACCATGCAGATGGCGCGCGTCGTCTCCTCGCCGTTGGTGTGGCGCTGCGGGCCCCAGCCCTGCACCACGAACGGCGCCTTGGCGTTCTCGAGGTCGGCGGCAAGCTCGCGGATGCGCTCGGCCGGAATCTGCGTGATCTCCGCAGCCCACTCCGGCGTCTTCTCCACCTTGTCATAGCCCTCACCCATAATGTAGTCCTTATAGGAGAGGTGCTTGCCCTTCGCCGATTCCGGCATCGTGGCCTCATCCCAGCCGACGCAGTAATTCGCGAGGAACTCCTCGTCGGTCTTGCCGTCCACGATGAACTCGTGCACGAGCGCCGCGCAGAGCGCCGCATCGGTGCCGGTGCGAATCGGCAACCACTCGTCGGAATGGCCCGCCGACGTCTCGTTCAGGCGATAGTCAATGTTGACGACCTTGCCGCCGCGCGCATTCACAGCCTCGCGCACACGGGCGAAATCCCACACCGCGTTCGCGCCGCCCATGCGCGTGTCCGCCGGGCTGTTGCCGAACATGACGACGAGGTCGGAATGCGCCTCCGCCTCAGAAAACGACGACGCGTTCACGTTGTCGTAAGGGCTGAACACGTTGCGCGGGTGCTCCTCGTCCTCGCCCTCGTCGAAACCATACATATAAGGCATGACCATCTGCAGCATATGCGTCGAATAGTCGGCACCCTGATTCACATAGCCGCCGAGCAGGCCGAGCAAGCGTCGGTTCGGGTTGCGCCCGAGCGAGCTGTACATGCCCGTCGCGTAATTGATGAACACGGAGTTCGGACCGTATTCATCATAGATGCGCTCGAGGTTGTCGTGGATGATCTGAATCGCCTCATCCCAACTGATGCGCTCGAACTTGCCCTCGCCGCGCTTCCCGACGCGCTTCATCGGGTAAAGCAGGCGATCTGGGTGGTTGAGCCACTTGCGCATGGAACGACCGCGCAGGCACGCACGCGCCTGGAAGTCGGCCTCGCCGATGTTGTCGGTCTCCATGAAGAGCACCTTGCCGTCGCGGGAATGCCACTGGAAGATGCAGTTGCCACCGCAGTTCACATTGCACTGGCTCCATGCAATCGTGTCCTGCGCCTCCGCGAACGCCGGTTCGGCCGCGCCGAACAGCTGCTCGCCCGCCGCCACGCCTCCGCTCACGGCCGCCACGGCGCCCAGCGCGCCCGTCGCCTTCATGAACGTGCGCCGACTCATACTCGTGTCTGTCATATAACCCCCTTCTTCGATAAGGATCCGAAGCCCCCTC
>ERZ808037.865-NODE-865-length-23936-cov-13.810093_pt1 | contig 23936 bp, 25 predicted proteins | sample MGYA00380190_ERZ808037 | MGnify/ENA primary metagenome ERZ808037 (study PRJEB31490, sample SAMN06133399) | mouse gut metagenome | isolation source: J9 | host: mice | place: China: Chengdu | collected 2015-05 ... | reverse complement strand
GCAGCATCATCCGCCTCTCGTCTCCTGCTTTTTCCTCCACTCGGCACTTTCCTATCTTTAACTGCGGGAGTAATAGTGGAGCGACGGATACCAACTTCGTGCTCCGCAAAAGCAAGCGCAGCTCCAGCTCCGCCACGCTCTACTGTACAGGCCGGGACATTGAGTACCGGGAGCTGTCGCTGGAGTTCGACAGCGCGGAGCACATCTGGAAGCTGGCAGAGGACAGTGTGGAGCAGCCGGCTGGTCTCCAGGATGAACTGGTATTTTTTCTCTCTGAATTTCTGAATCAGCGCAGATGCTTCACAGGAACAGCGACAGAGCCGGCAGAGGCGCTGGACGAGTTCGCTGGTGAACAGTACAAGCCCAACGTGCTGATGAAAAAGCTCCTACGCTGTCAGCAGGAGTTGCTGGAACGGGACATTATCCTCTCCACCCGCCGCACCCATGACCGCAGAGAGCTGACTCTGCGCGTCGGCTGCGTCAGTAATGACGGCAAAAATGATATAGGCTCCGTGTCAGATTTGCTGTCGCAGCCGTCGCAGCTGTCGCAGGAGAAGCCAGTGCCTCCAGAGTAGGAACGGGAACGGTGGGAGCGGAACACGCCCCTTGGGGCGTGGCAAGTTTCGCCTTTGTGGTACGGGCTGGGGCATTTGCCCCGCCCGCCCACTTCGGCAGAGCGGGCTAAGCCCGCACCCCTATCAAACGGAAGGAGAATGGTACAATGAAATTTTTTGATAAGTGCACGCAGGAGCTGCTGGACTGTCTGCTCAATCTGGATCAGGGCACACCAATGGATGCACAGGAGGTTGCCGTGATTGACCAACTGCTGGAACACATCGAGGTCAGCGTCCGAACCGCCTGTGACCTGATCCGGTTCAAGTGTATGAAGTCGGCTGGGATGGTGCAGTCCATGGATGAATTCCTGGAGCTGTTCTACTCAGAGGAGGAGTGACCGATGGCAAAGAACCAATTTATCCGCGCCAGAGTAGCAGGCTGGGAAAAGTTTGTGATCTCAGAGAACGCCAGGAAAGCCCGAATGACCGAAAGCGAATTCGTGCGCCGGGCGGCGCTGGAGAAAGACGTGGTGGTCATCGACGGTGCGGCGGAACTGCTGACGGAGCTGCGCCGCCAGGGCAACAACCTTAACCAGCTCACGGTGCTGGCCCGGCAGCGACGGATCGAGCTGGTGGACTTCAAACCCTTTATGGAGGTGTATCAGGACACATGGCGAGCGTTAAATTCGTTGCTGTCTCGCGGGGCTTAGGCGGCATCCTGGACTATGTGACCAATCGGGAAAAGACCACCGACTCCCTTATTACCGGCGTGAACTGTGTGGCGCAGGCTGCGCGTGATGAGTTCGAAGCGGTGAAAAAGCAGTTTCACAAAACCGATGGTCGAGGGTACTACCACATCGTCCAGTCTTTCTCTCCGGATGACCCGCTGGACTTTGAAACCGCCCATGAGATCGGGCTGAAGTTCGCGGAATATTTTCAGGGCTACCAGTGTGTAGTGGCCACCCACATGAACACCGATCACATCCACAACCACATCATTATGAACTCGGTAAATTTTGAGACGGGTCGGAAGTTCCACCAGAGCGCCCGTGAGATGTAGCAGGTCAAGGAGTTCTCCAACCAGCTGTGTCTGCAATACGGCCTGTCAATCACAGAAACGAAGGCCGACCCGAATCGGATCCCTGCCTGGAAAAAGAGGCTACGGAAAGACATCAAGCGGGCGATGGAGCTGTGCTGTGACCGGGAGCAGTTCATCCGCTGTATGGAGGCATGGGGATATGGCGTGAAATGGGAGGAGGGGCACAAGCACATCACCTACACCACTCCTGAGAATATGCGCTGCCGGGACAGCAAGCTCTTTGACCAGACACTCCTGCGGGAAAATATGGAGCACTACTTTGCGATGGGCGGCCAGGAGTATCTGGAGACCCGCAGAGAGTGGCGGGAGTTTGGTGAACCGGAGCCGACGCTGGACGACGCGGTCTGCGGACTGGCCTCCATCTTAGAGGCGCTGGCAGTAGGCGACAATGACCGGTTCCACCTGGAGACGCTCCACCATAGCGAGGATGAGATTGAACTGATCCTCAGACGGGGCGGAAAAATCGACCGTACTATTCAGTATGCGGTGGATGACGAGGACGAGGAATATGAACAGTACCATGGATTTTCCATGAGTATGTAGAGAGGAGAATGTAAAAATGTTTTTATTTGAGAATGACTTCAGGGCCAGTACCAAGACGATCCGCGGCGTGCGGTATATCACCGTCAGCTTCTACAGCGGCGACAAGGACATCTTTCAAAAGGTGGGCGGCCTGATCAAAAGCGACTTTTCTACCACTAAAATAGCCGAAATTACGAAGGAATCTTTGGTGGATGATGGTATAGCTATTGCGTAGTGTTTCGGGTATTGTGTGTCACAAAGGAGGCGAATTTTATGGCAATGGAAACAGCGGCTATTTACTGCAGGCTCAGTCAGGACGATGGTAGCGTCGGCGAGTCCGGGAGCATTCAGACGCAGAAAACCCTGCTCACCCAGTACTGCAAGGAACACCGTATTAAAATTGGTGACTGTTACTGTGATGACGGATGGAGCGGTACCAACTTCGACCGCCCGAATTTCAAGCGAATGATCGACGATATTGAGCTGGACAAGGTCAACATAGTCATCGTGAAAGACCTCTCCCGGTTCGGGAGAGAGTACGCCCAGATGGGAATGTACATCGAGCACTACTTTGAGGAGAAGGGGGTGCGGTTCATCTCGGTAGCGGAAAATATCGACTCAAAGAACGGGATTGACAATCTGGTACTGCCCTTCACCAATGTGATCAATTCCTTCTATGCCCGGCAGGCATCCAGCAAAACCAAAGCCGCTCACCAGGCCCGGGCCAAATCTGGGATGTACCTGGGCAGCCACGCTCCCTTCGGGTATATGAAAGACCCCAACGACCGCCATCATCTGATCGTTGACCCGCCCGCCGCCGAGGTGGTGCGGGAGATTTTCCAGATGTTTGCCGACGGTGTAGGCTATGTGCGGATGACCAAGATTTTACGGTCAAGGGGTGTACTGAATCCTCAGGCATACTTTAACCAGAACAACCCAGGCTACTACAAGAACAGCGACTACTGGCGTAAGCCCTACGACTGGCACGCCACCTCCATTCGGGTTATTCTGAATAATCCGGTCTATCTGGGCAAGGTGGTCTTTGGCCGCAGCAGGACCAAGGGCTTCTTTGATAAGCGCCGGGTGGAGACACCGGAGGAGGAGTGGATCGTCACCGAGAACGCCCATGAGGCGCTTGTCTCCCAGGAGCTGTGGGATACTGTCCATCAGATGATGAAGGCTAAGCGGCGGGAGAACTCCAGCGGTGAGGTGCAGTACTTCACAGGGTTGGTAAAATGCGCGGACTGCGGCTCCTCCCTGAATGTCAGCTACGATAAGAAGCGGGGGCGGTACACCGGCTTCTCCTGCTGGGTGTATAAGAACTACGGCAAGGAGCGGTGTACCTCCCACGCTATCGGGTGGAAGACACTGAATCAACTGGTGCTGGAGGACATCCGCCGCAATGCTCAGGTGGCAAGCCTGGCAGCGGAGGACTATATGAATATGCTGGTGTCCATGAAAACAGAGAAAAAGTCCCAGGAGATCAATCGCTGTAAGCGGGAGCTAAAAAAGGTGGAGAAACGCCTGGGCGAGTTGGAAAAGATACTGAACAAGCTTTACGAGGACGCCGCACTGGAGCGGATCAGCGAGGAGCGGTATCAGTCCATGGCTGCCAGCTATGAACAGGAGCAGGAGGCCTTAAAAGGCCAGCGTGAGGCCCTTTTGACGGAGATCACTCAAGGCGAGGAGGTCTACAAAAATGTAGAGCGCTTCCTGCCACTCATCCAAAAGTACATGGATATTACAGAGCTGAACGCCCACATCCTCAATGAGCTGATTGAGAAAATTGTGGTGCATGAGAAACAGATAGACGAGGACGGAATCAAAAGTCAAGAGATAGATATTTACTACAAATTTATCGGGTATGTCAATATGAGGGAATTGCTGGAGAATGGTGTGTGGTGCGGGCAGGATACTATAGAAGAGAGGCAGAAACCAGTACTGATAAAACCGGCATAGTATAAGGCAGTGTGAGTCAATTCCACAATACTCACCAGCCCAACGTCAAACCAAGCTCTGACGTTGGGCTTATCTGACAATCAAAAATTCCATTCATCAGTCACTTATTTTTATATAAAACTTCTCTTGTAAATCTGGTGAAAGGAGCTATGATAATTCTGCAATTATTCCATATATGCGGGGAGGAATCATTAATGTCCTATCATTATTTGTTGGATTTGGCCTTGATTTTATTGAGCACCAAGCTGCTGGGTATTGCCACAGGAAAATTTCAAATGCCCAGGGTAGTGGGAGCGCTGCTGGCCGGACTGATCCTGGGGCCCGCAGTGCTGAACATACTTACAGAGACTGCGTTCCTTTCCCAGTTGAGTGAGCTGGGCGTGATCGTGATTCTTTTTACCGCCGGAATGGGCACCGACCTGCGGGAGCTGCGGAGCGCCGGAAAAGCGGGCTTTCTGGTGGCGCTGTGCGGCGTACTGGTGCCCATGCTGATGGGTACGGGCTTTGGCTGGATGGCGGGGAAGCTGGGCTGGCTGCCGGACAACACCCTGCTGGAAAACATTTTCCTGGGTACTGTACTGACCGCCACCTCTGTGAGCATCACGGTAGAGACCCTCAAGGAGCTGGGCCGCTTGGATACCCATGTCGGCAGTACGATCCTGGCCGCCGCCCTCATTGATGATGTGCTGGGCCTGGTGGCCCTGACAGTGGTGGCCAGCATGGCGGGAGACGGGAGCGGCTTGCTGCTAGTGCTATTGAAGATCACCCTGTTTTTTGTCTTTGCCATTGCCGCGGCCTGTGGAGGCATCTGGCTGTTTCGCCGGATGATCGCCCTGGCCCACCAGAAAAATCTCCGGCGCTACCCGGTCTTTGCTTTTGTGCTCTGCCTGCTGCTGGCCTACTGTGCGGAGGAGTTTTTCGGCGTGGCCGATATTATTGGCGCCTTTGCCGCCGGACTGGTGGTAGCCTGCACCCCCAAGGCCGATTACATCCGCTCGAAATTTGAACCCCTGAGCTATCTGCTGCTGACGCCGGTGTTTTTCGCGGGGATCGGAATCAAAGTGGAGCTGCCCCAGCTGAACGGAAGTCTGATTACGTTCTCCCTGCTGCTGCTGGCCGTGGCGATTTTGTCCAAAGTGGTCGGCTGCGGTCTGGGGGCCAGACTGTGCGGCTTTGATGGGGCGGAATGTCTTCAGGTAGGCGCCGGCATGGCCTGCCGGGGTGAGGTGGCCTTGATCGTGGCTAACCGGGGGCTGTCTATGGGAGTGCTCAGCCAGGCCATGATGACCCCTATCGTCATTACCGTGGTAGGCTGTGCGGTTCTGACGCCGGTCCTGCTGAAGCTGTGCTTCAGCGGGCAAGCCAAGGGAGCCGCGGCCAGCAGTACTCTTGCCGACCGCTACCATAAGGCTGAGCAGCTGGAGCCGATGTCCGATGAAATGTTGGGAAAGAGACTGTTTCACTAATTCGCTAAAATCTCTTGACAGCCGGAGCAGACCGCGCTATAATGCCCACATAAACCAATGACGCAGAAAAAAGTCAGGTCAGTTTCGTCACAGCGAGGAAGGGACGGTGTAAGCCTTCCACGGAGCCCTGAGTAATATGGTCTGCGGAGGGCGGCTCTAAATGGGCCGACGGTTGGACGGACGTTACCCGTCGGGGATATGCTGGTATCCCGCTGAGGGGCCTGTAGATGGGCCTGAATCAAGGTGGCACCGCGGAGTAATTGTATTATTTCGCCCTTGACCAAACAAAACCGTTTGGTCAAGGGCGTTTTTCTTTGTCCAAACGCAGGGAGGAATTGTAATGGAACATCGGAAGGTAGTCATCATCGGAGCGGGCCATGTGGGAAGCCACTGCGCCTACGCGCTGGCCTCAGCCGGGGACTGCGAGGAGATCGTCCTGGTGGATCTTTTGCCGGAAAAGGCGGCAGCCCAGGCCCTGGACGTGGCCGACAGCGCCAGCTTCATGGACCACGCCGTAACCGTCCGGGCCGGGGGATACGGCGAGTGTAAGGACGCCGCCCTGGTGGTGATAGCCATCGGGGAGCCCCGGCTGCCCGGCCAGACCCGACTGGACCTGCTGGGCCGATCCGTGGAGCTGCTGAAAACCCTGGCAAACGAGTTGAAACCGCTCAGGCTTACCTGCCCGGTGGTGACCATCACCAACCCCGCCGATATTGTGGCCGACTGGCTGCGCCGGGCGCTGGAGCTGGAGCGATGGCAGTGCTTCAGCACAGGCACCCTGCTGGACACTGCCCGGCTGGTGCGGTGCGTCAGCCAGGGGGCGGGGGTGGACCGGCGGAGCGTCTCCGCCTTCTGCCTGGGGGAACACGGCGACTCCTCCATGGTCCCCTTCTCCGCTGTCACCGTGGGAGGCGTTCCCTTCAAGGAACTGGGGCTGTCCAGGGAGGACATCCTGTCCCAGACCCACCAGGCGGGGATGGACATCATCGAGGGTAAGGGCTCCACGGAGTTCGGCATTGGCCGGGCTCTGGCGGAGCTGGCCCGGTGCATCCTCCGGGACGAAAAGCGCATCCTGCCCGTCTCCGTCCTGCTGGAGGGGGAGTACGGCCAGACCGGCATCCACTGCGGCGTCCCCTGCCGCATCGGCCGCTCCGGCGTGGAGAAAGTCGTCCAGCTGGAGCTCACCCAGGAGGAACAGCGCCGGCTGAACGCCTCCTGCCAGGTTATCAAACAACACATCGACATGGCGGCGGCCCTTTGACCGCCCACATTTAGGAGGAATTTATTATGAAAAAACTGATTTCTGTCATTCTGTCCGCTATGATACTGACCACCACTCTCACCGCCTGCGGCGGCAGTCCCAAAACCCCCACAGGCAGTGCCAACGGAGGCGAAAAGGACGCCTATAAAATCACCATCGTTCAGCCCATGAGCCACACCTCCCTGGACCAGATCCGGGACACCATCGTGGCGGAGCTGGGAAATTCCGGTGAGAACATTGTCATTGACACCAAAAACGCCAACGGCGACTCCACCGCCCTGAGTACGATCCTGGAGAACTGCAAGGCCGAGGGGGTGGACCTGGTGATCCCCATCGCCACCTCTACCGCCCAGTCCGCCAAGGCGGTCTTCGACGGGACCGGCACCCCCATCGTCTTCGCCGCCGTCTCCGATCCCGCCGCTGCCGGCCTCACCGGGGAGGACTGCCAGAACATCACCGGTGTGTCCAACAACATCCCCGCCGCCGAGATCGTGAAGCTGATTTTCAACTTCCAGCCCGACTGCCAGAAGATCGGTTTCCTGTACACCTCCAGCGAGGCCAACTCTGTGTCCACCATCGCCGCCGCCAAGGCCTACTGTGACCAGGAGCACATTGCCTATGAGGAGGTGTCCATCGCCAATCTGTCGGAGCTCCAGACCGCAGCCGAAACCCTGATCTCCCGGGGGGTAGACGCCCTCTACACCGGCAACGACAATACCATCGCCTCCGCCATGGCCACCTACACCGATGCGGCCTACGCCGCCGGTATCCCCGTCTACTGTGGGGCAGATTCCATGGTGGCCGACGGCGGCTTCGCCACCATCGGGGTCAACTACGTCCAGTTGGGCCGGCAGGCGGCCGCTATGGCCCTGAAAATCGTGGAGGGAACCGCCCCCGACGATCTGCCCTATGAGACCCTCAGCGACTACGCCAAGTTTGTCAACCTCCAGGCCGCCGGTCGCTTTGGGGCCAGCTTCCCGGAATCTGCCTATGAGGGCTACGATGTCCTGGTAGAGGCCGATGGCACCAGCCACTTCGGCAAGTAGGGGCCGCCGCCTTCGGCGGCCCGCCGGAGCGAGAGGCTTTCAAAAAATAGGGGGCGGCGTATTCGCCGCCCCCGCAGAAATGGATGTGATCTTGTGGTTTACTACAGTATGCTCGTCTCCGCCCTGAGTCAGGGTCTGCTCTACGCCCCAATGGCTCTGGGTGTGTTCATCACCTTCCGCATTTTGAAGACCCCAGACCTGACGGTGGACGGCAGCTTCGTCTTCGGCATGACTGCCTGTGCCGCAGTTACTATTGCAGGCCACCCGGTGCTGGCCCTGTTTGTGGGGGCAGCCGCCGGCGCGCTGGCTGGGTTCTTCACCGCCCTGCTCCAGACCAGGCTGGAGGTGGAGCCCATCCTCTCCGGCATCCTGGTGGCGGCGGGGCTGTACACCGTCAACTACACTGTGCTGGGCGGGCAGTCCAACCTGTACCTCCAGTATGACACAGTGAACGCCGCCGGTTCCCCGGTGAAGGAGGCCAGCCCCACCGTCTACAAGAGCTTTTCCGCCCTCTTCTCGGGGGTAGACAGTCCTTTTCTGGACGGGAACGCCCAGGTGCTTCTTCTGACCCTGGTCATTGTGGTCCTGCTCACCGCCGCTCTGGGGGTATTTTTCTTCACCCGCCCCGGAATGGCCATCCGGGCCACTGGGGACAATGAGGAGATGGTCCGGGCCTCCTCCATCAACGCCGACCTGGCCCGCACCGCCGGAGTGATGCTGGCCAACAGTCTGGTGGCCCTGTCAGGGGCCCTGCTGTGCCAGCAGCAGCGGTACGCCGACCTGAACTGTGGCAGCAGTATGCTGGTGATGGGGCTGGCCTCGGTAATCATCGGCCAGGTTCTCTTCGGGGACCGTGGGATCGTGGGGGGCCTGATCTCCGCTGTGGGCGGCTCTCTGGTGTACCGGGTGGTGATCCAGGCGGCTTATAAGGTCAACATGCCCAGCTATACTGTCAAGCTGCTGTCCACCCTCATTGTGGTGTGCGCCCTGGCGGTACCCCTTATCAAGCGGAAGCTGGCCAGTACTGGAAAGGGGGCGGCGGCATGAGCAGCGTTCCTCTCTCCGTCCAACAGCTGACCAAGCGCTTTGAGGCGGGCACCGTTAACGAGAAGCTGGCTCTGGACGGCCTGTCCTTGGAGGTGCCGGCGGGTCAGTTTGTCACCGTTCTGGGCTCCAACGGCTCGGGCAAATCTACCCTGTTCAACGCCATTTTGGGAAAAATCTTCCCGGACAGCGGCAAAATTCTCTTGGGGGAGGAGGACGTCACCCGGCAGAAGGACTACAGGCGGGCGCTGAACATCGGCTGTCTCTACCAGAACCCCCTGCGGGGCACCGCCCCCAGCATGACCATCGAGGAGAATCTGGCCCTGGCCTATACCCGAAAGGCCAGCCGCTCCTTCTTCGCGGTGAACCGCCGGGACAACGCCTATTTCCGGGACCTGCTGGCCACCCTGGGCATGGGACTGGAGGACCGGATGAAGACCAAGATGGGCCTGCTGTCCGGGGGACAGCGGCAGGCGGCCTCCCTGCTGATGGCCACGGTGGCCCAGCCCAAGCTGCTTCTGCTGGACGAGCACACCGCCGCCCTGGACCCGGGGGCGGCGGAGAAGGTGATGGAGATCACCGGAGAGATCGTGGTCCGAGACAAAATCACCACCCTGATGATCACCCACGACATGGACTATGCCCTGTCCATGGGCAGCCGAACGATTATGCTGGATTCGGGAAAAATCGTCTTGGACCTCTCAGGTACCGATTGGCAGGCTATGACTGCCGGAGCGCTGGCGGAGCGGTTTTATACCCGGTCCAAAAAGCGGTGAGCCATATGTGCACACCGCACCGAATGATACAAATAGGGAGAGAGGGGTTGTCATGGAGCTGCGCACCTTACGCTACTTTACTGTCGTGGCCCGGGAGCTGAACATCACCCGGGCGGCGGAAAAGCTGAACATGAGCCAGCCGCCCCTGAGCAACCAGATCAAGGCCCTGGAGGAGGAGCTGGGCGTTCAGCTTTTTATCCGGGGCAAGCGGCACCTGGAGCTCACCGAGGAGGGGGCCCTCCTGCTGCGCCGGGCGGTCCAGATGCAGGAGCTGGCCGACAAGACCCGGCAGGAGCTTGCCAGCCTGCGGGAGGGGATGACGGGCACCATCTATCTGAGCATGGTGGAGGGCCGGGCCCCCTTCCTGGCCGCCCAATGGATTGCCGGCTTCCGGGAGGAGTTCCCCCTGGTGCGGTACAACCTGTGGAACGGCAGCAGCGACGATGTGCTGGACCGGCTGCGCAAGGGGCTGGCCGACCTGGCCGTCATCGCCGCCCCCTACGACACCGAGCACCTGGAGGGCTTCCCAGTGGGCCAGGAGCCCTGGGCCGCCATGCTCCACCCGGACCATCCCTTGGCCAAAGAGCCGGGAGACACCATCCCCCTGTCCAGCCTGGTGGGCGAGCCCCTCATCGTCCCCAGCCGCAAATCCCGGATCGAGTCCATCCGCCGCTGGTTCGGGGAGATCGGGGCGGAACCCCAAATTCTCTGCGAGATGTCCAACTATATGGACGCGGCGGCCCTGAGCAGCCAGGGGGTGGGGGTCAGCATCTTCCCTCAGACGGTCGGGGTATCCAACGGGCTGGTGGTGTCCAAGGTGGTCACCCAGCCCGTCCGGCAGGCGGAATATATCCTGGTCTGGAACAAGGGGCAGGCGCCCACAGGGCTGACCCGGGAGTTTATCCACTATGTTCAGGACTGCTTGGAGGAGCGCCAGACAAAGGCATAACAGCAGACAGCCCCCGCGCCGCTGCGCGGGGGCTTATCATATCCAAACGATATGGTAACTGCAATGATATATGTATTTCCTTTTTTCTTAAAGCTGTGTTAGGATAAGAGCATCCAAGGGAGATGCAAAGAAAACCAAATCAAATTACAAGAAAGTGGAGGAACTGACCATGAAAAAGACATTCCTTGAGAAGCTGTCCAACCTGCTGACCGGCTACTATAAGTCGTTCTCCATGGACTTTTAGCCGGGATATCCAGACAAACAGAAGGAGGAATTGAGAATGAAAAAGCTGGCTGACTTCCTGTCGGAGTACTATGGGACCTTTTCCCGCTAAGACTGCCCTCTCCAATCTTTGAGTGATCCATCCATCACCGAAGCCAACGCCCGGCCAGCGGAAACGCTGGCCGGGCACATTCCTGCCTGCTTTCTATGGATGCCCGGAAGAAGCGCTTTGAGCAGAAGCTGTCAGAAAAGCGGAGCTAGACATTGCTCACTTCCTGTTTCAGCCAGAATAGAGCTGACTCTACATATAAACTGGCGGCGATGGGCAGGCACCGCTCGTCAATATCAAAGCCGGGGGTATGGTGAGCCATCTGTGAGCCTGGAACGGCTTCGCTTCCGCTGCCCACAAAGGCGTAGACCCCGGGGACGGCGGCAATAATCTCTGCCATATCGTCCCCGCCCAGGGAGAGGGCCTTGGCCACCAGGTTCCCCTTCCCCACTGCCTTCTCGATAACGGGGGCGGTCTCGGCGTAGACTCTGGCATCATTAATCAGCGCCCGGGTGAAGGACTCGGTCTCAATTTCGGCCGTGGTGTTGTACAGGGCGGCCACGCTCCGGGCGGTGTCCACAATTTTACCGTTGAGCGTGGCTCTGGTCTCTTCGGAGAAGCAGCGGACAGTGCCCTCAATCACCGCCTCCTTGGCCACAATGTTGTAGCCCTCCCCGGAGCGGAGCACTCCCACCCCGATAAGGGCGGGGTCGGTGGGGCTTTTCAGCCGACCCACCAGGCCCTGGAGAGCTGTTACGATCTGTGCGGCAGCGTAGAGGGCGTCTGCCCCCAGCTCCGGGGTGGAGACATGGGCGCTCTTCCCCTGGATACGGATGGTGAAGTGATCCACTGAGGCGTTTTCCGCCCCCGGATTCATAGCCACCTGCCCCACCGGCAGATTGGACTGCATATGAATGCCAAAGGAGCGGTCCGCCCCCTTCAGCGCGCCGTCCCGGATGAAGAGAATCGCCCCCCTGCCATACTCCTCTCCGGGCTGAAATACCAGGGCAATCTCCCCGGCAAAGGTATCCTCCAGCTGCTTCAGCACACGTGCCGCCCCCAGAAGGGCGGCTGTGTGGGCGTCGTGGCCGCAGGCGTGCATGACCCCGGGGCACTGGGATGCGTAGGGGACGGTCTTCTCGTCCCGGATGGGCAGGGCGTCGGTGTCTGCCCGCAGGACAATCTTTTTCCCCGGCCCCCGCCTGCCCTGGATGGTCCCAAGTACGCCGGTTCCGCCCACCCGGCGTGTGGGGACGCCGATGGCGGCCAGCTCCTCCTCGATACGCCGGGCGGTCTCAAACTCCTTCATACTAAGCTCCGGGTGACTGTGGAACCAGCGGCGCAGGGATATGATGTAATCTCGGTCCTGGTCAATCAGCGGATGGATTGCCATATTGCTTCACCTCAAGTTTATGATTTGTTCCCGCCCCCTTCCTCGAGGGCGGGAACAGTTTTTAAAACGCGGGAATGTAGGTGCCCTGGTAGATATCTCGGATGGCCTGGGCTGTCTCATCAGACTGGTAGGCGGCCAGTACCTTTTTGTATACCTCATTGTCCAAATCGGCGGTGCGGCAGACAATGATGTTAATGTAAGGATTGTCGCTGCCGGGCTCCACCTGCTCGGTGTAGACAGCATCCTCAATTTTTAAGCCGTTGTCGATGGCATGGGCCCCGTTGACAAAGGCGGCGGCCACGTCGGGCAGAAGGCTGGCGGTGTTAGAGGCCTCCACCTCCACAAACTCCAGCTTCAGGGGGTTGGCGGTGATGTCCTTCAGCTCTGGCACATATCCGGCGGCAGGGTCCACCTCCAGTAGGCCGGCGGATTCCAGAATCTTGAAGCAGCGCCCTTCGTTAGTGGGGTCGCTGGGGATGGCGATCTTGTCCCCCTCCTTCAATTCGCTCACATCGGTAATTTTGTCAGAGTACAGGGACAGAGGGGCCACGATAGTGTCGCCCAAGATGGCAATGCTGTAGCCCAAGTCGTCGGTCTCCTTCTGGAGATAGGCCTTGTGCTGGAAGGCGTTCAGGTCGATCTCCCCGGCGTCCAGGGCGTTGTTGGGCAGCTTGTACTCGGCAAACTCCACCAGCTCCACCTTGATGTTATCCTTGGCCAGCAGCTCGTTCACTGTGTCCCACTGCTGATTATTGGCCCCCACTACCCCCACCTTGACCACAATGGGTTCAGCGCTATTGCTGCCGCTTCCGGAAGTGGAGCCGGGGGTGGAATTGGAAACAGGGCTGGAGCTGCCGCTATTTCCGCCACAGGCAGCCAGGGCCAGGACCAGGGCCGCAGCCAGTGCGAGAGACAATACGTGCTTCTTTTTCATGTTAAGTTCCTCCTTATAATGGGCAGATATTCCATTATCCCGGTTCAAAGGCGGGAGAACAGACAAGATCAGTGGGCCGCTTTTTTGGCGATATAGCTGCCCGCGGCCTGGACAATGCTTACCAGAATCACAATGATGAGGATGACCGTCCAGGTAATCTGGGGCATATTTTTGCTGTGGCCGTACATAATAGCGAAGTTGCCCAGACCGCCGGCCCCCAGAGTGCCGGCGATGGCGGTGAAGTTGATAAGAGAGACCAGCGTGATGGTCACCCCCCGGGTTATGCCGGGGACAGCCTCCTTCAAATACACCCGCCGGATGATCTCCCAGGGGGAGGAGCCCATAGCTTGGGCCGCCTCGATGAGGCCGGCTGGGACCTCGGCCAGGGCGCCCTCCACCTGCCGTCCCAGGAAGGGGATGGTGCCGAAGACCAGGGGGATGATAGCGCCCCGGACACCGATGGCGGTGCCCACCACCAAACGGCTCAGGCTCAGCAGCACCATAGCCAGCAGGATGAAGGGGATGGAGCGGAAGAAGTCGCAGATGCGGCTCAGGATGAAATTCACCGGCCTGTTTTGCAGAATGCCCCCCTTTCTGGTGGTGAACAGGAGCACTCCAAAGGGGATGCCCAGCACCAGAGAGATGACCCCAGAGATAGAAACCATCTGAAGGGTCTTCCAGAAGGCCCGCCACAGCTGGTCTGACCGGGCCGCCACGTCTGGGATAATCAGGTTCAGCAGGTCAGCCATGGGAAATCACCTCCACCAGTACATTTCGCTGGGATAAATAGCCGGTCGCTGCGGTCACTTTGTCGTGGCCGCCCCCGGCGATCACCACCAGGCCTCCCAGGGGATTGCCGTCGATAAGTTCGATATTTCCAAAGAGGATATTGATATCCAGCTCAAAATGCCGGGACAGGGTGGAGATCAGCGCCTCGGAGGTACTGCGCTTCAGGTAGTTCAGCCGGAGCAGATAGTCGCCTGGATTCAGCTTGATGGGCCGGGCGGGGTCGTCCAGCAGCTCCTGAATATGAGAGAGGTTAGAGGCGCTGTCCACAAACCGCCGGGTAATGGCCTGCTGGGGAGAGGCAAAGATCTGGAATACGTCTCCCTGCTCCACCACCCGGCCGTCCTCCATCACATACACCTGATGACAGATTTCTTTCACGACCTGCATCTCGTGGGTGATGACCACGATGGTGATGCCCAGGGTGCGGTTGACCTCCTTCAGCAGCCGGAGAATGGAACGGGTGGTCTCTGGGTCCAGGGCGCTGGTGGCCTCATCACTGAGAAGGACCTCCGGATCATTGGCCAGAGCCCTGGCGATAGCTACCCGCTGCTTCTGGCCGCCGGACAGCTGAGAGGGGTAGGCATCCGCTTTGTCCTTCAGCCCCACCAGGTCCAGTAGAGACCTCACCTTCCGGTCAATTTCCTTCCTGCTTCTCCCGCTCCCCCGAAGGGGGTAGGCCACATTCCCGTATACGGTCCGGGAGGCGAAGAGATTGAAGTGCTGAAAGATCATGCCGATCTTCTTCCGCTTCTCCCGCAGCTGCTTTTCGTTTAGCGCAGTGAGCTCTGCGCCTCCCACGATAACCTTCCCCTCGGTGGGCCGCTCCAGCAGGTTGATGCACCGGGCCAGGGTGGACTTGCCCGCCCCGGAGAAGCCGATGATTCCGGCAACAGCTCCCTTTTCAATGTGCAAACTGACGTCCTTTACTGCGTCCACCGCCTGCTTTCCCGCCTCAAACCGTTTTGAGACATGCTCCAATCGAATCATGTGTTTTCCTCTTTTCCTTTGGCGTGTCCAAAGGATAGCACAAAACCCGCCCCGGGTGTTAATACCCAAAATCAGGGGCGGGTCATAGGATAAAACTATAGCAGAATTGAAATCACAGCAGGATGGATTTTCGTACCTCTTGGAGATACAGCTCTCCCAGCCGGCTGGGAGGACTGCCCCGGCGCTGGATATAGCCGATGTGCATGACGCCCCCCTCCGCCAGGGGAATAGTGGTGTACTCCGAACCGTTGAGGGGGCGGCAGATGATGCCGGAGCACAGGGTATAGCCGTTGAGCCCCTTCATCAGGTTGAGCACTGTGGCCCGGTCATCTACCCGGATGAGCTGGCGGTATTGGTAGGTGCTCATTACCTCCTCAGAGAGAAACAGGGAGTTCTGCTTCCCCAGCTCAAAGGCGATGCAGGGATAGGGCTCCAGATCGGACATGGTCAGCCGGTCCCGGCCGGCCAGGGGATGCTCCCCCCAGAGGTAGACGCAGGTGGAGCAGTCCCGCAGGGGATGGAATTCCAAATTGTTCTCCTCAAAGAGCTTGGTCAGATACTTTTCATTGAACTCGTCCAGATACAGAATGCCCAGCTCGCTTTTGTAGTCACGGACGTTTTCAATACACTCATAGGTTCGGGTCTCCAGGATGGAGAACTCATACTCCTCCATCCCCACTTGGCGCACCATCTCCACAAAGGCGTTAACGGCGAATGTGTAATGCTGAGTGGAGACAGAGAACTTTTTCCTGGACCGGCCAGCCACAAAGCGGTCCTCCAACAGGGCATACTGCTCGCAGACCTGACGGGCGTAGTTGAGAAACTCCTCTCCCTCCGCTGTGATGGTGACCCCCCGGTTGGACCGGCGGAACAGCTCAAAGCCGATCTCCTCCTCCAGCTCCCTCACGGCGCTGGACAGGCTGGGCTGGGAGAGATACAGGTTTTTGGCGGCGGAATTGACAGAGCCGCTGTCCGCGATGGCAATGACATATTTCAGCTGCTGAAGCGTCATGGTTCTTTTCCCCCTTGTTTTTGAGTTTGACTCCCCTGAGGTTCCCAAAAATCTGTTGGGAGTCGAAGTATGTACCAGATCTTTGTGGAAATTGTCATAGTAGGCTTTTCTAAATTTTACAAACTATACCACAATATTGATATAATTTCAAGGATTCTCTATATTCCTATTGACAAAGTAGGTTTATTGGTTTATGATGGTGCCAATTCAAAAGAAAGGAGGCTTTTTCGAATGGAGAAAACGGAATCTCTGCGCCGACGCGCTCCTGTGCGCTGGCTGACCGTGACCGCTGTGTTTATGGCGATGAATATCGCCCTCAGCTCCTTTGGAATGCCGGTGCCGGGCGGGCACCTCTATCTCAATGATATTGTCATCTGTACCGCCGCCATTTTGCTGGACCCTGTCGGCGCGTTTGCAGTGGGCGGACTGGGCGCGTTCCTGGGGGATATGTTCTTCTACCCGGCGCCCATGTTTGTTTCGCTGGTGACTCACGGACTCCAGGCTGCCGTCATTTCTCTCTGTGCCCACAGCCTTTCTAAAAACCGATTCGGCGGAGCTGTGCTGGGCGTGACCCTTGGGGCCGTTATCATGGTGGTGGGCTACTCTCTGGGCAGGGCCTTTGTATACAGCACACCTAAGTATGCGATCTTAAAGCTGCCCTTCCAAATCCTGCAAGCCGTTGTGGGTGCTGTCTGCGGCATCGTGATCTGTTTCCCTTGCCGCCTGACAAAAACCTGGGATCAGTGGTGCCAAACCGGCTCCGTTTAGAAAACTCTTTTTGCAAATGAAAGAAGGTCATAATATGTCCAATATCTACACATCCGCCGACCAGCTGATCGGCAAAACACCCCTACTGGAGCTGACCCACATCGAGAAAGAGGCGGAGCTGAAGGCCCGCCTCCTGGCCAAGCTGGAGTATTTCAACCCCGCCGGGTCGGTAAAGGACCGCATCGCCAAGGCCATGATCGACGAGGCCGAGGCCAGCGGCAGGCTAAAGCCCGGCTCCACCATCATCGAGCCCACTTCGGGTAACACCGGGATCGGGCTGGCCTCGGTGGCCGCCGCCCGGGGTTACCGCATCATCATCACCATGCCGGAGACCATGAGCGTGGAGCGCCGCCAGTTGATGAAGGCCTACGGTGCGGAGCTGGTACTCACCGAGGGGGCCAAGGGGATGAAAGGGGCCATCGCCAAGGCGGAGGAGCTGGCTCAGGAGATTCCCAACAGCTTTATCCCGGGCCAGTTTGTCAACCTCGCCAACCCCGCCGCCCACCGGGCTACTACCGGTCCGGAAATCTGGGCAGACACCGATGGGCAGGTGGACATCTTCGTGGCCGGCGTGGGTACCGGCGGCACCATCACCGGCGTGGGCCAGTACCTCAAGGAGCAAAACCCGGCGGTGAAGGTGGTGGCGGTAGAGCCCAAGGACTCCCCTGTCCTCAGTGAGGGCCGCTCCGGGTCCCACAAAATCCAGGGCATCGGCGCGGGCTTTGTGCCGGAGGTGCTGGACACCGCCGTCTACGACGAGATTATCCCCGTGTCCAACGAGGACGCCTTTGCCGCCGGACGGCTGGTGGGCCGCAAGGAGGGCGTGCTGGTGGGTATCTCCTCCGGGGCCGCGCTCCATGCGGCAATCCAGCTGGCAAAGCGGCCCGAAAACGCGGGCAAGACCATCGTGGCTCTGCTCCCGGACACCGGCGACCGCTACCTGTCCACACCGCTCTTTGCAGACTGAGTATAGAGCGAACACGCCGGTGAATACGCCGGCGTGTTTCCGTTCGGAAAGGATTTTTATGATTTACGCGGACAATGCGGCCACCACAAAGATGAGCGGGGCCGCCATGAACGCCATGCTGAACTGCATGGAAGAGACCTGGGGCAATCCCTCCAGCCTGTACGGTCTGGGCCAGCGGGCCAAGGAAGCCCTGGAGGAGGCCCGGGAGCGGATTGCCGCCTGCATCGGGGCCTCCCCCAAGGAGATCATCTTCACCTCCGGAGGAAGTGAGGCGGATAACCAGGCCATCCGCTCTACCGCCCTGCAGGGAGCGCGAAAGGGGAAATGGCACATCGTCTCCACCACCTTTGAGCACCACGCCGTCCTGCACACCCTGAAAAAGTTAGAGGATGAGGGTTTTGAGGTGGAGCTTCTTCCCGTGGGAGAGCTGGGAACCGTCACCGCCCAACAAGTGGCGGAGGCTATCCGGGAGGACACCGCCTTGGTGACCATTATGTACGCCAACAACGAGATTGGTTCCGTCCTGCCCATCGCCGAGATCAGTTCGGTGTGCCGGGAGCGGGGCGTCCCCTTCCACACCGACGCGGTGCAGGCGGCGGGCCATCTGCCCATTGACGTGAGAGCCCAGAACATCGACCTGCTGTCCCTCTCCGCCCACAAGTTCCACGGTCCCAAGGGGGGTGGGGTGCTGTACGCCCGGCAGGGGATACCGCTGTCCAGCCTCATTGAGGGCGGCGCCCAGGAGCGGGGCAGGCGTGCTGGGACAGAGAACGTCCCGGCCATTGTGGGCATGACAGTAGCCCTGGAGGAGTCCTGCGCCCACATGGACGAGAACGCCGCGAAGGTATCCGCCCTGCGGGACAGGCTCATCGGGGGACTCTCCCGGATTTCCCACTCCGCCCTCAACGGCGACCCGGTGAACCGGCTCCCCGGCAATGTGAACTTCTGCTTTGAGGGCATCGAGGGGGAGAGCCTGCTCCTGCTGCTGGACGATCGGGGCATCTGCGCCTCCTCCGGGTCCGCCTGTACCTCCGGCTCCCTGGACCCCAGCCACGTTCTGCTGGCCATCGGCCGGCCTCACGAGGTGGCCCACGGCTCCCTGCGGCTGTCTCTCTGTGAGGAAAACACCGAGGCCGACGTGGAGGCGATCTTGAAGGCCGTCCCGGAGATCGTGGGCTATCTGCGCAATATGTCCCCGCTGTGGAAGGATAAGGTCAGTGGGAAGAAAGAATTTGTCCTGTGAGGAGGTTTTTATATGGCGCTCTATAGCGAAAAGGTAATGGACCACTTCCGCAATCCCCGGAATGTGGGCCTGATTGAGGACGCGGATGGTGTGGGTGAAGTGGGCAACGCCGTCTGTGGGGATATTATGAAAATCTACCTCAAAATTGAGGATGGCATTGTGTCGGACGTGAAGTTTGAGACCTTCGGCTGCGGCTCCGCCATCGCGTCCAGCTCCATGGCAACCGAGTTAATCAAGGGCAAGCCTCTCGCGGATGCGTTGAAACTCACTAACAAGGCCGTCACCGAGGCGCTGGACGGCCTGCCCGCCCACAAGCTGCACTGCTCTGTTCTGGCAGAGGAGGCCATCCGGGCGGCGGTAAAGGACTACTACGACAGGCAAGGCATTGCCTACGACCCGAAGGATTTCCCGGACTGCGGTTCCTGCGATTGCTGTCATGGGTAGAAAAACATATGGTCTCTCGGTTGCCCGACAGTTCTTTGAAGAGGAGGGGTAACTTTCATTGTCATGAGCCTGTGGGTGGAGAACGTCTTTCTAGAGGACATGATGCAGTTGAAAGCTATCTCCCACAAGATGGTCAATTAACGATTGCCGAGAGGAACTGAGCCCTGCAAAACACCCACGAATGATACGGTACTTCGGTGGCTATTTGTAACCTTATCAACAACCGGCGGTCAGGTGTTCGAGTCACCCCACTAGCTCCAAAAACGCTCCGAAATTGTAAGATTTCGGAGCATTTTTGCGCTCAAAAGCTGAAAATCATTGTGGGTCAAAACATGGGTCAGCCGCCCGACCCACATTTTGACCCACACGGGAAAATATCCGGAAACGACGCAAGAGTGCCGGGCGTAAAATCCGGCGCTCTTGCCGTGCTCTACTCCTGTTTTTGCATCACCTGCGTCATGAAGCTGCCCATAGTCTGGGCGGCCTCATCCTGTTTCTGACGGGTGGCGTGGGTGTAGGTGCGGAGGGTGAAGCCCGCATCGTAGTGGCCCAGCATAGTGGATACCGTTTTCACATCCACACCGTTTTGCAGTGCCATAGTCGCGAAAGTGTGACGCAAGTCGTGGAAGCGAATGTGTTCTAACCCGGCGTCCTTCAGGATTTTCTTGTGGAGGTTTACGATGGAGTCGGGGTAGTACATTCCCCCGGTCTTGGGTGAGGGGAACATGTACGGATTGTCTGGATGCTTCTTATGTTCCCGCATGAGCAGCTCCACCGCTTCCTGGGGGATAGATACTCTGCGGACCGAGGTCTTCGTTTTCGGTCGGCTGACAGTGATCTCTCCGCTTCTCACCGCAGCCTGTTTACTGACGGAAATCGTGCAGCTTTCAGGATCAAGGTCGCTCCAAAGGAGCGCGACCAGCTCACCCTTTCGCAGCCCGCTGACCAGTTCCAGGTAGAACATAGGCAGGACATCACGCTCATCTGCCGCCTGGAGATAGACTCCCATATCCTCCGGGTGAAGAATGTTCATCTCCTGCTTTACCAACTTGGGAATGATACAGTCCTCAGTGGGGTTGCGGAGGATGAGCTGCTCCTTGACCGCTCTGTCCAGGGCGCTGTGCAGCATCATATGGATGCCCCGGACGGTGGCGTTGCTCAGGCCGGGATTCTTGGACCTCTGCACCTCCCGCAGACGCCCGTTCTCCTACAAGTCACGATAGAGCTTCTGAATGTCCCTGCTGGTCAGCCGATTCAGCTTGATGTCACCGATTCGGGGTATACTGCGGCGGTAATACTCGGCGGTGCTAGGCCGGACATTGGGCTTGGAGTAGAGTTCGTACCATGTCCACAGCCATGAGGCCACCGTGTACTCATCCGTACGAATCACATCGACCTGCTGAGCCTGTTCTACTGCCGCTTTTCAGTTTTCCTTTGACCTCCGCCTGAGTTTTGCCCAGCACGTTTTTGATGATCCGCTTGCCGGTTTCAGGATCATAGCCAGCAGTATAGCGGCCTTCCCAGCGGCCGTCACTTCGTTTGCGGATACTGCCTTCGCCGTTTGCTCTGCGCTTTGCCATAAAAATCACCTTCCTTCAAGTCACACACGATACCACACCCTGGCCCCAAAATCTATCGGACCTGAGCAGAGTTATCAGTTCAGACATAAAAAATTTTTTATTTGTTGCTCCACTTATTCTCTTTGTATACAGAGGTGCAGTTGGCGGTGGCTTCTGCTTACCCCATTGTCATCGTCCAATTCTGAGACGGCTCCTCATGGTCATCCGGCTTGTGGCCTATGGCAATCTTCTTTTCTCTGAGCTGTGCCAGCCGTTTCTGATCGATTTGAATTCCGCCGGGGACGGAGAGCGGTGGTACCTTGTCCTGAAAAATACGGCCCATGTGATGAGCAGTCGGGTGATTGACAGCATGACCGAGGATGGTTTCAAAGTATCCCAGCGGTCCAGAAAGAACCAAGCGTACTCATTTCCCTGAGCGGCTGCCTGCGAGAACCAGTAGTAGGCTTGTCCCTCGTCCCGTCTGTCCAGGTACAGCTTACCGAGAGTGTATTGGGCAAACTGATTTCCGGTTTCTGCGGACTGCGTGAGATATTCCGTCGCTTTGGCGGGGTCCCCCTCTACGACTCTGCCTCTGAGATACTCCTTGCCCAACTGGTAGGCGGCGCAGTCACTCCCATGGTGGGCGGCATACTCCAACCATTGGATTCCCAATTCAGTATCGTGCACTTCTGCATCGTCGGTGAGGTACAGTTTACCCAGAGCATACTGCGCCGGCACATGACCCTGTCGGGGCAACTGATCGAACCAGTATTGGGATTCGACACTATCTGGAATCAAAACCGGGCCATCCCGGTAGAGCTTGCCGACGAGATACTGCGCGTCAGGATCACCGCTTTCAGCTTTGCGGATCAACTGTGCCGCCGCTTCATCCCTGTCCGCCATCGGGACGGTGTCATCCTGGGTGACCATCCACAACTCCCGGCAGTCGTATGACAGGTTAGAGAACTCTGTAGGCTCCTTCATCTCCTCATCCTCGAATGTGACTTTGCCCATGCAGATGTTCTCTGCTTCCTGAATGACCGCGTTCTTGATAGACCGGAACGCCTTTTGTTCAGAGAGCGGCGGACGTTGGCGTTCTCGCTCTGAGTAAAAATCTTCTATTTGACACTGGAGCTCCCACCATATCTGATAGCATCCATCAATGATAGGTAGTCGCTCTATCAGATCAACGATATCGTCTACGGTTTTTTTCACTGTTTTGGGGAGGTAACCGTATTTTTTCTTACCTGCTACTGACTCCAACTGAGCGACCAGAGTCATTATCAGCGACTACCTCCGGATGGTTGCCGAGGTTGGTCTGTATTTCCTGCGCCAGAGTTTTCACTTTTTCTCTGGCCCTACGTACCAGTTCATCTCTGGAGGAGGACTTCTGTTCGTAGACATGAAGCATCTCCTGCTTGAAGATGTCGTTGGTCAGCGTGGACTTGATTTTCCTGATCCCATCTTTGGAGAGATACGCCTGTCCAGACTTTACCGACTACGCCATCATGTGGATGTGGGGGTGGCCGCCCTCATCATGGAAGGCGGCGTACCAGTGAAAGTCCTGCGGCGGGATATTCATCGCAGAGGCGATCTCGTTGCGGTGCGCTCGGATCAAATTGCGCCACTGTGCGGCGTGGTCGTACCCCAGCCGCTCGGCGTCCTCCCGCTTGAGGGAAATTACGTGTGTCCAGATGTTGCCGGAGTACTCGTTCAGCTCTTTCATGGCGGCGTCCATATCCACGTTGTCCTCGTCACCGAAGAGGCCGTGAGAGCGCGGGTGTTCCGCCATGTACTCCAAGTAGCCGGCGGGCAGCAACTCCACGCCCTCGCGGGTACCGATGTACTTCAGGTAACCTCCCGGAGCGCCGTTACCACTGCCGCCCTTAATGTAGGGGCTCTTGACGATCAGTCTGGCCACTGTTCATCACCTTCAGCGATTTCCTCACGCTCTCTGACTTTCTGCTCAAAGGTCAGCAGACCATTGGTGGCTTTCACATTCTTCACACTGTCTGAGCGCAGCTTCCGCAGGTAGTCTTCGTCCACCTGGATGCAGTCGAGGACGGCGCTCATGCCCATGTCCATCTCTACAGCCAGCTTGTAGAAAAGCCGGGCCAGTCTGTCCTCGAACATTCCCAGCCGCCCGTCGATAGCGGACTGGATCGCTGCCGGGAGAACTCCGTTCACCTGTCCGGCCAGGAAATCGGCGTAGAAATTTACTGCTTTCACCACGGACTCATTGCGGCTCTGACAGTTGTCCTGCTTGTACCAGCTCTCAATTTTCCACCGGGTCACATCATCCAGACGCAGCGGAAAACGGTTGTCATTCTTGCTATTCATCAAAATCCCTCCTTTTTTGCCCAAAGACATCGCCTCAATCCCTTGCGGCAATTGGGGTTGGCCTTTGGGCGACCTCAATTTGTGTGTTTCTCTCTGCCCATGACCTCACTGTCGTCCCCAGTAAACTGCCCGCACTGCGGGCAGAAGTGGCCAGCGGGGCGGCGAAAGACGCCACGCTTTTATCCTGCTATAATTTCGACCGGTGGGTTCAGCGGAAGAATATCCACCGGTTATGCACCGGCTGATTCAACAGTTTTGGTATTCTCGCCAGGTATGGCGGTGATATACTTTTCCCGCAGACAGAGGTTCCCTTCTTTTATCCCTGCGGCAGTTGTCCGCTCTATGCAGCATGGGACCTCTATCTTATGAGGGTTCATTGTTGAGCCGGATGCGGGAGTGCAGCTCTCCGCTCATCTCGAAGCAGGATATGACTCATAAGAGCGCGAGGACTGTCTGCAAATTTCAGCAGGATGGTGTTTGCTATGTTTATCGTTGGAATCGACATCGCCAAGCGCAGTCACATGGTCCGCGTCATTGACTCAGAGGGGCGGAC
>ERZ808037.864-NODE-864-length-23943-cov-4.335205_pt1 | contig 23943 bp, 17 predicted proteins | sample MGYA00380190_ERZ808037 | MGnify/ENA primary metagenome ERZ808037 (study PRJEB31490, sample SAMN06133399) | mouse gut metagenome | isolation source: J9 | host: mice | place: China: Chengdu | collected 2015-05 ... | reverse complement strand
AGGGCGTCATCGTGAGGTGGGGTCTGAAGGAAGCCGGAGGCAAACCACTGGCCTGTAAAAGTTGTCCGGATAGGCTGCGAAGCGTGGACGAGGTTGCCATACAAACTAAAGTCCAATAACTGCACGGAACGCCAGCAGTAGACGGGGCAGGTATAAGTGGGAAAGAACGCGTGAGTACCCGGGGAGGTCTCATGGACATGGCAAAGACGATAGAACATTCGCCGCCGTGGAGTAAAGCTTGCCATGAGAAGTCAGCAGATGTCATAGTACCGGAGCAGCTATAGATGTACCGGGAAGGACGGAACAGTAGGAGGTGCCATCTCCAAATGGAAACCGGACATGGAACTAAGTACAGACAACTTCATATCGAGGACTACCTGCGAGAGATACCTGCGGAACAGGGAAGGGTAACAGGAGTGTACGCCCATGAACGGATTACCGGGAACACTGGCACCGACACGGACTTTTGGACGGACAACCTGCTTGATGCCATACTCAGGAGCGACAATCTCAATGCCGCATACAAGAGGGTAAAGGCGAGCAAGGGGTCAGGTGGAACTGATGGGATGCAGGCAGATGAACTCCTGCCCTACCTGAGAGACCATCGGGACGAACTGGTCAGGCAGCTGAGGGAGGGCAGATATAAGCCCGACCCAGTCCGCAGGGTAGGGATACCGAAGGGAGAAACAGGAAAAGTCAGGAAGCTAGGAATTCCAACTGCGGTGGACCGGATGGTGCAGCAGGCGATTGCGCAGGAACTCACGCCTATCTACGAGGAACAGTTCTCGGATAACAGCTACGGCTTCCGGCCAGGCAGAAGCGCACATGACGCACTGGAAAAGTGCAGGAGGTACGCGGACGAAGGATATGTGTACGCAATTAGCATGGATTTACAGGCCTACTTTGACACGGTGAACCACAGCAAACTCATAGAGGTACTGTCAAGAACCATCAAAGACGGGCGGGTAATCCCACTGATACACAAATACCTGAATGCCGGGGTAATGGAGGACGGAGGATGCCACGCGACACCGGAAGGCGTGCCGCAGGGCGGGCCATTAAGCCCACTGTGTGGGAACGTGATGCTGAATGAGCTGGATAAGGAACTGGAACGCAGGGGACATAAGTTCGTGAGGTACGCCGACGACTGTGCGCCACGAAGGCGAGTCCAAGTAGCGTAGCTACTTGAAGACAGCTATGCTGTGCAGATGATGGCGGAGGGCCCGCCGGAACCGTCATGCAGGTGGAGGTTCCAAACCACCCTAAGGTGCTGTAGCCAAAAAGCTATGGTATTGAGCGTTAGGGAAAAGGCAGATATTAACTGTCAGGTGAGTGTGAAGGAGATGAATGAACATATGAACCGCTTACGGAAATGTCGAAAGCGTAGAGATTCCATCAAAACCAGGGGGTAGTCGTTAACCTGGGATAAGTCTGGAGGAAACCTGTTTACTGTCCAGACGGTGGGCGGCATAAAGGCGGCATGAACTTTACACAGGCGTTTGTACGGAACGTGGGAACCCGCGGGCTGATGTCAAGGGAGTATATCAAGCGGAGGAACCGTAAGATAAGAGTACCGATGCAGCCATGGGGGCAGATTGGGTTATAGTAGCGTGGAAGTTCCTGTAATGGGAATGGAGCAAAGAACCCGAATTATCCGGCTTTAAGGATAAGTCAACTTTAGAAAGAAGGAGGAACTTATGCAAGAAGCGAAGCCATGCAGTATTTCAAAGAAAGCAGTGATAGCAGCTTATCAAAGAGTGAAAGCGAACAAGGGAACCTATGGTGTGGATGAACAGTCCATAGAAGATTTTGAGAGGAGACTCAATAACAACCTCTACAAGATATGGAACAGGATGTCATCCGGCACTTATTTTCCCAGACCTGTAAAAGCGGTAGCGATACCGAAGAAGAATGGAGGAACCAGAATCCTGGGGATTCCGACAGTAGAGGACAGAATCGCCCAGATGGTGGCGAAGCTGTACTTTGAACCATGCGTGGAGCCAATCTTTTATGAAGATTCCTATGGATACCGTCCGAACAAGTCAGCCATACAGGCGCTTGAGGCCACAAGGACAAGATGTTGGAGAAAAGACTGGGTGCTGGAGTTTGATATCCGGGGGCTGTTTGATAACATCAGGCATGATTATCTCATGGAAATGGTAAAGAAACATACCAAAGAGAAATGGATAATCCTATATATCCAGAGATGGCTGGCAGCACCGTTCCAAATGGAAGACGGGACGATTGTGGAAAGGAAATCCGGAACCCCGCAAGGCGGGGTGATAAGCCCGGTATTGGCGAACCTGTTCCTGCACTATGTGTACGATGATTTCATGGTAAAGGAATTTCCAACGATACCGTGGGCAAGATATGCTGATGATGGGATAGCGCACTGCGTCTCCCAGAAACAGGCGAAATACCTGCGGAGAAGGTTGGAACAGAGGTTCCAGAGTTATGGTCTGGAGCTGAACCAGGAAAAGACAAGGATAGTATACTGCAAAGACGATGACCGGAGAGGGAACCATGAGAATGCTTCCTTTGATTTTCTGGGATATGCATTCCGTCCAAGACATGCAAAGAACAGATATGGGAAGTTCTTTACAAACTTCCTTCCGGCAATCAGTGAGAAAGCAAAGAAAGCCATGCGCAAAGAGGCAAGAGGATGGAAACTGCAATTAAAATCAGACAAAGACCTCTACGACATAGCAAACATGTTCAACCGCCAGATACAGGGATGGATTAATTACTACACGCATTTCTATAAATCAGAAATATATGATGTGCTGAGGTACATCAATGGATGCCTGGTGAAATGGGTGCGGAGGAAGTATAAGAAGCGCAAGGCTAGACGAAAGGCGGAACACTGGCTCGGAGAGATAGCAAAGCGTGACAGGAACCTGTTCGCACACTGGAAATCTGGGATACTGCCAGCGGCTGGATGATGGGAGCCGTATGAGCTGAGAGGTTCACGTACGGTTCTGAGAGAGACTTGAGGGGAGGTTCCTCAGGTCTACTTACTGTATGATTCTATGCAAGAGCCGGAAAGGCGCAGAAAGGACGCTGGAACATATCATTCCGTTCATCACAGGAAAGCTATACCTGAAAGTAAATCCTGAGAAGACAACAGTAAGCCATATCAGCAAGGTGAAGTATCTGGGATACAGCTTCTACCGAAACAAAGGGAAATGCCGTATGCGGGTACACCCCAGGTCAATCATAAAGATGAAGAACCGACTCAGAGAATTGACAGTGAGGGGAAACAAGTGGAGCAACCCGGAGAGGGAGGAAAAGCTCAGGCAATATACGGCTGGGTGGATAGACTACTACCGGTATGCAGACATGAAAAGCCTAATGGAAGATACGGACGAATGGCTCCGCCATAGAATCCGGGCAGTGTATTGGAAACAATGGAAGAGAGTGCGAACCAGATACAAAATGCTGAGGGCGCTACATCTTGCGGAATGGAAGGTACACGAAATGGCGAACTGCCGGAAGGGAGTATGGAGGGCGGCGAAAATGCTTAACTCAGCGCTCACGAAGCAAATAATAGTGGACAGACTTGGATATCCATCCATGACTGCCCACTATCTGAAAGTACGTGTAAACTATTGAACCGCGTAGTACCGAACGGTACGCTACGTGGTGTGGAAGGGGAGGGTAAAATCTCCCCTATCCAATCACGAGCCCGTGAAAAGTGTTGTAAATACTTGGAAGTGTGCCTCCATGGCTGCATGCAGGTAGGGAGAAAAATTGAGGCTAAGTTCCCGCGGCTTTCTGCTGGGAAGTTTATTTGGGAGACTGCGCTTCCGTTAACAGAGTCAAGAGGGATTGAATAAAGCTGGCAGCAGCGCAGATTATATAGGCTAAAGCGTTTTAAGCGAAAAGGGAGGAACAGAATATGGCGAAAATGTTGCCGGAATACAAATCAAGCAAGGTGATTACCCACTATAACGGCGGTGAGCCAATATTGAGCAAAAAAGATATCCCCTACGAAGCGGAATGTATTTTTAACGCCGGAGTGACGAAGTACCATGGAAAATATGTGATGGTGTTCCGAAATGACTACAGGTTCGACGGCAGAGGGGCGTTCAGAAAGTGCGTGATAGGCATTGCATTCTCACAGGACGGCATCCGGTGGGAGGTGCGGGACAAACCGTTCCTGACAGTGGAGGACATGGGAGACCCGGATGTCACGCGGGTATACGATCCGCGCCTGACAGTGATAGAAGACAGATGCTATCTGTGCTTTGCAGTGGACACAAGACATGGGCTGCGGGGCGGCATTGCGGTGACTGAGGATTTTCAGAAGATAGAAGTGCTGTCCCTGACAGTGCCTGATAACCGGAACATGGTGCTGTTCCCGGAGAAGATCGGCGGCAGATATGTGCGTCTGGAGAGGCCGTTTCCCGTATACTCCAGAGGAGGGACTGACCGGTTCGACATCTGGATGTCCGCATCGCCGGACTTGAAATACTGGGGGGAGTCGAGGCTCCTGATGGGGGTGGAGCATGTCCCTTACGCCAATGACAAAATCGGGCCCGGCGCGCCGCCGGTCAAAACAGATGCCGGATGGCTGACCCTGTTCCATGCGGTGGACATCGACCGGACAAGGGGGAAGAACGGCTGGGAAGAGCGCTGGCAGAAGCGCTACTGTGCGGGAATCATGCTGCTTGACCTGGAGAATCCGTCCAAGATTATCGGCATGTACCGGGAACCTCTCATCGCGCCGGAGACGACATATGAGGTAGAGGAGGGATTCCGGACGAATGTAATCTTCCCTGGGGGCCTCATTTTAGAGGAGGACGGGACGGTGAAAATCTATTATGGGGCTTCCGACACGGTGGAATGCCTAGCCACTGCCAGGGTGGATGATCTGATTCGCTTATGCCAGCCGATGGAATAAGGGATTCAGGGAGAAAGCGCAGCGAATCCTGGCGGGAATCTGTTTGAGGACATGAAAAAAACACCTGCGGCGTGGGTGACACGGCAAGTGTCTCTGACATGGAAATAGCTTTTCCTTATTCAATCCTCCGCGTCATCCACATCCGCAGCCACTGCCGAGACCACGCTGGAAACCACGGATATGACCACCGCGATGATGATAATCAACAGACCTCCGCCTAATACGATAAACATAATGCAGACCTCCTAACAATTATTGCAATAAAGCAAGGCCGTCCCACAGCCATTGCTCCAAAGCACCAACCTATTGTACCATATTTTTTCAAAAATCTCAACAGCCACATCAAATTTTGCTGTTGAAATATTCCTGAAATATTCCTGAAAAATTCTTGTGTGTTTTGCGGCTGTTTTTCAGAATCTGTTTCCACATATCCCTGTCCGGGAAAGAATATTTCTTTTCTTTGGAGAATAATGGTTGTGTCTCCGGGCTCTTTTTGGTATTATCTTATTGGTGCAATTGAATAGGAAGCGGTGCAGCCGGTTCTTCGGCGTGGCCAGTGGCGGAGCGAGGGAAGAGATGATTACGATTTCCTTATGTATGATTGTGAAGAATGAAGAGAAGATATTGAAAAGATGCCTGGACAGCGTGGCGGATCTGGTGGATGAAATCATCATCGCGGACACCGGCTCCACGGACGCCACCAAGGCAATCGCGGCACAGTATACGGAGCATGTCTACGACTTCCCATGGGTCGATGATTTCAGCGCTGCCAGAAATGATGTATTTTCCAAAGCGACGAAAGAATATATATATTCTGCGGACGCAGATGAGGTGCTGTCGGCGGAGAACAGGGACAGGTTCCGGCTCCTGAAAGAGACGCTGCTCCCGGAGATTGAAATCGTGCAGATGAAGTACGCCAATCAGCTACAGTTCGGCACGGTATACAATTTCGATGAGGAGTACCGCCCCAAACTGTTCAAGAGAAAGCGGGACTTCGTGTGGGAGGGGCCGATTCACGAGACGGTGCGGCTGGAACCCGTGGTGTACGACAGCGACATCGTCATCACCCACCTACAGGAAGAGAGCCATGCCAAGCGAGACCTGGCCAATTTCCACAGACACTGGGAGTCCGGCTACCGGCTGCCGAAACGGCTTCTGGGCCTTTACGCCAGGGAGCTGATGCTGGCCGGGGACGAACAAGATCTGCTGGAAGCGGCGGGGACATTCATGGAAGCGGCGGCGGACAACGGGCGGGACGAGGAGGAGATGGCCCAGTCCTGCTGCGTGGTGGCGAAAGCGGCCAGGCTGGCCAGGGATACGGTGAATTTTTTCAAATATACATCCAAGGTGATCGCGGAGGAAGCCTGCTCGGAGATTTGCTGCGAGATGGGGCATTTCTATGAGGAGGAAAGCGACTGGGAGGAAGCCGCCATCTGGTACTACAATGCCGTCTACGAGACCCAGCCGATCCTGGCGCTGCAGTCCGGCGGGAAAGAAAGCCTGGAGGGCCTGATCCGGTGCTACGAAGCCCTGGAGTGCCCGGAGCAGGCGGATATCTACCGGGAGGAGCTACAAAAGCGAGAGGGCGCCGGAGAGACTGCTCCCTGAGGGCAGTAATCAGATATCCGGAATGAAAGAGTACTGTGTGCTGATGACTGTAGACTTATGTGGAACGCAAGCGTTTCGTCCCTGCCGGGAATACAAAGGCGAATTGGGACTGCATTCCGATAAGCTATATTACAGGAACCGCTTCGCGAACCCTGTAATCGGGCATGGCCGGAAAGCTGCAAGTTCTTATAAGACATATTATAGAATATTAGAATGCCCGATCAGGTACAAGGGAAAACATAGAAAGAAGGAAAATCAAGTGAGCTGGGAAGAAAATATACGAAGAGTAGTGCCCTATGTGGCGGGCGAACAGCCCAATAAACCGGGTATGATCAAACTGAATACCAATGAATGTCCGTACCCTCCCGCGCCGGGAGTGGAAAGGATGGCGGCGCAGATGGACTGCAGCGCCTTCCGCCTGTATCCGGATCCGGACAGCACCATGCTGGTGGACGCGCTGGCGGAATATTATCATGTAAGTCCGAAGCAGGTGTTCGTGGGCGTGGGCTCCGATGATGTGCTTTCCATGGCGTTCATGACCTTTTTCAACAGCGGACGGCCTGTGCTGTTCCCGGATGTGACCTATTCCTTTTACGATGTGTGGGCCGAGCTTCACAGGATCCCCTACCGGACCTGTCCCCTGGATGAGGACTGGCATATCCGGGTTCAGGATTATAAGCAGCCTAACGGCGGCGTGATCTTCCCCAATCCCAACGCGCCCACGGGGCTTCAGGAGAGCCTGGAGACAGTGGAGGAGATCATCCGGGCCAACCGGGACGTGGTGGTGATTGTAGATGAAGCCTATGTGGACTTCGGGGGCGAAAGCGCTCTGTCTTTGGTGGAGAAATACGACAATCTGCTGGTGGTGCAGACCTTCTCCAAATCCCGGGCCATGGCGGGCATGCGCATCGGCTTCTGCATCGGCAGCGAGAAGCTGATTGGGTATCTGAATGACGTGAAGTTCTCCTTCAATTCCTATACTATGAACCTGCCCTCCCAGATACTGGGGACGGAAGCCGTGAGGGACGATGCCTATTTCAGGGCCACCACGGCGAAGATCATCGCCACCAGGGAGCGGGTCAAGGGAGAGCTTAAGGGGCTGGGATTCGCTTTCCCGGACTCCAAAGCGAACTTTATCTTCGCCGCCCACGAGACGATTCCGGCCAAGGAGCTGTTCCAGGCGCTGCGGGAAGCCGATATCTATGTGCGCTATTGGAACAAACCCAGGATTTCCAACTCCCTGCGCATCACCATAGGGACGGATGAGCAGATGAACCGGCTGCTGGAATTTCTGCGGGATTATGTAAAAAAATTTAAGAATGGAGAAATATCATGATCAAAAGCTTTTTCAAAGGTGTCGTGATCGGCATCGCCAACATCGTACCTGGCGTCAGCGGAGGCACCATGATGGTGTCCATGGGCATCTATGACAAATTGATTCACTGCATCACCCATCTGTTCAGCGAGTTCAAGAAGAGCGTGCTGTTCTTGCTGCCCATTGCGGTGGGCATGGTGGCGGCCATCGCGGCCAGCTCTTTCGGACTCACCTATCTCTTCGAGAATCTGCCGATTCAGACGAACCTGCTGTTCGTGGGATTGATTCTGGGCGGGCTCCCGGCCATCTGGAAGAAAGTGAAAGGCAGCAGCGTCAAGGCCGGGCATTTGCTGGCGTGCGTCCTCTTCTTTGCGCTGGTGGTGGGCATGGCGGCCCTGGGGGAGTCGGAGGGGGCTTCGGCGGATCTGTCTTTCAATCTGGGGAATGTAGTGATATTGCTGGTGGTGGGCATCATCACCTCGGCCACCATGGTAATCCCCGGTGTCAGCGGCTCCATGGTGCTGATGCTGATGGGCTTCTACTATCCGGTGCTGAACGCCGTAAAGGACTTTTTCGCGGATCTGGCCGCTTTTGACATAGACGGGATATTGAGGGGCTGCGGCATCCTGATTCCCTTCGGCATCGGCGTGGTGGTGGGCATCTTCGGCATCGCGAAGCTGGTGGAGATCATCTTTGAGAAGTTCCCTTTGTACGCCTACTGGGCTATCATCGGGCTGATCGTATCATCGCCTATCGCCATTCTGCTGATGGGGACATTCCCGGCGGTGACCGTGCTGAGCGCGGTGACGGGCGTGATCGCCCTGGGCGTGGGCATCGTAATCGCTATGAAACTGGGAGATTGACGAAAAAACGTACCAGTTCAGACAGTATCGAACTGGTATGAAAAAAGAGGTCTCTTCTTCACTGGAATCTGGCTCACGAGCGAAGGGAGCCGGGGATGTTGGAGCAGATTATAGCGCTCGTAAGCATAAAACGAACGAATGTTCCGAACCCTGGATTTCAAAAGAGAGATGACGGACCGTAGGAGAGGGATTTTGGGCATCGCGAAACCAGACTGCATAACGCTGAATGGTTCTTTTCTTACAGAAGTTGCAGCAGTTATTTTCCGACAGTTCCTAAGCAGAATTAGATTGCGGAACAATTGATAATATTCAGTTACAATACAGAGAAAGCCGGAGGGACAGACATGGGAGTGTATCAGGAATTTGCAGATGTGTATGACAGGTTTATGGACAACATCCCCTATGAGAAGTGGGGCAGGTATCTGGACGGACTGATCCAAAAGTACGGGGTGTCGAAGCCGAAGCGGGACGCGGAGAGCCCTCTGGAATCCGAGCGGAACCTGGTGGTGGACTTAGGCTGCGGCACGGGGACGCTGACGGAGCTGATGTACGGGAAAGGCTACGACATGAGAGGCGTGGACGCTTCCGAGTACATGCTCAATGTGGCCATGGAGAAAAAGGAGAAAAACGGTTCGGAAATCCTCTATCTCCAGCAGGACATGCGGGATTTGGAGCTGTACAGCACAGTGGGCACAGTGTTCTGCGTCTGCGACGGCCTGAACTATATCCTGGAGGAAGAGGAGCTGCTGGACGTATTTGCCCGGGTGGACAATTACCTGTTCCCGGGCGGAATCTTCATCTTCGATTTCAACACGGACTATAAATTCCGGGAGGTCATCGGGGACGCCACCATCGCGGAGAGCCGGGAGGACTGCAGCTTCATCTGGGACAATTTCTACGACGTGGAAGAGGGCATTAACGAGTACGACCTGACCGTCTTCGTCAGGGAGGAGGGAGAGATGTTCCGCCGGTTCACGGAGACCCACTATCAGCGGGGCTACACGGTGGAGCAGATGACCGGCCTGGCGGAGCAGGCGGGCATGGAAGTGCTGGAGGTCAGGGACGCGGACACCGGAGAAGAGGCCACTTCCACCAGCCAGCGGGTGTATGTTGTAGCCAGGGAAAAAAAGAAGAATCCGGCGGCTTCGTAAGGAACTGTCAAGGAATAAATTTGCAGTAATCTGCACGGGAAGATGCATAAATACTGGCGCTGCGTTCCTGAAAGTGCAAATTTATTTCTTTACAATTCCTAAGGCTTACAGTCACGGATGCGTTTGGAATCGTGCGGAAAGGCCGGGCTGCTGCGGATAGACAGAGAAGTTCTGGCTCCGATTTGCCCGAATCAGGAGAGAAAAGAGGATAAAATGACAGATTATATAGTACGCGCCACCGCGGCGGGGGCGCAGATTCGTGCATTTGCCTGCACTGCCAGGGGCGTGGTGGAGGCGGCGAGACAGGCCCATGACACCAGCCCTGTAGTCACGGCGGCCCTGGGGCGGCTCCTGTGTGCCGGTGCCATGATGGGCAGCATGCAGAAGGGGGAGGACGACCTGCTCACCCTGCAGATCAAGGGAGACGGCCCGGTACAGGGGCTGCTGGTGACGGCGGATGCAAAAGGAAACGTGAAAGGCTACGCCAACGTGCCGGATGTGATACTTCCAGCCAACGCCCTGGGAAAGCTGGACGTGGCCGGAGCCCTGGGCCATGGAACCCTCCAGGTCATCAAGGACATGGGTTTAAAAGAGCCCTACATTGGGCAGACTTTACTGCAGACCAGCGAAATTGCTGAGGATCTGACCTATTACTTCGCCACCTCCGAGCAGGTGCCCTCCTCCGTAGGCCTGGGCGTGCTCATGGAGCGGGACAATACCGTGAAGCAGGCAGGCGGCTTCATCATTCAGCTGATGCCGTTCGCGGAGGAGGCGGTAATAGACAGGCTGGAGAGCAATCTGGCGGGCATCACTTCCGTCACTGCCATGCTGGACGGGGGAGATACGCCGGAACAGATGCTGCAGCGTCTCCTGGAGGGGCTGGACTGCGAAGTGACGGACACTGCTCCAGTGGCATATCTCTGCAACTGCAGCAAGTCCAGGATTGAGAAAGTCCTGATCAGCCTGGGGAAGAAAGAGATACAGGACATGATCGAGGAGGGGCAGGCGATTGAAGTGAACTGCCATTTCTGCAATAAAAACTATACTTTCAGCATAGAGGAACTAGAAGCTCTGTATCGGAAAAGCAGGCTGCCGTAAGATGCTTGGGACAGACGGGAAGAGAGGAAAGACATGAAGCATGGATTTGTCAAGGTGGCGGCGGTGACGCCTAAGATAAAAGTGGCCGACCCGGTCTACAACGGGGGCGTGATATGCGAGAGGCTGGAGGAAGCCTGGGAGAAAGGCGCTAAGGTCATCGTCTTCCCGGAACTGTGCATTACCGGGTATACCTGCGGCGACTTATTCCTACAGGGACTTTTGCTGGAGGAAGCTTCCAGGCAGCTGTCACGCATTGCAGAATCTACCCGGGGCAAGGACGCGCTGGTGATGGTGGGGCTGCCCATGGAGCGCGAGGGCAGGCTGTACAATGTGGGTGCGGTGCTCTGGAACGGAGAGATTCTGGGACTGGTGCCCAAGGCCAATATACCCTCTTACGCGGAATTCTACGAGGGCAGGCATTTCACGGCGGGCAACACGGAGCCCGTCCCTTTTTCCTTTGGAGGAAAAAATATCCCTTTTGGCACCAATATCCTGTTTGACTGCGAAACCGTCCATGGACTCACGGTAGGATGTGAGATCTGCGAGGATCTGTGGGTGGCGGATGCCCCGGCGGTGAACCACGCGCTGAAAGGAGCCACCATAGTGGCCAACCTGTCCGCATCCAACGAGACCGTGGGAAAGGACGAGTACAGGGAGCTCCTGGTGAAGTCCGTCAGCGCCCGGCTGATCTGCGGGTATGTCTACACTTCCGCCGGGGAGGGGGAGTCCACCCAGGATCTGGTATTCGGCGGCCATGACCTCATCGCGGAGAACGGCGTGATACTGGCCCAGGTCAAGAAATTCACCTGTGAGACCCTCTACAGCGACATCGATGTCCAAAAGCTCTTGATGGAGAGGCGGCGCATGGGGACTTTCGGCAAGGAGCCGGAGGGGGCTTATGTGAAAGTGCCTTTCCGGCTGGAAGTCACACAGACGCCGCTGGAGCGCAGCTTCGGCAGCTCTCCTTTCGTGCCGGGGGATGAGGATACGCGCAGAAGACGCTGCGAGGAGATTCTGTCCATCCAGTCCTACGGCCTGAAGAAACGGTACGAACACACAGGCCTGACCACAGCTGTCCTAGGCATTTCCGGCGGCCTGGACTCCACATTGGCGGCGCTGGTCACGGTGCGCACTTTCGATATGCTGGGACTGGACAGAAAGGGAATCGTGGCGGTGACCATGCCCTGTTTTGGCACCACGGACAGGACTTACGAGAATGCGTGCCAGCTGGCGCGGACTCTGGGGACTACGCTGGAGGAAGTGGATATCCGTCAGGCGGTGGAAGTGCATTTCCGGGATATCGGGCAGGATCCCGGCGACCATGACGTGACTTACGAGAATGCCCAGGCCAGGGAGCGGACGCAGGTGCTCATGGACATGGCCAACCAAAGGAACGGCCTGGTCATCGGCACGGGGGACATGTCGGAGCTGGCGCTGGGCTGGGCCACCTACAACGGCGACCATATGTCCATGTACGGCGTGAACGCCGGCGTGCCGAAGACCCTTGTACGGCATTTGGTGCAGTATTATGCGGATACCTGCAATGACGGCGCCCTGTCGGGTGTGCTTGCGGACGTGCTGGACACGCCGGTGAGCCCGGAGCTGCTGCCCCCGGTGGACGGGGTGATTTCCCAGCGGACGGAGGATCTGGTGGGGCCTTACGAGCTGCATGATTTCTTCCTGTATTATATGCTGCGCTGCGGCTATCCGCCTGCGAAAGTGTATCGGGTGGCGAAACTTGCTTTCCGGGGGCAGTATGAGGACGGGACGATCCTGAAATGGCTGAAGACGTTCTACAGGAGGTTCTTCGCCCAGCAGTTCAAGCGCTCCTGTCTGCCGGACGGGCCCAAGGTGGGAAGCGTGGCGCTTTCGCCCCGAGGGGATCTGCGCATGCCCTCGGATGCCAGCGCAAGGCTTTGGCTGGACGAGGTGGAGAAGTTATAATAAATACACCAGGCAAGAAGTCCGTTTCCGGAATTCCTGTCTGGTGTTTGCCTGTGCTTTAGGGGGTGCTGTCCTCGGACGCGCCTCTTTTTTCATGCACAGGCCCGTGCAGAGGAATCATGCCGCCATGGCGGCGCACGGGCCGCGCACGAGTAGGGGAGAAAAGATTCCCCTACTCGATTGCAGGTTCATTCAGCGGCGTCCGAGTCTGCCCGGGCTTTATCCAGTGAGGCCTGAATGGCTTCCAGCAGCACAAGGGAAGTATACTTGCTGTCGGAAGTATAGGTGACGGAATCCAGGGACTGCTGTGCGTAGACCTGCTCGCAGATGGACTCCAGGGTGGGCTCAAGCAGCGGATAGACCGTGGTGACCGCGTCGCTCAGGTTCACCATGCGTATGGAGGTGATGGAGTCCTTATCCACGATGACCTCCACATCAATGGACTCGCTGCCCAGCACCAGCTCTGTAGTATAGATGCCCGGTATGTAGAGAGAGGAGACTTCTGCCATGGCAGGCTCTGAACCGGAGCTGTCCTCTGCCCTGGATCCCCCGTCCTTATCCTTGTCCGGCAGAAACATCATGGCCAGCAGGATGATGAACAGGATTCCCAGCACGGCGAAGATAGCGGTATAAATCAGCTCTTTCATGTGAAGTACGACAATTTTGGTTTTAGCACTCATCCATATTTCCCCTTAACCTTTATCCAGTCATTTTTCTTTATAGATAGATATGCGCGGGGAGAGGGAAATATGCGCCCGAGACAATTGGTTTCCCCTTAGTATTGAATTTAGCCCTTTTTTCGTATAATCTGTCCACCCTTTAAAACAGATTGCAGAAATCCCTCCGGTGTGCTAACATAACAGATAGATAGAAAAAGGGGAGGTATGGCATGGCGGCAAGGACAGTAGGCATCGGAAGACAGGATTTCGAGGCAGTCATCAAGAGCAATCTCTTTTATATAGATAAGACGGCTTTCATCAGGGAATGGTGGGAAAACGAGGACGAAGTGACGCTGCTGACCCGACCCAGGCGATTCGGCAAGACCCTGACCATGAGCATGGTGGAGAAGTTCTTTTCTGTAAAGTATGCGGACAGGGGGGACTTGTTCCAGGGGCTGGCCATCTGGGAGGAAAAGTCTCCTGACGGAGAAAAAGCTTTGGGAGAGGAAAATGCCCTGAAAGGGAATTACAGGTACAGGCAGCTACAGGGGACATACCCGGTCATCAGCCTTTCTTTCGCCAATGTGAAAGAGACGGACTACCGGCATGCCCGTGAAAAGATATGCCAGCTGATTGCCAGCGAATTTGCGAGGTGGGCCTTTCTGCTGGAGGGGGACTATCTGACGGAACAGGAGAAGGATACCTTTCGCAGAAAAAGCATCGACATGGGGGACGTGGATGCGACTCTCGCGCTGAACCAGCTGTCGGAATATCTTTCACGGTATTACGGTAAAAAGGTCATTATTCTTCTGGACGAGTATGACACGCCGCTGCAGGAGGCCTATGTACATGGCTACTGGCGTGAACTGGTGGATTTTACCAGAAGCCTGTTCAATGCTACGTTCAAGACGAATCCAAACCTTGACAGGGCTATCATGACAGGAATCACAAGGGTAAACATAGCTTCTTGCGAAGCATTGGAATCGATTTTTTCGGATTTGAACAACCTGACAGTCGTGACTTCCACATCTGAATCATATGCGGACAGTTTCGGTTTTACGGAAGAAGAGGTATTTGCTGCGCTGGACGAGTATGGGATGGGTGATAAAAAGGATGATGTGAAGAGATGGTATGATGGCTTCACATTCGGAAAGACAACGGATATTTATAATCCATGGTCTATTTTGAACTATCTGAGGACGGGAAAGCTTTCTACCTACTGGGCGAACACCAGCTCCAACAGTCTCGTGGGGAAGCTGATTCGCGGGGGAAGCCCGGATGTCAAGATGACCATGGAGGATCTGCTGCAGGGCAGGACATTCCATACAGTGATAGATGAGCAGATTGTATTTGACCAGCTCGACTACAGAGTAAATGCTATCTGGAGCCTGCTTTTAGCCAGCGGGTATTTGAGGGTAGAAGCGCATACATTCAATGAGAGGAACGGCAAACAGGAATATGACCTCAAGTTGACGAATCTGGAAGTGCGCTACATGTTCGAGCAGATGGTGGAGGACTGGTTTTCTGAACATACCCCGGCCTATAATGCTTTCGCCAAAGCGCTGCTGAAAGGCAACCTCCGGGAAATGAACCATTATATGAACAAAGTCGCATTAGACACTTTCAGCTTTTTCGACAGCGGAAAGAAGCCATCTGAGAGCACGGAACCTGAGCGGTTTTACCATGGTTTTGTGCTGGGTCTTCTGGTGGACCTCAAGGGACGCTATACCGTGACCTCTAACCGGGAAAGTGGGTTGGAGAGGTATGACGTGCTGCTGGAGCCGTGTCATGCGAAAGAGGACGATGCGATTATCCTGGAATTCAAAGTGCATGACCCGGAGGACGGAGAAAAGACGCTGGAAGACACAGTCAGATCCGCCCTGGAGCAGATTGAAGAGATGAAATATGCATCCGCCCTGGAAGCGAAAGGCATCCCGGCAGAGCGGATTCGGAGATACGGTTTCGCCTTTCGGGGAAAGGAAGTATTGATAGGGCAGGAAAATCATTGACAATTTTCTGGGAAATTGCGGAAATTAGTAAAAGGCTATCGGCAGTATAATGGATAGCCTTTTTTTCATAAATAAAAGTAAAAATCCCCCAACCGTTTCCCAAAATGCGGTACTTAATAAGTGACAACATGTTGTGCAATAAGTTTTGCGAGGTGAAGCAAATGAACGGTACAGAAGCGTTAAAGCGTTTTGAGGAAGAATACATGGACAAAGTCCTTGGATTCTGCTATCAGAAAGTGAACAACCGGGAAAATGCGGAGGATCTGTCCGTGGAGATCACGTTGGAAGTCCTGCGGGCGATCCGTTCCGGGAAAGAGATCGAAAATCTGGGTGCCTTTGTCTGGAGCGTGTCCAACCATACCTTTTTCAAATGGCTGCGGGCCAGGAAATACGGCTCCACAGTGTACCTGGACGACCTGTTCGCGTCTCTGGAGAACATAGAGGACGAGTACATCCGCCGGGAGACGGAGAACATTCTGCACCGGGAGGTGGCGCTGCTGTCGGAAAAGTACCGCAAGGCCGTAGTCCTGTATTATTTCGAGGGGAAAAGCTGCAGCGAGATAGGCGCTCTCCTGGGAAAAAGCGGCGGTACCGTCAAATGGTGGCTTCACAACGCCAGAAATTCCATTAAGGAGGGATTTGACACCATGAGAGAATATGGAGAAAAAAGCTATAACCCGGGAACCTTGACAGTGAGCTGCCAGGGGGACGCGGGAGCGGACAATGAGCCCATGAGCTGCGCCAAAAGAAAGCTCCCCCAGAACATCCTGCTGGCAGCCTATCAGGAACCGCTGACCATCGAACAGCTCTGCATGGAGCTGGGAACGCCCGCGGCCTATGTAGAGGACGAAGTGGAGAACCTGGTCTCAAACCAGCTGATGAAAGAGGTATCCTCCGGCAGATACCAGACGGATTTTGTGATTCTGCCCTGGGGAGAACCGAAAGACCAGACCGGCATCGCCATGAAGATTTACGAGACCTGTTTCCCGGGATATTTTGATGCGCTGACGGCATTCCTGGAAAGGCATAAGGCGCTTCTTTCCGGCGGAAAGTTCAACACGGCGGGCTTTTCCTGGGACAGGCTTCTGTGGGTCTATCTTCACATCGTGACGGAATATGCGGTGGACAGGTTCCGCGTGGAGGAGTGCGGAATCGTCCCCTACCGGGATATGCCCGACCGGCCAAACGGCGGGAGATGGATCGCACTGGGATTCAATAACTGCTCATTCGGTTGCGGGAACCCGGAACAAGGCTGGAAAGAGTACATGGCCTGGCAGGGCCCTCTGCACAAGACAGCGAAATCCTTTGTCCAGGGATATTTCCACTACTGGAGCGGCCTTAGCGGCGATGGCTTCTTTGAGATACCGGACGATGTGTTCGTGCTGTGCAGGGACATCATCCTGGGGGCTGTCTCCATCCGGGATTTGACAGAGGAGCAGAAGTACCTGTTCAGCATCGCCCTTGAAAAGAAGCTCTTCCTCAGGGAGGGAGAAAGGTTCCGCCAGAACTACTATTTCCTCCCCCGCAAGGAGATGGAGCAGCTGTACCGGACGGCCAAGGAATTCTACCCCACAGCCCTGGAGTTCCTCCAAAGAGCCTATGGGATAATCCTGGAGGAAAACGAGGCCTCCATACCGAAGCGCCTGCGCTGGCAGATGGGCAATTTCCTGTCCAATAACCTGGGCATATTCGTCACAGGCTCCCTGTATGAGGGCATGCGAAAGAATATGCTATCGGTTCCGGATGAGAATGACAGGGAATGGCTGAGCCTGTTCGCTTCTGAGTGATATGTAGACGCTCTGCCGCCTGGGAGCGGTTCCGGGCGGCAGAGCCGGTGCGGAGCGGGACTCAAAGTGCGAAGCACCGGCGGGATTGGAGGTACCGGATGAAGAAAAAGATGCATCTCATTTTACAAGGATATCAATTCATATTCAGAGGAGCGGGGAGAGAGGCCTGTTTCATGCTTCTGCTCAAATGTGTGTATGGAATCGCCCCTTTCTGCAATGCGTGGCTGATGAGCCGGTTCACGGATCTGCTCCAGAGGGGGACAGCGGGGAGGGCGCTGGATTACCTGGCTTATTTAGCGGTCTTCCAGCTGTTCATGATGCTGGCCTCGGTGCTGAACAACTATGTGAACAGTCTGTATTACAATAAGATCCTGATGTACTCCTACGCATTCCTGGCGGAAAAGGTGCAGCATATATCATCGGAATATTTCGAAGTGGAAGAGAACCAGAGGAAAATCGACTACATCACAGGCAATGCCATATGGGCCCCTTTCCGCATCTTCAATGTATCGATGAATGTAGTCCAGGCATCCATATGCCTTGTGTCGTTCCTCTTCTTTATCTTCAGGAGCAATGGGCTGATCACGGTATTCTTCCTGGCCGCGATATTGCTTTACATGGCAATCTCGGGCAGGCAGGGACAGAAGACCTATTCGCTGAGCAATGACCTCCAGGACAGGGAACGCCAGGTGAAGAACCTCTCCTCCATCCTGTATGAGACGAAATACGCAAAAGAGCTCAGGGTCTATCAATATGGCGAATATCTCATCCGTATCTGGAAGGATCTGATGCTGTCGTTGATCAGGCCCCGGCTCCGGCTCAGCACCAAAAACAGCATTGCCAGGAACTGCTACCGGATCGGGCTCAATATGTTCCTGCTGATGTATTTCGTGGCCATAGGCGTGGGCATCTCAAAGGGAGTGATGACGGCGGGGATGCTGAGCGCCATGGCGGCGTATGTGGCCGACCTGAACTACGCCATCGGCACCCTGGGCGGCTTTATGGAGATGATGGGAGAAAATGTGGAGCTGCTGGCCGTCCTGTTCGATTACGTAAAAGAGATCGAGGGTCAGGAAAGGCACGGAACCATGTGCTTTTCGGACAGCGGCCTGTCCGGCGGCTTCAGGGGTGAGATCCGGATCCGGAACCTGAGCTTTTCCTATCCCAATACGGACAAAGCCGTCCTGAAAGACATCAACCTGGATATCAAAAGCGGCGAGCACATCGCCCTGGTGGGGAAGAACGGGGCGGGAAAGACGACGCTGGCGTACCTCCTGGCGGGGGTGTACCGACCTACGGCGGGGGACATCTACATAGACGGCGTCAACATTGCCAGCCTCCGCAGCGGTGAGCTCTCCAGGCACATTGCCATGGTAAGCCAGAAGATACAGCGGTTCAGCCTGAGCCTGGAGGACAACATCATATTGGGAAGGACAGGGAGGCAGAACGACATGGACGAGCTGCTCTCCGACATGGGCCTTGGAGATGTGGTTCATTCGCTGGAACATGGCAGAAAGGAAATGCTGGGCAAGGAATTCGGCAAGACAGACCTCTCCGGCGGAGAATGGCAGAAGCTGGCGCTGGCCCGCTGCTTTGCCTTTGAAAAGGAGATCTATCTGCTGGACGAGCCTACGTCGGCGCTGGATCCCCATATGGAGCACAGGCTTTTCCGATTGTTTGAAAAGTACAGCCGGAACAAGACTTCCGTCATCATCTCCCATCGCCTGGGGGCAATCAGGCAGTGCGACCGGATCTGCTTCCTGGAAGACGGCCGCATCGTGAACATGGGCACGCATGACGAACTGATGGCGGAATGCCCGGATTATGCCCGGCTGTATCATGCCCAGGCAAAGTGGTTCCGAAAGGAGGGGGAGTGAGGTATGGTGAAGCTGTCTGATAAAGGCTCGGTGACGAAAGCGTTTTCTTTTACTGTCGGGATATTGTTTCGGATCGTGCCGGGATATATGGTTCTGGACATCATCCTGAACATGCTGTCCGGCACGGTGGATGCGGCTGCGGCAATGTTCTTTGCCAGATCCATCGACGAGGCAGCCCGGTTGAGGGCTGGGGGCAGCATCATGGCCCTGTTCGCCTATATCGCTGCCTATGTGCTGTTTTTGCATGCAGTGCCCTATGTGCTGGATATCTTTTCGGACATCATGGACGCCAGGATGAGGATGAAGCTCAGCGTTGAGACCGTTGAGATGACCGTGCGCCGCGCGGTAAAGGCGCCTCTTTCCTATGTGGAGGATCCTGAGTACCAGAACCTGATGTCACAGATTTCAGGGATCGACAGCAATTTCCTGTTGGGCTATTTCCACCGCTATGTCTACATGCTCTATTTTGTGGTGAAATTCCTGTCCCTGATTGCCGTATTTTTTTCCTACAACAGGATGATGTCGTTCATTCTGCTGGTGAATTTCGTCATCACCATCCTGGTGAACCTGTGCCACACGAAAATGTCCGTCCGCTTCCAGCTTGAGCTGACAGAGGAGGAGCGCAAGGAGTCCTATTACAGGGATCTGATTCTGGACAGGGAAGCGGCGAAGGATATCAAAGTCCTGGATGCGTATGCGTATTTTGAGGGGCTGTACCGGGAACAGGCGAAAAAGGTGTACACGAAAAGGATTGCTTTCGATTTGAAGCTTGCCAGGCTTCAGGCCGCCGCCAGCATCGTAAAAATGGCAATCTCCTTTGGGGTGTTCGCTTATGGCATCCATCTCATAGGGATGGGGGAACTGACGGCGGGAGGGTTCATTCTATATTATAACATCTCCGAAAACCTTGTCTCCTATTTTGACCTCTTTATGAGACAATGGGGAAACGTCCGGAGAGAGAACGTCACCATCACGCGGTTTCTTTCCTTTATCCGCCACATGGAGGAGGAAAGCACAGGGGAGAAGACCCTCGGTGCACCGGAGATCGGCATCGTCTTTGAAAATGTGCAGTTCCGATATCGTGAAGATACGCCGTTGGTGTTGAAAGATCTGAATTTTGAGCTGCGCCCGGGGGAGAAGCTGGCATTGATCGGAGAGAACGGGGCGGGGAAGTCCACGATCATCCGGCTGATGACAGGGCTGGAGCGCCCCACATCGGGGAAGATCAAGGTCAACGGCACGGACATGGAGGAGCTGGATCTCCCTCAGTACAGGCAGCGCATTTCCCTTGTGGCCCAGGACTTCTGCAGATACTATCTTCCTGTCAGGTATAATATCGGCCTGAGCGATTACCATAGGATGAAAGACGACAAGGGGATGTACGCGGCTTCTGAAAAGGGCGGGGCCTATGGATTCATATCCGGGTTCCCCGGGCGGCTCGACCAGCTTTTAGGGACGCAGTACCATGACGGGATGGAGCTGTCCGGCGGGCAGTGGCAGAAGCTTTCCATTTCAAGGGGGTATTTCAAACAGGGCTCTTTCCTGATCATGGATGAACCCACCTCTGCGCTGGACGCCGCCGCGGAAGAACGGATATACAATCAGTTTGTGAGCCTGTCAGAGAAGTCCACAGCCGTTTTCGTCTCCCACCGCATGGCGTCGGCCCAGCTGGCGGACAAGATCGCCTGTATAAAGGACGGGCAGATCGTGGAATTCGGCAGCCACCATGAGCTGATGGCGAAAGGCGGATACTATGCGGCGCTTTATCTTCAACAGGCGGAGCTTTACAGATAGGATGCAAAAAATTTTTCCCCAAAGTCCCAACCTTTTCGATTTCCCGTGTCTATATCAGTGAAAGCTTTCAAAAGAAACTGACGGAAGGAACGAACAAGTGAACAGACAAGACGCTGAAAAGACCATAACAGAATATCTGCACCCTGTCTTCGGCTTCGCCCTGAAACGCTGCAAAAGCATACAGGACGCGGAGGATCTCGCCCAGGAAATCGCTGCAAAGGCATTCCGCGCCCTCCTTGCAAGGGAGGACATCGCGGACACGGGCAAGTTCATCTGGACGATTGCCCACAATGCCCTCAGCAATTACTACCGCGATTCCGCCAGGACAATGGTGGGAGTCACCATAGACGAAGTGGCGGAGCTGCTTGCGGATTCCCGGGAAGAGACCGCCGCAGACGACAACGCGGAAGCCATCCATCGTCTCAGCAGGGAAATCGCTTACCTTTCCAAGCTGCAGCGGAAGATTGTGATAGCGTATTACTTCGAAAACCGCAGACAGGCAGATATCGCCCGCAGTCTGGGCATCCCTTTGGGCACTGTGAAATGGCACTTGTTCGAAGCAAAGAAAGAATTGAAACGAGGTATGGACATGACAAGAAGACCAAGCGAACTCAAATTTCACCCCATCAAATTCAGCTCATACGGAATAAGCGGTTCTCCAGGCACAAAATCTCTGGAAGAATTCTTCCGTTCCGCGCTGTCGCAGAATATCTGCTACTGCGTGCGCAACCAGGCAAAGACCGTGAACGAGATAGCGGACGACCTGGGCGTCTCCCCGGTATATGTGGAGCCCGAAGCGGAATTCCTGGAGGAATACGGCTTTCTGCAGCTGCAGAAGGACAAGTACCTTATCAACTTCATCCTCAATGAGCCTACCGCAGAGCTGCTCACCATGCAGAACGATATGTACCGGCAGGCCGCGGAATTGTTTGCCAATGACCTGTACGAGGAACTGGTGTCCTCCGGCATCCTGGAGGATCCCCACATCCAGTGCCGACAGACTGACGGGCCTATTTCCCTGAATGAGAGCTGCCGGGCAGACCGCAATTTCATCCTGTGGTCTCTGATTCCCTACATTGCCGCCTGGTCAGGCGAAAAGCTGATGGACAAGAGCATATCCTTCGAAGAAGCGGCCACAGTCCGTCCGGACGGCGCCAACAATATATTCTACGCCACCATTGTCCCGGAGGAAATGGTTCTGCCTGACGATTATGTATACATGAAGAACTGGTGCGGCCCTATGTCGAGGAAAGACCGCAATGGGCGCCTTCTCTGGTGGCAGATTGACAGTGAATGGTCAGGCCGGGACAGGCAAAGGATATCTGCTTCCTATTTTGATAATATCGGGCAAGTGCTTACCCTCTATGAAAAGGAAAAAGAAGGCTCTCTGTCAAAGGAGGAATATGCGTGGCTGGCAGAGCTTGGACTGGTGAAGACGAACGGCGGCCATGACGGCATGTTCAGGGCATCCTGGCAGATCGTCATCCTTTCGGACAAAGAGATACATGAAAAGCTGCTTGCCATGGGAGAGCGGCTCAAGGAAAGACACTGGGAAGCCTTTGAAGCCCTGAAAGCCCCTTATGCAAAGGCCATATTGGACACCGTCCCGTCCCACCTGAAAAAGGTAAAGGAATATGAGATGCAGTTCATGTTCCATGCCGATGGCTGGTTTCTGCTCCACTGCATCACTGCGCTTTTAAAAAACGGCAAACTGAAAAGACCCACCGAAGGACAACGGAAAGCGCTGACCACCCTGATCATAAATAGTTGACCCAACAAAGAGAGTATCCGGAAATCGGATGCTCTTTTTTAGATGCAGCGAGACCTAAAATGGTTCTGTATTGTTTTCGGCATAGCTTTTCATCCGATAAATCGGTATCATGGATAATGGAAGCGGGTCGTGTCAGCCGCATCGATTATCGCTCAAGAGTAGGAAGCGCAGCCATGAAAACGAAAATTCGGAATATAATAGACACTATCTCATACTCCATGAGATTCCTGTTGAAAAACGATAAGATATACCTTTGCCTGAAAGCGCTGGACATGATTCCCGATGTCCTCTACAGCGTCCTTATGGTGACGCTGCCGAAATATATCATTGATTCCTTGTCAGGAGACCAACCGACAGAATCCGCGATTGTCTATACGCTATGCCTGATTGGCACCATGATTCTGCATTCGCTGCTCCATGAAATCATCCGCAGGGAACTGTCCGTCAGGGACATCCTGCTGCACAATGTCATGAAGAAAGAGCTTCTGAAGACCGTATCAGAGATGGACTATGCTATGCTGGAAGACGCACAGACCCTGGACAGCTTCGAGTACGCCAAGCTGTGTCTGGAAGAAGCGGGAATCACCTCCATAAGCGATATTTTGTTTGGGATGGTTTCCGGCTTTCTGTCATTGGGGGCGTACTGCTATATTGTCATTCGATATTCCTGTTTTTTCGTTCCGCTGGTAGCCCTGTCCGTCCTCGTCCATATCGTCTCCCAGGGCAAAAAAGAGAGCATGTATGTCCGTGTCCAGGAGGAATCCGCGGCATTGAACAGAAAGATCCGATATGCATCCCAAAACCTTACGGATTATTCGTTTGCCAAAGAGATTCGCCTGTTCGGGTTAAAGGATTTCATCGCAGAGAAGTATGATACATTCATGCAGTCGATGTACGGTCTGGAATACCGCTATTTGAAGAAGACCGTCCCGCTGCACATCCTGGTCTCGGGGGTGGGCGCACTTCAGATTCTCATAGCGTATGGGGCTGTGGGATACAGCCTGTACCGCGGGGACATTACGGTAGGCGTGTTCGTCCAGTATACCACCACGTTCTTCGCCATGAACGCCACGATTGCGTCCGTTGTGTCTTCTCTTGTGGATCTGAACACGAAGTGGACTTACCTGTCTTCTTACGAAGAGTTCCTGGCGAAAGGCCGGAGAC
>ERZ808037.863-NODE-863-length-23943-cov-12.696430_pt1 | contig 23943 bp, 22 predicted proteins | sample MGYA00380190_ERZ808037 | MGnify/ENA primary metagenome ERZ808037 (study PRJEB31490, sample SAMN06133399) | mouse gut metagenome | isolation source: J9 | host: mice | place: China: Chengdu | collected 2015-05 ... | reverse complement strand
GGCCACGGCGATGTCGGCGATGGTGGCGTCCTCGGTCTCGCCGGAGCGGTGGGACACGATGGCGGTGTAGCCGGCCCGGTTGGCCATCTGGATGGCGTCCAGGGTCTCGGTGAGGGTGCCAATCTGGTTGACCTTGATGAGGATGGCATTGCCCACCTTCTTCTCAATGCCGGTAGCCAGACGGGACACGTTGGTGACGAACAGGTCGTCGCCCACCAGCTGGACCTTGTCGCCGATAGCCTTGGTCAGCATGGCCCAGCCCTCCCAGTCGGTCTCGGCCATGCCGTCCTCCAGGGAGATGATGGGGTAGGTGTCAGCGAACTTCTTCCACATGTTCACCAGCTGCTGCTGGGTCAGCTTCTTGTTGCTCTTGGGCTGGATATAGCACTTCTCGTCCTCGTTCCACCACTCGGAGGAGGCGGCGTCGATGGCGATCTTGAAGTCCTCGCCGGGCTTGTAGCCAGCCTTCTCGATGGCGGCCACGATCACCTTCAGAGCGTCCTCATCCTTCTTCAGGTTGGGGGCGTAGCCGCCCTCGTCGCCCACACCGGCGGCGGGGGTGCCGTTCTCCTTGAGGACGGTCTTCAGGGTGTGGAAGACCTCGGCGCAGCGGCGCAGAGCCTCGCGGAAGGAGGGAGCGGAGACGGGCATAATCATGAACTCCTGAATCTCCACGTTATTGGTAGCGTGAGCGCCGCCGTTGAGGATGTTCATCATGGGAACAGGCAGCTGCTTGGCGTTGACGCCGCCGATATAGTTGTACAGGGAGGTGCCCAGAGCGGCGGCGGCAGCCTTGGCGCAGGCCAGGGAGGCGCCCAGAATGGCGTTGGCGCCCAGGCGGTCCTTGTTGGCGGTGCCGTCCAGATCAATGAGCATCTTGTCGATGGCGGTCTGGTCCAGCACGTTGGTGCCGATGAGGGCCTCGGCGATCTCAGTGTTCACGCTCTCCACGGCCTTCAGCACACCCTTGCCCAGGTAGCGGCTCTTGTCGCCGTCCCGGAGCTCGCAGGCCTCATAGATGCCGGTGGAAGCGCCGGAGGGAACGGCGGCACGGCCCATGGTGCCGTCCTCCAGGTAAACCTCTACCTCGACGGTAGGATTGCCGCGGCTGTCCAGAATCTCGCGGCCAATTACGTCTACAATTTCGATCATCTGCTTCATAGTGTTTGATCTCCTTTCAAATTGTTGCAGGATTATCATTCGGAAGGCGGGGTCCCCCGCCGGGAACACATAATTATTGGGCAATCAGGGTCTGGCCGTCCATCTCGGCGGGCTTTTCCAGGCCCATCAGGTCCAGCATGGTGGGGGCGATGTCGCACAGGCGGCCGTCCCGCAGGGTGACGTTGGCCCCCACGATGCAGAAGGGCACCAGGTTGGTGGTGTGGGCGGTGAAGGGGGAGCCGTCGGTGTCCACCATCCGCTCGGCGTTGCCGTGGTCGGCGGTGATGAGGGACACGCCGCCCATCTTGGAGGTGGCCTCCACCACCTTGCCCACGCACTCGTCCACGGTGGACACCGCCTTGCAGGCGGCCTCGTACACGCCGGTGTGGCCCACCATGTCGCAGTTGGCAAAGTTGAGGATGATCACGTCGTAATTGCCGCTGAGGATGCGGTTGACCGCCTCCTCGGTGACCTCATAGGCGGACATCTCGGGCTGGAGGTCATAGGTGGCCACCTTGGGGGAGTTAATGAGGCACCGGTCCTCCCCGGGAAACACCTGCTCCACGCCGCCATTGAAGAAGAAGGTCACATGGGCGTACTTCTCAGTCTCGGCGATGCGCAGCTGGGTCAGCCCCAGGTTGGAGATGTACTCCCCAAAGATGTTGGTCAGCTTCTGCCGGGGGTAGGCCACCGTCACGTTGGGCATGGTGGCGTCGTACTCGGTGGTGCAGATAAAGTCCACGGGGATGAAGCCGGTCTTGCGGTCGATGTCGGTAAAGTCCTCGTCCACCAGGGTGCGGGTGATCTCCCGGGCCCGGTCGGGGCGGAAGTTGAAGAAAATCACCGAGTCGTTGTCCCGGAACCGGGCGTCCTTGGCGCAGACCACGGGGACCATGAACTCGTCGGTGACACCCGCGTCGTAGGAGGCCTGGACGGCATCCGCCGCATCCGCCGCGAACGGGGCCTGGCCGCAGGCGATGGCGTCGTAGGCCTTCTGGAGGCGGTCCCACCGTTTGTCCCGGTCCATGGCGTAGTACCGGCCCATGACGGTGGCAATCTGACCAATGCCTAACTGCTGAATCTTGGCCTGGAGCTTCTCCACAAAGCTCTTGCCCGAGGAGGGGGGCACGTCCCGGCCATCCAGGAAACAGTGGACATAGACCTTTTCCAGGCCCTGGTCTTTGGCCATCTTCAGCAACGCATACAGGTGGGTGATGTGGCTGTGGACACCGCCGTCGGACAGCAATCCCATCAGGTGCAGGGCGCTCCCCCACTCCCGGCAGTTTTCCATCGCCTCCAGATAGGCGGGGTTCTCGAAGAAGACCCCGGTCTCAATATCCCGGCTGATGTGGGGCAGGTCCTGGAAGACCACCCGGCCTGCTCCAATGTTGGTGTGGCCCACCTCGCTGTTGCCCATCTGGCCGTCGGGCAGACCCACGTCCAGCCCGGAGGCGGACAACCTGCTGTGGGGGCACTGAGAGAAGAATTTGTCCAGATTGGGGGTAGGGGCATTGACTACCGCGTTGCCCGCAGAGGGACTCTCCACGCCAAAACCGTCCATAATAATCAAAGTGGTAGGTGTTTTCATAAAAAAACCTTTCCTTTATTGTAGGGGCCGCCCCCTACACAAAATTACTCCTGATTGGCAGCCTCGATAATCTTCACAAAGTCGGCGGGCTTCAGGGCGGCGCCGCCGATCAGGCCTCCGTCCACATCGGGCTGAGCCAGCAGCTCCTCGGCGTTCTTGGCGTTCATGGAGCCGCCGTACTGGATGGTGACGGAGCGGGCCACGTGGGCGCCATACTGCTTGCGGATCACGGTGCGGATGGCCTGGCAGACCTCGCCGGCCTGCTCGGCGGTGGCGGTCTTGCCGGTACCGATGGCCCACAGGGGCTCATAGGCGATGACAACATGGCGCACCTTCTCGGGGGCCACGTTGGCCAAGGCGCACTTCACCTGATAGGCGATGAGCTCCATGGTAACGCCCAGCTCCCGCTGCTCCAGGCTCTCGCCCACGCAAATGATGGGGACAAGGCCGGCCTCGATGGCTGCGTGGACCTTCTTGTTCACGGTGAAATCGGTCTCGTTGTAGTACTGGCGGCGCTCGGAGTGGCCGATGATCACATACTTGGCCCCCGCCTCCTTAATCATGGCGGCGGTGATCTCGCCGGTGTAGGCGCCGTGGTCCAGCTCGTGGCAGGTCTCAGCGCCGATGGCGATGTGGCAGTCCTTGAACAGACGGACGGCGGCCTGGATGTTGGTGGCAGGGACGCACAGCACCACATTGCACCACTTGCCCTTGGGCATGATGGGCTTGATCTCCTCAGCGAAGGCCTTGGTCTGGGACAGGGTGTTGTTCATCTTCCAGTTGCCGGCGATGATGGTCTTGCGGTAGCGGCGATTCATAATAAATCTCTCCTATCGTATATTTTGATTTTTTATTTGTCCAAGAGACAGGCAACGCCCGGTAATTCTTTTCCTTCCATAAACTCCAGGGAGGCGCCGCCGCCGGTGGAGATATGGGTCATCTTATCCGCGTAGCCCAGCTGTTGCACCGCGGCTGCGGAGTCGCCGCCGCCGATGATGGTGATGGCGCTGGTCTTGCTCAGAGCCTCGGCCACCGCCTTGGTGCCGGCGGCGAATTTTTCAAACTCAAACACGCCCATGGGGCCGTTCCAGATGACGGTGCCCGCGTCGGCCACGGCGTCGCAGTAGAGCTTCACCGTCTCGGGGCCGATGTCCAGCCCCTCCCAGCCGTCAGGAATCTCGCCAGCCTTGACCACCTGGCTGTTGGCGTCGGGGGCGAAGGCGTCGGCAATGACGGTGTCCACCGGCAGGAGCAGTTTCACGCCCTTGTCCTTGGCCTTCTGGATCATCTCCAGGGAGTAGTCCTTCCAGTCCTCCTCCAGCAGGGAGTTGCCTACCTTGCCGCCCTGAGCGGCGGAGAAGGTGTAGGCCATGCCGCCGCCGATGATGATGGTGTCGGCAATTTCCAGCAGGTTGTTGATCACGCCGATCTTGGAGGAGACCTTAGAACCGCCCAGGATGGCCACCAGGGGCCGCTTGGGGTTGGCCAGCGCGCCGCCGATGAAGTCCAGCTCCTTCTGAATCAGGAAGCCGGAGACGGCGGGCAGGTGAGCCGCCACGCCGGCGGTGGAGGCGTGGGCGCGGTGGACCGCGCCGAAGGCGTCGGATACATATACCTCAGCCATGTCGGCCATGGCCTTGGCCAGGGCGGGGTCGTTCTTGGTCTCGCCCTTCTCAAAACGGGTATTCTGGAGCAGGAGAATCTCACCGGGCTTCAGGGCGGCGGCCTTGGCCTGGGCGTCGGGGCCCACCACGTCGTCGGCCAGGATTACCGGCTTGCCCAGCAGCTCGCTGAGACGGGCGGCCACCGGCTCCATGCGCAGCTCGGCCAGAGACTTCTTCCACTTCTCCTCGGTGATGGAGGCCTCGTCCTTGCCCTTCTCCAGCTGCTTCTTCTTGTAGGACTCGAAGGTGGCCACCGGCTTGCCCATGTGGGAGCAGGCGATCACCGCCGCGCCCTGGTCCAGCAGGTACTGGATGGTGGGCAGAGCGGCCCGGATGCGCTTGTCGTCGGTGATAACGCCGCTGCCGTCCTTGGCCATGGGCACGTTAAAGTCGCAGCGCAGCAGGACCTTCTTGCCCTTGACGTCCACATCCTTGACTGTCTTCTTGCTATAGTTCATTTTCTTGACTCCTTTCTCATGGTAAAGGTGACAAAATAGGGGGTCATGACTGTTTCGCCATCTCTCCCGCTCCGGACAGACCGGGAAAGCCGAGCTGCCGCAGAGCCTCGTAGGTGAGGACGGCCACCGAGTTGGCCAGGTTCAGGCTTCGGGCGTCGGGCCGCATGGGGATACGGACGCACCGGTCCTGCCAGCGCGTCCTCAGGTCCTCGGGCAGACCGGCGGTCTCCTTGCCGAACATGAGCCAGCAGCCCTCCCGAAACGTCGCCTGGGTGTAGTCCCGGGGGGCCTTGGTGGTAGCCAGCCACAGGTCGGGCCTGGGGTTGACCGCAAAGAAATGGTCCAGACTGTCATAGACCCGCAGGTCTACCATGTGCCAGTAGTCCAGCCCCGCCCGGCGCACAGCCCGCTCGCTGATATCGAAGCCCAGGGGCCTCACCAGATGCAGGCGGCTGTGGGTGGCGGCACAGGTGCGGGCGATATTGCCGGTATTCTGGGGAATCTCCGGCTCAACCAGTACAATGTTCAGCACTTGGGCCCCTCCTCGCTCTTGCGGGTCCTATTGTAGTCCAAAGCGAAAAAAATTTCAACTGTAAAATGGTCGAAATATTGCAGAAAGTTCACAAAAATATTGAAATATCTACGATTCGCCCTGAAATTTGTTCGTTTTTTAGATTTACCGCTTTTTTCCGCAGCTTTTTTAGGCAAAGTGCCGAAGCAAAACGGGCCAAACTGGCGGAAAAACTGCGCCCCAACCCTTTCCGCCCCCTGCAATCCTCCGCGCAATAGAAAAATTATACAAAAATCATTCCTCTTTCTGGAAAACGGCTACCCATTCCCCTTTTCCCATGCTATAATAGCCCCACCAACCTATTTACAACGATCAGGAGGTCTTTTCTATGTCTCATACCGTTGAAATTCTGTCCGTCGGCACCGAGCTGCTGCTGGGCAACATCGCCAACACCGACGCCCAGATGCTCTCCCAGGGGCTGAGCGAGCTGGGGCTGAATGTCTTCTGGCACACCGTGGTGGGGGACAACCTCCAGCGGGCCGAGGAGGCGGTGGCCCTGGCCAAACAGCGGGCCGACATCATCATCACCACCGGCGGCCTGGGCCCCACCTGTGACGATCTCACCAAAAACGTGCTGGCCGAGGCCTTCGGCAAGAAGCTGGTCTTCGACGAGGGGTCGGCTGAGCGCATCCGCTCCTATTTCCAGCGCACCGGCCGGCCTATGACGGACAACAACCTCCAACAGGCCATGCTCCCCGAGGGGTGCACCATTCTGGAGAACGACTGGGGCACCGCCCCCGGCTGCGCCTTTGAGGCGGAGGGGTGCCATGTGATTATGCTCCCCGGTCCCCCCAGCGAGTGCCGGCCCATGTTCCAGTACCGGGCAAAGCCCTATCTGCTCTCCCTGTCCGAGGGGGTAATCGCCTCCCACACCATCAAGCTCTTTGGCATCGGGGAGTCCTCCATGGAGGCCCAGCTCCGGGACCAGATGAACGCCATGTCCAACCCCACCCTGGCCCCCTACGCCAAGGAGGGGGAATGTGAGCTGCGGGTTACCGCCAAGGCGGCCACGGACGCAGAGGCCCAGGCCCTTCTTCAGCCCACGGTGGAGCAGGTAAAAAAACTGTTCGGGGACAAGGTATACGGGGTGGATGTCCCCTCTCTGGAGTATGTAGTCATCCAGGCCCTGAAAACCAAGGACCTAACCCTGGGCGTGGCCGAGAGCTGCACCGGCGGCCTGATTGCCAAACGGCTCACTGACGTCCCCGGGGCCTCCGCCGCCTTTAAGGGGGGGATTGTGTCCTATACCAACGAGATAAAGGAAAACCTTTTGGGCGTACCCCCCCACATGCTGGAGCGGTACGGCGCGGTGTCGAAAGAAGTGGCCGCCGCCATGGCTGAGGGAGCTCGGAAGGCGCTGGGCTGCGACATCGCCCTGTCCGCCACCGGCGTGGCCGGCCCCGACAAGGACGACTGGGGCAACGAGGTGGGCACCATGTTTGTGGCTATCTCCACCTTCAAGGGCACCCATGTCCGCCCCCTTCATCTGGGCACCCGGCCCATGCGGGAGCGGCTGCGCACCCAGACCGCCAGCCACGCCTTCGACCTGGCCCGGCGGTATCTGTCCGGGCTGGAATATTAAATGTAGTTTTCACCCCCGAAGGGGGCGAAAACCAGCCACATTTTAGGAGGTAGATTAACTTGTCCGCACTGGCAAAGGGGGCCAGCCGCTCGGTGGACATGACCCAAGGCAGTGTGGTGGGCCACCTAATCCGGTTCGCCGTCCCACTGTTGCTGGGCAACCTGTTCCAGCAGCTATATAACACCGTGGACCTGTGGGTGGTGGGCAAATTCGTCAGCAACGAGGCCTACTCCGCCGTGGGCACCGTCACCCCCATTATCATCATGCTTATCGGCTTCTTTATGGGCCTGGCCAGCGGTGCGGGGGTGGTCATCTCCCAGTATTACGGGGCCAGAAAATACGATCAGGTGCGGAAAACCGTCCACACCTCCATCGTCATGACCCTGGTGCTGGGGGTGGTGCTGTCGGTGGTGGGCATCCTCATCATTCCCACCATGCTGGACCTGATGAACACCGACCCCCAGGCCGTCCCGGAGGCCACCACCTACCTGACCATCTACTTCGCCGGAGCCATGGGCCTGCTGCTGTATAACATGGGCTCGGGCATCCTCCGTGCGGTGGGGGACTCCAGGCGTCCCTTCTACTTTCTGGTGGTGTCCGCCCTGCTGAACATCGCCCTGGACCTGTTCTTTGTCATCGGCCTGGGGATGAAGGTGGAGGGGGTGGCCTATGCCACCATCCTGTCTCAGGGGGTGTCGGCGGCGCTGATTTTAGTGGTGCTGGCCCGGGGGGAGGACTGCATCCGCCTGCGGTGGAAGGACCTGCGGGTGGACCGGCGCATCCTGCGGCAGATTATCCGCATCGGCGTGCCCTCCGCCCTGCAAATGGCCATCACCTCCTTCTCCAACGTCTTCGTCCAGTCCTACATCAACTTCTTCGGTCTGGACTGTATGTCCGGCTGGACCACCTACAGCAAGCTGGACCAGTTCATCATCCTGCCGGTGCAGTCCCTGGGCCTGGCGGCCACCACCTTCGTGGGCCAGAACCTGGGCACCGACCAGGTGGAACGGGCCAAAAAGGGCACCCGGGACGCCTTTTTCCTCTCGGTGGGCATCACGGTGGTCATCTCCGCCGCCGCCATCGCCCTGGCTCCCTGGCTGGTGGCTTTCTTCAACGACAAGCCCGAGGTGGTGGCCTACGGCACCCTCTTTCTCCGGAATATGTGCCCCTGCTACGTGTTTATCTGCGTCAATCAGGTCTACTCCGGCTCCCTCCGGGGGGCGGGCATCAGCCAGCCGCCCACCTACATCATGCTGGCCTCCTTCGTGGTCTTCCGGCAGATTTACCTCTACATCATGGCCAATTACATCTCCAACACCATCCTGCCCATCGCCATGGGCTACCCTGCCGGGTGGCTGGTGTGCAGCATCCTCACGCTGATCTATTACAACCACGTGGACCTGGCCGGCAAGCGGGTGGTGGACGACCCCACCTCCATGCCGGAGAAGTCATAAAAAGAGCGCCATTGGCGCTCTTTTTTTAGTCGATATCCTGTTCATACTCCAAAATGGCTCCGGTAACGCCGTCGATGGTGTACTCGTACTCCGTCCGGCCCACATCAAACTCCACGTCATACTCCAGGCGGCCGTCGTCCCAGTCCCGCTCCACCTCCATCTTGGCAGTCTGGCTCTCCGCCACGCCCGCATGGGCCAGAGCGGCGGCCTTGGCGGCCTCTGCGCCGATATCGCCGGTGCTCGCGCCGCCTGCGCCGTTCCCCCCGCGGTGGGGCTCGTCATGGTGGCTGCCCTCATTGTGGTGGTCCCACTCGTGCTTCAAAATGGAGCAGGAGTGGCCGTCGATGGTGTAGTCGTACTCCGTCGTCCCGCACCAGAACTCAATCTCATACTCCAGACGGCCGTCGTCCCAGTCCCGCTCCACGGTCATACCTGTGACCTGGCTCTCCGTCAGTCCGGCGTGGTCCAGAGCGGCCCGCTTGGCGGCGTCCTGACCCACGTCCTGGCTCCCGGTGCCGGAGGGGGGCGTCTGCGGAGGATTGACGCCGGGATTCGCCGGGGCGCTGGTCTCCGGGGCCGGCGGCTCGGACGTCTGCCCGTTCCCGCCGGGGGCCAAGCTCAGCACATCCTTGGGCCCGCTGAGCACCTCGCCGGTAAAGGCGTCTACAATATACTCAAACTCACCCCAGGCCGTTTTCAGCTCCACCTCGTAGTGGGGGGGATTCTCGTCCAGCTCCGGGTCCACGTCGGTGGTGGTGGCGTTGAGGGCCGCCGTCCCGGCGTAGGTCTCCACCGCCATGGCGGCGGCTGGCTTGCCGATGGGAATGCGAGTCTCCCCCGCCTCCAACAGGTCGTTCAGCTCCTCCACGGACAGGGCGGCCAGCTGGTCGAAGGCGGTGGTGCTGTTGGTAGCCAGGGTGCCGTTCATCTCCATCACTTTCTGTACCAAAGCGGACTTGCCGGCGGACAGGCCGCTGTCAAAGGTCATATACTCCAGCGCGGGGGCGTCCGCATCCAGCACCTGGCTGAGGATAGACGTTCCAGGGGCCTGGGCCTGGAGGACGCCGTCCACCGAGGCCACCAGCTCCGCCTGGAGCCGCTGAGCCCGGGCCTGGTCCTTGTCCTCCACCGAGATGAGGATGGCGGAGGAGATGCTGTCCATATAGCCCTCCCGCACCAGGGCACCCACGATGGCGTTCACCGCCACATCCAGCTTGGTGCCCTTCAGGTCGGCACCGCCGTTCATGTCGAAAAGGACCGCCGCCGCTTCGGTATTCAGGGCGGTGCAGGAGATAACCCGCTCCCCCCGGTTGACCTTCAGCTCGATGCTGGGATTGACGTCCAAAGACACGACACTGGCCACGGCGTAGCTCTGGTGGTACACCAGCCCGCCCCCGCCGGCCCCCAGCAGCACCAGCGCCGCGCAGGCAGCCGCCAGCCAGGGGCGCAGTTTTCCTTTGGGCTTCACTTCGGTGACCTCTACATCAATGATATTCCTGTTTGATTTCAGCTCTTTCATTTCCATCACGCTCCCGTTTTGCGCACCGCAGCGGGAGAGGATCGCTTCCAAGTCGTCGGGGGCGGCGCGTGTAATTGCCTGCGCCAGCTTCTGTTCCAGTTCCCGGTCGGTCATCGGTCGCTCTCTCCTTTCATCAGGGCCTTTAATTTTTTCAGCCCGCGGTGGTATTTGGACAGGACAGTGGACAGCGGCAGCTCCAGCAGCTGGGCGATCTCCCGGTGCTTCAGGCCGGTCACGGCGTGGAGCAGGACAATCTGCCCCTCCTCCGCCCCCAGCCGGGCCAGGGCCTCCTGGAGGACCAGCCGGTCCTCGTGGGAGACGTCCGGCACGGCGGCGGGGATGGCGTTCCACTCCTCCTCGTCCAGGGTGGTCTGCCGCCCGCTCCGGCGCAGGCGGGACCGGGCCAGGTTCCGGGCCACGGTGAGCAGCCAGGCCATGGGCGCGCCCTGGGGCCGGTAGGAGGGGGCGTTTTCCCACACCTTAACAAAGGTGTCCTGTGCCACATCCTGGGCTTCGTGGGCGTCCCGGAGCAGGGACAACGCCAGGGCGTATACAGCTCCCCGGGTCAGGCCATAGAACCGGGCGAAGGCCTCACGGTCCCCCCGCCCCACCTGGAGCAGCAGCTGTTCCAGCTCCCGGTCCCGGCGGGCGGTCTCGTCTTCCGTTGTCTGAGCTCCCAGCAGAGTCAGCATAGTCCATTTCTCCTGTCACATAAGGAACGCGCGACGGGGTCGTTTTATCGCACGCTTTCAAAAAAATTTTTTCCCTTCTATTATAGGGCTCATTTCCCGGGAAAGCAAGAAAAAATCCCGCCGCCTCGAATTGCTCCGAGACAGCGGGACAAAAGGGACGCGGTTCAGCCCTCCGGGTGGATGTTGGCTTTCATCAGCCGCTCCCGCAGAACGGGACCAAGCCCGGTGGCAACAGCTATCTTAATCAAATCGCCGGGAATAAAGGGGATTACGCACCACTTCAGGGCTACATCCAGCGGATTTCCGGACTGGAACATATACCAGATGGTACCCATGGTGTAGAGTACAGCGGTAGCGGCAACCATCCCCAGGAATTGAAGCATCCGATTCTTTGGAAAGAATTGAATGGCCAGTCCGGTAATAATCACCAGCGGGATAAAACCTGCAATGTACCCCCCTGTGGGACCCAGCACCTTACCCATACCGCCCTGAAAGCCGGTGAACACCGGAACACCTACCATACCCAGCAATATAAACACCAATGTAGCTATGGCGCTGCGCTGCCAGCCCAGGATGTAAGGGGTCATATACAGCACAAGTGTACACAGAGACAGAGAAATAGGACCAATCGGAATGGCAAAGGGACTGACCGCTGCAATGACTGCCGCCATTACAGCGATCATTGCCAGGACGTAAATGTTGCTTTTTTTCTTTGTTTCCATATTTTTCGCTCCTTTTTAATCGTAACCCGATTTCTGGCTCAGTATACAATATCCGCCTTTGTTTGTCAACTAAAATTTTTATAGGTTTACTATCTGGCTTTAAATTTTCAGAAAATCTTAATTTTTCCTTCAAGTCATTTTAGAGTTTCCGTGTTAGTATTTTGATAATAAGAGAAACCTGTTCAGAGCGGCTGGCCGCTCTGTCCGGCGGGGCTTCCCCGCCGGACCTTGTGAAGGGAGGGGCGTTCCATGTCGGAGCGTACAATTTATATTTTACTTACCCGCTCGGGGACCTGGTTTTCCCGGCTGATCCACTTCGCCACCCGGGATAACTACACCCACGCCTCCATCGGCCTGGACGGCCCTGACGGACCCTTTTACAGCTTTGCCCGGAAATACCGCTATCTCGCCCTGCCCGCCGGGCTGGTGGAGGAGCAGGTCACGGTGCACCGCCGGGCGGTCCCCTGCTGCCTGTACGCCCTGAAAGTGGAGGAGGAGGTCTACCTCCGCCTGCGGCAGCAGCTGCGTTCCATGTACGCCCAGCGGGAGGTCTACCACTACAGCGTGCTGGGAGCCTTTGCCTGCTACTTTAACCTGTCTCTCCAGCGCAGGCACCACTACTTCTGCTCCCAGTTCGTGGCCGGCCTGCTGGAGGACTGCGGCGCGGTGGAGTTGCCCAAGCCCCCCACCCTGCTGCGGCCGGCGGACCTCTGCGGGGTGAAGGGACTGCGGCCCGTCCATCAGGGTCTTCTGGAAGGAATTCTGACCCAAACCGCCGCCTGAAAAATTTTTTCTGTTTTTACAAAAATAGGGGTTGACTTTTCGGCCAGGTGACGCTATAATAGCCACTGTTGTTGCGAGTGTAGCTCATCTGGTAGAGCGCCACCTTGCCAAGGTGGAGGTAGCGAGTTCGAGCCTCGTCACTCGCTCCATGTCGCCGCAAGCGGATACCGCTTGCGGCAGTTTTTTTGCCTGTAATCACCGGAGTCGGGATTATTTTGGGTGAAACGTCGAAAACCGCCCCGTAAAACGGGGCGGTTTCCTCTTTACTTTTCTGCCAGCAGCCGCAGGGCCTCCAGATAGCCCTCCAGGCCGCGGCCCTTGATGGTGGCCACGCAGGCCTCCCGGATGTAGGAGATGCGGCGGAACGCCTCCCGGGTGTCCGGGTCGGAGATGTGGACCTCCACCGTGGGGATGGACACCGCCTTCACCGCGTCCAGCAGGGCCACGCTGGTGTGGGTACAAGCTCCGGGGTTGATCACGATGCCGTCCACCTTGTCAAAATACGCCTGCTGGATGGCGTCCACCAGAGCCCCCTCGTGGTTGGACTGGAAGAAGTCCACCGCCACCCCCAGCCGCTCTGCCTCGGCGGAAATCATGGCTTTCAGGTCCTCGTAGGTAGTTCTGCCGTATATCTCCGGCTGGCGAATGCCCAGCATGTTCAGGTTGGGGCCGTTAATCACCAGAATTTTCACAGAAATCCCTCCAAATCAGCTCAGCAGTTGCTTCCAGGGCCACGCTGTTGTCAATCACTGTGTCGGCGGCCGCGCTGTACAACGGCTTTCGCACCCGGTACATCTCCTCCAGGCTGCCCTTCTGGGACAGGGGGCGGCCATCGGTGGGCAGCTCCTCCAGTGCGCGCCGGAGGAAATACACCCGCCCGGTGCGGCGCATGGCGGTCCGGTTTTCCGTTCGGAGCACTGCCCCACCTCCGGTAGCGATCACCTGTCCGCTCCGGGCACAGACATCGGCCAGCCCCCGGGTCTCCAGCTCCCGGAAGGCCCCCTCACCCTCGTCCCGGAAGATTTCCGGGATGGGCTTGCCCGCCCAGCGGACGATCTCCTCGTCCAGGTCCACAAAGGGCTTGCCGGACAGCCGGGCCAGCTCCCGGCCCACGGTGGTCTTGCCGCAGCCAGGCATCCCCACTAGGACGAGATTTGTCCGGTCCTGCCAGAGCTGAGCAACAATGTTCTCTGTCTCGCCGTCGGGGATGATTTTGTCAAAAAACAGCTCCTCCGCCCGCACCGCCTGGGCCACCAGCATGGGCAGTCCGCCGGTGCGGCGCAGACCGCCCTCCTCCGCCTGGAGAAGCAGCCCGGTCCGACCCGGGTTGTAGATCACGTCCGCCGCCGCTTCCATGTCGGGGAACGCAGACAGGTCCACCGGCCGGCCGGTCATATCGGGCCACATGCCCACGGGGGTGGTGTTGACAAGGACCTCGGCGTCTCCATGTCGCTGGAGGAGGTTTTCATAGTTGTCCGGGCCGATGCGGGAGACCACCACGACCTCCCGGGCCCCCTCCCGCTTGGCGGCGGCCTGGGCCGTCAGGGACGCCCCCCCGCTGCCCAAAACAACCACCTTCTTCCCCATAAGGGAGATACGCGCCCGGCGGAGCATGTACAGAAAGCCGTCGATATCTGTATTGTAGCCGTACAGCTTCCCTCCCCGGCGGACCAGGGTGTTGACGCTGCCGATGGCACTCGCCCCCTCGTCAATCACGTCGCAGAAGGTCATTACCTCCCGCTTGTAGGGGATCGTGACGTTCAGCCCCCCGATATCCTCCCGCCGGAGGAAATCCCCCAGCGCTTCGGGCTCCAGCTCGATGAGACGGTAGTCCTCACAGCCCAGGGCCTGGTGGATGGGGACGGACCAGCTGTGTCCCAGCTTCCGCCCCAACAGGCCGTAAACCTTCTCACCCATCCGACTCACACTTCCGCATAGCCGCCCAGGAAGTGGAACTGGGCACAGCTGCGCTCCATCTCCTCCAACATGGCCAGCACGCTGGGGTCCTTCACGCTGGCCTCCAGCTCCAGGAAGAAGACAAATTCAAAGTCGCTCCCCGCCACGGGGCAGGACTCCAGCTTGGTCATGTCGATATCCAGCGCCGCCAGCTTGGACAGCACCTCATACAGGGCCCCCGGTTTGTTGTCCAGGGCGATAATCAGGCTGATCTTGTTGGCTCCGGCGTAGATGACCGGGTCCTTGGTGACGCAGATGAAGCGGGTATAGTTGTTGTCGCTGTCCTGAATATTGCCGTTGACGCACTCCAGGCCGTAGAGGGCGGCGCAGGGGTGGGAGGAGATGGCGGCGGCGTGAGGATTCCCGCTCTCGGCCACCAGTTTGGCGGCGGCGGCGGTGTTGCCGCAGGGGACCACCTTCACGTCCTTGAGCCCGCCCAGGAATTTGGAGCACTGGCCGATGGCCTGCTCGTGGGAGTAAATCTCGGTGATGTCCTCCAGTCTCGTCCCGGGCAGGGCCAGCAGCTCATGGCGGATGCACAGGCGGGTGGACCGGACCACACTCAGGTCGTGCTCCTGGAGGAGCTGATACACCGCCCGGACGGAGCCGTTGGAGCTGTTTTCGATGGGCAGCACCCCGAATTTGCACAGCCCGGACTCCACGGCGGACACCACCGCCCCGAAACTCTTTACATAGACGATGTTCCCCCGGGGGAGCAGGCGGTCACAGGCCACCTGGGAGTTGGCTCCCTCCACCCCCTGGCAGGCCACCATCCCCGTCTGGGGGAAGACCTCGCTGTTGGACTCCAGAGAGACCCTCACCCGCTCCGCCACCTTGGTGGGGGCGGAGATCAGCTCCGCCTGACGGGACCGTGCCAGCTCGAAGAGGGTGGAGTACAGGTGGTAGGCGTACCGCTCCTTGTCCCCGGCCTTCTCCGTGACCTTGGCCAGAATTTCCCGCTCCCGGGTCTTGTTCAGGATGGGCAGCTTGTGCTCGTTCTTGTAGGCGGCGACCACCTCGCTGAGCTCCATACGCTCCAGGAACAGCGTCAGGAGCTGGTCATCTACGGCGTCAATTTTGGCGCGAATTTCAGAAAGTTCCATGATTTCCCTCCAACAGTAAGTCTAACAGTACAGTGGCCGTCACCGCCTCCACCACCGGGACGGCCCGGTGGGCGATGCAGGGATCGTGGCGGCCGTGGATTTGCAGGTCCGCGTTTTCTTTCGCGGACAGGCTGACGGTTTTTTGTATCTGTCCAATGGACGGTGTGGGCTTGAACGCCGCCCGAAGCAGGACTGGCATCCCGGTGGTGATGCCGCCCAGGATGCCGCCGGCGTGGTTGGTGGTGGTGACGATCCTGCCGTCCTCCACCGCAAAGGCGTCGTTGTTCTGGGAGCCGTGGAGACAGGGGGCAGTGAAGCCCTCGCCGAACTCCACCCCCTTCACAGCGGGGATGCCGAACAGCGCCGCCGCCAGACGGTTCTCCACCCCGTCAAACATGGGGTCGCCCAGCCCGGCGGGGACGCCGATGGCGGCGCACTCGACAATCCCCCCCACCGAATCCAGCTCCTGTCTGGCCCGCTCAATCAGCTTTTGCATGAGATCACCGTTCTTATCGTTCAGCACAGGGAAGGGCTTCGCGGCGACGGCCTCAAACAGCTCCGGGGCGGGACAGTCCGGAAGGGGCGCGTCCAGATAGTTCCCCACCGAATACAGGTGCGCCCCCACATAAATCCCCCGCCGGGCCAGAATCTGCTTGGCGATACCTCCGGCGATGCACAGGGGGGCGGTGAGCCGGCCGGAGAAGTGGCCCCCTCCCCGCATGTCGGCGTGGCCCTTCCACTTCACCCAGGCGGTGTAGTCGGCGTGGCCGGGGCGGGGCTTGTCGGCAAGCTCAGCGTAGTCGCCGGAGTGCTGGTCGCTGTTGCGGATGATGGCGCACAGGGGTGCGCCGCAGGTTTTGCCGTTCTCCAGCCCGGAGAGGATTTCCGGCACGTCCCCTTCCTTCCGGGCGGTAGACAGGGGGCTTTTCCCCGGCCTGCGCCGGTCCAGGAAGCGCTGGAGCTCCTCCAGGTCTATCTCCTCCCCAGCGGGCAGGCCGTCGATATTCACCCCAATGGCCGTCCCGTGGGACTGTCCGAAAACGGACACCTTTAAAATTTTTCCAAACTCAGAGGACATCGAAAATACCTCCCAGCCGCTTGTACTCCTCCCAAAAATTGGGATAGGACTTGTTGACTGCCTCCGCACCCAGGATGGTCACCGGGCCGGTACAGCGGGTAGCGGCGATGGCCGCCGCCATGACGATGCGGTGGTCGTTGGCCCCGTCCACCGTGCCGCCCTTCAAAAATCGGGTCCCAGGGATGGCCAGCCAGTCAGGTCCCTCCTCCACCTGCCCGCCCAGGGCGGTGAGCATCTTCGTGACGGTAGCCAGCCGGTCGCTCTCCTTCAGCCGCAGCCGGGCGGCGTTGGTCAGCCGGGTGGTCCCGTCGTGAAACGCCGCCATCACCGCCAGCGGCGGCACCAGATCAGGGCAGTCGGAGACATCGATCTCCACCGCTCGCCTCGTCCCCCAGGCGAAGCTGGCAAAGTGTTCGTCAATCACCCGGTCCCCCTGGATGGACTGGTCGTTCAGGCCGGTGACCTCCACCGGAATGCCCAGCGATCCGGCTGCCATCCAGAACGCCGCCTGGGACCAGTCGGCCTCGATGGTGTAGTCCCGGGCCGTGCACCACTGGTCCCCCGGAACGAGAAACCGCTCATAATTCTGATTCTCTATGGTGATTCCAAAGTCCTTCAGCACATCCAGCGTCATGTCCACATACCCTCTGGACTCCAGCGGTGAGGTGAGGACAATCCGGCTCTCCCACTCCATCAGTGGCAGGGCGTAAAGCAGGCCGGTGACAAACTGGCTGGACACGTTGCCGGGGAGGCGGTACTCCCCGGCGTTCCACTCCCCCCGAATGGTGAGGACGCCGTCCTTCTGCTCGTAGAAAATGCCCTTCTCGTCAAAGATGTCGAAGTAGGGCTGCTGGGGCCGCTCCATCAGCCGGCCCCGGCCGGTAAAGACGCCGCCGTTGTTCAGCGTCAGCGCCAGGGGAATCAGAAAGCGGAGGGTGGAGCCCGACTCGCCGCAGTCCAGATGAGGCAGGGCGGCGGTGTCCCATTCCCGGTGCCAGACTCCGCTGACGTACAGGGTATCCCCCTCCCGCTCCCACGCGCCGCCCAGAGCAGTGATGCAGCGCAGGGTGGCCTCGATGTCCTGGGAGAGGGCCACATTTTGAATGGTGCTGGTCCCGTTGGTCAGCGCCGCCGCCAGAATGGCCCGGTGGGCGATGGACTTGCTGGGGGGCGGGGTGACGGTCCCCTCCAGGGGGCCGGGAGTGATGCGGATATCCATTGGGTCACTCCACCCCCGCGCGGATGATGCCTTCCAGCTCCGAGACATGGATTTTTTCCAGCTCACAGTGTCCAATAGCTCTGGGCACCACGATGGTGATGCTGTCCCCGGCCCGCTTCTTATCGGACAGGGCGGCTTGGGCCAATTTTTCCGGGGGATAGCTGAGGCCGGTGGGCAGCCAATTCCTTCTCAGGCAGTCACAGACCCGGCGGGAAATGGGACCGTCCGTCCAGCCCAGATTTTCAGCGGCACAGGTCATAATGTATGTCCCCACCGACACGGCCCGGCCGTGGGAAATTTGATAATTGCTGCACTTCTCAATGGCGTGGCCGATGGTGTGCCCCAGGTTGAGCAGCTTCCGCTCTCCCTGCTCCTTCTCGTCCCGCTCCACGACCCCTGCCTTGTAGGTCACACACTGGGATATGATGACCTCCGGCGCGGTGGACAAAACATCAGCCTCAAAGAGGGCGAACAGCTTCTCGCCGCACAGAATACCTGTCTTGATGGCCTCGGCCGCCCCGCCCGCAAAGACGTGGGGGGGCAGGGTCTTCAGGCAGCTTGTGTCGCAGATCACGGCGGAGGGCTGCATGAAGGCCCCAGCCAGATTTTTCCCGGCGGACAGGTCGATGGCCGTCTTGCCTCCCACCGAGGAGTCCACCGCCGCCAGCAGGGTGGTGGGCAGCTGGACATATTTCACCCCCCGCAGGTACAGCGCGGCGGCCAGCCCCGCCATATCTCCAGTGACGCCGCCGCCCAACGCGGCCACGCAGTCCGTGCGGGTGAGCTGCTCCCCGGCCAGGAACTCCAGAATATCGGACAGGGTATTAAAATTTTTGTTGCTCTCTCCAGCGGGAAAGACATAGGTACTGACCTTGAATCCCGCCTCTAAAAGAGAGCTTTTCACGGTCTCCAGGTACAGCGGGGCCACGTTGCTGTCGGTGACCACCGCCATATGGCACAGGCCTACCGTCTCTTTCAGCCGGGAGCCGCACTCCTTCAACAGGCCGGGGCCGATGGTCACATCGTACTCCGGGTTGGTTCGGACGTGGATGGTTTGGATGGACATGATAATCGCTCCTTTTTACTCTGTAGGGGCGGCCTATGGCCGCCCGCTGGAATGACCCAGTATTACGGGCGGCCACAGGCCGCCCCTACAACAGGGGTCCCAATCAATTCCCCCCAGCGGCGGCCTTCAGCTCCCGGCCCTCCCTGAGGAGGTCGTGGAGCCGTCCGGCGTCCCGGTTTTTCAGGGCGAACTGATACTCCTCCAGGTGGCCGATGAGGACCTCCAGCTCATGGGTGAGGAAATCCGCGTCGTCCAGAAACAGCTCGGTCCACATATCCTCGTCCAGCCGGGCCACCCGGGTCATATCCCGGAAGCTGCCGGCGGAGAAGCCCCGGCGGCGCTGGGCCTCGGGGGACTTCACATAGGCACTGGACACAATATGGGCCAGCTGGGAGGTGAAGGCGATAATCCGGTCGTGCTCCTCGGGCTGGGAGAATGTGAGCTTGGCAAAGCCCACGTCCAGGAAAAAGGCTTGAAGGGTCTCCAGCAGCTTCATGTCGGTGCGCTTGTCGGGGGTGAGAATCATGGAAGCCCCCACATACAGGTCGTCGGTGGAGGAGGTAAAGCCGCCCCGCTCCTTCCCCGCCATGGGGTGGCCGCCGATGTAGGCAAAGCCGTGTTCCTCCGCAATGGGGGCGATCTGTTCCACCACCACCCGCTTCACCCCGCACAGGTCCACCAGAATGGCGGACTTGTCAATCTGCCCGGCGTGCTCCCTCACCCAGTCCACCGCCGCCTGGGGGCGGATGGCCACCAGAATCAAATCGCACTGGGGCAGGGTCTCCTCTGTCAACGGGCCGTCGATGGCCCCGCACATCCGGGCCAGCATCATGGTCTCCTGGTCCAGGTCGATGCCGTATACCGTGTGCCCGGTGCGGTTTTTCACGCTCTTGGCCATGGAGCCCCCCATCAGGCCCAGGCCGACAATGCCTACCTTCATGCCTGCCCCTCCATACCCTTAATGGTAGCGTGCAGGGCCAGCAGCTTTTTGGCCAGAGGGTCAAACGCCTCGGGCTTGAGGGACTGGGGGCCGTCGCACAGGGCGTGGGCGGGATCGTTGTGGACCTCAATCTGGAGGCCGTCCGCCCCGGTGGCCACCGCGCCCATGGCCAGGGGCTCCACCAGCCAATACTTGCCGGTGGCGTGGCTGGGATCTACGATGATGGGCAGATGAGTCAGCTTGCGCAGCACCGGGATGGCCGCCAGATCCAGTGTGTTGCGGGTGTAGCTCTCGAAGGTGCGGATACCCCGCTCGCAGAGGATCACGTTCTCGTTGCCCCCGGCCATGACATACTCGGCGCTCATCAGCCACTCCTCATAGGTGGCGGACATCCCCCGCTTAATCATAACCGGCTTGTCCTGATGGCCCACCGCCTTTAAAAGGTCGAAGTTCTGCATGTTCCGGGCGCCGATCTGGATCACATCCACATCCTTGAACAGGGGCAGGTGGGTCACGTCCATCAGCTCGGTAACGATGGGCAGGCCGGTCTCCGCCCGAGCGGCCTTCAGGTACTCCAGACCGGTCTCCCCCAGGCCCTGGAAGGCGTAGGGGGAGGTGCGGGGCTTGAAAGCGCCCCCCCGGAGCATGGTGGCTCCGCTGGCCTTGACGGCCTTGGCGATGGCCACCACCTGCTCCTCGCTCTCTACTGAACAGGGGCCGGCCATAATGGTCAGGTTTCCGCCTCCGATTTGAGTATTCCCCACCTGGATTACAGTGTCCTCCGGGTGGAACTTCCGGTTGGCGTTCTTGTAGGGCTCCTGGACCCGCTTCACATCCTCCACGATGTCCAGGGCGGCGATCAGGTCAATGTCCAGCTTGGAGGTGTCCCCCACCAGGCCCAGGACGGTGTTGCCCTCGCCAATGCTGGTGTGGATGGTGATGCCCTTGTCCTGAAGCCAGGTCATCAGGCTGTCCAGCTGGCTGGGGTTGTGGTCATGCTTTAAAATAACAATCATTGCGGTATCCTCCTAAAGACTGACAGATTGGTACGAAAAAACCCGCGGCCGGTCCGGCCGCGGGTTCTCTGTACAGTGGTTTCTGCAAAACCGACCTTACACACCCACATATTTGGCCAAACCGAAACAAGCCTTACCCTTAAAAAAGGTAAAGCTAAAGTAGCGGTAATAAGCATTGCAGGTCATGTTTGTCATGTTGCAGGTCCCTTTCGTTCTCAAAGGTTGTAAAAAGCATACCACTTTGCTCGGGAAAAGTGAACTGTCAGTTTCTCTAAAATTCAGCAGATTTATCCACATAAAACCTAGCAATTTGCATTGCAGCGGGACGGCCCATTGAGGACCATCCCACTGTTTCCTGTATCTTCCGCTTCGCTCAGGGGTTCAGGCCCAAGCAGCCGTAGTAGATGGCGCCCACGGCCTGGGCAAACTGGGCCACGGTGTAGTCGGGGTGGGCGTCCAGCTGCTTCATGAGAAGGGTGTTGGCCAGGCCGCTGTCGGCGGCGTACTGCCGCAGGGCGGGCTCCCGGCGGCCTGCGCCCTCACACATCAGCGCGAAACAGGCGGGTAGCTTGACAAAGCGGCCGAACAGGGTGCGGTCAGGCGTCTCGGGCTGGAGGATATAGCCGGTCTCCCGCCAGGTAACGGCCAGGTACTCCCCCACCTCCCGGAAAATCTCCTGACAAACCGGCTGACCTGCGGCGGCCTGGTTCATAAAGAACTCCAGGCAGGGCTTGCGCATGTCCTTGGGCCGGGTGGGCACTGTCAGCATCTCCCCCTCCCAGCGGAACAGGCCCCTGTCCATCGCCTCCCGAAGGACCTCCGGGGCCTTCTCCGGCAGCCATTTGGCCGCCAGGCGGAAGACGCCGGACTGGCCGGTGTACCGCTGGAGGGTACCGGGGAGGGCGGTGTTTACGTTGTTGACACTGCGGGCGTCGTCCGAGCTGTAACCCCGCTGGACATGGCTGCCCAGGTCGATGATAAAGTTGTAGACCTCCAGGGGAATCTCCGGAATGGAGCCGTCAGGCCGGACCCAGCCGGTGCCCAGCTCGGTGCCCAGGGTGTGGGCGAAAAAGCCCCTGGACACGTCTCCGCCCCCGGCCGCCTGCTCCACTGCGGCGGCAAAGGCGGCCATGGGCCCGTCGTTGGTGTTCATCACCGGACCGCCCTCCACCACATATTCCGCCAGCCGGCTGTTCAGGGCGGTAATTTCCGCGAACTGCTGTTCGTAGTCCAGCTCGGGGTTGGCCCGCAGGCCGTGGGTCTTGTGGGTCTCGCCGCCCACAATGCGGTTCTGAATCACCACATCGGGGAAGCACAGGCCAATGGCGTCAAAGCTGTGCAGGTCGGCCCCGGCAGCCCGCTCCATGGCCTCCGCTCCCCGCTCCATCTCGGCCAGGGTGGCGTGCTTGCCCAGGGCGGTCTGGTCAATCTCATCCTGCCGCCCGGCCCGGTACAGGCTGCCCGCCGCCCGCAGCAGGCGGGCCAGCAGCAGCAGAGGGCCGGTAATCTGCTCCGCCAGGGGGTAGGAGGCGGGGAACCAGTCAAATTCCTTGCACAGGGCCAGCTGTCCATCCACGCTGACAGCCAGCTTTACATCGGTGCCGCCGATGTCCATGCCCAGCAGCATCCGCCCCCTGGTCATGGCAGGCAGCCTGTCGAAGACGGGCCGCCCCGTCACCGCTGCGGGGGGCTCCACCGCCGGCTCCTCCTTCACGTCGTGTACCCCGAAGGAGAACTTCTCCTTCCCGCCGAACAGCACCGCCAGCACCCGCTCGTTGACGTTGAGACACTTACCGTAGCCGGTGCGGGCGATCTTGTCCCGTTCCAACTGGAAGACCCGTCCCAGCCCCTGGGCCAGGTCCAGGGCGGCCTTGTCCAACCTGTCCAGGTACACATCGACGCCCACCCCTCCCAGGGAGGACAGCAGGTTATACACATTGGCATAGACATACTCCGCCACAAATTTTTCCTCGTCCTCCCCCGCCGTCTCGGGCAGGCACAGGTCAAAGGCCCGGACAGACCGGTCGTAGAGGGTGACATGGAGGTGGAAGGGGCGGGTCCCTCGGGCCTGGAAGGCCTCCCGGACGTCGGTAATATACACGCTCTGGTCGTTAGCCGCCTTCTCCAGGAAGGTTTTCAGCATGGTCAGTCACTCCTTTATCATGTGGGCGATGCCCTCCTGGGCCAGAAGCTTAATGTCCACCAGAAAGTCTGTCACCGGCAGCACAGCCGCAGCCCAAGCATACAGCAGGATTATACCACAGGACGGGCGCGGGGTCCAGCCTTTCCGGGTTCTGGGTAGTGTCCAAACGCAGAGTTAAAGGAAGTCAAAGAGGGAAAAAGGACAGCAGCCCCTGGACGACGAGCGCGATAGGGTTCTTTCTGCAATCCGAAACGGTTGTAGGCCTGAACAAAAACAGCAAGAACCGCCTGGATATTTTCCAGTTTTCTGGGAAAGCATTTGCTTCGCCGTGCCATCGTAGGGATATAATGGCGCAAATCAGCATTGACACCTTCCACCGTGAAGGTGTCATTCTTATTGTGAATATGAAAACCACGGGCTATGCCCGTGGTTCCAAAAAGGCTATGCCTATGAGTAGAAAAGATAAACCTCCAACGATACAATAGGAGATGGTTTGCCGACCACATCTGAAAGTATCGAAGGAGGAATATCAATGTTAAAGAAAAAAGAAGAAACAGACAGCTTGGCGCATACACGGTGGAACTGTAAGTATCACATAGTTTTTGCACCAAAATACCGCAGAGAGATAATATATGGGGAGATAAAAGCGGATGTAGGAAGCATCCTAAGAAAACTGTGCGAGTATAAGGGAGTAGAAATAATAGAAGCAGAGGCGTGCCCAGACCACATCCACTTACTGGTAAGTATCCCACCGAAATATAGTGTATCACAGTTTATGGGATATCTCAAAGGAAAAAGTTCGCTGATGATATTTGATAGTCATGCCAATTTAAAATATAAGTATGGAAATCGGCAGTTTTGGTGTAAAGGATACTATGTAGATACAGTAGGAAGGAACAAAAAAGCGATTGCAGAGTATATCCGAAATCAGCTGGCAGAGGATAAATTGGCAGACCAACTGACGATAAAGGAATACTATGACCCGTTTACGGGTGAGCCAGCTAATAAGAGCAAATAAAAACAGCCCCACTTAGTGGGGCCGCTTGTAAGAATATGCGGTCGGCAGACCGTTTCACCGCGCCTTGAGGCGCGGCCAATATCACGCCCTTATAGGGCGAATGCAGGCCACCCGTTTTACGGGTGGTCCTGACTGTGGATGTTGTAAATATGCTTTCCAGGATAGATTACGTCCAGATATCCCTGGTATCCATCTGTACAGTAATACTCT
>ERZ808037.862-NODE-862-length-23963-cov-4.441472_pt1 | contig 23963 bp, 22 predicted proteins | sample MGYA00380190_ERZ808037 | MGnify/ENA primary metagenome ERZ808037 (study PRJEB31490, sample SAMN06133399) | mouse gut metagenome | isolation source: J9 | host: mice | place: China: Chengdu | collected 2015-05 ... | reverse complement strand
TGCGCCCACGCGGTGGCTTTGGACGCATAGGCCCAATTGAACGATACCTCGGGGGCCCAGCCATAGACGCCTCCGGCCACCGCAAGCGTGCCGACAGCGATGCCGGTGGCCACGGGGTGGTGCACCGCGAACGCGCGCACCGCCCGGTTGACGATGCGTGTGTTGCGCATTTCCGCTTCGGCGTAGAGGCTGTGGGCGCGCGCCACCAGATCGGCGAGCTGCGTGCATTCGTCAGCGAGGACACGGCACCGCCGCGCCATCACATCGCTCGCGTCGCGCGCCGCGTCGATGCGCGCACGCTGATCGGTGTGCATGGGCACGGACGGTTCGGCGGTCTGCATGGCGGCGGGGCACCAGACGAGGCGTTCTCGTTGTGCCGCAAGCGTGCAGGCGGCCTGCGTCCAGCGGCTTGCCGACGACGCCATCGCTGCGCTTTGCGCGTTGAGGGCGCTGTGCAGGCGCTGGTATTCCGCCTGATCGGCCACGGTGACGGCGCCGCCGTATATCGAGGAGCGAACCTGACGGGTCATGGCAACCCTGCTTTCAGCATGGCGCCCGTCGTGGCGCAGCAATCCAGATGGCCCGCGATTGTGGTGTCGAACTGCCGCATGCGCGCATGGAACATGTCGGCGGCCTTGCCGCTCCATGTGAGCCGCCGGCTCGATGCACTCACGCGGGCAAGGTCGTCCAGTGCGCCCGTCGTGGCGGTGGCCGCCGTGTGCATGGTTTGCGCGCATTCGGCCACGATGCCGGTGCAGATGCAGGATTGGCGGGCGAAGGGGGCCGGCGGCTGCAGGCCGCCACCGAGGGGGAATGCTGTGAATGTGCATAGGGGGCGTGGGGCGTGGGGATGGGCGCCGTACGCCCGCCAGGGAACCGTTGTGTGAATCATGCGTCCATTGAACGCGTGCCGTCGCCGTGGCGCCAGTCGGACGGGCCGATGTGGTCGGACGGCCGAGGCATCCCCGTCATGTGGATGGGCGCCTGTGTGGATGCATCATGCGTGCATCCACACAGGCGCCCATCCGGCAGTCGCCGGTCCACATGCCGCGTGCGGCGGGCTCACCACGGTTTGGCATCGCCACCGCTCGTGTCGGTGCCGCTGTGGCGCTCGCCGTCGTGTTGCACGGCCTGGTCCTGGGATTCCTGCGTCTGCTCGTTGTTGCGCAGCATCTGCTCGATCTGTTCGCGTTGCTCGTCGGTCAGCGCAGGCTCGCCGCCTTGGCTGTTCGTGGTCGAATCGCCGGTCGTGGCCTGTGGCGTGCTTTGGGTTGTGGCGTCCACCTGCTGCTGCAGGCGTTCGGTCAATGCGCCGCTCACCTGGCTGTTGTGTGCGATCGCGGCGCGGACCGACGGCAGCAGCAGCATGGAGGCCTGCTGCGCTTCGGCCAGCTGCGCGTCGGTCTGCTGTTGTTGGGCGAGCAGCTGTTTGATGTCGCTGTCCGCGGCTGCGGCGTCGCGCAGCGTGGCCGTCAGCGTCGCGGTCGCCTGGTTATACAGGCCGGCCGCCCGCAGGTTCCATCCGGCGAGCCCGGCGCAGGCCAGCAACGCCACCGTGCACACGCCGAGCACGATGCGCACAGCGCGCGTGCGCCGTGGTTGTGGTTGCGATGTCATTGCAGCAGCCTCCTCGATTGCATGTGCCAGGCCGCGAACTCCCATGCCGCCACGGCGAGCAGCGCGATGGCGAACGGCCACGTGATGGGCGAGATGCGCGTGCGTTGCTTTTCCGTGGTGTTTTGCCGCCACGAGTTCGCTTCGCCGGTGATCTGCTGCTGGACCACGGTGCCACCGGATGCGGTGAGTAATGCGGTGCCGCTGAGTTCGTCGGCGAGCGACGTGATCTGCGCTTCGTCCATGATCGACACGCCCGGCTGGCCGGTCGACGGGTCGATGACCCAGGCGCCGGCCTCAGTCATGCCGTCCGCATGCACCTGCGGCACCCGTCCGCCGGCCGTGGACCCCACGCCGATCACGCATGCGTCGTTGATGTAGCGGCGCAATGACGAGAACGTGCGGCGTGCCTTCGGTGTGGTCTGCTCGCCGTCGGTGATCAGGTACAGCACAATCGTGTCGTCGGGGTGGGCGTCGCGCACCGATTTGAGTGTCAGCAGCAGGGTGTCGATTGCGGCGTCCGGCGACGAGCCGGCAGACGTGTCGGTGGGCTCCACACGCAGCGAATCCGCCCAGTTGTCGATCGCACGCGCGTCGGGTGTCAACGGCACATCCTGCGTGCCCGAGGCGCCGAACGAGACCGCGGCGAAGCTCGAATGCGCATAGGCGGCCGTGATGTCGTCGATTGCCGCCTTCGCCGCGTCCAGACGGCTGATCTGCGTGCGGTCGCCATACGTGGCATCGGCCACGCCCATCGAACCGGTCACGTCGGCCGCGATCACGACGTCGGTCGTGCTCACCGCGCGGCTCGTGGTCGTCGTCGCGATGCTCGGCGTGAGCGCGAGTACCGCGACAAGCACACACATGACACAGCGGCGCACGCATGCGGCCACGGTCTCGTCGGTGCCTTGCGCGCGCCGGCGCACATGGAACACGACGACGAGCGCCGCACACACGAGCATCGCCGCGGCCAGCGCCGAACCGGCGACCCATCCCAAGGCGGGCGCCAAGGTGAATCCGCTCATCGCTTCAACCTCCAAGCAACAATCAGCCAGCCGGCGAGCAGCACGGCGATGGCGAGCGTCCACCAGCCCGGTGCGTCCGTCCAATCGGCTTGGCTCGCTTCATCGACCGCGCTGATCTGCCGCCGGTCGATCGCGCGCACCAGATCCGCCACGGAGTCGCCGTCGGACTGCAGCAGGAACGTGCCGTGATGCTGTTCGATGAGGGTGCGCATCTGTTCGGTGGCCTCATCATGGTCGCTCTGCGAGGGGCCTGAAAACAGGCCGTCCACGGTGATGCCGGCCTTGCTCGTCAGGTCGAGGGCCTGCGCGAGCGTATAGGTCTGCGTGCCTGAAACCACGTTGTCGGTGGCCAGCACAATCGACGCGTCGCGCGACTGGTCGGCCTGCGTGCCGCCGTAGGTGAACCCCGGCAGCATGGCGGCGCAGCTGACAAGTCCATCGCCGATGAGCGACGTGGCGTTCTTGCGGTTCTGCGTGCCGGCGAGCCAGTCGGAGACCTGTTGGTACTGCTGGGCGCTCATCTTGTCGATGTCGTCCTGCGTCTCCACGCCCCGCAACAGGTCATCGGCGTACTCAAGCTGCCGTGCGGCCATCGTGTAATCGTCGGTCAGTGGGAACACGGTGCGCGACGTCGAGTTGAAGATGCTCAAGCCGATGCGCTCGCCCTTGAAATGCGAGATCAGCGTGCGGTAGGTGGCGATCACCTGTTGGTCGTAGGGCAGGGTGGACCCTGAGACGTCGAGGCACAGCACGATGTCGCGGTTCGCGCTGTGCTCGTCTTCGGCCGCCACGCGCGCCGGGCGGCCCACAAGCGCCGCCATCGTGATCAGCGCAAGCACGGCGAGCACCGCGGCCGCACGGTTCCACCGCCGCCATAGCCGCAGCATGCGCGCGCCTTCGTCGGTCCTGAGGTCATCATCGATGTCGAAGACGGTGGCCTGGGGCAGCGCTCCGTGTCGGTGTGCGTCGAGCGCGCGCACCACGAGCCCGATGAGCGCGCAGGCCGCCACCGCGATCAGAATGGCCCATGGCCATCGCCAATGCAGCATGTCAGCGCCACCTTTCCATGAAATCCCCGACCCAGCCGGCCGCGGTGTGCACGCTGGCGTCGCGCGCCTCGGCGTTCGTCGCGGCGTCGGCGAACTCAGGCGGGTACAGCGCCGCGATCGTCAGACGCAAAGCGTCCCAGTTCGCCGCCGTGCCACCCGTAGGGCGCCGTTCGAGTTCGCGCAGTGTGCTCGTCGAAAGCGCGCGACCGCTGTGCGCGGCGGCGAACTCGCGTGTCAACGCGGCAAGGTGCGCGTAGGCCTCATCGGCTGTGACCGCACCGGCGTCGTATTGACGCACCACATCGTCCACGCGCGCGAGCCACTGTTGCGTGGATCCGGCCTGCGCGTGCGCGCCTGCCGAAGCGGTGGCCGCACGGCGGGCGCGGCGCCGGCCATACAACGTCATCGCCACGGCACACGCGGCCGCCGCGGCCACGGCCACGGCGAGCACCGTCCACAACATGGGCATATCGCCGAGCGTGGCGGACGGGTGCAGGTCGGAGACATCAAGCGCAATCGCGTTCACGCGCGCTCCTTTCCTTGGCGCGCCGGCGTGCGCAACACGGTGGGGGCGCCCGGCGCGCCGAAACGACTGAGTGAGACCAGACGCACGAAACCCGCGAACATGCGCGCGCTCGACGACGCGTGCATGAGCCGCGCGCCGCATCGGGCGAGCTCCTGCGTGAGGCTCGTGACTTCGAACGCGCGGTGGCGTTCGGTCTCCTGGGCGAGCGCCTCGTTGCGCAACAGCGCCGGCACGCGCCTGCCGCTCGTGCCGTCCACGACGTGCGCGCGCGGCACTCCGTCGAGCGGTTGCGCGGCGAACGGATTGACCGTGCCCACATCGATCACAACGAGCGGATGCGTGCGCGCAATGCGCCGGATGAGCGGCAGATGGTCGCGGGTGAGCGCCTGCTCGCAGCTCGCGATGACCACGAGTGCGTCACGGTCGCGCAGATGCACGGCGTAGTCGAGCAGCGCGTCGAGATTGCGCGCGTGGTCCCATGCGCGGTCGAGCGCTCGGTCGAGCGCGCGCTCGAACTGCGCGAGGCCGCCATGGAACGGCACGCGGGTGATGCTCGCGGCGTCGCCGAGCACAAGCGAGACGTCGTCGCTGCGGCGCAGGCTGAGCGCGGCGAACATGCACAGCGCGTTGGCCGCGACCGCATAGGCCGTCTCGCCCGAGGGGCAGCTCGCCGTCATCTCTCGGCCGGCGTCCATGAGCAGATACACGCGGCCTGAGGCGAGACGCTCGCGCTGCACTACCATGGCGCGGCCGGAACGTGCGCTGATCTTCCAGTCGATTGCGCGCGCCTCGTCACCGGGCTCATACGGCCGGATGTCGAGCAGGTCGTCGTTGCCGCCGCGCCGGTTCGACCGGTGCTCGCCTTCCAGCACACCCAACGCCTTGGCCACGGTGGGCAGCGACATGGAGGTGCCGAGCGCCTCGATCTTGCGCCGGACGTGGTCTGCCGTGTGCGCGCGGTCGATCATGGGACGGGGACCGTCTTGACGATCGAGTCGATCACCTGGTCGCACGTGACGCCGTCGGCGAGCGCCTCGAACGTGAGCAGGATGCGGTGGCGCAGCACTTCGTGCACATATTGTTTGATGTCTTCGGGCACCACGTAGTTGCGGCCGGCCATGAGCGCGGCGGCCTGCCCGATGCGCACAAGCGCGATCGACGCGCGCGGAGAGGCGCCGAGGCGCACGAGCGACGACAGGCCCTGCACGGGCTTGCTGCCGGCGCCGCGCGAGGTTTCGGACAGGTCCACCGCGTACTTCATGATCGCGTCGGACACATGCACTTGGCGTGCGGCACGGCACAGGAAGTCCACGTCCTGGATGCCGATGACGTCGTGGGTCAGCGCCGTGGGATCGATCGTGTCCGATCCGCGGCGGGTGAGTAGCGCGAGCATGGCGACTTCCTGCTCGGCCGTGGGGTAGGTCATGACGGCTTTCATCATGAAACGGTCCATCTGCGCTTCGGGCAGGTTGAACGTGCCCTCTTCCTCGATGGGGTTCTGGGTGGCGATCACCATGAACGGCTTCGGCAGCGGGATGCGCTGGCCGCCGATTGTGGTGGCGCCTTCGGCCATGGCCTCGAGCATCGCCGATTGGGTCTTGGCGTTGGAACGGTTGATCTCGTCGAGCAGCACGAAGTTGGCGTGGATCGGGCCGATCTGCGTGGTGAAGCGCTGCGTGGAGAAGTCGAAGACCTGTGTGCCCACCAGGTCGGACGGCATGAGGTCCGGTGTGCACTGCACACGCTTGAACGACCCGGAGACGGCGGTGGCTAGGGTCTGGGCTGCAGTCGTCTTGGCGAGGCCCGGCACGGATTCGATGAGGATGTGGCCGCCGGCCACCATCGTGGTGATGAGGGACTCGCGCAGGTTCTCCTGGCCCACGAGCGTCTGGGAGAAGCGGTTGCGGATCCGGGCCACGAGCTGCTGGGCGCGGGCCGTGTCGTCGGCGCTCAATGCGGTGTCGGGAGTGGTTGCCGTGGGCGGCGGGGCCATGGGCTGCGGGGCTGGTGGTTGATGGAATAGGGCCATGGAATGCGCTCCATCGGTAGGTCGGATGTTATATCGTGTCGTCATTGTAGCGGCAATGGTTGAGCGTGAGGCCGCCACGGGGGTTTATAGGCTCCAGTCGATCGGGGTGGCGCCCATGCGCTCGAGGGCCTCGTTGGCACGCGAGAATGGGCGGGACCCGAAGAACCCGCGCGAGGCGGAAAGCGGGCTGGGATGAGGTGAGGCGATGATCGTGGCGTTCGTCAGCAGTGGGGCGAGAGATTGGGCTTTACGCCCCCAGAGAATGGCCACGAGCGGCAGCGGGCGGCCTTGTGCATCCTTGCGGTCGTTCAACGCGCGGATCGCCGCGTCGGTGATCTGCTCCCATCCTTTGTTCTCATGACTGTTGGGCCGTCCGGCCTCCACGGTCAGGCACCTGTTGAGCAGCATCACCCCTTGCCTCGTCCATGGGGTCAGGTCGCCGCTCGTCGGCGGCGGCACATGCAGGTCGCTTTGCAGCTCCTTGTATATGTTGATGAGGCTCTTGGGCAACGGCTTGACGCCCGGCGCCACCGAGAAGCTCAATCCGACCGGGTGCCCGGGCGTGGGGTAGGGGTCCTGCCCCACGATCAGCACCTTGACGGAGTCGAATGGGATGGTGAAGGCGCGCAGGATGTTGCCGCTCGCCGGCAGGATGCGCTTGCCCTGCGCCTGCTGTTGGCGGATGAAAGCGCCCATCGCGTGGATCTGGGGCTCGACGCCTGCTAGTGCATGCGCCCAGCCCGGGTCGATCAGCTCACTGAGGGGTTTGGTATGTGCAGTGCTCATGGTTCCACTGTAGCGGGCGGCCCGCAGATGGCCCGCCGTTTCGTGCCCGTTGGTATAGTGGTGGGAGCCCATCGTCTGTTCGGTTAGGAATGGTTGTGCGGGCGTGTACTGGTTGCATGTATAGCGGAAGGATTTTCCATGGCTCGTAAGGACACCGAACAGTACCAGTCCTATGAGAAGGACGCCTTTGACAATCCCCCCGAGGGCCCCGTTGGCGTGCACCGCGGCAATCGGCCGATGATCGTGCGCGTCACGCCGTTCATCATCGTGCTCGTGGCCGCCGTGGCCGCGGGCGTGCTGTTCTGGAGCATCTTCTCGGGTGAGGCGGCGAACATGTTCAACCGCCGCTCCGAACAGACGCAGACGACGGCGCAGACCTCGCAGGGCTCATCCTCCTCGTCGGCGGACGAGAGCGCGTCGGGCACCGCCTCGCAGTCGTCGCAAAGCGCCACGGCGGGCGAGTCGACGTCGGCTGAGGGGACGCCGAGCCAGACGCCTTCCGAAAGCGAATCCGCGCAGAGCACGCCGGAGGAGTCACAGCAGGTCAACACGAACGCGCAGATCACGGTGATCAACGGCACGGGTGTGTCCGGCTACGCGAACGACCGCGCGGGCGTGCTGCAGAACCAAGGATTCACCAATGTGAGCGCGGCCAACCCTGACGCGACGACCGTGCTGCCCGCGCAGACCGTGGTGTATTACCAGAACGAGGCCGATCTGGCGACCGCGCAGCAGGTGGCCAACGCCTTGGGTATCGCCACCGTGGAACAATCCACGTCGATCGGCACACCGATCCAGGTTGTACTGATGCAGTGAGCGCGCCACAGCTACCCATATGTCGCCGCCCGGTTGTTCACCGGGCGATTTTTTGTATATCTCAGGTTAAAATGACTAGTGAGGAGGCGCGAATCCGCACTGAAGCATCTCAAATGACAGATTTCGAGCGTTTCGCGGGCCTACACGCGGTAGAATGACCTGCGGCCGCCCAATATGGACGCCTGTGATTGGGGAAGTTTTGAGATCATGGTGATCCGGGGGACGACATGATTGCAATACATAAGAAGGAAAACAGGCAGATGGCACAAGGAACAGTCAAGTTCTTCAGCGCCGGCAGGGGGTATGGTTTCATCAACCCTGCACAGGGTGGTGAGGATGTCTTCGTCCATTATTCGGTGATTCAGGCCGATGGATTCAGGACGTTGAAGGAGGGTGACCGTGTGGAGTACAGCGTCGTCGAGACGCCCAAGGGGTATCAGGCGAAAGACGTTGTTGTGCTGAACTGACGGTGGGTGCGCGCATCGCGCGCCGAACGTAAATGCCCGGAAGCCGCTTTGCGGTATTCCGGGCATTTACGTCTCTTGCCGAGAGCGCAAATTCCTGCATGTCGAGTTGGCACTCGAGCATCGAGAGTGCTACTCTGCCGTAGTAGCACTCGGACCGTGGGAGTGATACCCGAAAGCTGACGGTCGGATAGCACGCCGCGTCCCGAGTGGTGTCGTACAACATCAATCCCATAGTGGAGGAACAATGGCAAAGATCATTGAATATGATGAGGAAGCACGCCAGGGCATGCTGGCCGGTCTCGACAAGCTCGCCGATACCGTCAAGGTGACGCTGGGACCGAAGGGCCGCAACGTGGTGCTCGACAAGACCTATGGTGCGCCGACCATCACCAACGATGGTGTGTCGATCGCCAAGGAAATCGATCTTGAAGACCCGTTCGAGCGCATCGGCGCCGAGCTCGTCAAGGAAGTCGCCAAGAAGACCGACGATGTGGCCGGCGATGGCACCACCACCGCGACCGTGCTGGCCCAGTCCCTCGTGCACGAAGGCCTCAAGAACGTTGTGGCCGGTTCGAACCCGATCGCGCTGCGCCGTGGCATCGAGAAGGCCTCCGACGCGATTGTCAAGGAACTCGTGGCCTCCGCCAAGCCGGTGGAGACCAAGGAGCAGATCGCCGCGACCGCGACGATCTCCGCAGCCGACCCCGAGGTCGGCGAGAAGATCGCCGAGGCGCTCGACAAGGTCGGCCAGGATGGTGTGGTGACCGTCGAGGACAACAACCGCTTCGGTCTGGACCTTGAGTTCACCGAGGGCATGCGCTTCGACAAGGGCTACATCTCCCCGTACTTCGTGACCAACGTCGACGACCAGACCGCCGTGCTCGACGACCCGTACATCCTGCTCACGAGCGGCAAGGTCTCTTCGCAGCAGGACGTGGTCCACATCGCCGAGCTCGTGATGAAGACCGGCAAGCCGCTGCTGATCATCGCCGAGGACGTGGATGGCGAAGCGCTGCCGACCCTGATCCTCAACAACATCCGTGGCACGTTCAAGTCCTGCGCCGTCAAGGCCCCGGGCTTCGGCGACCGCCGCAAGGCGATGCTGCAGGACATGGCGATCCTGACCGGCGGTCAGGTGGTCTCCGAGGAGATCGGCCTCAAGCTCGACTCGATCGACCTGTCCGTGTTCGGCACCGCCAAGAAGGTCATCGTCTCCAAGGATGAGACGACGATCGTCTCCGGTGGCGGCTCGAAGGAAGACGTCGAGGCCCGCGTGACCCAGATCCGCGCCGAGATCGAGAACACCGACTCCGATTACGACCGCGAGAAGTTGCAGGAGCGTCTTGCCAAGCTCGCCGGCGGTGTGGCCGTCATCAAGGTGGGTGCCGCGACCGAGGTCGAGGCCAAGGAACGCAAGCACCGCATCGAAGACGCCGTGCGCAACGCCAAGGCTGCTATCGAAGAAGGCCTTGTGCCCGGCGGTGGTGTGGCGCTCGTGCAGGCCGCTGCCAAGGCGGAGAAGGACGTCAACCTCGAGGGCGACGAGGCCACTGGTGCCGCGATTGTCTTCGGTGGCATCGAAGCCCCGCTCAAGCAGATCGCCAACAACGCCGGCCTCTCGGGCGATGTGGTGCTCGACAAGGTGCTTTCGCTGCCTGAAGGCGAAGGCTTCAACGCAGCCACCGACACCTACGAGAACCTCATGGCCGCCGGTGTGACCGACCCGGTGAAGGTGACCCGTTCCGCCCTGCAGAACGCCGCGTCCATCGCCGGCCTGTTCCTGACGACCGAGGCTGTTGTGGCCAACAAGCCGGAACCGGCTCCGGCCGCCCCGGCCGCGCCTGACATGGGCTACTGATAGAACTGTGTCATAGCGGCGCCAACGGCATTGCCGTCGCGCTGCGGTGAATCAGCAGCCGAGGGCCCCATCCGCATACCGCGGGTGGGGCCCTCGCCATATGTGGGCTCACCCTGCGCTGAACAGGCGCGCTGCCTGCGATTCCGCGTCGGCGTAGACGCTCGAGGCCTGGGTGAGGGCCTGTTGGATGGATTCAAGGGATTGCTCCATCTGCTGCTGCGCCGCCCGCCATTGCGCGGCGAGCGCATTGAACTGCGTGGCGGCGCCGCCGCGCCACGCGTCCTGCAGCGCATTGAGGTTGCCGTACATCTGGTCGACCGATTGGCGGATCGCCGTGATCGACGTGCACACCGCGGCGCTCGAGGCCTGGATGCGTTCCGAATCCACTTGGTACTGTGGCATGATGGTTCCTCCTTGGGTGGTGTATTCAGTTGTCTGCTAATACCTGCCGGCCGGGCATGACGGCCGGTACTGTGGAATCTATGACATCTCAATGTGCAAGCAAAGCCGGTTCCGCCCCTGTGGTCGGACGCCCGGGTTATCCACAATCGTCCCGACCGGTTGCTCGTGCCGTCGGCATGCTCATGCTCGTCATCGCCGTGGCGTTGACGGGCGTCATCGCCACGACGTCCTATGCGGACGAGGCCGCGCCCTCGCCGACCGCCGCGGCCACGACGCCAAGCGCCGAGGACGTGTCGGCCAACATCGTCGACACCCAGAACCTGCTGGGGGACAACCTTGGCGCGGTCACGGACGCCATCAAAGAGACATACGAACGCACCGGTGTGACGGTGCGCCTGATCTACGTCAATTCGTTCAACACCGACAAGCAACCCGACGCATGGGCGGCGCAGACCCTCAAGTCGCTCGACCCGCCGCCGAACACCGTGCTGTTGGCCGTCGCATCGAACGACGGCAACCTGGCGGTTGTGGTCTCGCCGGATTCCGCAGAATGGCTGCGCAACCGCAAAACGGTGGACAAGCTTTCCGAAGCGGCCTCGGCGCCGCTCACGGATGATGCGGACGCCAACGGGCCGAATTGGGCGAAGTCGGCGATCGACATGATGCAGGCCATCCAGACCGCGAAAAGCACGTCCACCTCATCGACCGCGGCCTCGGTCGGCACCATCGTCATGATCGGCGCCGTGGCCGTGCTGCTGATTGGCGCCGTGGCGGTGATCGTGGTGCGTCGCCGTCGTGAGACCGAGCGTGACGCCGAACGCGCCGTCGAGGACGAGGACGCGCAGGATGATGACGCCCGCAAGGGCACGGCGGAGACCGCCCAAGCCTCCGACGCCGATCCGGCCTCCGGTGGCGCTTCCGCCGTCGCGGACGAGCATTAGATTTCAGCTGACGTTCAGGAAACGTCCAGAGTTCGTCGTCATCATATGCAGTATGAGCAACGAAACATCCATCGTCGTCGTCGACGACGAACCGTCCATCCGTGAACTGCTTGTGGCCTCGCTCCACTTCGCAGGATACGAAGTGGAGACCGCCGCGTCCGGATCCGAGGCGATCGAGGTCATCGAGAAGACCCAGCCCGACCTGATCATCCTCGACGTCATGCTGCCGGACATCGACGGATTCACCGTCACACGCCGCATCCGCCAGGAAGGCATCGACGCGCCGGTACTCTTCCTCACGGCGCGCGACGACACCCAAGACAAGGTCATGGGCCTGACCGTCGGCGGCGACGACTATGTGACCAAGCCGTTCAGCCTCGAGGAAGTGGTCGCGCGCATCCGCGCGATTCTGCGACGCACGCGCGAACAGGAGCAGGACGACCCGATCATCCGCGTCGGCGACCTCGAGATCAACGAGGATTCGCACGACGTGACGCGCGCCGGCAAGCCGATCGACCTGAGCCCCACCGAATACAAGCTGTTGCGCTACCTCATGGACAACAAGGGCCGCGTGCTGTCGAAGGCGCAGATCCTCGACCATGTGTGGCAATACGACTGGGGCGGCGACGCCGCCATCGTCGAATCGTACATCTCGTATCTGCGCAAGAAGGTCGACGACCTCGAGGTGGAGGACGAGGACGGCACGACGCACAAGGTGCAGCCGTTGATCGAGACGAAACGTGGCATCGGCTACATGATCAGGGTGCCGAAGAACTGAAGGTCGACGCCAGATGAAGTCTCCAGCCGACCCGAAACCAACGAAGCGGGCCGATGCCGGCGGCGCGCCCAAAACCACACCCCGCAAGGGGGGCGCGCCACGGGCCAAGGACGGCGGGACGCCATACGCCGCGCGCTTCAGCAGCATCCAGAAAATCCCGTTGAGCGTCAAGCTCGTCATCTCGATCATCGTGCTGCTCAGCGTGGGCACGGTCAGCATCTCGCTGTCGATCCGCCAACTCGTCAACAGCTACATGCTGCAACGCACCGACAGCCAACTGCTGCAGCAGGCCGAACTCGTGTTCAAGAACACGACGCTGCTCAACGACACCAAATCCACCGCCGACAGCAACTCGTTCGTCAGCTACTATGTGCAGGCTTACGACAGCCAGACGGGGCGCACCTATCAGCTGCTGCAGCCGATGTACCGCGACGGTGTCGTCTCACGGCCCATGTTGCCCCATGACGGCGGCCTTGACGGCCATGAGATCGCCGTGCCGTACACGACGCCGGCCGTGGTGGACCTCGAGAATGTGAAAGGCCAGCCGGACCACGAGACGATGGTCATGGCGCAGGCCCCGTGGCGCGTTGTGGCGTTGCGCTGGGTCAGCGACTCCGCGAACGGCACGATCGAACCGCGCGGCGTGATCTACATCGGCCTGTCGCTGGGCAACCAGATTGACATGATCGACAACCTGACCCGGTTCTGCGTCATCGTCGGCGCCGCGGTCGTGCTGCTCGGCGGAGTGCTCAGCGCGATCACCGTGCAGCGTACGTTGAGCCCGCTCAAGCGCATCGAGAAGACGGCGGCGAAGATCGCGGCGGGCGACCTGTCGCAACGCGTGCCGGACGCGCCGGAAGGCACCGAGGTGGGCACGCTTGCGAAATCGCTCAACACGATGCTCGCGCAGATCGAACGCAGTTTCCGCCAGCAACAGACCACGACCGAGAAGATGAAGCGGTTCGTCTCCGACGCAAGCCATGAGCTGCGCACCCCGCTTGCCGCCATCCACGGATACGCCGAGCTCTACCGCATGCAGCGCAACGCGCCGGGCCAGATCGAGCGCGCCGACGATTCGATCGCGCACATCGAGGCATCGAGCGCGCGCATGACGCTGCTCGTCGAGGACCTGCTGTCGCTGGCGCGCCTCGACGAAGGCCATGGCATCTCGATCACCGACCACATCGACTTGGGTTCGGTCATCCGCGATTCGGCGGACGACCTGCATGCGCTCGACCCGGAACGCGACATCACGACCGGCGTGCTCGGTCTCGATGTCAGCGAACCGGACCATCTGCGGCTGAGCATGACGCCCGGTGAGCTGCCGAGCGTCATGATGGTGGCCGACGGCACACGACTGCATCAGGTGGTCACGAACATCGTCGGCAACATCCACCGCTACACGCCCGCGGATTCGCCGGTCGAACTCTCGCTCGGCGTGCTCGGGCTCGACATGCCGCTCGACGAACTGACGTCGCTCGCCTCGGGGGAGGAGTCGTTGCAGGTCATCGTAGGCGCGGCCGCGCGCTTCACTGTGACGCAGCATGGCATGATGGTCGCCGTGGCGCGCTTCACCGACCACGGGCCGGGCGTGCCGCCGGACGGTCTGGCCCGGATCTTCGAACGGTTCTACACCGCCGACCCGTCCCGCGCGCGCCAGAAGGGCGGCACGGGACTCGGCATGGCAATCGCGCAATCGGTGATCAACGCGCACCGCGGGTTCATCTGCGCCACCGAAAGCCCCGGCGGCGGCCTCACCTTCGCGATCGTCATGCCGCTTGCCCCCGACGAAGCGGAGGCCTGAACGGGCGCGCGGACCGGCCGCGGCGGGCATTATGCTCACCGCGGCCGGTTTGTGATGTATGCGGGGGCTGCGGTAAGATAGGACGTTGGATTATCGCGCGGGCCCGGCGCCCGCGCATTGGTATGAACGATTTGTTGACTGGGTGAGAGGTGACCATGCCGAGCGGACGTGTACGTTGGTTCGATGCGAAGAAGGGTTTTGGATTCATCGAGAGCGATGACGGCCATGATGTGTTTCTGCCCCAGACCGCCCTGCCGAAGGACACGCGTGATGTACGCAAGGGCGCGAAGGTGGAATATTCGGTGATCGACGGCAGCAAGGGGCCCGTGGCCATGGACGTGACATTCGTCAAATCCGCGCCGTCGCTCGTCAAAGCCACACGGCCGAAGCCGGACGACATGGCGGCCATTGTGGAGGACCTGATCAAACTGCTCGACTCCGCGGGCAACCAGCTGCGCCGCCACCGGTACCCCTCGGCCTCGGACAGCAAGAAACTCGCCACGCTGCTGCGGGCCGTGGCGGACAATTTCGATGTACAGGAATGATTGATGACAGACAATGCTTTGGACCCGGTGGCGCTCGCCCGTGCCGTGGCGATCGACGCCGCCGAGAACCCGGACGCCGTCGGTGACTATGTGACGCAACAGGCCATGGAAGGTGGGGTCACTGATTTCCGCTTCGCCGCGGTGATGGTGGGCTATGAGGGCTGGCAGTGGTCGGTCACGCTGTACCATGACGAGGAACTGGACCACTGGACCGTCGACGAGTCCACGCTGATCCCCTCGGACCAGGCATTGCTGCCGCCGCCGTGGGTGCCGTGGAAGGACCGGCTTGAGCCGTCCGACCTGACCGTCACCGACTCCATCGGTACCGAACAGGACGACCCGCGCCTCGAGCCGGGCATCACCGAGGAGGGCATGGCGCAGGTCGAGGCCACCGTGGCCGAAGACGGCGCCACGAACAGCGCCGAAGACGTGCATGACGCGGTCGAGGAATTCGACCTGTCCCGCCGGCGGGTCATGTCCGAACTCGGGCGCTCGCAGACGGCCAAACGGTGGTATGACGGTCCGCACGGGCCCAAGTCGCTGTCCACGAAGACCGCGGATGGCAACCTGTGCTCGACGTGTGGGTTCCTCATCCCATTGCGCGGCGATCTGGGCACGATGTTCGGCGTGTGTGCGAACCGTTGGAGCCCGGATGATGGGCGCGTCGTCTCACTCGACCACGGGTGCGGCGAACATTCGCAGATCGAACCGCCGGAGCCGAGCAACCTGTGGATCCAGACGAAACCTGCGTACGACGATATGCACATCGACATCGTGGCGCAGAGCACCCGTGAGGAACGCGGAGAAGTCGAGCTGCTCGAAGAGGCCAACGAGGCCAACGATTCCGGTGAGGCCGACGAGCAGGAAGCCGCCACGTCCCCGGAATCCGCAGAAACAACCGAATCCGCAGAGTAAGGCGCGTCGCCTTACTGCTTGTCGTCGTTTTGCTTCGCCGACGGCGAGGCTGTGGCCGTTGCACTGGGCGACGGGCTCGCCGACGCACTCGGTGAGGCGCTGCCGGAAGGCTTCGTTGTCGGGTGTGCGGTGGAAGGCGCCGGATCCTTCGGCGAGCTGGATGGCGATGCGGAAGGCTGTGCGCTTGCCGTCGCGGATGCGCTCGGTGTGGCCGTGGCGGTCTGCTCGGGCTGCGGCGAGGCGGACTGCGTGGGCAGGACGCTGCTTGTTGCGTCTGGTGTGGCGTCGGCGTCATCGCCGGTCACTCCCGAGGTGATGCGCACCAGTTCCTTGGTGATCGTCGTATAGACGTCCTTGAGTTGTTTCGCTGTCTTGGTGTGGTCGTTGAGCCGCGCATTGTCCATCGTGATCGAGCATGACGGCACGGCGGGCTCTTTCTCGGCGTCGTCGATCAGCACGGTCATACGGCGCAGTGCGTCGGCGTCGATCGTCTTGCTTGTGTCGTCGCGGTATTTCTTCGCGTCGTCAATTGCGGTCTGTGCGAGCCTGTGCGCATCTTGCGCCTGTGCGGTGGCAGTGCGGCACGCGCTCATCGTCTGCGCGCGCGGTGTGCCCCAGATGGTGCCGTTCGCATACAGGGCGGCCACCACCGCGCACACCACGAACACCACGAGCACGGTGATCTGCCACCACGGGCGGTGGCGTTTGGCCACGCCCGTGCGGGACGCCGTCGTGTGTGCGCCTTGTGCGGGCGGACGTGTGCGCGTGCTGTCCTTGGGGGTGAACGACGGCGGGTTGCCGTCCTGTTCGGACGCATGCTCCGCGCGGGTCTGGCTGGTGTTCCCCTCTGCGCCCGTGTGTTGGGTCGTATCGTCTTGACCGGCCACCGTGGTGGTCTCGTCGTCTGTGCGTGCGTTGTTGCTGTGCTGTTCGTCTGCTGTCATAAGTCCTTATGTCCCTGTGTCCACGCACATCATATGCGGACTGCCTGTGAACCGGCGCCTGAACTGAGCCGACGGTGAACCGGCGTGCGCCCAGCTCAGGCGAAGCGCGGTCAGTGCACGATCGACAGGTTGCACTCGGCGGAATTGAGCAGCTGCTTGGAGACTGACCCGAGGAAATGCGCGTCCAATCCACTCAGGCCACGTGAGCCGACCACGATGTGGCGCGCATAGCGTGACGCGCTGACAAGGCCTTTGCCCGCGCTGATGTGGAACGCGTTCGGCGTCACCGAAAGACCGGCGGGCATGGGGGAGTCGCCCGCCATCTTCGTCACGATCGACTCGGCGTAGCGCTGGGCCACCTCCATCGGCGCCACGCTCGACTCATAGCCGGGAACGGTGCCCAAGTCGCGCAGCTGCCAGCAGAACATCACGTGCAGCGGCGCGCTGTTGAGCTTGGCGAGGCGCGCCGCGAACTCCAGCGCGCGCTGCGACGTGGGCGAGCCGTCCACGCCCACCACAATCGGGCGCACGACGCGCGGCGTCGGCACGACAGGCGTCACGAAATGCACCTGGTCGTCACCCGGGCTCAGCGCGTTTGCAATCTGGTCCTGCACGTCGATGTCCTCATCGCTCGCCGTGCGGATCACCGTGACCGGCACCGTCGACTCCTCGGCGAGCGAAGCGGAAAGCGAGCCGGCGAACCAGCGCGCCACACGCCCCATCGACCGGCGCCCCACCACGATCTGCTGCGCGTTGGCGCCGATCTCGAGCAGGGCGGAAGTGCCCGAAGCGCGGAACGACGTGAGCTTGATGTGCTCGTTGTCGATGTCGATGTCCTGCGTGGCGGCATCGACCCAGGTGCGCAGTTTGTCGGCCAGTTTCTGGCGCAGCTCGTCCACCTCCTGCTCGGTCTGCGGTTCGGGACCCATGTCCCACGAATACGACCAGCCGTACACGGCGTTCACCGACTGCCCCGAGAGCACGGCCTGATTGAGCGCCCAGCGCAGCGCGGCGAACGATTCGACAGTTCCGTCGACGCCTACGACAAGGTCACCTTGCGGATTGAGCGCATTGTTCTGCTCGCTCATGGCATACTCCTAACATTTCCATGCGATACTCCTCGTTCAAGCATAACGTAACGGTTCTTGAGAAAAACAGGCGGAACGGAAATAAACGTCACTGTAAATCTGTAGAGTGATGTGGAATTACCAACCATGGAAGGACTAGCATGTTCGAACGGTTTACCGACCGTGCGCGGCGCGTGATCGTGCTGGCGCAGGAAGAGGCTCGTGCCCTCCAGCACAATTATATCGGCACGGAGCATCTGTTGCTCGGCCTGATTCGTGAGGGAGAAGGCGTAGCGGCCAAGGCTTTGGAAGCCAAGGGCGTGACCCTCGAAGACACCCGCAAGCAGGTCGAGGAAATGATCGGCAAAGGCAACGCCGCTCCGAATGGGCACATCCCATTTACTCCGCACGCCAAGCAGGTGTTGGAGCTTTCGCTGCGCGAGGCGCTGCAGTTGGGGCACAGCTACATCGGCACCGAACACATTCTGCTCGGCCTGATTCGCGAAGGCGAAGGCGTGGGCACACAGGTCCTCATCAAGATGGATGTGGATCTGGGCGAATTGCGCAGCACCACGATCGACATGATCCGTGGCAATGCTGGCGGCACCGACGACAAGGGCGACCTGGCGAACGCCGGCGGCGTGCAGGACAAGCATGCGCAGAGCGGATCGGCCATCCTCGACCAGTTCGGCCGCAACCTGACCGCCGAAGCGGCGGATGGCAAGCTTGACCCGGTCATCGGGCGCAGCACCGAGATCGAACGCGTCATGGTCGTGCTGTCGCGGCGCACCAAGAACAACCCGGTGCTGATCGGCGAGCCCGGCGTGGGCAAGACGGCCGTCGTCGAAGGCCTGGCCCAGAAAATCGTGGCCGGCGATGTGCCCGAGACGCTGCGTGGCAAGCAGGTGTACTCGCTTGACCTGGGTTCGATGGTGGCGGGTTCGCGCTACCGCGGCGACTTCGAGGAACGCCTCAAGAAGGTGCTCAAGGAGATCAAGACGCGTGGCGACATCGTGCTCTTCATCGACGAGATCCACACCATCGTCGGCGCGGGATCTGCGGACGGCGCACTGGGCGCGTCCGATATGCTCAAGCCGATGCTCGCGCGTGGCGAACTGCAGACGATTGGCGCCACGACGACCGACGAATACCGCAAGTACATCGAAAAGGACGCGGCGCTCGAACGCCGTTTCCAGCCGATCCAGGTCGCGGAGCCATCAATCGCGGAGACGATCGAGATCCTCAAGGGCCTGCGTGCCCGCTACGAGAACCACCATCACGTGACGATCACCGACGGCGCGCTCCAGTCCGCCGCCGAGCTCTCGTCGCGCTACATCCAGGACCGCAACCTGCCCGACAAGGCGATCGACCTGATCGACGAGGCCGGTGCGCGCCTGCGCATCAAGCGTCTCACCGCGCCGCCGGAGCTCAAGGAGCTCGACGCGCGCGTGGAACGCATCGCCAAGGAAAAGGACCAGGCGATCAAGGACCAGGAGTTCGAAAAGGCTGCCGAATTGCGCGACAGCCAGGAGAAACTCGAGGCCGAGCGCAAAGAGAAGGAAAAGGCGTGGCGCGAAGGCGAATCCGACGTGCGCATGGTGGTGGATGAGGACGTCATCGCCCAGGTCATCTCGCAGAGCACCGGCATCCCGGTGTTCAAGCTGACCCAGGCGGAGTCGAAGAAGCTGCTGGGCATGGAAGCGGAGCTGCACAAGCGCATCATCGGCCAGGACGAGGCCGTGTCCGCGCTGTCGCGCTCGATCCGCCGTACGCGTGTGGGCCTCAAGGACCCCAAGCGCCCGGCCGGCTCGTTCATCTTCGCCGGCCCGACCGGTGTGGGCAAGACCGAGCTCGCCAAGACGCTCGCACAATTCCTGTTCGACGACGAAGACGCGCTGATTCGCGTCGACATGTCGGAGTTCTCCGAGAAGTACGCGGCTTCGCGCCTGTTCGGAGCGCCTCCGGGATACGTTGGATACGAAGAGGGCGGCGAGCTCACCGAGAAGGTGCGCCGCAAGCCGTTCTCGGTCGTGCTGTTCGACGAGATCGAAAAGGCGCACCCCGACATCTTCAACACGCTGCTGCAGGTGCTTGACGATGGCCACTTGACCGACGGCCAGGGACGCAAGGTCGATTTCAAGAACACGATCATCATCCTCACGACCAATCTCGGCACGCGTGACATCGCCAAGGCCGCCAACACCGGCTTCAACTTGGGCAACAACACGGAGACGAGCTACCAGCGCATGAAGGACCAGGTCTCGAACGAGCTCAAGCAGCAGTTCCGCCCCGAGTTCCTCAACCGCTTGGACGACATCATCGTGTTCCGCCAGCTCACGGAGCCGCAGGTGCGCCAGATCGTGGACCTGGATGTGCAGCAGCTCAACGACCGCCTGTTCGAGCGCCACATGGAGCTCGACCTGACCGACAAGGCGAAGGACCTGCTCGCGCAGAAGGGCTTCGACCCGCTGCTCGGCGCACGTCCGCTGCGTCGCGTGATCCAGCGCGACATCGAAGACGCCGTGTCGGAGAAAATCCTCATGGGCGAGCTCAACGACAACAAGCGTGTGATCGTGGACGCGGACGGCGAGGGCATCCTCGGCGAGTTCACCTTCAAGAGTGAACCCTTCGCCGAGCTGCCCGCGGCAGGTGCCGGCGACGAAAGCAAGGACATCGTCGAGGAGCCGCAGCCGGTAGGCAGCGGCGAATGACCGTCGAGTGACGGTCCACATCCGCCACTGTGAAAGGGTGCGCATCTCCGCTATCTGCGGAGATGCGCACCCTTTCGTCATATCATCTGGATTGCGCGCCGGCAAATGTGGAGATTGGTTCGCCGAGTGAAAATGCGGCCGTCGGGAAATACGGCAGAACGGCACTGGCATGTGGCGGGGAACACGTGAATTATCCTGATGGGAAGAATCCTTGGATATCACGGGAGCCCCGCCTACCATCGTCAGTAGCCACCGGAAACTCGATGGATATGAAAGGACTTTGATCATGACGACTATGGAACTTGGCACAATTGATGCGCGGACAATCGATCCGGAGGCGTTGACGAGAGCATATGACGCATACCAGCATGATGCCTTCGACGGATACTTCCCCGACAGCGAAGGCGTCGGCATGCTCGCGGCGAACTTCGTCAATGCGGCGGTGTCTGCAATAGCAGCGCACGTCGGCGACGGCGAGGCTACGGCGTTCGTCAACGAGGACACGGCCGCGCAGGATGTGGACACGATGCGCTCATCGCTGAAGGCGGATAGCTTCCGCACGCCCCTGCTCACCATCGCCCATGCAACGGTGAAGTCGTGGCTCGCCACGCAGTTCAAGGATGCCAGCGACCCACTGCGCGCCGCGATCGACGCCTACGCTGACGACGTATTCGCTGCCGCGCCGCGCGATGAACGCGAGGCTTCGCTCAACGCCGCGCAGTACATCCAGGAAGGTCCGGAGCTCGCGGCCATTGTCAACGAGATCAGCGAGAGCAACATGGAGCACCTCAGTGGCAAGGACATGCAGTCCGGTGCCTTCCTCGTCTACGATGGCGCCAAGTATGGGACCGCCACTGACGACCCGGATATGGTCCTCTTCGAGTGATGCGTTCCCGATGCCGCCATGGGCGTCGGGAACAGGCGTCGCGCTCATGCCGGTTGCGGCGCCTCGTAAACGATGGGGGATTCCCTGTCCAATAAGGACGGGGAGGAGGCAAGACATGGCAATGGTAAGGGGCGGCACCGTACGGTGCCGCCCCTTACCATTGCCGCCTGGCGATCACATGATGGCGTTGAGCCACTGCTCCTTCGTCGCCTTCTCGGCTTCGAGGCTGGCCTTCTTCTTCGGGTCGCTCTCCTTGGCGATGCGCTCGTCGAGCTCGTCGAGCTGGGCCTTGAGCTGGCCTTCGAAGCTGGACTTGCGGGCGTCGGCCTCAGGATCGGCCTGCTTCCACGCGGCGTCTTCGACGGCCTTGATCTGCTTGTCCACGTCGTCGAGGCGGCCTTCGATGCGGCGCATGTCCTCGCGCGGCACATAGCCGATCTGGTCCCATTCCTCCTGGATCTCGGCGAGCTGCTGGCGGGCCTTCTTGGCCTGCGCGGCGTCCTTGACCGGCACGAGTGCCTCGGCCTTGACGAGCAGCTCCTCCTTCTTGGCCAGGTTCTCCTTTTCGGCGGTGTTCATCTGGTCGCGGTCTGCCTGGCGTGCGTTGAAGAACGTGTCGGCTGCCTCGCGGAACTGCGCCCACAGCGTGTCAGCCTCGCTGCGGCCTGCGCGGCCCGCCTGCTTCCAGCGGTCCATCAGCTCGTTGAAGCGGCGCGAGGTCTGCGCCCATGCCGTCGACTCCTTGAGCTCGTTGGCTTCGGCGATGATTTCTTCCTTGACCTTCTTGGCCTGGCTGCGCTCGTTGTCACGCGCCTGGGCCCACTTGCGGCGTGCCTGGTTGAACGTGGTGCGCGCCGCGGAGAAACGCTTCCACAGCGCATCGGCGTCGGCCTTGTCGATGCGGATCGTGGTGCGCTGGTGGTTCTGCCACTGTTCGAACAGCGAACGGAACTTGTCGGCGGTCGAACGCCAGTTCGTGTTGTCGCCCAGATTGGCGGCGAGCTGCTCGGCCTTCTCCACGATCTTCGTGCGCTCGGCCACGGCTTTGGCCATCGCTTCCTTGCGGGCCTGCGCGATGCTTTCCTTCTTGGCCTGGGCTTCGGTCTTGAGTTCGTCGAGCTGGGTGTGCAGCGCGGCGATGTCGCCCACCACATCCGGGTTTTCGGTTTCCGCGGTGAGCGTCTTCAGCGTCTCATCGATCTCGCGCGGCTTGATCGAGTTCGACTTCAGGCGCGTGGCGAACAGGTCCAGCTTCGCTTTGAGGTCGAGGTAACGGCGAGCATACAGTGCGAGCGCCTCATCGTGCGAGGCGTCCGGGTACTGGCCCACTTCGCGCTCGGTGTCGCCTTCCTTGACATACACCACGCCGTTGTCGTCCACGCGGCCGAAGCTTTCGGCCTTGGCGATGTCCGCCTGGGCGAATCCGCTCGACTTCGCGACCGGCGTATGCGTTGCGGTCTTGGCCAATGCAGCCGGTGAAGGAGCATGTGCATGGACCGCTGCAGGCGTTGGCGCGGCCTGGGCAGTCGTCTGCGCGACAGGCTGGTCCGGCTGCTGGGTCGTGGTATCGGTGGTCTGGGATTCGGTCACATTGTTGTCGGCCATAGTCAGCTCCTTAAGGCTTGGTGGTGCGGCGGGCTGCCGGCACGGGCCGGCGCTCTCCCTAGACCAGTGTAGGCAATCCCGTCGATAGTTTTTTCCGCGACACCGCTTATTATGGTGAGACGTGGCAAAAGGTGCATCAATTTCAGGTTTTCCAGAGTGGCTCCCCGCGGAACGCGTGGTGGAGCAGCGTGTCATCGACACGCTTCGTTCGGTCTTCGAACTCAATGGGTTTGTGGGTATAGAGACCCGCGCCATCGAGCCCGGCTCGAGCTTGCTGAAGAAAGGCGAGACGAGCAAGGAGATCTATCTGCTGTCGCGGTTGCAGGAGGTGGGGCATGAGTCCGAGACGCCGGTCGAGCGTAGGCTCGGCCTGCATTTCGACCTGACCGTGCCGCTGAGCCGCTATGTGGTGGAGCATTCCGGCGAACTGCCGTTCCCGTTCAAGCGCTGGCAGATCCAGAAGGTGTGGCGTGGCGAACGGCCGCAGGAAGGCCGTTTCCGTGAATTCGTGCAGGCCGACATCGACGTGGTGGGCGAAGGTACACTGCCTGAGCACTACGAGGTCGAATTGCCGCTCGTCATGGTGGGCGCGCTCGAGGAACTGCGCCAGTACGGGCTTCCCAAGGCCACTGTGCACGCCAACAACCGCAAGCTTTCCGAAGGGTTCTACCGTGGTCTGGGCCTGACCGACATCGAAGGCGTGCTGCGCGAGATCGACAAGCTCGACAAGGTGGGTGCCGACGAGGTCGTGCGTCTGCTCGTTACCACGTGCGGTGCGAGCGAGGATCAGGCGCGTGCGTGCCTCGAGCTTGCCGGCATCACGGCGGCCGACGGCGGCGAGCTCATCGACCGGTTCAATGGCCTGTGCGAGATTCACCACATCGACATGGACGGCGAGGACTACGCGATGGCCAAGGAAGGCCTCGACACCTTGACGATGATCGTCGACGAGGCGGCGCATATCCGCCCCGGCTCGGTCATCGCCGACCTCAAGATCGCGCGCGGCCTCGATTACTACACGGGCTCCGTGTATGAGACGTTCCTTGACGGCGCGGATTCTCTCGGCTCGATTTGCTCGGGCGGCCGCTACGACAACCTCGCATCGCAGGGCAACCGCACATACCCGGGCGTGGGCCTGTCCATCGGCCTGTCGCGCCTCGTGTCGTACATGCTGCACAGCGCAGGCGCCACCGCG
>ERZ808037.860-NODE-860-length-24011-cov-8.090039_pt1 | contig 24011 bp, 27 predicted proteins | sample MGYA00380190_ERZ808037 | MGnify/ENA primary metagenome ERZ808037 (study PRJEB31490, sample SAMN06133399) | mouse gut metagenome | isolation source: J9 | host: mice | place: China: Chengdu | collected 2015-05 ... | reverse complement strand
GCGCATTCTTGAGGAGGCAAAAGGGACCAGAAGGAAGCATACGGCGGAAAAGGACAATAAGCTTTTGATGATCTGACACTACTTCTTTGATGGGAGGAAATAGAAGATGACAAACTTTGATTTGTATATAGCAAAATGGAAGGCATCAACATTATTACCAGAAAAACAAGTTGAAGATATTCATAAAAAGTGGCAGAATCAAATTCAGCAGGATATTCAGATGTTGCATCAGATTGAATTTGCAGAACGCTCTTTTTTCGATGGGTTGTTTACAATGGTTTTGCCAAATAGCTTATTGGAGGAAAAAGAGGAGCTGACGCAGGGAATGCATTTTTATTCACATAAAGAAAAAATAGCTTTATCACTTCGGTTTGTGGAGAATGCATCTGTTCCTGAACCCGAAAAGCTAAAAACGGATTATATTACAAAAATGAAGTCATCTAAGCAGCAGACAGAGATTGAAGAAGATGGTGTCATAGCGTCACATATTGGTTCTGTATATTATTTTCTGGCTTCTCATGCCATGCCTAAGGAAAAGCAATATAATTTTGCTGTTTTGTTTTTAGCACATGGACAAACTGTGATAATGGATTTCAGTTTCTGTGAATCACAAATGATGTTATGGAAAGTTATGCTGTGCAGATTGATAAAAACAATTCGGTGAGGTGAGGTAATGAGAGAAGAAGAAACATATTTTATTACAGAGGGTATTTTGCAGGTTGAACAAATTCCATTTCAGGAAATTAATACATTGGAGATGAACGGGCAGGTGAATGAACATGGAAGTTTGTGGATACATGGAAAAGTTCCAGAGTCAAAAGAGAAACAGCTTACTTTTTTGATTCCAAATAGAACAGAAATTGTATTAAAGACAACACAGGAAATGGTTTTGTTTCGAGGGATTTTAAAAGAACTGGATGTGGAGTATTCAGATGGACAGATTATAGTAGATGTTAAAGTACTATCACATACTTGTTTATTAGATGGGAAAAAGAAGAAACGTCCATTCCATAATGCAAATACAACGGTAAAAGATATAATACGGACAGTATCCTGCGATACTAAAAATTCAGATGTGATGATTGGAGATGAATGTGTATGTGAAGTGGGTTCATTTTTGATGCAGTATGAAGAAACTGACTGGGAATTTTTAAAGCGTGTAGCATCCCTTGTAGGACAGACGCTGATTCCAGATACTACAGTAGCATATCCTGCCTTTTACGCAGGGAAGCCGAAAGAGGTTGTCAGCAGGGAGATTTTGGAACCCGATGCTTACTCTATGATATATGATGGGGGGAATATGTATCGGATCAAAAGCAGGCGAGACTGGATGAGGTTAGGTGATAAGGTACGTTTCCATGGAGTCGAACTATATGTACGGAAAGTATCAATAACACTTCAGCAGGCGGTCTTATGCGGAACATATGACCTGTGTTTTCGGAATGGAATGAACACTGAAAAAAAGGATAACAAATTTCTGACAGGAAAAAACATTGAGGGAATCGTCCAGAAAATAAGCAGAGATCAGGTTCTCGTCAATATTAAAGCAGCAGATGGAAATGACAATGGGGAGGCTTGTTGGTTTCCATATTCAACAGTTTATGCTTCGGCGGATGGAAGTGGCTGGTACTGTATGCCGGAAATTGGGGACTATGTGCGTATTCAGTTTTCCGACTCCTTTGAAGGAAATGCCTATGCGGCCAGTTCAATCAGCAGATATAAACCAGACCAGATTGAAAACGACCTTATGAAGGATTATACCAGGCGATACATTCGCAACAAACAGGGAATGGAGATTCAATGGACACCAGAGTATGTACGGATTTCGGCAAATGGGGCAGGTGTGGCAGAAATAAATAAAAGCGGAACTGTTTCTCTTCTTGCAGGGAACAGAATGAAGATACATGCAGTACAAGATGTATCTATCTGTGCAGGCCGTGATGTTCAGATTAAAGGCGGCAAAGGCATTAGTATATCCTGTGGAGCTAAGGCTGAACTCAATATGGATGACAATGGAGTGATTGAACTCAAAGGAAATGAAATATATACCAATTAATGAATGGGGAATTGAGAGATGAAGATGGATCGGGCAGAAGCGCTATATCGGTTTTACGTCCAGCAGTCAGAACAGGGTATAAAGGACTTAAAAGGCTGGAATATACATTGCCAGCAGCAACAGGGACTGTTTAATCAGGAGATGGATGCCGCAATTCAGAGAATAAAGGATAAAGCCAAAAGCCGTCCGTTTTTTTGTATCCATCTATGCCTTTTCAGGAGTGACTATCTTTTCCGTCAGGGAAGAGTTTTCCTGTATGCATATGGTCATGAGTATTTGTTGGAAAAAAATCCTGTCAAGGAAGAGATTCATTTAAAATCATTGATGGAGCCAATGTGGAAGTTTGAGGACCATCTGATAAATCTATTAGGGGATTATAAAAATGTACTTACGAAAAATGACGTACAGGTATTGATGCAAAGTGAGTACATTCCTCTGCTGCTGGATGCACTGGAACACCTTTTAAAATACTATATCCGTGAAAGCAAGGCGTCTTTTTTAAACGATATGGAATTGGAGCCTGACTTTCGCATTACTGTAGGGGAGTATCAGAGCGGAATTAAGGAGGTCTATATTACAGAACCATTGGATGATGAGGGACTGAATTTGGAACAGCTTATTAATGCCTATCCAGAGAAAGAAGATTTATGCTGTTATAAATGCTATAAATATGCCGAGGCATGTAATTTGGATCTTCGTGGTATATATTTGATTATGAGCCGTTTTGAACAGGGCGATTTTACTGGCACAAATTTTACTGACTGTTATGCAATGGATAGTGAATGGAACAGCTGTCTTTTGAGAGGTACTATATGGAAGAATGTAAAGCTTTTTGGTGCAGCATTCCGGTTTTCCGATCTTCAGGAAGCGGATTTTTGTGGGGCAAGATTATGGGATACGGATTTTACAGGAGCAAACTTAAAAGGGGCGAGGTTTGACAGAGAGAACCAGTATATAAGCAATTTGAGTCCAGAACAGAGGCAGGAGATTGTAGTCTGCTGACGGAGAAATGTAAAGGAGATGAATATGGACTTTTTTTTATTGTCTCAAGATGTGGAATTCCAAAATGTAGTTTCGATTAAACGGGAAGAGATACCTCAAGCGTGGCGCTCACCAAGAGGAATTGAAAGAAGGCTCTATCCGTCTGCAAAACAGTTTACAGGAAAAAATTATAACATACTGGTTGAGAGCAGCAGCCAGAATTTATATCCGGACTTTTTGGAATTTCCGCTTCCATTATTATCAACAACGCTGAAAGACGTTTTCTGTAGTTATGTGCCCGATCTGCCTTGCAGCTGTGTATTGTTAACTGACCAGAAAGAACGTCAACAGCACACTTATTGGGTTTTTGAGCTGGAATGCATGGAATGTCTGGCAGATAATACGGTATATTATCCTGATGGGACATTCAAGAAAATTTTACTGGATAAAGAGAAAATTGGGGAGAAGGCAGTTTTCCGTGTTGATGGCGTCATACAAAAGCCTGTTATAATCCGCGTTGATGTGGCAGAGAGTATTTTAAGACGTAATATGCTTGGAATAAAACTGGAATGTGTGGAGGCTGTTGATCTGTAAAACGGAAAATATAATAGTGGGCACAGTAAAATGACGTAGCAATACGGATTCGGCTATTGAATATAAACAAATATTAAATACAATAGATGAGTCGATTAATAACTGCCGAAGTAATAGATCGAAAAAATACATATCTAATAAAGGAGAAAGTATGGGAGCAAAGAAGAAGATTCTAATCACAATATGCATGATTCTAATCATAATATGCCCGATTGTAGTAGGAGTTACCTGCTTTAGGAACTGGTGGGGGAAAAAAGTGGAGCAGAAAAGACAGAACGAAGAACTAAGAGCCGCTTATCCAGAAGATGTAAAGGCTTATCTGGAAGAAAAGTATGGGCGTAAATTTTGTGTGAATCCCAAGCCGAAAAGCAACGACGGAAGTCCGATTCCTTTCGCGCAACCCGATTATTTTACGTGTGAATATATAGCATGGGAAGATGAAGAGGATGGTTATGCTTTTTGGACAGAAGTGTACCCGGTGTCGTTGGAAGATAACAGAGTGCTGAAAATAAGGGATGGTTATTGTTGGAAGTTTATCAGCAGTAAAATCAGAGATGAGATGAGCGAAGCATGGAAGGAAGTTACAGAAAAAGAATGTAAGATTATTACATTTCCGCCTTTGTGGTCCGGTATCTTTGGACAAAGAATTTATGAAAAAAGTAAGATTAAGGATGCATTAAAAAATATACAGACTGAAATCATGATTTTTGTTATTTTTCCGCCAGAGTTAGAATTGGATGAAACAGAGCTTAACATAGCAACGGAGGAAATAGTAACTAATTTTTACAATGAGTATGTAAAAGGAAGCGGGTGCCGTCTTTGGGTTTGTATATGTGAAACATATACAGAAGAGGATTTTTTGAAAATAGATCCTGAAAAATCGGAGCAATATCGGTTAGAAGCAAAGGAGTCTGAATATGAAAAAAAAGACTGGCTTCCAGTGGAATTAATACGTAGAAAAAAAATTGAAATGCAGGAGTAAGTATAGGGGGCGCATATGGAAGAATTAAGTGAACTTGATGCTGCAAGAATGGTAACTTTTATTTATGGAAAAGAATTACCACGATGTATGGAGTAAATACTGCTTTATGAGTTTCTGCTCTTGTGTCTCCTGATTCTTAATTTGTGATGAATAAAGCAGAAAAAATGGCCAGCTTTGGCAACCAGCACATAAAGGAGTTTTTGATAAACAGATCGAAAAAATACATATCTAGTAAAGGAGAAAGTATGGGAACAAAGAAGAAGATTCTAATCATAATATGCATGATTCTAATCAAAATAAGCCCAATTGTAGTAGGAGTTGTTTGCTTCAGGAGTTGGTGGGGGGGAAAAGTGGAACAGAAAAGACAGAACGAAGACCTAAGAGCCGCTTATCCAGAAGATGTAAAGGCTTATCTGGAAGAAAAGTATGGGCGTAAATTTTGTGTGGATCCCAAGCCGAAAAGCGGCGACGGAAGTCCGATTCCTTTCGCGCAGCCCGATTATTTTACGTGTGAATATAGAGCATGGGAAGATGAAGAGGATGGTTATGCTTTTTGGACAGAAGTGTACCCAGTGTCATTAGAAGATAACAGAGTGCTGAAAATAAGGGATGGATATTGTTGGAAGTTTATCAGCAGAAAAATCAGAGATGAGATGAGCGAAGCATGGAAAGAAGTTACAGAAAAAGAATGTAAGATTATTATCCTTCCTTCTATGTGGTCCCGTATCTTTGGACAAAAAATTTATGAAAAAAGTAAGATTAGAGATGCATTAAAAAATATGCAGATTGAAATCATGATTTTTGTTATTTTTCCACCAGAGTTAGGGTTGGACGAAACAGAGCTTGACATGGCAGCAGAGGAAATAGCAACCAATTTTTATAATGAGCATGTAAAAGGAAGCGGGTGCCGTCTTTGGGTTTGTATATGTGAAACATATACAGAAGAGGATTTTTTGATAATAGATCCTGAAATATCGGAGCAATACTGGCTTGAAGTTAAAGAGTCTGTCTATGAAAACAAGGACTCGTTTCCAGTGGATTTAATACGTAGAAAAAAAATTGAAATGCAGGAGTAAGTATAGGGGGCGCATATGGAAGAATTAAGTGAACTTGATGCTGCAAGAATGGTAACTTTTATTTATGGAAAAGAATTACCCCAATTAATTAAGGAGGTACAGGATAATCTTGGTGATAATTTCACAGTGGGAGATGTCGTTGCGTTAATAAAACAAGATCCAGACGCAATTATCAGAAATAATGAAAATAAGAGCTACCCAACCGAATCCGCTACGCAGGCCAGTAGTATGACCAGCAAACAGGATAGTATTATCTGCGAGCGAGGTACTATAATCCGATACTTGGACGGTTTATGCAGGAGTATGTATATCAGGGAGATGGACTGAATCTGTATTCGAATAATGGAAAAGCAAAGGCAATGACCAAAAAAGAGCCAATGAAATACTATGCTCAAATAAATTTTGACGATTATGACTACCAATATCAAGAAAAAATTAAGAGTAATAGTTGCGGAGGAAGCAAATGAGTGAAATAAAAATATTCGACCTAACAAAGTATGGAGAAGATAAAGAGGTGCGTTTAGAGAATCTTAGTATAATAGATTGTAGGATTGATTCGTCACACTATAACAGAATTATATTTATAAAATGTACTTTTGAAAATGTAGTATTTGAGGGTCATTATTAGGACGGGGAAGGAAGTGTGATTTTTATTGAATGTGACGCCAAACAATGTGTGTTCTATGGCAACTTAGGAAAAACATATGTGGAATTAAGAGATAATATATTTAAAAATTGTATGTTTGAAAATATTATTATGGAGTGGAGAGGTGAACAATCAACTATTAAAGAAAATGGATTTTTTGAATGTACTTTTAAAAATATGAAATTAGATCGTGATATTGAATTTATATCTCAAACAATATGTGGAGGAACTATTGAAGATATATATTTTCTTAGTTCAAATATGGTAGAAAACCAATTTCTAAATTTGCAGATGAATAATACGCAAATAATGGCATATTTTACTGATAATATAATGGCTTCTGTGATATTTAAAAATGTTACATTGGAATGGGAAATAGATGAGAATTATGATGATGGAAATTTATTTTATCAATGTGACACTTGTGGATTAATATGTTGTAGGCATGAAAATTAAAATAAGGAACTTGGGAGTGCTCGTGAGGAGGTATACGATGGAAGATTTTGATGCAACAAGATATTTAAAAAACGGAATGGTATATTTAGAGGATCTAAAAATACAGAATTGTAGATTTGCAACATTACAGTCAGAATGGATTAAAGATTACCTTTTAATCAAAAAGTGTGTTTTTGAAAAAGTTGTTTTTGACAATCATTGTGGAAGAGGATTTTTCCAAATAGATAATTGTGAATTTTTAGATTGTATATTTTATGACACGCTTGGAAGCGGTAAGCTTGATGTGCAAACATGCAGTTTTAAGAATTGTGAATTTGAGGGTGTATCCCTGCATGATGCTCATTTGTCGAGAATTAGTAAATGTAAATTTTCAGGGTGCAATTTTAAAAATATGGACTTAAAATGGAAAATTGCATTGTTTGGAATAGAAATGAAGGACGGAAAGATAGAACACTCTTGTATTATAGAGGGAGGAATATCGGATAACCAGATTTATAATATGCAGATTGAAGATGTACAACTTAGTGGAGGTTTTTACAATAACAGAATGGAATCGGTTATATTCAAGAATGTGCATCTGGTAGGAGAGAAAGGAATGAAAGGAAGTGATAATGAAAATATTTTTGTTAATTGTGATACAAAAAATCTTTCGTTTGTGGAAGATAGTTTAAGAATTTTAAATTAACGGAAATGCCATCGAGTACCGTTATAACAGTCTAGGAAAAGTCCGAGAGCGCACAGACTAGCTTAGATATAAGGAAACCTTCTAGTATGACGAAGAAGGCAATCTTGCACGCCACACAGACCGCGATGGCAGGCAGGTGCAGCGCATTTATAACATCTTTGGCGATTCGGTGTATGAGAAAGCAACCGATGCAGGCGGACAAAATTCCCGCATCAGCATCTGGCGCTATGACAGCCATGGCAGGCTGATACATGTCGTATGTAACGGACATGCCTATGAGTATGCCTATGACAGTCAGGGAAACCAGAAAGAAAAACGTTCTAACGGAAAACTTCTGGTCTCCTATACATATGACAGCACAGAAAACATCACAGATATCCAAGACCCCGCAGATGTCAGTACCCGCTATGAATATGACCTTTTTGGCAGAATGACCTGTATCCACAGTGGACAGGGTATGAAGGTGCAGTATGGCTATGACAGACTTGACCGTATTGAGTACATCCACTATGGAAATGGTGTACAGACAAATTACGCCTATGACTGTGACGGAAACATCAGCCATCTGGAAACGAAAACGGAAAGCGCCGTCCTACTGTCCTTTGATTACCAATATGACGGCAACGGAAACCGCACCGCTAAAATCGGCATACAGGGGCTAACCGCAGGAAGCAGCGCTCTTGACATTCGTTATCAGTATGATGTCAGAGGACAGCTTCAGGAAGAATGCCGAAACGGTGCAGCCGTCCACTATGCCTATGACGCTGCCGGAAACCGAATCCAGAAAACAGAAGATGAAAAAGGAACTAGATACCGCTATAACCAGAAAAACCAGCTTCTCCAAAAAGAGAATACGGATGGCATAAATTATTTTACATACGACTGTGAGGGTGGTATCATAGAGGAGAAAAACGCCGCGGGAATCCGCCGCTTCATCTACAACAGCCTCCAGCAGCAGATACAGGTGGAAACCCAAACAGGAACAATCCAGAAAAACAGGTATGACGCGGAGAGTTTACACTATGATCTGATCGAGAACGGCAGGCGGACCAACTTTGTATACCACAATGGACAGCTTCTGCATGAGAGAGGAGGAGAAGCAGGGCTATCACAGGGAACAACTTTGGATATTTGGTGGAAATCTTTTGGGGGGAGAAATGATAAATAAGTATTATATTTTAGAACAATTGTATATTAAAACACAAAAAGAAACGACATTGGAGTGTACAGATTTACTTGGTAATATTACAAAATGTACATTCAAATGGAATCAGCCAATTTGTAAAGAGCAGTTAAAAATATTAAAAAATAAATTTAACTTGAGATTACCAGAAGACTATGAAAAATTTTTATTAATGTCAAATGGTGCTATTTTATATAACGATGATGAAGATTCAGGATATATAATTTTTTCATTAGAAGAGGCAATTAATTATACAGAGAAAAAGAGACTATGCGGCTATGATGGACTAAAAGAAGAGTGGTTAGTATTTATGGTTAATTTATTTGATTCAGATATGTTATTGTTTGATATGGATCGAGTTAACGAAAAACAATATATATTAGATGGGATTGCAGACGAAAGTGAAGAAGAGTGGCGCTATTTAAAATGGGATTTTCAAAAAATTATTAATTTACTTTTTAGAGTAAATGGTGATAATTTTTGGAGATGGTGATTATATTTGCAATCGAAAAGACTTGTATGATTATAAATATCAGTTGTAAGTAGAAAAAATATTTTTATACCAGTAGCAAAGAAACAGATTCGACAGATTATTGTAAATAATACCACCACTTTATAAATAATATCCTGTTGCTAAATCACCTGTTTTAAGGCATTTATTAAGACTCTTAATTTTATTCGGGTTTCGATATTTTCTTAAAACTGCCATAGGAGATTATATCAAATTTCTTGGAAGGTTGGAAGGCTTACCTTGACAGGCTTCTAGTTCCTCACTATACCTGCAATAGTCCTACAGCCTGTTCAAATTCTTCTATAGATTTTGCTTTTGCGGCAGCTTTAAGCCACTTTCTCAGCAATTCTAAATCAGTCTGTTCCATAATACAGCTTCTGAGTGAATCTGAGAGTTCTCCCAGATCTTCAAGAAGTTCAATTATAGCTTCCGCTCTGCCATCTGCCTTTTCTTTTTTTAAGTCTTTCAAATGAACTACACATATCCTTTTCATCTCCTTCTTTTATCTGCGTTATCAATTCTACCCGTTCTTTTTCGTTCAGTTCTCTTATAACATTTGAAAACCATGTAATCCATTCATTTAAGTCATTTGTATCCATTGTTCTGATCCGCTGCATCAGTTCTGCAATGCCGTCTGTCCATTCCTGCCTTGTCCGTTTCTTGTCTGCAAGGAAGATGTAGTCTATCAGTGTATTGGAATTGCTGATTTCGGATTCTGTGAGTTTATTGACGGATACAAGCGCATATTCAAAATCTACAACGTATTTCCCAAACAGCTCTTCGTGGTCTATCATCTGGCTGAACCTGCACGAGGCAGTCCAGTTCTGCTCACCGTTATGCAGGACGATGGGCATAATGGCTGGAAGCTTGTAGCCCTTTTTGCTGCGTTCATTTTTATCACAGTTTTTAAAGTGGTCCAGTCAGATCGCTGTCATATAGATCAGCAGCCGAAAGGACATCGTAAAATCATTGTAACTTTGCAGCTCAAGAAGAAAGAATAAATATACGACGCCTTCCTTTGTATACACTTTGTAGACCATCAATCAGTTCCAAATCCTTTTCTTCGAGATCCATCATCCATTCAAGCGCGATGTACTTTTTGATGAAGTGGAGAAAATGCTTCTTTATAGAAAATATTCTCTTGTATCCTTTGTCATGTGGGTTGTCAGTATCTTTTTTCTGTGTATTTTCTTTATCCTGTGTATCCATATTTTCTGTTGCTCTCTTCTTTCTGGTAAATTTTTATGAATTATTCTGTTTTTTCAAGAATGAATCTGGAATAGTTTCTTTAGGCATATGGACATCAATGTGAAAAATCATATATGAAAGTTCTTCACATTAGAAAACTGTCAGCAGAGTTGACGGCTGTCCTGCATGTAAGCATGGAAGAAATACATTTCCATGGAAGAAGTATAGTTCTTTACTTCATTGGGAAATGGATTGTATTGTTTTGCAATTATAGTATCATATATTTTCTTGTTTTTCAATCATTCGCAGCAATGGATTTGACAACGTGAAAAAATCGCAGACCGGAGATCTCAGCCGCGCTAAAAATAGAGCGCATCTACTGCTCCACCAGCAGGGAAGAATCCTGTCTGGGAAAGGGCTGGGGCTTCAATTACAGACAGGGGCAGCTGCGGTTTGTGGACTATCCAAACGGGCAGCGCCTTGTATTTGCATACAATGAAAGCGGACTTGAAAGAATCAAGCTTTTTGTAACACTTGTGGCTAAAAATTTATTGGATTGTTGCTTGGAGGCTATCAGAGTTGTCAGCTTTTGTCAATGGTGCTACATCCCGTATGTACTAACTTTGTTACTGTAAATTCATAAAATTCATTTTATAATCAAAGAGGGTGAATTTTATGAATACAAATGATTTAGTAGAACTATTGCCATCAGGCTATGAACAGGCATGCTTTGGGAAAAAAGCGATTACAAGAAAGCGGACAATTAAAAATCCTTTTGATCCGCTACGCCTGATCTTATTTTATCTATCCGGCAATAAGTCATTAATTGATGTAAGCCAGTTTGCTTTGATAAGCGGCATCGGCAGAATAAGCGATGTCGGTTTTATGAAAAGGTTTTTAAAATGTAAGGACTTGATTATCTGGCTTACACAGCATATTCTGCCGAATCCAGTCATTCAGTATAAGAAATCCGAATGGCTGAAGCCTTATCGGGTTCTCGCCATTGATGCGTCAGATATTGTAGAAAAAGGCGCCGTAAAAACTGTGATATCTGCATTGCGCGGTGGATATATTTTCCTTAACCTGCATCCAGTTCAAAATAACTAGACAGTTCACCGGAAAAAATAAAAACATGGACAGCCATGTGTCCATGCAACGTGGTATAATCATGATAAATAAATAAAAGAATCCGGCTGCTTTCAGCAGTCTTCATCATCAGGAGCATTTACTGTTTCAAACAGGTCGCCTACGGGGCAGTTCAAAAGCTTGCTGAGCTTTTCAATATTTTCATAGCGAATGGAACGCGTTTCATTATTAATGAGTTTGGAAAAATTCTGGTAACTCATTTCCATCTGCTTATAAAGCCAGTATTTGGTATGATCTTGTTCCTCTAATATATCTAAAACCCGTAAACGTACCATTGAAAATCCTCCTGTTTATTTTATTATAACCGTTAAAAACTGCTTGCATAACTCATGTATAAATTATATAATTTTAACATTAGATAATTTGGAATGTATATGATGAGATGCAGGCTTCGGAACTGTTCAGAAATTACTTGTGCCGCAGATGGGGATTTATAAATCTGGATTATTTTGGAAGTATAAAGAGTAGTGAAAATTTGACAAAATATTTGTAAAATCGACAGTATTCCGTTAAAATTAGAATATATATGTCATTATTAAGTATAGACATTGTAATGGAGTGAAAAGCATGGATAACGAATTTGAAAAAAACGGGAAAATGGAGCGTGTACTCAGTATGTATACAACACTGATGAACGGCGGCGCGATCTATAAAGCACAGGAGGCTGTAAAATACGGTGTAAGCCCGAGGAGCATTCAGCGTGACATTGATGAAATTCGCAATTTCCTGTCGCTGAATGTAGAGAACACGAGCGTTGTCAACACTGTGGAATATGACCGTGCAAAGGACAGCTACCAGCTTGTGCAGGCTTCACGAATGAAATTTACAAACAGTGAAATCCTTGCAATCTGTAAAATCCTTTTAGACAGCAGGGCATTTACGAAAAAGGAAATGGACTCCATGCTGCAGCGTCTGGTGGACTGCTGCGCGAGACCCGAAAACCACCAGCTTGTCAGGGAACTGATTCAAAATGAACAGTTCTATTATGTGCAGCCGCAGCACAATACAGTTTTTGTCGATACCATGTGGAGTATCGGCGAGGCGATACAGAACTGTCATTACATAGAAATCGAGTACCGGAAAATGAAAGGGCAGGAGGTTGTCAGACGAAAGCTTAAGCCAGTATCCATCATCTTTTCGGAATTTTATTTTTATATGGCAGCGTTTATTGACGATGCGGACGAGGTCAGGGAACATTTTGATGTCATCAATGACGCATTTCCGACAATCTACCGCATTGACCGCATCAACAGCTTAAAAATATTGAAAGAACAATTTTATATTCCTTACAAAGACCGCTTTGAGGAGGGAGAATTTCGCAAAAGGGTACAGTTTATGTACGGCGGAAAACTGCGGCGCGTGAAGTTCCGCTACAAGGGGGATTCCATCGAGGCGGTCAAGGACAGGCTGCCGACGGCGGAGGTTATCCATCATGATGAGGATGGATATATCGTAGCGGCGGAGGTGTTTGGCAAAGGGATTGATATGTGGCTTCGGAGCCAGGGGGAGATGGTGGAGGTGATGGAGACATAGATATATGTACTTTATGTGATAAAGTGTCTGTATTACAAAATTAAAGTAATGGAGGAATTACCAATGGCAAAAACAATTAAATTTAATCTGATTTGCGATAATAAACCAGTACGCACAATTGAAGATTTACAGAACAATTTTTCGATTGAGGATGTACTGGAGTATTATGATAACCGCCTTCTGCACAGATGGCTTGAAGTACGCGGTTATGAAGAAGAACTGGAAAAAGTAAAAGCTATTACAGTGGATGAGAATGAGGATCCGATTGAAGTTGCGAAAAAATTGATAGAAATTTTCAATGTTGTAACTGAAGATGAGAAGATTGAAGAGAGTGTTTATATTATTAAGTATTTAAAAGAAAGACAAGAATTGTACTCCGTTTATGAAAAGGAGAACTATAAGATCAAAAATATTATTGAAGATTATGTAAATGGATATAATCAGCTTGTTGAACGTATTTTGGAGAATCCTGATGATATTGCTATAATAAAAGCAGCTATCTTAGAGATGACTGTTAATTATGAATGGGTTTTAGAGCTTAATCACAGGGATTTATTTTATGCGTTTTGGGATGAGCAGTTAGTATTACCAATTATGTGCCTGCTTATGAATGAACACTCACGAAAATACTATTTACCACTTGAAATAAAAAAGGATGAAGAAATAATTTATGATATTGATGAAGATATGGATAAGCTAGAAATGTATGAGAGTATTTGCGCCATGATGGAGGAATGGGCGATTGATAAAAAAATTGGAAAAAATCTTAGAACTTTTGCAGGTGTTACAAATAGTTATTGGAAAGACCTTAGGGAAAAAGGAAGAAAGTATATGATTATCAAAATGGAGGAAGGCGATTATGTTCGTTCAGCGGGAGTTGCTGATGAGGAATTATCCGCTTCACAGATAAAAAATAAATTTGTTATTATTGACGGAATAGATTATAAAAGTAATTCTTCGTCTCATCAGTTGATGTATATGGAGGTGTAGTGGTGAAAAGAAGTACAGTTAATATTTTGGCTTCCTATGTAGACGCTCTGCATCCGATTATTTATATCAATCATTTTGATTTTAAAGTAATAGATGATGCTATTGCATGCGTTGGTGAACATGCAAGATGTGTAGAGTTCAACAATGCTCTTGGTTTACTAGATTTTAAAACGAAAAGCCCAATGCATGAATGTAATTTGGAACAATTTTTAACGTATACGATGGATGATGGATTTAAAGAGGAAACGTTTCTCGTGCTGAAGGATGTGCATGGGGAATTGAATAATCCAAAGATAATTGCTCTATTGAAGAGAATTGCAGAGAATATTTTGTATAATGAAACATACAGTGCTGCAATTTTTATCCTGTCAGAAATAACGGTAATTCCCTGCGAACTGGAAAACTATATTACGGTATTTGATATTCCGTTGCCGACAACCAGTGAAATCATGAGGATTATTAATGATTTCATAAACGATATGGATATTGTTGTTGAACAAGATACGATTGATGATATTGTAATTTCGCTTAGAGGACTGAATGAATTTCAGATTAGACAAATATTGAATTTGGCGTATCAGGATGGAGGGTGCATTGATCAGGATGATAAGATGCTGATTCTAAAAGAAAAAGAACAGTTTATAAAAAAATCAGGTATGCTAGAGCTTGTTAATTTTTCGGAAAATGTTGATGATATTGGCGGCCTTGAAAATTTAAAGGAATGGCTTGAGAGAAAAGCAAAAATATTTGCGGGCTTAGATAAGGCGATTAAGTTTGGAGTTGATGTACCCAAAGGAGCCATGATTATCGGTATGCCGGGATGTGGTAAGAGCTTGACTGCAAAAGCGACAGCAAGTCTGTTTCAAATTCCGTTGTTGCGTCTTGATGTAGGCAGGCTTCTTGGCAAATATGTTGGTGAGTCGGAAGCAAATATGCGTAAGGCGTTAAAGCTCTCAGAAGCAATTAGTCCCTGTGTTCTTTGGATTGACGAAATTGAGAAGGCTTTTGCAGGGGTTGGCAGCGCAGGGGGCAGTAACGAAGTTACTACAAGGTTGTTTGGACAGTTTTTGACATGGATGCAGGAAAAAGAAAATACTGTCTTTATTGTTGCGACAGCAAATGATATATCGAGAATGCCGCCAGAGTTTTTGCGGAAAGGTCGTTTTGATGAATTATTTTTTGTTGATTTGCCTAACGGTGAGGAACGGAGAAAGATTCTTGATATTCATCTGAAAAAACGTAAGAAATGGAACCGAGACATAGATTCCATAGCGCTTATAAAGGAAACGGATGGATTTAATGGTGCAGATTTAGAGGCTGCTGTTAAAGATACGATTGAGATGGCATTTATTGAAGGAAGAGATAAAATTACAACAGAAGATTTATTGAAAGCCGTAAAAAATACAAAATCCATATCAAGTACTTTGAAAGAAAAGATTCAAGAGATAAAATCAACCATTGATAAAGTAGACATAAAGCCTGCAAGTAAAGAAGTTTCTGATGATAAAATTGTAGCGGCGGATGATGAAATCGATATAGGGTCTGCAAGCGCTGCAACGGTGAATTCAAAATATAAAAATCGTTGGTTGAGACCTTCATCACAAGGAATGTAATTGTAATGGGTGCATTGCTAAAATTCGTGAAAGATACAGGATTTGCATCAGAAATTTTGAAAGAGAAGACCGAAGAGATAAAATCAAGTCCTATAAATTTGGAATCTAATTTGTAAGCAGTGGAAATATCTGCTAAAAAGGAGATGTGCATATGAATGAAAAGGAAATCGAAGTACTGCTTCTTGACGAAGAGCATAAACCTATATTAATTGAGGATGAATGCAGGGATTTGCAGCCAATATTAACAGAATTCGTAAAATGTTATGCGGCATATAAAGACAAGCCGGTTGAAGAATGGTTAAGCCAGAAAATGCAGGAACAATTTCCTGATAGAAAGTCAGAAGAAATTGCTGAATTGACAGATGAAATAATTACAACGTTAAAAGTTGATGAAGAAAATCAAATATCTTTGAATAAAGCAATTTCAAATGGCAGGAGTAAAGAAAGTTGGTTTGCTTCAACTGTGCAGGAAGCTGTTTCTGCTATGTCGGTGCAGGAAGCGGCAAGCTATCTTACAAATTTGGATAATGCGCTTCAAAGAGCCAATGAATTATTATACAGCACAATCACGACACAGGCTGGTACAATTAGTCAGAATCCAAGTCTGGATGGATTTATAGCGGAACAATATCATGCGCAGACATTTAACTTGAAAGCTGAGGCAACAGGAAGTTCATATCGTGCAGTGGTGAAGGAACCAAATGGAAAAGGTTATGCAAAAAACTCTGTTGATATTGAGATTCGTGACGACTATGGTAAAGGTAAACTCATAAGAAGGTATCAGTCAAAATATTGTAAGGATGCGAAAGCGACTGCGCGGGCATTTGAGCGAGGAGATTATAAAGGACAGCAAAAACTTGTTCCTGAAGGTCAGGAGAGTGAAATTCCTAAAAAGTGTGCCATAGTAATTGAGGCTCCTGACGGAACGACAAGTAAGCCGCTTACAAAGTCACGTGCTGAGCAGATGAGAGATGAAGCACAGAGTGGTAGTTGGAGTGAGTTAAATTGGAATGAGTATGCCACGAAAGATTTGGCACTAGGAATAGGAAAAAAGGCAGGGTATGCAGCTCTTCAGGGTGCAGTAATAGGCGTGGGCGTTGACGTTGCACAAAAACTGTGGAATGGAGAGGAAGTAGAGACAGAAGAAGTTATAGAAACTGCGCTTGCAAGTGGGGCTGATTTTGGAGTAAAAGCGGCAGCGGCAGGTGCGTTAAAGGTGGGAGTGGAAAAAGAAATAATAACTGTAATTCCCAAGGGAACTCCGGCTGGTACAATTGCCAATATTGCGTATGTTGCTATTGAAGACGTCAAAGTTGCTGGAAAAATGATAACTGGCGAATTATCACTGCGGGAAGGCATTGATAAAATTGAGCAGACAACAGTGGCAACCACTGCTGGATTGATTACCATGGCAGAAGGAACAGCTCTGGGAGCTGAGATTGGAACTGTGTTTGGACCGGCTGGTACTGCAATTGGCGGATTTCTTGGTGGCGCAGTTAGTTATATGGCAGGCACTAAGGTTGGAGAAACGATTGTAAAGGGAGCGCAAAAATTAAGAGATGGTGCGAAGAAAATAGCAAAAGAAGTTTTTGCAAGTGTCAAAAACGTGGGTAGCAAAGTGGTAGATGGTGTAAAGAATTTTTTTTCCAGCATTTTTTGATTTTAATTGTGTGTGCTGATACATACGCAATATGTGTTCCTGGAATTTTTTTGAATTGTTTAATAATGTTATGGTTAATTGAAAGGAGGACATAATTAATTATGAATTTGGAAGATTTTACACAAAAATCAATTGAACAGGAAACAATCGCGAAAATCCGAGAGCAGTTAAAGGATTTTGGCAACAAGAAGATGAGAGCGCTTAAACAGCTTAACGACGACAGCTGGGTTGTCGAGATGATGGGGTGTGATCAGAGGATTGTTACAGCAGCGTTTGATATGGCAAGCCACGATTACAGTGAATTGGATAATGGTACTGCGCAGAATCTAGTACTGATATATGTTGACGGAATGAGTAAGTGCAAAGGGTGTCTGGACGAAGGAATAGATGCATATGATGGAATGTACAAGTTTATCAGCGGTGTGACGAACTGCTTTGCTCAGGCATATGGTTACGATGAGAGTACAATTGATGGAGATGATAAGTTGTATACAGTATGGATAATTAGGCTTATCTGCAATGAAATTGGTAATACTAGTTTGTGGCATAACCTGAAAGCGGACACGTCCACTGTTCATCCCAAACAGCCCAAAGGCGACTGTTCAAAAGGTGACGCTCCTAAATCAGTGCCAGACAAACCGTCATTGATCAATAAATGGGCGGATAAATTTAAAGCTGCGGATCTTGATCTTGATATTGATATTGCCACGCTACTAATAGAAAAATGCACCACAGAAATATGTATGTACATCTTTGAAAACATGTCTGATACAAACATTCTTGGTGAAATGTTCGCATATGCTCTCCCAAGTGATATTAAGGACTTTATAAGCAAAGTATCCAAGGCAATATCTAATCCAAGTTCGGCTGTAGAAAAAATTCTTACTGATACGCAGGGGTTCGCGGCGCAGCTTTGTGAGTTCGCAAGACTTCTTGGCTGTCCGGATTGGATGGAGATTGATAATTTAGTTAAACCTGATATAACACAGGATTCCGCAAAATACGAATATGAGTCTCCAAAGTCTGGATTAATGGACTTGTTGAATAATATGTATGGTGGGGATGTGATAGAGTATATCAAGTCAGGTGTATAAAACTTAGGAATTGTATATTTTTGAAAATCATGTTACAGATGTTATGGATGAGTTTAATGATTTCGGTGGATATATACATGGCATATGACAACGATAAAACATCAAATTGCCTCGTATGGGGTATACCTTGTTAATTGGGCTGATGATACTGACTTCTTGCTGTAAGATGTTTTAAGAATTGTGCTGAGGGGTAATCACATATTTTGAGCCATAATACAATAAAATGTAAAGACAATGTATTGATTTAGTCTTTACTATATGATAACATATAGACAAAATTAAGGAGAGGAGCTTTATTATGGCGCAGACATTGGTAAATATCCGCATGGATGAAGAATTAAAAAGGAATATGGAACAGACCTGTCAGGAGCTTGGAATGAACATGACTACTGCAATCACTATATTTGCAAAAAAGATGACAAGGGAAAAAAGGATTCCGTTTGAGGTATCGGTTGACCCATTTTATTCTGAAAGCAATATGGCGCACCTGCACAGGGGGATGGAAGCACTCAATGCAGGAAAGGGTGTGGAGCACGACATCATCGAGGTGGACGAATGAAAAAGGTATGGTTCGACGAGGCATGGGAGGATTATACCTACTGGCAGATGCAGGATAAAAAGACACTAAAACGTATCAATGTACTGCTGAAAGATATCGAGAGGGGAAACTTTGATGGTATCGGAAAACCAGAGCCATTAAAGGGCGATATGAGTGGTTTCTGGAGCCGTAGGATTGATGATGTAAACAGGCTGGTGTATCGAATTCGGGGTGATGTGGTGGAAATTGCTTCTTGTAAAGGACATTACGAGGATTAAGCTGTAAAGTTATGAAGAGCTTCTTAGTATAATAGAATTAGAAATATAGTATCTGCTGCAGAACAGCAAATCATTTCCCAGATGATTTGCTGTTCTGTTTTTATGTACAGATACCGTTAAGGCGGCGCATGGGGCGCGTGGCGAAGATGTCTCTTCCCTACTCGGTTAACGAAACAGTATAGTATACTCCTAACTACAGTAACTTGTATCACCAATAATTTTTCCCACATAGACAAATTCTGTCTATCCCAAGCGATATACTAATATCACAGGAAAAAACAAAGAGATCCAAAACTCTAAAATTGGAGAAAGAGGTAACAATGGGAAAGACAGAAGAAGAAACAAAATTATTGGAATATCTGCTTGATGAATGTATGTATGCCCGGGCAGGCCTTGACTATGATGATTTGCAGTTCAGCATTCGTGTTGTTCGGAAAGCATCTGCCATGGGAGGAATCTTTTCCATCCATCGGGCAGACTGCACAGGAGACGAGAGAGCCATCATCGGTGTCTCTGTCGCAGACGTACAGAGATGGACAAAAGTGTATGGGGAGACAGTCACACAGGAGATGCTATGCTATGGAATTGGTCAGGAGATGTATTTTCTAAAGGACATGGAAGGACGCTGCCTAACAGGGCAAAATGAAGCGGACTTAACAGGACATGGCGTGTGTTATTTAAAAGGGGAAATCGACCATATTGACAAAATGCGCAATACAGGTTCTTTTCACAGGATTCCCGCAGATTGGATAATCACGCCGTCCTATAGCATTGCGGAGGATGCCGACGCATATGCGCTCTGTATTCTTGGAATGTCACCGGAACACTATCAGAAATTATTTGACAATATAATACGGGCTACAGTCAGGGAAATGGTTCTGGTTCCTGCCGAATATGATACGTTGCTGAAAATGGTACAGGATAGCTATATGGGAAGAAAAAAGCGCGTTGCTGCCCGGCTTGCGCAGATGCAGGACAAAGAAGATGTGCCGTATCTCAGGGAACAGGTATCTGTATGGGCAGACTGTCTCATGGATATCTGTAATCTGGCATATCTGCCAGTAAATGCCGACGAATCAGATGACTGAGTGGAAGTATAGGATGCTATAACAACAAACGAAGACGGATACTGGTATCATAACAAAGAAAAATAGAAAAGCCTTGAAATGATAGGAAAAGGAGTGACAAAATGACTTGTACAAACTGTGGAAAGGAAGTGGCGGGGGCGTCAGGAAAGTGTCCTGACTGCGGAGCTGCTTTAAAAGAAAACCAGCCCCCGACTGACATGGTAAAGCCTGAAGAAAGTCAGGTGTGCCGCGCATGTGGCGCACCATTGCGAGAAAACGTCAGGTTTTGTACCAAGTGCGGTACGAGAGTACAGATAAATTCGCAGGATAATGTGCAGCACGGCAAAAAGGAAACAAGAAATATTGATGAAAAGAAAAGAGGGGGGCGGTTAGGCGGCATTTCAGTTCCAATCATAACGGTACTGACAGTAAGCGCTGTTATTATAATTTTTGCCTTAATCAGCATTGCTCCAAAACGAAATGAGAAGGATTTCCTGACGGATATGCAGGAGGCTACAGTGCAGCAGGAGGACGAAGCGCCGATTGCAGAGACGGATAAAGGCATAGAGATTGAAAAAGATATTTCAGCAGCAGATACTTCCCAGAAAAATACCATCGGGAACACGATGCCGGAAATGCCGGAAAAACCTGAAATCATACAGCTTGATACCAGTTATGTACGCAGTATTTATTCATCATCGAAATTGACGGACACGACAAAGACCTATAAGGCGGAAACCCTGCTTGACGGGGACAGAGAAACTTGCTGGAGCGAGGGCGCGGACGGAACGGGGGAAGGAGAATATATCTATATTGAATTTATATGCCCCGTTTATCTGTCGGAAATCTCATTTTTAAATGGTTATATGAAAAATGAATCCGTCTATCATGCCAACGGAAAGATAAAACGCGCACTAATAAGCGTTGACGGGGAGGAGTTTGAAGCAGAATTTTGTGACTGGCAGTATGGGCAGGTAGAATACAGCCTGTATACAGACAATTTTGTCTTTGATGAACCTGTTCGGACGCAGTATTTGCAGATAACAATTCTGGAGGGGCAGAAAGGTACAAAATATGATGATATCTGTGTCACTGAGACAGCCCTGTGGGGATACGCGGAAGAAGGGACTACGGCAGGGGAGCAGACAATGATGGATGAGCCGATTTCCATTTATGATTTATATGGCGCCGTACTTTTGGATTATGAAAGCGCTTATGGAAGTGACTGCGAGTATGCCACTTATGACATGGATAATGACGGTGTCGAGGAGCTGATTGTGTCATGGGGCAGCAGTGCCGCAGACTGGACGAACACGGTCTATACGGTTGATGACAGTGCAAATGTTGTCGAAGTCGGAGAATTTTATGGTCTGGTATCCCTGTACGAATCGGAGAACGGGGACGGTATTTATTCGGTGTATGGGCATATGGGATATCAGCAGGTGGAATGGATTACAAGGCATGGTGATGAACTGTATACAGAGACGATATTGGCTGAGGAAACAGAGGAGTACTATCAGAATAACAATCCAATTTTAATGGCTGGAATTGATGAAGGAATTGCGGACAATGAATGATGGGGAAGGGGGCATGGAGATATGAGAGACATAGAAGAATTGATGCAGAACGATGTACTTTTTGCCATATGCATGTGGTTGTTTTGGTTTGTGGTTGTATGCAGGATCGTGTGGTGGATATACAATAATATTTTGGAAAGGAAACTAAACATAAATAAAGGAATCCCGCTGACAGGCTATACGCCGGAAGAGGTGTCGATTATCGTGCGGAAAAATCTGGTCTGCCCTCTGGTCGAGGAAATCGGAGAGGACGAACACGGCAGTATGTTTTTTCAGTGCAAATCCGAACGGTATTTTTCCAGAATGGAATCTGGAAGATTTTATATTATGCAGAAAAAACGGCCTTGGATAAATCCCGATTTTTTATCAGAGGAGGGCTGGGAACTGCAGTTTTGTATCGGGGATATTTTTTCCGAAAATCCGAAGCAGGACAGGGAAACGTTTACAAAAAGAAAACGGATTATGCAGCGCGGAAGCATTGCAAACTGGATTGCAGGAGGCTTATTATTCCTATGTTTCGCATACGTTTTCTTCCAGATGGCGAGGGGGGAAGATATTTTAAAATCAAGGGGTGTCAGTCTGGCGCAATTTACGGACTACAGTAGTGACAACGTCATTAATGAGGCGCTGAGGGCATCTTGCGTGGAGGGGGAATGGAGCAGCTTCAAGGAAGGAGAAATAACATATGCCCGTTTTGCGGGGACAACCTATAACGGAGGAACTTTAAAGATGATATTCCGTGCGGATACAGAAGGAAGCTGTGAGATTATATCCCTTCAGGTAGACGGGATAAATTATGCTGGGACGATATTTAGCGGGCTGATAATGGAACAAATGTATTCTAATATTGAATAAACCGAATGAATTGCACGCATTTTTACTTCAAAGGACGATGTGTTTATCCTAAAAAGGATGTTTATTCTAAATAAAAGGGGTTGTCAGGAAACAGACCACCCTACACAGTGGCAGATGTGATCTATACGGACCACACCTGCCACTGAAATTTATCCATTAAAAGAAAAAATATGATTAACAACAACCACCTTTTCTCCGTTCCATGTTATAATAAAACTATGTTAAAACAAGATTATTATAAAAACTTTTTTGATATAGGGCAACAAAAAATCAACTTTAGTTTCTACGAATTGAGTTTACTTGGTAACGATACAGTTTATACCCTAAAAAGTAATGGAGGAATTAGATTTTTCAGGTATTCGGGCCTGTTATTCAGATAAGGGAAGAGAACGATTTTTATTTTAAAAATCAGTTTAAATGGATAAGTGTGGTACAAGAAATATATGATCATTGAGGAGGAATGCAAACATAATGGATATAAAAACATTTATTAGCTGTATACAAACTACACCGAGAATGTATATTGAAGAAATTAAACTAGAATATATTTATTATTTAGTTATTGGCTTTATAGGAAGTAATTTGATAAATGGCAGAACTTATAATTCGGATCAAAAATTTAAAGAATATTTTTCTGGCTGGTTGTTAAACTGGGTAACAAAAAATCTGGATAAAAATTATGAAAGGAAAAGTTTTTTCTGGTATCACATTTTGTGCGATGTAACTGATAGTGAATACGAGGCAGTAGCGTTATTTTTTGAACTATGTTCTATATTCTTTGAACAGCTAGATGAATTAAATTAACTGAAGAAGTTACAGTGTTATCGCCTATACCTATGACCATGCGGGCAATAAAATCGAAGAAGCCTATGGACAATGGTGGTGCTGAGTTTGCGTATGGACCAGTAAAAAGTGGTAACGCGGGTCTTTTTGTGTAATTTATGAGAAAGTATCCGAATGTAAATGTTCATTTTTCAACATATAAAGGTGGTGGTTTTACAAATGGAAAGGGTACTCTTTCTTTTGATAATATGGTAGAATTAAAAAAAATGTAGTCAAAAAGTAAACATCAATTTTAATAAATTTACTAAACTTTTTACAGATGCAAAAAATAAAGAAATTTATCTATATAGAAAATGATATTCTAAGAGTAAGATAATTTTAGGAGAATGTAAATGTTTGATTTAGAGAGTATTAATGAATACACGAAAGCTGTTCTTGCGAGCGTTATGGGGGAGCATGTGATCAATATGTTGCCAAAAGGAGAGGGAATTGAATATAGTCAAAAGCTGTTAGATTTGT
>ERZ808037.859-NODE-859-length-24020-cov-8.045441_pt1 | contig 24020 bp, 21 predicted proteins | sample MGYA00380190_ERZ808037 | MGnify/ENA primary metagenome ERZ808037 (study PRJEB31490, sample SAMN06133399) | mouse gut metagenome | isolation source: J9 | host: mice | place: China: Chengdu | collected 2015-05 ... | reverse complement strand
ACCTGGCAGTAGGTCTTGAAGGCGGTGTACTCGTCGGGGAACATCTGCACCCAGGAGTGGGCCATGGTGCCGGTGGCGGGGGTGCCGAACATCTCGTCCGCCATGGCGCAGGCGGTGCCCCCGGCCCCGGCGATGTAGCTGGAGCGGGCCCCCAAAATCGCGCCGTCGGAGCCCTGGGCCCGGCGGGAGCCGAACTCGGACACGGGGCGACCCTCCGCCGCCCGGACGATGCGGTTGGACTTGGTGGCGATGAGGGACTGGTGGTTGAGAGTGAGCAGCAGGTAGGTCTCCACAAACTGGGCCTCGATGGCCGGGGCCCGGACGGTGAGGATGGGCTCCCGGGGGAAGATGGGGGTGCCCTCGGGGACGGCCCAGATGTCGCCAGTAAAGCGGAAGGTTTTCAGGTACTCCAGAAATTCCGGGGCAAATATGCCCTTGCCGCGGAGGTATTCGATGTCCTCCTCATCGAAGCGCAGGTTCTGGATGTAGTCGATGACCTGGCCCAGCCCGGCGGCGATGGCGAAGCCGCCCCCATCGGGGACGCTGCGGAAGAACACGTCAAAGTAGCAGATACGATCCTTCAGGCCGGTCTGGAAGTAGCCGTTGCCCATGGTCAGCTCGTAGAAGTCGGTCAGCATGGTGTAGTTGACGTCGTGTTTCATGGCGGAGAATCCCTCCTGTTGTTTTGTGCCCCCTATTATAAGCTGTCATGACAGTAAAAGCAAGCCTAAATCGAAGCCCTCTCCCAGAGTGGGAGGGAGCTTCGATTTAGACCTGTCGAAAAGCGGCTCTCCTGCTAATTGGAGAAAAAACACCAATTGAACTGTCTGATACAGGATAGGTAGAAATGAATGGTACAGGATCACATTATGAATATCCCATAAGGTATTGGTTCACCTCCCGGGCGGCGGCGCGGCCCTCGGAAATGCCCCACACCACCAGGGACTGGCCCCTGCGCATATCCCCCGCGGCAAACACCTTGTCCACGGCCGTGGAATATCGGCCGGCGGTGGTGGCCACGTTGGAACGGCTGTCCCGATCCACCCCAAAGGCGTCGGCCGCATAGTCCTCCGGCCCCAGGAACCCCGCCGCGATGAGCAGCAGCTGGCAGGGCAGCTCCTGCTCGCTTCCGGAAACCTCCGTCAGGATCCGGCGTCCGTCCTGCTCTTTCGGCTCCAGCCGGACGGTAACAATGGAACACAGTGCCCCGGATTCGTCAACGCGGCACTCTTTCACTGTGGTCTGATACCGCCGGGGGTCAGCCCCAAACAGGGCGGCGGCCTCCTCCTGTCCGTAATCGGTCTTGCACACCCGGGGCCACTGGGGCCAGGGGTTGTCCTCCCCCCGAACATCCGGGGGCTTGGGCAGCATCTCCAGCTGAACCACGGAGCGGCACCCGTGGCGGATGGCGGTACCCACGCAGTCATTTCCGGTGTCACCGCCGCCCACGATGACTACGTCTTTGCCCGCCGCGTCGATATAGCTTCCCTTGGCAAGGCCGCCGTCCAGCAGGGCACGGGTAGTGGAGGCGAGGAAATCCACAGCAAAATGCACGCCGTCTACCCCCTCCGCCACGGGCAGATCCCGGGGTTTTTTCGCGCCGCAGCACAGGATAACCGCGTCGAATTCGTCCAAAAGTGCCTGGGCGGGCACGTCCCTACCCACGTCACAGGAGACACGGAACTCCACGCCCTCCGCCGCCATCAGATCCACCCGGCGCTGGACAAAACGCTTTTCCAGCTTCATATTGGGAATGCCATACATCAGTAAGCCCCCCACCCGATCCTCCCGCTCAAACACAGTGACGGTGTGGCCTCGGCGGTTGAGCTGCTGGGCGGCGGCCAGCCCGGCGGGGCCGGATCCCACCACCGCCACCCGTTTTCCGGTATGCACCTTGGGGGGCTGGGGCTCTATGGCTCCTGAGGCAAAGCCCGCCTCAATAATGGCAAGCTCATTTTCTTTCACCGTCACCGGGTCGCCATTGAGGCCGCAGGTACACGCCGCCTCGCACAAAGCCGGGCACACCCGGCCCGTGAACTCCGGAAAGCTGTTGGTCTTGGTTAAGCGGCTCAGGGCGTGATCCAGGTTACCGGTATACATCAGGTCATTCCATTCCGGCACCAGGCTGTGGAGGGGGCAGCCGGTGAACATCCCCGCCAGCTGAACCCCGGACTGGCAGAAGGGCACACCGCACTCCATGCACCGAGCGCCCTGCGTCCGCCGCTCCCCTTCGGAGAGAGCCGGGTGGAACTCGTTCCAGTGCTTTACCCGCTCCTCCGGGGGCTGGGCGGGGCAGCCCTGGCGGGGGTACTCCAAAAATCCGGTGGGCTTGCCCATCACCGCTCCCCTCCTCTCGTCACGGCGTAAAACGCCTCGATCTCCGCCTCGTCACGGCCCAGGCCCCGCTCCTCGAACTGGGCAATAGCCCGTAAAATGTGATCGTAGTCCCGTGGCAGAATTTTCTTGAAGCTGGCGGCACTGTGCTCGAAGTCCGCCAGAATAGCCTTACCTTTCTCAGAACCCGTAGCCTCTACATGCTGGGTGATGAGGGCGCGCAGTTCTTCCAGGTCGTGCTTTTCTGTCATCGGCTTGATGGAAACCAGCTCCTTGTTGACCCGCAGGTACAAATCCCGGCGGGGATCCCACACGTAGGCGATGCCGCCGCTCATGCCCGCAGCGAAGTTTTTGCCCGTCTCGCCCAGAACCACCACCCGACCCCCGGTCATGTATTCACAGCCGTGGTCACCCACGCCCTCCACGACGACACAGGCCCCGGAGTTGCGCACACAGAACCGCTCACCCGCCATACCGTTGATGAACGCCTTGCCGGAGGTGGCCCCGTACAGGGCCACGTTGCCGACAATGATGTTGTCCTCCGCCCGGTAGCCGGCGGTTTTGGGCGGGTAAACCACCAATTTTCCCCCGGACAAGCCCTTGCCGAAGTAGTCGTTGGCGTCCCCCTCCAGCTCCAGGGTCAGCCCCTTGGGAAGGAAAGCTCCGAAGGACTGGCCCCCGCCCCCGGTACAGCGGACGGTATAGGCGTCCTCCTCCAGCCCTTCCCCGTGGAGGCGGGTGATGTCGGAGCCGAACATGGTGCCCACCGCCCGGTCGGTGGAGGTCACATCCAGAGTAATCCGCTTTTTCTGGCCCTTTTTCAGGGCGGAGCCCATCTTTGCCAGCAGGACGGACTGATCTACTGTCTTTTCCAGCGCGAAGTCATATACGTCGGCGGGGTCAAAGTGGGTCTTAAAGCCCTGGCCCACGTAGGGATTGTCCAGAATGGCAGACAGATCCACCGTGGCGGCCCGGTCATTCACCGCCTTGTCCCGTTTTTTCAGCAGGTCGGTGCGGCCCACCAGCTCGTCTACCGTGCGCACGCCCAGCTTAGCCATGTGCTCCCGCAGCTCCTGGGCGATGAAACGCATAAAGTTCATCACGTATTCCGGCTTCCCCCGAAAGCGTTTCCTCAGCTCCGGGTTCTGAGTGGCCACCCCCACAGGGCAGGTATCCAGGTTGCATACCCGCATCATCACGCAGCCCATGGTCACCAGCGGCGCGGTGGCAAAGCCGAACTCCTCCGCCCCCAGCATACAGGCGATGGCCACGTCCCGGCCGCTCATCAGCTTTCCGTCGGTCTCCACCACCACCCGGGAGCGCAGATCGTTCTGGATCAGGGTCTGGTGGGTCTCCGCCAGCCCCAGCTCCCAGGGCAGGCCCGCGTGGTGGATGGAGGTGCGGGGGGCCGCCCCAGTGCCGCCGTCATACCCGGAGATGAGCACCACCTGAGCGCCCGCCTTGGCCACCCCCGCCGCCACGGTGCCCACCCCCGCCTCACTCACCAGCTTGACGGAGATCCGGGCCTCCCGATTGGCGTTTTTCAGGTCAAAAATCAACTGGGCCAGATCCTCAATGGAGTAGATGTCGTGGTGGGGCGGCGGCGAGATGAGGGCCACCCCAGGGGTGGAGTACCGGGTCTTGGCGATCCAGGGATATACCTTTTTCCCCGGCAGGTGTCCGCCCTCTCCGGGCTTGGCCCCCTGGGCCATTTTAATTTGAATCTCCTTGGCGCTCACCAGGTATTCGCTGGTGACCCCAAACCGCCCCGACGCCACCTGTTTGATGGCGGAGCAGCGGTCAGAGTGTAGCCGCTCGGGCCGCTCGCCCCCCTCGCCAGAGTTGGACTTGCCCCCCAGCAGGTTCATGGCCTGGGCCAGGCATTCGTGGGCCTCCTGGGAGATGGAGCCGTAGCTCATGGCCCCAGTCTTGAAGCGGCGCACGATGGAGTCCACACTCTCCACCTCGTCCAGGGGGATGGGCTCGTCCAGATAACGCATCTCCATCAGGCCCCGGAGTGTGTGTGGGCGGGTCTCATCGTCCACCAGGGCGGTATACTGCTTGAACAGTCCGTAATCCCCCCGGCGGGTGGACTCCTGGAGCAGGTGGATGGTTTGAGGGTTGTACAGATGATCCTCCTGGCCGGCTCGGGCCTTGTGGGTTCCCACCGAGTCCAGGGTGAGATCCACCGTCAGCCCCAGTGGGTCGAAGGCCCTGGAGTGATTCCGATCCACCATCTGCTCGATCTCTCTGAGCCCGATGCCCCCCACCCGGGAGACGGTATTGGTGAAGTACTCGTCCACCACCTCCCTGGAGATGCCCACAGCCTCGAAAATCTGGGCGGATTGGTAGGACTGGATGGTGGATATGCCCATCTTGGAGGCGATCTTCACAATGCCGTGCAGAATCGCCCTGTTATAGTCGTCCACCGCCGCGCCGAAATCCTTGTCCAGAAGTCCCTCGTCGATAAGCTGACCGATGGTCTCTTGGGCCAGATAGGGGTTGATGGCCCGGGCGCCGTAGCCCAGCAGAGCGGCGAAGTGGTGGACGTCCCTGGGCTCGGCGGACTCCAGAATGACGGACACCGCCGTGCGCTTGCGGGTGCGCACCAGATGCTGCTCCAGCGCCGATACCGCCAGCAGGGACGGGATGGCCACATGGTTCTCGTCCACCCCCCGGTCGGACAGGATAAGGATGTTGGCCCCATTACGATAGGCCCGGTCTGCGGCGATTTTCATCTGATCCAGCGCCCGCTTCAGCGGCATATTTTTAAAGTAGAGCAGAGACACCGTCTCCACCTGAAACCCAGGCTTGTCCATGGCTTTGATTTTCATCAGATCCACGCAGGTCAGGATGGGGTTGTGGATCTGCAACACCCGGCAGTTGTCGGCGGTCTCCTCCAGCAGGTTGCCGTCGTCGCCGATGTAGACGGTGGTGTCAGTGACTACTTCCTCTCGGATGGCGTCGATGGGCGGGTTGGTCACCTGGGCAAAGAGCTGCTTAAAATAGTTGAACAGTGGCTGGTCATGGTCGGACAGCACCGCCAGGGGAATGTCGACACCCATGGCAGCGGTGGCCTCCGCCCCGGTGCGGGCCATGGGCAGGATGACGTCCTTCAAATCCTCGTAGGTGTAGCCGAAAGCCTTCTGCACCTGGGTGCGGCGCTCGGGGGTGTACTTCTCCACCCGGCGGTTGGGTATGGGCAGATCGCGGAGCTTAACCAGGTTCCGATCCAGCCACTCACCGTAAGGGTTGCGCGCGGCGTAGCGCTCCTTGATCTCGCCGTCATCAATGACCCGGCCTTGAACGGTGTCCACCAGCAGCATCTTCCCCGGCTCCAGCCGGGACTTCTTCACGATATGGGCGGGGTCAATATCCAGTACCCCCACCTCGGAGGACAGAATCAGCCGCCCGTCGTCTGTGAGGTAGTACCGGGCGGGGCGCAGTCCGTTGCGATCCAGCACTGCCCCCACCTGGTCGCCGTCGGAGAACAGGATGGCGGCGGGGCCGTCCCAGGGCTCCATCATCGCGGCGTAATACTGGTACAGATCCCGGCGGGCGCGGGAGAGATTTTCGTCGTTCATCCAGGGCTCCGGGATACAGATCATCACAGCCAGGGGCAGCTCTATGCCGCTCATCATCAGGAATTCCAAGGTGTTGTCCAGCATGGCCGAGTCCGACCCGGACACGTCCACCACCGGCAGTACCTTGTCCATGTCGTGCTCCCACACCGGGGCGTGCATCGTCTCCTCCCGGGCCAGCATCCGATCCACGTTGCCCCGGATGGTGTTGATCTCCCCGTTGTGGAGGATGAACCGGTTGGGGTGGGCCCGCTCCCAGGAGGGGTTGGTGTTGGTGGAAAACCTGGAGTGTACCAGGGCGATGGCAGACTCATAGTCCGGATCCTGAAGGTCTGGGTAGAACCGCCGCAGCTGCCCCACCAGGAACATCCCCTTGTACACGATAGTGCGGCTGGACAGGGAGGGGACGTAGGTGTCGCCGCTGGACTGCTCAAACACCCGGCGGGCCACGTACAGCCGCCGGTCGAACTCCAGCCCCCGCCCGGCGTCCGGGGGGCGCTTGACAAAGCCCTGTTCAATGTGGGGCATTTTTGCCAGCGCCTTGTGGCCCAGGGTGTCCGGAGCCACGGGCACGGCGCGCCAACCCAGCAGCTTCATGCCCTCCTTCTCCACGATGATTTCAAACATCTTCTTGGCCTGGCTGCGGCGCAAGGTGTCCTGGGGGAAGAAGAACATCCCCACGCCGTAGTCCCGGGCCTCTCCCAGCTCGATGCCCAGGCCGGCCACGGCCTTTTGGAAGAATCGGTGGGAGATTTGCAGCAGGATGCCCACACCGTCGCCGGTCTGGCCCTCGGCGTCCTTGCCCGCCCGGTGCTCCAGCTTCTCCACGATTTTCAGCGCGTCATCCACCGTCCGGTGACTCTGCCTACCTTGGATATCCACCACCGCGCCGATGCCGCAGGCATCGTGCTCAAAGCGGGGGTCATACAGCGGGGCGGTCTTTTGATTCCCGTCTTGCTTCATGTCAAAACCTCTTTTCGGGATCCATTCAAAAAAGGGACGGCAGCATATGGAGCGCCGCCGTCCCTCTAAGTCAGGCGTCATTGCCCAATGATAACTCCCTCCAGCACCTGTCGGGCGGTGTCCGCCAGCCGGGCGCCGTTGTCCATGCTCCGCTTCTGGAGGAAGCGGTGGGCCTGATCCTCGGTCATGCCGCCATGCTCAATGAGGAGCCGCTTGGCCTGCTCCACCAGCTCCCGCTCCTCCGGGGATCGCCGGGCCAAAGCGCGCTCCCGACCCTGCCCCACTTGGGCCAGCAGCCGCACCGACGCCAGCAGCGACCCGCGGCGGATGGGCGTGGGCAGCTTGAGGATGCCCGCCGCTTCACACAGATCCAGCTGGGCCTGGGGGGCCACCATCAGCATCACGCACCGCTGGGGCAGATCGTGATATACCGACTCGCAGCTCTCCTCCCCCAGCTTGAAGCCGCACACCACCAGATCCAGCCGGAGCTTGCGAACCGTGCGCCTGATCTGGTCCGCGCCGCGGCACACCAGGCAAGAGAATTCGCCGGTACTCTCCAGGCTCTCCCGGATCCGGTCACAGTTGGATTGGCGCTCAAAGGCCACGATCACCTGGCGCATGGCCGCTCCCCCCTCTCCGCACAGGCTTTATCTCAATAGTTGATCATGTACTTGTCCCGTTCCCAGGAGGAAACGCGGGTGCGGTACTCGTCCCACTCAGCTTCCTTGCCCGCGATGTACTGGCTGGAGACGTGCTGACCCAGGGTGTCCATCACCAGCTTGTCCTTCTTCATGGCGACGAGAGCCTCCTCCAAGGAGCCGGGCAGGGCCTCGATGCCGTGGCGCTTTCGGATGGCCGGGGTCATGGCGAAGATGTTCTCCGTGATCTCGGCGGGCGGGGTCATCCCCTTCTCGATGCCGTCCAGACCGGCGGCCAGACAGACTGCCAGGGATAGGTAGGGGTTGCAGGCCGGATCGGGGCAGCGCAGCTCCACCCGGGTGGCCTGGCCCCGGGCGGCGGGGATGCGGATGAGGGCGGAGCGGTTGGAGGCGGACCAGGCCAGATAGCAGGGGGCCTCGTAACCGGGCACCAGCCGCTTGTAGGAGTTCACCAGGGGGTTGGTGACGGCGGCCATGCCTTTCATGTGGGCCAGAATGCCAGCAATAAAGGAGTACGCCTCCTTGGACAGGCCCTTCTCGCCGTTCTCATCGAAGAACACGTTCTTCCCATCCCGGAACAGGGACATATTGGTGTGCATTCCGGAGCCGTTGATGCCAAAGATGGGCTTGGGCATGAAGGTGGCGTGGAGGCCGTTTTTCTGGGCCAGGGTTTTGACGGCCAGCTTGAAGGTCATGATCTTGTCGGCGCACTGGAGGGCGTCAGAGTACTTGAAGTCGATCTCGTGCTGGCCCTGGGCGACCTCGTGGTGGCTGGCCTCGATCTCATAGCCCATGTCCTCCAGAGCCAGGCAGATCTCCCGGCGGGTGGACTCGCCGTGATCCAGGGGGCCCAGATCGAAGTAGCCCGCCTCATCGTTGGTCTTGGTGGTGGGCTTGCCCTCCTCGTCGGTCTGGAACAGGAAGAATTCCGCCTCGGGGCCCACATTGAAGGTGTCGTAGCCCATGGCGCGGGCCTTTTCCAGCACCCGCTGCAATACACCGCGGGGGTCGCCCACGAAGGGGGTGCCGTCTGGGTTGTGCACGTCGCAGATGAGCCGGGCCACCTTGCCGTGCTGGGGCCGCCAGGGGAAGATGACAAAGCTGTCCAGGTCGGGCCAGAGATACTGGTCGGACTCGTTGATGCGGACAAAGCCCTCAATGGAGGAGCCGTCGATCATAATCTGGTTGTCCACCGCCTTTTCGATCTGGGAGGCGGTGATGGCCACGTTTTTCAGCTGGCCGAAGATGTCGGTAAACTGCATCCGGATAAACTTCACGTCCTCCTCTTTTACCTTGCGGATGATGTCTTCCTTGCTGTAGCCCATAATGGCGTCCCCTTTCTTTTCTTGCAGGTTTTCCTGCGTTAAATGGAAAGGGCGCTCCTCCCCCTGCCGGGGCGGAACGCCGTTGTCCTCGCCTGAACTGTGATCAGTATAGCCTTCTGTAGCGGGAAAGTCAAGGCTGTTTTGCAACTTAAAAAAGTTTTGTTGCATTTTATCAGGTTTGTTCCCATTTAAAAAGACAGTTTATGCAAGTTCTATATTTATTACTTGCATATAGGCAGGGAGAGATGAGCATGGATGTTTGAATGCCAAACAAATCCCGGAAGGGCCCCGATGTGGACGAGCCCTCCGCCCAGCCCGTCACAGACTGCTGGACAACCGCTCCATCACCTGGTGGTAGGCCTCCTCCACCCCGCCCAGATTCCGGCGGAACCGATCCTTGTCCAGCTTTTCCCGGGTCTGGGCATCCCAAAGTCGGCAGGTGTCGGGGCTGATCTCGTCTGCCAGCACGATAGTTCCATCCGCTAAACGGCCAAATTCCACCTTGAAGTCCACCAGTAGGATCCCCCGATCCACCCAGATTTTTTGGAGCAGTCGGTTGATTTTAAGCGCGTATGTCCGGATCACGTCCAACTCCTTCCGGGTGGCCAGCTTCAGCGCGACCGCATGGTCCTCGTTGAGCAGCGGATCGCCCAGCTCGTCGTTTTTGTAGGAGAACTCCAGAACGGGCTGGTCGAAGGGGATGCCCTCCTCCACGCCGTACCGCTTGGAGAAGGATCCGGCGGACAGGTTGCGCACAATGACCTCCAGCGGCACGATGGACACCCGCTTCACCAGCGTCTCCCGGGCGTTGAGCTCCCGCACCAGATGGGTGGGGACGCCCTGCCGCTCCAGCGCCGCCATCAGCAGATTGCTCATCTGGTTGTTGATGGCCCCTTTCCCCTGGATTGTCCCCTTTTTCTGGCCGTTAAAGGCGGTGGCGTCATCCTTGTAGGATACGATGAGCAGCCCTGGGTCCTGGGTGTTGTAGACCTTTTTTGCCTTGCCCTCGTAGAGCAGATTTTGTTTTTCCATGATGATTCCTCCATTTTATAGTTTAACGGGGTTTTCTGCTTCTCCGCGCCCGCAGGCGCAGGCAGAGGGGTCACAGGGCCAAGGGGTAATTTCCGGTGAAGCACCCGTCGCAGAAACCACTGGCGGCGTCCGGGGCAATGTGCTTCAGGGCATCCAGGCTCAAAAAGCCCAAGCTGTCCGCGCCGATCTGCGCTCGAATTTTTTCGATGGAATAGCGACAGGCAATAAGCTCCTCCCTGCTGGGAATGTCGGTGCCAAACCAGCAGGGGGAGATAAAGGGGGGCGCGGAGGAGCGCAGATGGATCTCCCTGGCTCCCGCCTCCCGCAGCAGGGCCACGATCTGCCGGGAGGTCGTGCCCCGGACGATGGAGTCATCCACCAGCACCACCCGCCGACCCTCCACGCAGCTTTTCAGCGCCCCCAGCTTGATCCGCACTGCCTGCTCCCGGTGTTCCTGTCCAGGAGTAATGAAGGTGCGGCCGATATAGCGGTTTTTAACCAGCCCCACCCCGTAGGGGATGCCGGACTGCTGGGCATAGCCCATGGCGGCGTCCAGCCCGGAGTCCGGCACGCCGATGACCACGTCGGCTTCCACGGGATGCTCCCGGGCCAGCAGCCGGCCCGCCCGCCGCCGGGCCTCATGGACGGACTGGCCGCAGATCACAGAATCAGGGCGGGCGAAGTAGATGTATTCAAAAATGCACAGGTGCCCCTTGCCCTCAGCCGGCCGCTGGACGGTGCGAACCTCACCATCCTCCACCACCAGGATCTCGCCCGGCTCCAGCTCTCGTGCAAAGCTCGCGCCCACCGCGTCCAGGGCGCAGCTTTCGGAGGCAAATATCACTGCCGCCCCCCGCCGGCCCATGCAGAGGGGACGGAAGCCCCAGGGATCCCGGGCGGCCACCAGCTTCCGGGGGGACATGACGATAAGAGACCATGCCCCCTGCAGCCCTGCCAGCGCCTGGCACACCGCCTCCTCCACGGAAGCGCAGTGAAGGCGGGCCTGGGCAATGGCGTAGGCGATGAGCTCGGAATCGCTGCTGGTCTGGAAGATGGCCCCCTGGTACTCGAATCGGGTACGCAGTTCATCCGCATGGGGCAGGTTTCCGTTGTGGGCCAGGGCCAGGGTTCCCTTGACGTATTTCAAGGTCAGGGGTTGGGCGTTTTCCCGGCAGACGCCCCCCGCCGTGGAGTAGCGCACATGGCCCACCGCCGTCGTGCCGCCCAGTCCGTCCAGGATTTCCTCGGTAAACACGTCGCCCACCAAGCCCACATCCTTGTGGAAGGACAGCTCCCTGTCGTTGATGGCGGCGATGCCGCAGGACTCCTGCCCCCGGTGCTGGAGGGCGTACAGCCCATAGTAGGCGGTGCGGGCACAGTCTCCCGCCGGGTCATACACGCCAAATACGCCACACTCCTCATGGGGATGCTCTGAGCAAATATCCATCATAAGCACTCCTCTCAAAAAGGCGAACGGGGCCCTTCTCAGGCCCCGTTGTCTGTAGGTGCTATTATATACGCTTTTTCACCTCAGTGCAAGTGCCATTCCCCACAAATGCCGTTCTGCCCTTATGTAGTGATCCCCAGCCGCATCTCCAGCTCCATCATCTCAAGGCAGAACCTTCCCCACGATTCCAAGGTTGTCAGTGACAAATATTGTCACTGATAACATTGATAGTGAAAGCCTTATTGTTATGCTTGTCGCTCTTCTGAATGATGAGCTGGAGGTCGTTCCGGTTCAGCTTTGGCTTGTTCAGGATGTCGTCAAAGACACGTTCTCTTTTATTGCATCACAGCTCTCCGGCAAAATCAACCGAAAAATTGGGTGGGAATATTCACTATTCCTGCCCCAGCCTGCCAAAAAACGGCCTGCCTGGGAAATGTCCGGGCAGGCCGCAAAGCATAAAAGATAAAGAAATAAGTACGTGAGATTAATTCTTGCAACGGACCGGATTATGTGCTAAATTTAACCTAAGCAAATTAGCGCTAAATATTAACAGAGAGAAGGAGCCGCTATGGACAATCGAGATTCCTTACTGAGCAGAATTTCCAGCTGCATGACTGACCGCCCCTATGTTTTTATCAGCTATTCAAGCAAAGACAGCGAGGTTGTTTGGCAGGATGTCCTAAATTTTCAAGAGAACGGATACAACGTATGGCTGGACAAAAAGAACCTGGATTGCACCAAGGAGTCATGGAAGAACGATGCGCTTACTGCCATCCAAGATCCGGACTGCAGGCTGATGGTGTTCTATCTCAGTGTCTCCTCTCTGCGCAGTCAGGCGTGTCTCAACGAGTTGCGGGAAACGATTTCAAAAGAAACCTTGATTCTTCATGGACGCAATCACCCGGTCAGCTTTATTGCCGTTGAGGTGGAACCCGTTTGCAATATGCCGGAATATGTGGAGTACGCACGGGCGAAAGCCTATGAGGAGCTCGACAAACCTGCCTATGGGGAGCAAGCCAAGACAATATATAGTATTTTTGAGGAATTTTTTAATACGAACAATGAGCGCACCCGGATTCCTTCCCGGGCCGGCGGCGAGCCGCCGGAGAACTACTATGCCGAAATCATGCGGCATTTCCCCGAGGAGACCCGGATTGTACCGTCAGCGGAGCGTCCCCCAAGTATCACCTCACCCGTTTCTCCGGCGCAGCCGGAGGAAACCTGGAGCGTACCGCCTGGGATGGAGGCGGTTCTGGAACGGGCCAAGTCGAATGATGTTCCGGCAATGTGTGATATGGCCCAATATTATTTTGACCAGGGGGAGTGGGCGTCGTCCAGGGAGTGGCTGGAGCTTATTGACAAGCACAATAAGGACAGCAAGCTTTACTATGCCGTTTACTATTGGAAAGCCTACTGCAGCTGGATGATTGCTAAGAAAACCGGCAGCTTGGAGGACTGGTGGTGCGCCTATGAATGCAGCGAATGCGCCCAGTCTGGGCTGAAGTTGTTCCCGCAGCTTGTTAGCAGCGGAATTAGCAAAGAGAACGCTGACATGATTCGGGAGAAATCTCGCAACGCCCTCCATACTCTCTTTGACGGTCTTCTGAACTTGGCGGAGCAGGGAGACCCGCAGAAGCAGTATGAATTGGCCTGCCAGTATCTGGACAACTGGGAGCGCGCCCTTAAATTTTGTGATGAGCTCAGACAGGGCAGCAGCTGTAGGATAGCAAGGAACCGTGCGCGCAAATGGCTGAGCAAAGCGGCGGAATCCGGACACGAGGGGGCCATTGCCCGCCTTTCCGAAGAAGGCTGGGAAACGTGATCTGATCAAAAGGGAAACAAGCAAAAAAAACGGACCACTCTTTTCCAAATGAGTGGTCCGTTTTTTGTCAGGGGGCAACGCCAAGCAGCACTCGGATGTTCTCCCGATCCTTTTCCCGGGCCGCTTCGGTCAGCTCCCCATAGGGAATCAGGTCGGGGTGGAGGCGGGCTGCCGGGTCCTTTTGGCCGTTTTCATTCGTGCCCCGCCTCCAGTTGCTCAAATAATGGTAGCGGCACCAGCGAATGTGCTCCAGCTCGGCCAGCAGCTCCATTTTGCCCGGGGGCAGCCGGTCCGCGTCGGCGGGTAAACCCATGAGCTTCAGCATTTCGAGGCGTATGTCATGGTAGTCGGCGCAGCTGACGTTGGAGTAGCGGGTAAAGGCGTCCAGCTTGTCCCACTCCGCTTCCCGATTCTGGCCGGTCTCCTCCACACCGTTGTAGATGTGGGCGTATCGCAGGTTGATACGCTTGGCCTGCATGAAAAGATCATCCTGCAAGATGTGCTCCGGACTCAGAGCGCGGTCCAGCCAGGGAAACACCTCCAGCTTTCCAGCCTTGTCCAGCAGGACCAGGGCCGGGTCGCTGCCAAAGGCCACCACTTTGAGGTCGGGGGCGGCCAGTAGCAGATCCTGTGCCATAGCGGTCTGGTTTTCCTGGGGTAGCAGCAAAACCAGACAGGCTGTGCTCACCAGGTCCAGACTGTCCCACCAGGGTTCCTCGTGGACGGTGACAGAGTCGCTCCCCATCTGATCCAGCTGAGTATGGACGGCGGCAAACCGGGCGCCGCCGCCAAAAATATGGTATTCAATCGTCTGCTTGGGGTCGAAAATATTGTCAAGCAGGCCATAGTACAGCAGATTTTCCGCCAGCACCCCGTCCCCCAGCAGGACAACACTTAGATGATGTCCCCGCTCTGCGGAAGCGGAGTAAAGGCACTGCTCCTTCCAAAACAGCCGGGCGGCGGTTTCCTCTGGGCTGAACAGATGCAGCCTGGGAGAAGTGACCGACTGGGGACGCAAATCGGCGCATCGCAGGAACACATCCGCCATCGGCTTTTCCTGGAGAATCTTGCGGCACAGGGTAAAGCTGTCCTCGTCCGCTCCAAGAAGAATGTATTGGCGGGCGAGGAGCACCTCATCCGTCCCCTTGATCCCGCGCCTGCCCAGTCGCTCCAGCAACTGGGCCTGCTCCGCCTCCGGGCCGTAGACGGCTACGCCGTCTCCCACCAGAAATCGCTCCAAACTGTGGAATCGGTCTCGGACAGCCCGCAGAGCCATCAAAATGCCGCTGGCGGTGGTAAGGGGGGACAGCCACCGGGCCAGTTCCGCCAGCAGGTTGGGGGGCGTGTCACCGTAATTGAGAACGTACATACTGACGCAGCTGAACAGAGCGTCCTGCACCGGCTCCCCGTCTATGATCCACAGTCCCAGCATTCCCAGGATCAGCGGCAGAAGGAAAAACAACAGCTTTCCCACCCGCCTCAAGGATTTGCTCATCATTGATTGCCCCCTTTGTACTGTTATTGCAGTATAGCAGGAAAAGCTGCCGTTGACAACCGGCAGATCAATAAATGCCCATTCCGCTAACGTGTACGGGCAGTTGCAGAAAATGCTCTGCCATCAAATAGCGATTAACCAAGCTTTCGTTTGCATACGGCGTAGTCAAGCGCCGGCGCAGTCTCAACTTCAAAAGTTGGTTTTACCTTATTATGGGTGGTGAACGGCTTGGCGTCCAGCCAGTCCAGCCAGTGGCGTTCGTTGGGGCTGCCGTCCCACACCCCACCGAAGTCGCCCGTGACGATCACATAGTCATCCTTGGCCAGCTCTGTCTGCTCGTAGAAGATTTCCTTTTGAACCGACTGAAATCGCCGTGAAGGTCGCCTGTGATAAATATCGCCATTTGGCTCACCGCTTTCTTCTGGCCTTCATTTTATGCCCCTCCCTGCTTATCTGCCGGCACAAATGGGCCGCGATCATGTGCCTCGCGGCCAAGACAAAATTCAGAACAGTTTTAACTGTCTGCTGCTATACGATTGATCTTGAATGGGGATAAACGTGGTCATTCCAGGGAGACACAAAATATTCTTTGATTCGGAGCCAACTGCAATATTCGTACACCCTTCGTTGCGCACAAGCAATGACTTGATCCCCTCGGATATGTGATAGGGTTCCAGCCGGGCCCACGCAGGGAAGAAGGGGATGGCGAAGAAGCGGATGTCCGCATGGCCGGTTTTTTCGGTCTCCCGGCAAGTACTGCGGATCAGGTATGAATCCTGAAACATCCCCGAATGGATCTCGACCGAGGCGTCATGGATCTGGGCGTCCGTCCCCATCCAAAGGGCTGACAAAATGGACGTGCTCACAATACGCATAAAAAGCGTGCCCGGGCTTATGCGCGACCGCAGCTCGGCTTTCTCTGTCCTGGAGGCCTCCTCGCTGGCCCGGGCGCACTGCGCCCAAAAGTCCGCCGGAAGGCCTAACTGCTCCAGGTCTAACGTCTCCGCTTCATGAGCCCTGGGGCTCCTCTCCCTCATTTGCAGGTGATAGATGCTTCCGGAGAAGGTCTCTATCCGAAGAACGTCTCCCGCCTGCTCCGCACGGCAGATCCGAGACGTGTGGATATTGGCTCCCTCCGCCAGCCTCATGTGGTCCGACACGATCCCGACGCCCAGGGGGACGCCCTGCTCCAGGACCAGATCCCATTGAAACAACGTCAGCATAGCGCGCCTCCTTTCCGATCCTCTATATTTCCCTGGGGCAGCGCCCCTTCTCCCAAAAGGCCAGCAGTTCCTCGATGCTGACAGGGGCCATGGCCTGGGCGTCCACCCCCACATCCAGCCGCGCTACGCCCATCTTTCGGTTACCCTCATTGTAAAGCGGGCCGTTGTGCTGGTGCCCATGGAGCTGGAATGCCCCCCGGTCCATCCCGTTCCAGCTGAGCAGCGGGTAATGGCACAGGATGAACCACTGCTCCCGGTGCTGGAGCTCATAGTAGTCCTTGATCCACAGGAAGTGCTCCTGGTGAAAGGAGGCCCGGTTCACATAGCTGTCGTGATTCCCCCGGATCAGGTATTTACGCCCCTGGAGCCGCTCCAGGAGCGCATTTGCGACTCCAGGCCCCTTCAGGGTGAAATCGCCCAGAATATAGATCTCATCCTCGGGGAAGACCCTGCTGTTCCAGTTCTCCACCAACGCCTCATCCATCTCATCCACCGTTCGGAACGGGCGGTTTTCGAATTGGATCACATTTCTGTGCCCAAAGTGGGTATCTGCGGTAAAGAAAATCATGGCGTCCCCCTCATTTTGTGTGTGGTACGGCGATGCCTCGGTCAGCCGTCCCCGTGGATTTCCAGGAAAAACCGTCTGAAATCCACCGGGGCCGGCCGCTCCATATCCCGTTCGGCTTCCGCCATGGTCTGGAAGGAATGGTCGGGATAGTAAAGGCTGTTTGCCAGAATGTCCGGTTCTTTTCTTATGATCATGTGCGGATAGCCCCAGAACGAAACCTCCCAGTAGTTCATCCACAGTCCGTCAAAAAAGGTATTGGGTGTCCTCGGACGCTTGATCTGGAGCTTTACACAGCGAATCAGCCGCTTTTCTGGCACTTCCGGCTCTGGATCCTCCAGATAGACCGCGTCCACCCGCACCTCGTCCATGGTGATATCGTCCTCAAAGCCCCAGATATTACAAAATCGGTACGTCAGAGGCCCGCATTCCCAGCCGCGCTTCCCAAGGAGCCTTACGGGGCTGAGCAGGGGCTTCGGCTCCTCAAACTGAAGCTGGACGTTCCCCGGCCCCCGCCCGGAGAGGTACTCGTCCATGGCGGCAAGGCAGCGCCCTGCCTCCTCCCGGTTCCGGCTGGTGAGGGAGCGTTCATAAAGCAGCCGGATATTCTCCGCGGTGTCATAGTAGTCGACCTCTGAGTCACAGAAGGCGGGGATCGCGTAATCGGGCACACGCACCTTGTAAAACTTATCCTGGCTGATGTTCATGTTCGGTTCCTTTCCTCGGCGTTTCCGAGAGCATGAACTCCATGCAGGGCAAAAAATTCAGTTCGCCCGCGGACGGGTCAGCAAGCCCGGACTCGCCGTAAAATTCCGATTCGATCACCCCAACGCCGTACAGGTAGAGCGGGTCAAAGCTGTGGGGGACCTGTTCTATGAAGCGGAAGTTCTGGTACTTCAACGTCTCTTGCCTGCAAATGGACACCCTGTCAATCCGGGAGCAGTACCGGCGGATCACACCAAATGTGATGGGGTTCATCGAATATCCTCCTTCCTGCCGGCGCGGGAATAGCGGGGACGCCTGTCCCCCGCAGCTTCCCCGCGCCGGTTTGACATTTATGCAGCTTTCCTCTTATTCCGGGAAATCCTCCGGCGGCTCCGGGGCAGGCGCTGTCTGCGGATCCTGCCAGTTCCAGTTCGGACCAGACGGCAGTGAGTTGATGCTCACGCCTTCCGAGTTTGCCTCTTTCACGTTGCCTTCGCCCGACTCCAGATGCGGCGCTTCCGGCACAGCCGATGCGTCTGCCCCATCCGGCTCATCTTCGATGTCCAGAAATTCCTTCAGCTTGCCGCTCATCAGTGGACGTGCCCGTTTTTTCGGCGCAGAATACGTTTCCCCTTCAGGCGGCAGACCGGGCAGCGCGGTGGCACACTGATTCGCTGCGTCCTGTGTGCGGGATTCCTTGAGCCTTTGAAGGTCATATATAACCCGTTCTCCCCAGTTGGTAAATGAGACGGTTCTCGCCCGCTGTATTATTTGACCATCCCGATAATCCGTCCGGTTAAAACACAGGGTTACCCAGTCCCCGGCCTGCCCCGTGACGTAAATCTCATAGTCCGGGACCGGCTCCGGAACATCCATCATCAGCGTCTTTCGTTTGCCATTGACTGACACCTGCTCCACCTGCTGCACAATGGCGCTGCCGTCTCGGACGATGAAGCTGCGGCCTGCATAGGCGTCAGATTCCCCGTTGCAGATATTCAGCCGTCGCCATCCGTTCCCGTCCCAGACCTCCGCGGACTTCAGCGCCTGCTCAGGGTTGGAGCTGATGGTGAGCAGCACCTTCTTTTTCTCCCGCTGGGGGGCGTTCTCGTCCAGCCGGAGCATGGTGCCGGCCTGTACGGTAAACTTGCCCAGAAGGGTGTCCACCCGCAGGGGAATAGCCCCGAAATTGGCCACCACGATGGGCGCCACGGGGCCGTCGATCTGCCGGATATAGCCGCTGGGGCGATCTCGGAGGAAGACGTAGTGCCCTTCCCCAGCTTGAACGTCCAAAACGTCCAGGCCCGCTCTGTCATTCTGGAACTGCGCGTCCAACTCCAGGGACCGGCCGTCCTGCCAGCGGTACGTATAGGCGTTGCGCTTGTGGGTATCACGTCCGAGGGAGCCCATTTGCCGCGGATTCACAGTGCCTGTGTAGACAGCCAGTTCCCCCTCCTGGATCCCCACTTGCGACAGTTCCTTATCCTGGTAGCTGAAATAGTTCATGCGTCTACCTCCTCTGTGTATGCGCCCAATTCCTCTATGCTGTGGATCTGCCCATCGGCGGGAACATCCACCGTCCAGCCCTTCGGGCCAGCCAGGGGGAGGGGCTTCTTCCCTTTGTTGCGGACAAACCACCGGGTGGTGCCATAACCCTCAATATCCATAAGCGCCAGCCCGGGGCGCTTCAAGAAATAGCTGGAATAGGATTCCAGCACGCCCAGGCAGTCATCGGCGCAGAAAATAGGACAGAGGTAGCCGTCGATCCGGCTTCCCGGCAGCAGACAGTCCAGCCCGCCCCGGCACCAGGGCACCTCCCCGTATTTGACGTACACCGTACTGACCTGAAGGTCAAGAGGATTGTCGCCCAGATCCAGCAAAACCTGAATGGGCCCGATCTGCGCCGATGTGTTTGACGGGGCAAGGGCCTCCGTACATCCGGCGCAAACGCGGTAAATCATGCCGTCCGGCATCTGGAAACGGAGGGAGCGATCCCCCTCGTTACAGATCCAGACCGCGCCATTTCCTGTGGCTGTGACGGTATAAAAATTGCTGTTGGAGTTCCCGTTTCGGCGCAAAATGCAGCCCCGTTTCTGGTAGCCCTCCAGTTCCTCCTGGCGCTTCTCCAGCGGGCGGAAGATCTGAGTCTCGTCACAACAACGCTCGGACTGCACCGACAGCTGGATGCCGCGGCTCAGCTCCACCAGGGAAGCCTCCAGCTCCTCGAACCCCGTCTCTGTCTTGATGGCCGCCTGCTTCAGCGGCATTTCCCCCGGTTTGAATTCTCCAAAGGTCAGGCACAGATCATCCTGCTGTACATCCGGAAAAGCCTTTTGATTATCCATTACATTCCCTCCTTCTCTTTGATTTTCTCAGCGTAAGCGCGGCGCACCTCCTCGAACCCCTCCATAACCTCCGGGCTTTTGAGGTACTCCTCAAAAAACTTCTGTGCTTCCGGACTATTGCTGTCCACCTCCTGAACGGCTGTGTATTCGCCGGGAGCCAGCCATTCGCCGTCTACGGTCAACCGTTCCTCGCCGCTGTTGTAGAATACGACGCAGGGAAAGTCCAGCTCCTCGTGGTGCACGCGGATGCCGTTGGGGCGGTGATCCCTGGAGCTGGGTCTGCTCTCATGGAAAGCCACCAGATCGTCCCCGTCCTCGGACATACGGATCACAGCCTCGTCCGCCTGGATGCCGTCGAAGGAGGTCTCCCAGAAAACCTCCTGAATGCCGCCTCCGGTGGTCAAAAGGCAGGCGTCCTCCAGCATGGAGTCCCTCGTTCGGTCCAGGCAGATGACGATCTTCTCCCCGGACCCGAGTTCAGCGTCCCGCTGGATCTTATCGGTGATGCGTTTGATGTCGTTCGCGTTCATACAAATTCCTCCATTTTTTTATTCAGAAGTGTGCTGTTTTCAAAAGAAAAGCCCGTTTCCCGGAAGATTTCCGAAAAACAGGCAGCAAAAAATGCGCAACGGCAAAACCCATGATTCAGAAATCACATTGGCTCGCCGCATACGCATGGCAAACGCTATAAAATTGTCAGTACAGCTTCTGTTGCTTTATATATATCATAGCACAACAAATTTGTCAAGAGGAATTTTATTACCATGTTTTACCATGTTTTGACTGTGCAAAAGCAGAGACCCCGCGAGGCTGCTCTCCAAAATTTACCCTTGACAGTTCTTGACGTCTATGGTATGGTGATAGCGGATAAAGTAAATATCCCATCGGGCCAAGCTTTATGCGGTCACGATTCTCCGTCAGCGGAGAAGTCGTGGCCGCTTATTTTTTGAAAGGAGTACAGACGATGGAGATGAACAACCAGGACTTTTTTAGGAGCAACCCGGAAGGGGCCATCATCGTGGCCCTGGACGCTCAAGAAGACGGGCTTCTGTTCGGTGCGGTGGAGTTGCGGAACGGAGAGGAGAACTGGCTTGAATATGAGCTGGAGTTTGAATCGGACGGTGAAACCGTGTCCCTTTACCGAGGGGCGGAGGATACGCCCACGCTGGAATACCACGCCGGAAGGCGGCGGGTGGACACCGTGGCTTTGCCGGGCCGGTTGCTGGTATTTTGGAACCATGGCCGACATTCGCTGGCGGTGGACGGAGATCCGCTGTCCCCTGGGGAACTCACTGCCTGCGCCCCCCAGGGAGCAGCCCCCTGGTTGATCCGCTTTGCCAGTTGGCTGCCGGAGTGGGAATGACGCCCCGGTCAGCTTTGCGGCTGAGGTCGTCCCTCCCTGTGAACCCGGTCCATCCATACGGCGTGATCTGCCGGATTGTAGTCCGTTACATCGTAAAGAAACGAATTTCTCCAAAAATAGCCGGCAAGTATGTGCGCGTCTTCATTGGGGCAGCCCAAAGCTAACAGGAGCTTCTCATTTCTCGCGATCTTGTTCGCACTGTCCCAGACAGGAAGGGACATGATATCCTCGTGCTTGAGCCTGCGCGCCTTCCGTTTCGGATGATTGGGGCTTAGGACGCGGCCTGTGTTGGCAGGGATCTTCTGCCCCTCCACCTTGATCGGAAGACTGCCGGTATTCCAGCAGACCAGCGGAAAATCAAAGGAGTCCTCATCCAAAATAATCCCGTCCATGCTTTTGTTTATGTGGAAGGATAAATCATACAGCGTCCCAATTCCTTCAATGCGGTAACTATCTGATTTCCATTCCTCTGTGCTCTCCTGGCTACTACTGTCGCAACCGTACGAGATCTGGATCTCTGTGCCCGGAGTCAGGGATTTTGCGTCCTTGGGAACAATAACGGAGAATATATGCTCCTCGTCATCCATTTCATCTTCATCCAGTTCCCGGTACGGATCGTCCTCCGGATCCCATTTGTCCTCGTCCTCCTCGTCAATCCAGTCGCCCTCCCGGTATTCCTCGCAGGCCGCAAGGTAATCCTTGTTTTTCGAGACACGTGTGCCCTGTCGGAACTCGCCCGACAAAAACTGCATTAGGCCTGTTTCACGGTCTATGAAAACCGCGTCATCTCCGAAGCCAGGGTTCTTCCGGTTTAGTCCAAGAATTAAGCATTTTCGGACACGGGCCAGACTTGGCATATTCAGCATCCGCCCCGCAATCTTTTTCGCTTCCCCTGTTGTCATACTGGTTTCACCGCCCTCTCTCCGCAATTTTACTGGATCAATTATAATCTGTCAAGCAGGCTGTCTGCTCATAATGTTTACCTGCCGGATGGGCACGTGAGCACCTCTACCAGGCACTGTATGATTTCATCTCCCTCCAGCCGCTGCTGTCCGTGAACGGGGAATTCCGCGCCCTGTCAGAGCCAGGTATCCGGCTGATCCAGGGCAAAACCGGTGAACAGACAAGGAAACTGGCTGCGCTCTGGAGGCAGATCAAGGGCGTCTCAGTGACCGAGGGGGAGACAGACTGGTACGCCGTCCTGGCCGCTTCTCCCAGATCAGGTTCAGCTCCTTCAGTGCGCGGAAGGCCACCGTCACCCGCTGTTCACACACCCGCAGTCCCCGCGCCAGCTCTTTCCGGGGAAAGATGACGAATACCTCCCCAAAGTCGTTCACCCAACCATTCCTGCGGGAGAGCTGGAAGCGGTTGAGCAGAAAAGTGTAGGCTACCTTGGCGTCCAAACTCATGCTGGCATAGCGCGGATCGAAAACAGCCAGCGGGGCATCTGCATATGGTAAATACTCTGCACGTCCGTCTGCTTCATCAAGGTGAAGGACGGGCGCTCTTTCATAGCTGCGGCCCTCATGAAAATACCTCCATTCGGCGGGCCAACTGGCCCTTGATAGTTTGATAAAATTCTGATAAAATAAAGGCAGCGAAAGGAGGGGTCCCTATGATGCACATTCGTCCTGTTTCAGATTTGAGAAACAAGTTTCCCGAGATAAACTTGTTGCCGAGATCTTAAAGCAAAACCCAAACCTGCGTTTTGAAGATTTGTGCAAAGCATTGGGCTATACGGCGGAGCAGCCACGGGGAGGCAGCAGCCATTACACATTCCGCAAGGATGGCTGTATGCCCATCATGCTGCCGAAGCACGTCCCGATGAAAAGGCGTATATCAATTTGGTGGCCGACGCCGTCCGCGCGTATCTCCAGGAGGTGTGAGATGAACAAGGATTTGGAGTACTATATGTCGCTGCCTTACCGGGTGGAGGTGATCCCGGATGAGGAAGAAGGCGGGTTTTCCCTGCATTGCCCGGATCTGAACGGCTGCATGACCTGCGCCGAAACCCTGGAGGAAGGGTTCAAGATGCTGACGGATGCCAAACGTTGCTGGTTCACCGCCTGTATTGAGGACGGCATCCCCACCCCCGCGCCCACACGCCTGGAGGACTACAGCGGCCAGTTCAAGCTGCGGCTTCCGAAATCCCTCCACAGGCTGCTGGCCCAGAAGTCCAGCGGGGAAGGCGTGTCTATGAACCAGTATTGCGTATACCTCCTCAGCAAAGGACTTTAATACCACTCAAAGCCCACCAGGATCATCTTCCTGGCGGGCTTTCTTCGTCCTCATCATCCCCGCCCACCACGCCGTCGGGCCCCAGCTCTACCATGCCCAGGCCCTTGTCCTGGTCAGTGAGCTGATACTCCAAACCCTGGGATGGGTTGGGTTCATCCTCATGCTCTGGCTGCTTCGGCGGCGCAGGCGGTTCCTGCCCGGACACATCCGGCGGGGCTGGCTTTTTTGACGCCTGCGCCTTTTTCTGTTCCTCCTTCAGCCTCCATTCCGGCGTGTAGTCCGCCACCCGGCAGGACTTCAACTCACCGTACCCCGACAGCTCCTCCGGCACCAGCTTGTAGAGCAGCACCGGCTTCCTGCCCTGGAACAGGGCGATGCACTGGCGGCGGTCCAGGCGCAGGATCTCATTCGGCTGGCGTTTGACGGTGAAGCTCAGGCTGACGCCCTCCCCAGCCTCCACCAAGGGGACCAGCCAGCAGGAACCCACGGTAGTGGAGTAGCCGTAGCCTGCCACATAGAGGTAGGCGTGGTACACTCCATCCACCAGGATGTAGTCCCGACTCTTGGTGTCGATGGCGGTGGGGGACAGAATATCCAGGATGGTGGTGGCGCCCGCCTCAAGTTCGGACAGGTCCGGCTTTTCCTCGCCGAACAACAGGCGCTTGATGGGGTTCTGCTTCGGTTCGGCGGTGGCCGCCTTCTTTTTGACCCGCTTGACCGGGGCCTTGGTGGTTTTTTTCTTCTGCACCCGTGTGGTGGCGTTCAGAGGGAGCTCACCTCCTTGGTGTCCCGCATTAAGAAAGGCGGGGCGGTAAGACATTTGGATCGTCTCGCCGCCCCGTTGTATTGGGCGCTATTTCTCCAAGTAGTTCTTCAGCATCTGCGCTACCTGTGCGCGGGTCGCCAGTCCCTTGGGATCGAGCCGT
>ERZ808037.858-NODE-858-length-24035-cov-4.772143_pt1 | contig 24035 bp, 20 predicted proteins | sample MGYA00380190_ERZ808037 | MGnify/ENA primary metagenome ERZ808037 (study PRJEB31490, sample SAMN06133399) | mouse gut metagenome | isolation source: J9 | host: mice | place: China: Chengdu | collected 2015-05 ... | reverse complement strand
TGATGATTTCCGGCAGCATGAACAGCAATGTGGCCCAGCGGACGAAATTTTTTGGTATGATGCGCTGTATCGGTGCAAGCCGCAGGCAGATTATCCGCTATGTGCGTTTGGAGGCATTAAACTGGTGTAAAACGGCAGTGCCTGTTGGATTGCTCTTTGGCATGGCGATCAGTTGGAGCGTTTGCGCAGTACTGCATTATGGGATCGGCGGTGAATTTCAGACAATGCCTGTGCTTGCCCTCAGTCCGGTGGGCCTTGGCATCGGCGCAATGGTTGGAATTGTTACGGTTCTTCTGGCGGCACAATCCCCGGCCAGACGTGCAGCTAAAGTTTCGCCGATGGCAGCCGTTTCCGGCAATGCAGATACGACGCCTTCTGTACGGCATACCATGCGGCTGCATTTAGGAAAAGTTGAAAAGACTTTAGGCGTTCACCATGCAATCGCGTCCAAGAAAAACTGGTTTTTGATGACAGCCAGCTTTTCCCTTAGTATCATTCTGTTTCTCTGCTTTACGGTAGGGCTGGATTTTGCACATGCGTTGGTGCCGTCCCTGCGGTCCTGGCAGCCGGATATTACCCTCACAGGCTATGCCAATGAACCGGTGTTGAGTCAGAGTTTAAGCGATATTATCAGCGCTGTTTCCGGTGTAGAGCATGTCTTTGGCAGCACATACAGGAAGAATGTTGCTGCGGCTTCCTCACGGCAGGGGGTTGACCATGTGAACCTGACATCATACAGTGATTACCTGCTGGATCGTGCAGAGGAGAGTCTTGTGCAGGGGGATTTATCAGAAATCTATGGAGACAGCAATCAGGTTATGACGGTTTCTAATAAGGATAATCCGTTACAGGTTGGCGATACCATTCAGATCGCGGGAGAGGAGGTTGTGATCACCTGCGCTGTATCGGATGGATTGTATTCCAGTGAATACAGCGTAATCTGTTCGCAGGAAACGTTTGCCCGGCTTACAGGAGAGTGGAATTACAGCATGATTGGAGTGCAGTTTGGCAAAGATGCGTCGGATGATACGGTAAAACAGATCAGCAGCCTTGCCGAAAGCAATGTTATTTTTGAAGACCAGCGTGAAAGCAACAGACAGGACCAGGCCACCTATCTGGCATCCGTTTTTATTGTATACAGCTTTCTGGTCATTATTGCGATGATTACACTATTTAATATTGTTAACAGCATTTCCATGAGTGTAACAGCGCGAATGAAGCAGTACGGCGCCATGCGGGCAGTGGGTATGGACGCAAAGCAGCTTACCCGGATGATTGCCGCAGAAGCCCTTACTTATTCCCTTTCCGGTCTTGTGATCGGCGGCAGCACAGGAATTGCGCTCAGCCGTTTCCTGCATATCAGGCTGCTTACGCAGTATTTTGGAACTCCGTGGAGACTGCCCGTAGAACTGCTTGCCATTATTATTGTGTTTTCCATCGTTGCCGTGGTTGCTGCGGTTCATGCCCCGGCAAAGCGCATCCGCAGCATGGAAATTACGGCAACGATCAACGAATTATAGGAAGCAGCGAATTTGCCGTTAGGGAAAATCAGATAGAATGCAGGATTGACTGCAGGAACAGAGGGGCGGGATCATTTTCCCGCCCCTGCCTGACCGGGAAGTTCTTTATCGCACGGAGCATGGATGGACGGCTTGTCCATTCACAAATCCCCTGATGGGTTCCCAGGTTACATCGTGGTCCGGCATACCGCCGGCTCTGCCGCCCAGTACGTCTTTCCCTTTCAGCATATCCCAGCTGAAATTCTCGACCGGTTCTCTGGAGACAAGGAAATTACCTGCACGCTGGGTCAGCTGTGCAAAGTTGACGGCGTAATCGGAGGCTCCTTCTTTATAGGTATAGATCGTGCTTTCGCTGCCCATGAAACCGATGTCGGCTTCGTCGGTAAGCAGGGCGGTCATCGTCTTGTCGGCGCCGAATCCGGTGACCAGTGTCAGATCGATGCCTTCTTCTGCAAAATAGCCTTCTTCGATCGCCACATACATGGGCGCATAGAAAATGGAGTGGGCCACTTCGTTTAAGACAACGGTGGTCTTGCCGGAGGAAGCGGAGGAACCGCTTTTTTTTGTGTCTGCCGCGGGGCTGCCGCATCCGGTCAGCGTTCCCATAACAATGAGTATCGTGAGAAAGAGACAAAAGATTTTTTTCATAATTCTCCCTAGTGTTGTTTGCACATTTACTTATAGGCTATGCAGGGAGGCAGGATTGGTGACTGGGGCAGGCGGTTCGGAACAGGCAGATGGAGAAACAGGGAAGAGGAAGGCGCAGCTGTGATGTTTTGGGGAAACTTTTACAGGGAAATGTAGACTTTTTCATCCAAAAGGACTATGATTAAACTGCGGTCTGTACCGAAGCAGGTACATGATACGCCGAAAATAAGGGGTTGGGATTGGTGGAAAAGAAACCGAGATATTTTTATTTGATGCTGATCGTTTCCACGCTGGGGATCATCTGTCTCGTTACCTTTACGTATGTCAGACAGTTAAACAGAACGATCCTGAATAATATCATCCGCACGATCAGCGAGATCGCAGAGCATGACAAGGCTACGATCCAGACTTATATCGAGATATGCTGGGAGGATCTTGCGGAGATACAGGAGCGTTTTGTGAGCTATGGCTGCGAGACGGCGGCAGATATCGAGAGCAGGATGGATCTGGAGTGCGCAGCCAGCAGTTTTGCGCATATTTATCTGCTGGCGGAGGACGGTACGATCTATTCGGATCAGTGCAGCGCAGATGCTTTTGATGCAGCGGGAAATGATGCCGATACTTTTATGTCGTATTTTGCGGAAGGGGAAGAGCGGGTGGTTGCCCGGTTTGACGACCCGACGGCAGAGGACGGTTATGCGAAGCGGATTCTGTATGGCGTAAGGCTGCAGGACTATGAGGTGGACGGGAAGCGGATGCTTGCCATGATCGGTGTGAGCGATATCTCGTCCATTCAGGACAAAATGGTCATCAACAGCTATGTCAAAGACGGTGAGAGCCGGGGACACAGTGCGCTGATCGACATGAACGGGAATTATATCGTCGATATCAGTAAGAAAGGATATCGGAACAAATACAGCAATCTCTTCGAGCATCTGGGGGAGGCAGAGTCTTCCGAGATGACCAATGAAGAGGTGGCGGCGAGGCTCAGAAACCGGGAGCTTTTCGGATTCTATCATTCTCACGAAGGGGAGGAGCATCAGGAGCTGTTCTATTTTATCCCTTTTGAGAAGGAGATGAATCTGTACTTTATCATGTCGCTGAATGAGGCGGTCTTTACGGAACAGAGCAAGACCTTTGTCACCATGAGTATGGTGATGCTGACAGTCAGTATGTTGACGGTGGCCGGTATGCTGCTGATCGTGATGAAGTTTCAGAAAAGAACGCTGATCGCATCGGAGCGGGCCAGATCGCAGAAGGAGTTTCTCTCCAATATGAGCCATGAGATCCGCACGCCGCTTAATGGCCTGATTGGCATGAATCATCTGATCATGGTCAACATTGATGATGAAGGGCGTAAGGGACAGATCAAGGACTGGCTGCGCAAATCCCACAGCACGGCCAATTATCTGCTGTCTCTGGTGAACGATATTCTGGACATGTCCAAGCTGCAGGCCGGCAAGGTGGATCTCATCCATGAACCGCTGCTTGTCTCGACCATGATCGACGAGATCACTGCCATGCAGGCGGATAATATACGAAGCCGGGGCGTGGAGTTTATCGTGGAGAAGGAGATCATTGTGCCCTGTATCGAGGGGGATGTGACAAGGATCAAGCAGATTTTGATGAACATTGTCGGTAACGCAGCCAAATTCACGCCGGAAGGGAAATGGATCCGTCTGTCAGTCTCCCAGAAACGGACAGACGAACAGCACGTGCTCACGATCTACCGCTGTGAAGACAGCGGCATCGGGATTTCGAAGGAGTATATAGATAAGATCTTTGAGTCTTTCAGCCAGGAGCGGAACCGGCAAACGCAGGGCATCAAAGGTACGGGCCTGGGCATGGCGATCAGCAGGTTGCTGGCCAATGCCATGGGCGGCGATATCCTTGTGGAGAGTGAATTGAATGTGGGCAGCACATTCACGGTCACGATTCCCTCTGTTATCGTGGAGGAGATACCGGAGTATCTGAAAGAGGAACAGGCGGAATGCGTCGTCGAAAATGCCGGGACGGCATCCGGACAGGAAGAAGGCAGGCCGGTCAAGATCATGGTGGTGGAGGATGTGGAGCTCAATGCGGAAGTCCTGTTGGAGGTTCTGGCCATGGAGGGATTTGAGACGGCTCATGCGGTGAATGGAGCGGAGGCGCTTAAGCTGTTTGAGGAATCGGCGCCCGGTGAGTTCGATATCATCCTTATGGATATGCAGATGCCGGTGATGGACGGCTGTACGGCGGCAGTCGAGATCCGCAAACTGGCCCGCGCGGATGCACAGAGCGTCCTGATCTATGCCTGCACCGCCAATACGTTTCAGGAGGACAGAGAGCGGGCGATGCAAAGCGGCATGGATGATTTTCTGACGAAGCCGATCGATATCAGCATTCTTTTAAAAAAAATGGGCAAAGCCGTAAAATAGAGAGGAGACAGGTCACGATGGGGCCTGTTTTTTCTTTGCCTGTATGGGGGCAGAGTGCAGATGCCGGAGTTTCCTGATGGTTGATTTTGTTGAAAAAAGTAGAGTGCATGTCGCTTGCAAGTTGATTTCATCAACCTGTATAATACAGACAGCATATGGAAAAAGTACAGGATAGGAAGCGGGAAGGAGCGCAGTGGGCATATGAAAGAGATCAATATCGCAAAGGTCATTCAGAAAAAAAGGAAGGAACGGCATCTGACGCAGGACGATATCGCTGCTTATATCGGGGTGTCGAAGGCTTCTGTTTCGAAGTGGGAGACGGCCCAGAGTTATCCGGATATCACTTTTCTGCCGCAGCTGGCGGCGCTTTTTAACATCAGCATTGATGAGTTGCTGGGGTATGAGCCGCAGCTGACGAAGACACAAATACGGACGTTGTACTGTCAGCTGTCGGAACGTTTCGCGACAGATCCTTTTGAGGAAGTGCTGGGGCAATGCAGGGAGATCATAAAAGAATACTATTCCTGCTTTCCGCTGCTTTTGCAGATGGGGATCCTGCTGGTCAATCACTGTATGCTGGCGACGGGCAGCGGAGAGCCGCAGAAGATACTGGAGGAGGCCAGGGCGCTTTTTGTCAGGATCAGGGCGGAGAGCGGGGAGATCGAGCTGATCAAACAGGCCGGGAATATGGAGGCGGTATGCCTGCTTTCGCTGGGAAAGCCGGACGAGGTGGCGGGGATCCTCGACAGGCCGGATTCGGTGCTGACGCCTCAGGAGACGCTGCTGTCCATGGCATATGAGATGACGGGGAAGACACAGGAGGCCAAAGCCGTATGTCAGGTCGGCATCTATCAGTATCTGATCGCGCTGTTTAGTCTGATGAGTCACTACCAGGGGCTGTGCGGGGATGACAGGCATATGTTTGATGAGACGCAGCAGAGAATGGAAGCGCTGGCGGAGACCTTCCGGATACAGGAACTGCATCCGGTGCTGTTGTTTCCCTATTATCTGTGTATGGCACAGAACTATGCGGGCTTCGGCGAGACTCGGAAGGCGTGTGAGTATCTGGAACGGTATGAAAGGCTGGCAGGGATGGCAAAATGGCCGCTAAAGCTGCACGGCGACGCTTATTTTACCCTGCTGGACGAATGGCTGGAGGACACGATGCCCCTCGGAAATGACATGCCCAGAGATGAGAAGCTTGTGCGAAAGAGCATGGTGGAGGCGGTCAGCGGGAACCCGGTATTTGCGGCGTTTGCGGAGGATGCGCAGTTTCAGGCGGTGGTGGGGCGGCTCAAGGCATGTGAGGAGCAGGCACTGTAAAAGGGATTGTAGATCAGTAGAAAACAGGAGGACGTGGAATGGACGCAGTAGTGATGCAACATTTGTCTAAAATCTATGACGGCGGTAAGACGGCGGTGGCGGATATGAGCCTGACGCTGGAACAGGGGGAAGTATTCGGGTTTCTGGGGCCGAACGGCGCGGGCAAGACCACGACGGTCAAAGTACTTAACGGGATGCTGCAGCCTTCCGAGGGGACGTGTCAGGTGTTCGGGGAGGATCCCGGCAGGAGTCCTGAGAAGGTGCACGCTGTTTCCGGGGTTATGACGGAGCACGCACAGATGTACAACAATCTGACCGGTATGCAGAATCTTATGTTCTACAGCGCCATGTTCGGCATCGGGGAGGAGGAGAGCAGGAAACGGGCCAGAGACCTTCTGCAGCAGCTGGAGCTGGCGGATGCGTCAGGCCAGAAACTGTCGGCCTATTCCACGGGTATGCGGCAGCGGCTGTCCATCGCCCGGGCGCTGATGCACCAGCCGAAGATCCTTTTTCTGGATGAACCTACTTCCGGGCTGGATCCCGAGAGTGCGCACAATGTGAATCAGATGATTCTTGCGCTGGCGAAGGATAAAGGGATGACGATCTTTCTGTGTACGCACCAGCTGCGCTATGCCCAGGAAATCTGCACCAGATACGGCCTGATCGACGAGGGCAGGCTGCTTATCGCGGGAACGCTGGAGGAGCTGAGGGCCGGGGTAAATTCCGGTCTGCAGGTGCGGATCCGGACAGACCGCATGCCGGACGCGCTGGCGGGCCGACAGGAGGGAAGGATGGAAGGACGGCCGGGGAAGCAGGCAGATGTGCAGGCGGAGACACGGCCGGGAATGCGGGCAGGCATACAGGATATTACACTTGAGATTGGATCGGAGGAGGAAATCCCTTACATCGTCAGCCGGATCGTGGAAAGCGGCGGCAGGGTCTATCATGTGTCTGCAAAGCAGCCTTCCCTGGAAGATATATATTTTGCGCTGACAGCGGAACAAAAAGGAACGGAGGGGATAAGAGCATGAACAGAGCAATCAGTGCGATCGTGAAAAAAGACATGCGGGAGATCACCGCGAACAGGCAGCTGCTTTTGACGATTGTTGTCGTGCCGCTGGTGTTGACGTTGGTGATGCCGACTATCTACTTTTTGACAGCTCATTTTGCACCGGAGGAGGTGGAAGAGCTGCAGCAGCTTATGAGATTACTGCCGGCGGAGGCACAGGCGGTGGGAGCGGAGGCGCTTATGGCAAAGCTCCTGCTTGACAATATACTGCCCATGTTCTTTCTGATCATTCCGATCATGGCGGCTTCCGTGATGGCGGCCAGCTCTTTTGTCGGAGAGAAGGAGCAGAGTACGCTGGAGACGCTTCTGTATTGTCCGCTGACCGTGAAACAGCTGTTCTATGCGAAGGTGCTGGCTTCTTTTCTTATGAGTATGCTTGTTTCGTGGAGTTCTTTTCTGGTGATGGTCCTCGTGCTGGGGCTGGAATTCTATGTGCTGACCGGCGGTATGATGACTTTGGGGGTCAGCTGGGTTCTGGTGATGGTATGCCTGTCCCCGGCGGTGTCGCTGATCGCCATTACCCTGATCGTGCGGGGGTCGGCGAAAGCGCAGAATGTGATGGAGGCACAGCAGAAGGCAGCCTTTCTTGTACTGCCGGTGGTGTTTCTGATCGCCGGACAGTTTATCGGCGCGATGCTGATCAATGCCTGGATACTGGCAGGTCTGTCTCTGGGGCTGGGTGTACTGGCGTGGGTATTGCTGCGGATGTCGCTGAATAAGTTCTGCGGGGAGATGCTGCTGGCGGGCCGGTGACCGGGGATATTAATAAGAAGTGTAAAGCCTTTGAAGGATCAGTCAACAGGCTTTACACTTCTTATTTTTAATGTTGATTGCTGATCAGTTACCATCTTCTAACATTGACTGAAAGATATCCCTTACTTTCTTGAGATCTTCATTGTCTGGTGACTTTTGTGCTGCTCTTTCTAAAAGTTCTAAAGCAAGTCGGATAAAACCCTGGAATTGTTTATTTGTCATTCCCATATCTTTTACCATCCTTCCACCGCCTTTTAATTGATGTGATTGTTAATTGTTACATTAATTATAGCGGTTTTGTTGGGAAGTGTAAAGCTATTCAATGTGCAAGAGGGGCCTGCCTTGCAGTGGGCAAGTTTACCCGGCTGTAATTATTGCGGGCTATACTGGTCAGGCCAACGATATATTGCAGTTCATGATACAAAGTGGTATCATAAATTCCGACGATGTACAGAAAATCATTATCATAGAAACCGAAAGAGTAGCGACAAGAATACCGGATATCCTGAAAACTCTTAAATCAGGGGTCTAAAAAAAGCGGATAACGGGAATCGAACCCGCCTCTCCAGCTTGGGAAGCTGGCGTTCTACCGATGAACTATATCCGCATGAACTTATTATAACAGCAAACTTACAAAAAGAAAAGCAAAAAGATTGGATTGAGCAAAAAAATGTTATGGATTTTTTTAGTCCTTCTGTATGGAATACTGAAAGGCGCCCGGGAGGTACTGAAAAAGAAGGCTTTGGAGAAAAACTCTACCATAGAGGTACTGTTTATGTATACACTGCTTTCTTTTTTAATTGTATTGCCGGACGTGGGGAACGCGGCGGGAATGGAGCTGAGATTCTATTTTTACATAGCGGCCAAGTCGTTTGTGATCTTTCTGGCATGGATGTGCAGCTTTAAGGCGATCAGGAAAATGCCGATCAGCCTCTATGGCGTGCTGGATCTGTCCCGGGTGATGTTTGCCACGCTGCTGGGGGTGATCGTACTGCATGAGGTGTTGAGCGGTTATCAGGTGGTGGGGCTGCTCTTCGTATCGGCGGGACTGCTTTTGCTGAAATACAGGCCGCGCCGGGGACAGCGGGCGGAAACGGAGCAGACGTCACAGGGCGTGGGATTGGTGTATGTGGCGATGGCTTTTGCCTCCTGTATGCTCAATGCGCTGTCCGGGCTTCTTGACAAGATTCTGATGCGGGATATCAGCAGCGCCCAGCTGCAGTTCTGGTACATGCTTTTTCTGGTGTTGTTCTACTTATTATATATCCTTTTGACGAGAACGCCGGTTGATTTAAAGAGTGCAGTGCGCAACCGGTGGGTGTGGATGCTGAGCATCCTGTTTGTGATCGCCGACAGGGCGCTTTTTATCGCAAACGGTATGCCGGGCAGCCGGATCACGGTGATGACGCTGCTCAAGCAGGCAGGATGCGTGGTGACGATCCTGGCGGGCAAATATCTGTTCCGGGAAAAAGATACGGCGCATAAGATGGTCTGTGCGCTGATCATTATCGCAGGGATTGTGATCGGGGTAATGTAAAGAAGTTGGGTAAAAAACTTGTAGGAGAATCGGAATCTGTGCTATACTGGTTTAACTGAGCGTCAAGAAATAAAGGAACGCGAAAAGCAGAAAAGCAGTAAGCACAAGTTGGAGACAGGGCATTAACAAGCGGAAGCTGAGAACAGGAAAGAGTCGATAGAAAGAGAACGGAGGAAGCATAAGATGGGATTTCTGAAAAACCAGTTTTCCAGTCTGGTGGAGTGGAACGAGAGCGATGAGGGTGTTATTTTCAGCAGATGGCCGGGGCAGGAGATCAAGAAGGGCTCCAGGCTGATCATACGGCCGGGACAGGATGCGGTTTTTCTGTACAACGGCAGAGTGGAGGGGATTTTTGAGGAGGACGGCGACTATGATATCGAGTCGGATATTCTGCCTTTTCTAACCACGCTGAAGAGTTTCAGGTTTGGATTCAACACACCTCTCCGGGCAGAGGTGCTTTTTATCAATACGAAGGAACTGCTGGTGAAATGGGGAACGAAGAACGCCATCAACCTGCAGGCGCCGGGACTGCCGGGCGGTATGCCGATCCGTGCCTTCGGCACATTTAACTGCCGGGTGGTGGAGCATGATATCATGATAGAGAAGCTGGCCGGTATCAGGCAGCGTTATACCGTGGAGGATGTGAAGGAGCGTATCATTGCCAGTCTGGATCAACTGTTGATGAGATGGATCAGCAGAGAAGGCCGTGACATGTTCAACCTGCAGGCCGACGCCCGGAAGATCGCGCAGGGGATCGAGTCCGATCTGGATACGGATATGCGCAGGCTGGGAATCGGCATCACGGATTTCACGATCGAAAGCTTTTCCTATCCGGAGGAGATCAAACGGATGCAGGAGAAGGCGGCGGCACAGTCCATGATCGGCGATATGGGCAGATATACCCAGATCGCGGCAGCCGACAGCCTGGGAAAAGGAGGCCGCGGAGCCGGCATGGCGTCGGATATGGTCGGTCTGCAGATGGGCATGGCCATCGGACAGCAGATGGTGAACCAGATGAACCTGAGCGGCGGGGGCATGGCACCACAGCAGAACATGCAGGCGGGAGCAGGAACGGTGCCGCCGCAGAACATGCAGGCAGGAGCAGGAACAATGCCGCCGCAGAACATGCAGGCAGGAGCGGGAACAGTGCCGCCGCATATGCAGGCAGAAGCGGCAGCGGCGTCACAGCAGGGCGCACAGGGCGGCGCCGGGCCGAAATTCTGTCCGAACTGCGGGACACCCACCACGGGAACCAGATTCTGCGGGAACTGCGGCAACAAACTGTTTTAATATCATCCAGTAAAGGAACAATAGAAGCAATGAGTATATATGACACGTTAAACGAGAGGCAGAAGCAGGCGGTCATGCAGACAGAAGGCCCTGTTCTGATTCTGGCGGGGGCCGGTTCCGGTAAGACGAGGGTGCTTACCCACAGGGCGGCTTATCTGATCGATCAGGAGGGGGTAAACCCCTACCATATCATGGCCATCACCTTTACCAATAAGGCGGCGGGGGAGATGCGTGAGCGTGTGGATAAGATCGTCGGTTTCGGTGCGGAACAGATCTGGGTGTCCACGTTTCACTCTACCTGCGTCCGTATCCTGCGCAGATATATTGACAGGATCGGCTATGACAATAATTTTACCATATATGATACAGACGACCAGAAGGGCGTGATGAAGGAAGTCTGCAAGAAACTGCAGATCGACACGAAGATGTTAAAAGAACGGACGATCATGAGCGCCATTTCTTCGGCGAAGGATGAACTGATCGACCCGCTGCAGTATGAGATGCAGGCGGCGGCCAGCTACGACTATCATGCGGGTAAGATCGCGCAGGCTTACAAGGAGTATCAGGCGGTGCTGCACAAGAACAACGCGCTGGACTTTGACGATCTGATCATGAAGACGGTGGAGCTTTTCAAGGCGGATGTCCAGGTGCTGAACAATTATCAGGAAAGATTCCGCTACATCATGGTGGACGAGTATCAGGATACCAATACGGCGCAGTTCGAACTGGTCAGGCTGCTGGCGGATAAGTACCGCAACCTCTGTGTGGTGGGAGACGATGACCAGTCCATCTACAAGTTCCGCGGCGCCAATATCCGCAATATTCTGGACTTTGAAAAAGTGTATCCGGAAGCCTGTGTGATCAAGCTGGAGCAGAATTACCGGTCCACGCAGATCATTCTGGATGCGGCCAACGCCGTAATCAAGAATAACACGGGACGTAAGGAGAAAGCGCTCTGGACGGAACAGAAAGAAGGAAACCGGATTCATTTGCGGCAGTTTGACACGGCCTATGAAGAGGCGGAGTACATAGCGGGCGATGTGGCTGCAAAGACGCGGGCCGGCGAGGCCAGATTTGGCGAGTGTGCAGTGCTTTACCGCACCAATGCGCAGGCCCGTCTGCTGGAAGAGAAGTTTATTATGGAAGGAATCCCCTATGATGTGATCGGCGGCGTCAATTTCTATGCCAGACGGGAGATCAAGGATATTCTGGCTTATCTGAAAACCATAGACAACGGCCGTGACGATGTGGCTGTGAAGCGTATCATCAACATCCCGAAAAGAGGAATCGGCATGACGACGATCGTGCGGGTGCAGGAGTATGCGGACAGCAGACAGATCAGTTTCTATGACGCCCTAAAAGAGGCGGATCAGATTATGACCATCGGCAGAAGCGCCTCCAAACTCAAGCCTTTTGTGACTATGATCCAGACGTTCCGCAGCAAGCTGGAATTCTACAGTCTGGAGGAGCTTGTGTGTGATATTCTGGAGACCACGGGCTACGTGAAGGAGCTGGAGGAGTCCGAGGAGGAAGATGCGGCCGACCGAATTGAAAATATCGACGAACTGGTCAGTAAGGTGGTGTCTTATGAGGAAACCCACGATGAGCCGACCTTAAGTGAATTTCTGGAAGAAGTGGCGCTGGTCGCCGATATCGACAAGGTAGGGGAGTCCGATGACAGGGTGCTGCTTATGACGCTTCACTCTGCCAAGGGTCTGGAATTTCCGCATGTGTATCTGGCGGGCCTGGAGGACGGTATTTTTCCCAGCTATATGACGATCATGTCTGATGATCCGATGGATATCGAGGAGGAGAGACGGCTTGCCTATGTGGGAATCACCAGGGCAAAGGAAGAACTGACGGTCACTTACGCCAGACAGCGCATGATCAGAGGGGAAACGCAGTATAATCCGGTCAGCCGTTTCGTGAGAGAGATTCCACCGATGCTCATGGACGATCAGCCGCCAAAGAGTTTCTTTAAGGCGAAACCTTTTGAGACAACATCTTTTGAGACGACGTCTTTTGAACGGAAACCCTTTGGGACAGGTGCGGATACAGGACAGAATGTCTATCGCCGGGTGCCGGATGATGTGTTTGATAAACCAAAAGGGCCAGGCTTCGGCAAAGAGTTTACGGCACAGCAGGCGGGAGCCGCGCCGAAACAGGCGGCAGCCGGCGTAAGACCCAGGGCTATAGTCAGGCCGAAACGCACTGCCGTGGAGAACCAGCCCTATATCACCAGGGCGACCCAGGGCGTCGGCGCCGTGTCCATTGAACCTGCGGGCAGCCGGACGCTGGAGTATGGCGTGGGAGACAGAGTGCGCCATATGCGGTACGGGGAAGGCACCGTGATGAAGATTGAGCCGGGGCCGCGGGACTCTCAGGTGACGGTGGTGTTTGACGAGGTTGGACAGAAGATCATGTACGCGGGTTTCGCGAAGTTGAAGAAGATGTGAAAAGACATGAGGGACAATTATGGCACTGACGGCGGTGAGAAATCTGCAGCTGCATAATCAGATCGAGAGAGTGCTGCATGTGCCGGGGAATTACCGGGGCGGCATTCTGGAGATGGCCATCGTGGTGGACCGGGCATATGACAGGGAGACGGCCCGTATGCTGTGCGCGGATATCATCACTTCCTGTAAAAAGCAGAGCGAGGTGTTCCGCAACGTGCGGCTGAACATGGTCCTGTGGGGAAAAGACAAAATCCGCACGGAAACGGTGGCCTCAGCCTACGTACAGATGGGAACCTTTTTCGATGGCTATGAGGCCGAACACAACCTGCCGGAAGGCGGAGAACAGGCGGCAGAGAGCCAAAAAGGCCAGTCTGTCATAGAGATCATGGAGTATCTGAAAAAGTTTCACGCACGGAGCAAGCTGATCCTTTTGCTGACGCCCGATAAGGAGAAGGTTTATCAGGTGCAGGATACGGGCAGACTGCGGGAAGCGCTCAGTCCTTTCCTGAAACAGAAACTGGTTCTGGTATATCCGGAAGAAATGGAAGCGGGTACAAGATTTTTTGTACAGGCTGGTATAAATTTTTGATTAAATTTATATATTTTTATAGTAAAAGAGAAAAAGAAGTGGTATATTATATACAATGACGACTCGTATCGTGAACAAACGTAAAACAGGAAAGAGAGGGTTCTATTATGAGCAAAACAGAGATTCTGAATAAATTGGATGATATATTGGACAATGCCAGAGTAAATGAGCTTCTGGGCAGGAAGAAAGAAGAAGAGAAGAAATGCTGCGATAAGCTCTTGTGGGTATTCGCGATCGTTGGCGCTGTTGTTGCGATCGCAGCAATCGCCTATGCGATGTACCGCTATTTCAAGCCGGATTATCTGGAAGACTTCGAGGATGATTTTGACGATGACTTCGACGACGATTTCTTTGAGGATGAGGAAGACGATGAAGTGGACGCCGGTGAAGAGAAGAAGTAAAGCGTAGTAGTTTGGTGATGTATTGTCTAATAGAATGAGATTATGTAAACTGAAAGCGGGATGTGTGCAGGACATCCCGCTTTTTTTGAGAAAAAAGGACTGTATGGAGGAAGCCTGACGAAACGACAGGACAGGTTGAGCGGAGGTTTGGAATGAAAAAGGGTCAGATCATAGAAGGAATTGTTCAGCGGGTAGATTTTCCGAATAAAGGAATCGTGGAATCTGCGGAAGGAATCTGCGTGGTCAAAAATGCACTGCCGGGACAGCGGGTGCAGTGCACCATCAACAAAGTGCGGAAAGGAAAGGCAGAAGGAAGGCTTCTGCAGGTGCTGGAGCCTTCCAGCCTGGAGTGCGGCAGCCCCTGTCCGCATTTTGGCAGCTGCGGCGGCTGTACTTATCTGTCTCTGCCCTATGAGGAGCAGCTGCGGATCAAGGAAGCGCAGGTGAAGAAACTGCTTGACAGCGTACTGACCGGACAGGCATCGAACTGGAAGTTCGAGGGGATCAAGGCCAGCCCGGTCTGCTTTGGCTACCGCAATAAGATGGAGTTTTCTTTTGGCGATGAGGTAAAAGACGGGCCGCTGGCTTTGGGAATGCACAAAAGAGGCAGCTTCTATGATATCGTATCAGTCACCGACTGCCAGATCATCGACGAGGATTACCGCCGGATTCTGCGCTGCGTGAAAGCATATTTCGCCGGCTTACAGGAACAGGGAACGGCGGTCAGCTTTTATCACCGACTGCGCCACGTGGGGTATCTGCGTCATCTCCTCGTGCGCAAGGCCGCGAAGACCGGGGAGATCCTGGTCGCGCTTGTGACGACTTCACAGATGCCTGGTGGTGTGGGGAGGAGTGAGGCAGTTACCGCGGTTGAGGGACGGCTGACAGTGACTGATGCAAAGATGGCAGGGAAGCAGACAGCGGCGGCTGAGGAAGAGCGGCAGCTGGCGGAGGCTGAACTGCTCAATGGTTTCCGGAAGCAGTTGTTGTCGCTGGAGCTGGCAGGAAAGATCGTGGGGATTCTTCACGTGCAAAATGACGCGGTGGCAGACGTAGTGCAAAGTGATGAGACGACGATCCTGTACGGGCAGGATCATTTCTATGAAGAATTGTTGGGACTCAGGTTCAAAGTCTCTGCCTTTTCCTTTTTCCAGACCAACAGTCTGGGGGCGGAGGTGCTTTATGAGACGGCGCGTGAGTATATTGCGGATTTGATCGGTGAGAAGGCGGCGCAGACGGTGTTTGATCTCTACAGTGGTACCGGTACGATCGCCCAGCTGATGGCGCCGGTGGCGAAAAAGGTGATCGGAGTGGAGATCGTGGAGGAAGCCGTGGAGGCGGCGAGAAATAATGCGGCTTTAAATGGTTTACATAACTGTGAATTTATTGCCGGAGATGTGCTGAAGGTGATTGATGGGATAGAAGAAAAGCCGGATCTGATCATTCTGGATCCGCCGCGTGACGGGATTCATCCGAAGGCGTTGGACAAGATCATTCGTTATGGGGTGGAGCATATCCTGTATATTTCCTGTAAGCCGACCAGCCTGGCGCGGGATCTGGAAGTATTTCTGGCGCGTGGGTATAAGGTGGAGAAGGCTGTGGCGGTGGACCAGTTTCCCTGGACGGCGAATGTGGAGACTGTGGTGGCTTTAAGCCGCATAAAATAAGGACTTTCAAGGGTTTAAATGGTGTAAAAATGGGTGGTTTGCCACCGATTTGCCACCAGTTCAGTGAGAAAATACCTAAAAACATGAAAAGAGGACTGAACATAGCTGAACTTTGCTATATCAGTCCTCTTTTGCTTATCTATGAAGTTTTCCGACCAGCAGCCTGTTCAAAGATGTCAACGGAACGTGCCGCCATGACTTCCGTATTCATATCAGTGAGCTGGAGCTGTTGACCATTGGAACAGTCAATGACATGTATACGGAAATGAATAATGATGAGAATAGGGAGGCTTACAGCACTCTGGCATCTCAGGAGGATATGGATGCATTTTAAACGAAAAAGGAATGCACCGATTCATGGACATTCCTTTTTGCTCAAAGGCTTTATGTAGTTTTTCTTTAAATCGCGGATGTTTCCAAAGAAGGTTTTTTCAGATTTAGAGAACATATTGTTTTCCAGTTTGAGTCTGACCAGTTCCAGTGTGCACAGCAGGTCTGCGGCCTGAAAAAGCTTGTATTCCGAAGGCATAACCTTACGGAAAATGGGATTCGGAAGTAAAGCATTGAAAACGGAGGAAAGTATCTTGCTGACCTCTACCTGGCCATTGTCATAGTAGATTTTCACATCATCAAATGAGAGGAAGTCTTCATAGTGTTCACGGATGAACTGAGAAATCTGTTTGGACAGCCTGCCGGTAGCTTCAACAACGTCCGGAATGTGTTTCTTTTCAATGTAAAAGCATTTGTAATGGATATCAATCTGACGGATAAAAGCAACCATTTTATTGAAGATCCGGCGGCGTTCATCGACTGACATATGTGTATAGATTTCTTCCTTACGGATAATGGGTCCTGTATGTATGCAGAGGTTATCAAGGTTCAGGTATGAAAGCTCCTGGTTTAGCATTGAAACAGCGGGTTGAATGTCTTCCTGCTGGTCGTGGAAAACCATTGTAATGATATAGTAAGGCGAATGGTGGTCATATTCACCGAAATCACCGGATTCATCTATGAAAATGCTAAGTTCTTTCAATATCCGTCACCTCTGCAATGTTTGAAAAAAATGGCGGGGAACTTCCCCGCCCTTGATGGACCTGGGTCTTGCGACCAGCCCAAAGAAATCAATGATTTCGTTACCCTTAGTATATGTCAAAATTATTGAAAATGCAATAGAAATTTAAGGAAATTGAAGCCCGTCTTTCGAAGTTAACGCCACAAATTTTTAGAATTCTATTCATATGAAAAGTACCTTTAAAGCCTTGATTTATAAGGTTTTTTTTATTTTCTCTAACCCCCCTTGCAAAATTTGTTTTTGTTTGATATAATAATGGCGTTAGTGGCGTTATATACGGAGGTTACATATGGCTTATTATCTTAAAAAAACTAAACTTAAAGGGCGCACTTATCTCTCCATCGACGAGAGCTTTTACAGTCAGGAGAAAAGGGGCACCGCTCACAAGTGTTACAAATCCCTGGGCTCTGTTGAAACTCTAATTAAAAATGGCATGGCTGATCCTGTCTCCTTCTATCAGCAGGAAGTCGACAGGCTTAACTCCCGGAAGAAGCAGGACGGCGTTCCCATGATCTCTGAAAGATCCCCCTTCCTTTTCTGCGGTTACTTCCCTCTCAAAAGTATCCTCGAAAGGTTAGATGTCCGCAAATATGTATCCCTTTTCAGTCTGACCAGCGATTTTAAATATGACCTTTATTCTGTCCTTTCTTCCCTCATCTATGCCCGCAGTGTAAACCCTTGCAGCAAGCGTCGAACATTCCACGAAGTCCTTCCTTATCTCTTTAAACCTCATGACTTCTCTTATGACCAGATGATGGACGCTCTTTCTTTTCTTGGCGCCAACTATGAGAAATTTGTTGAGATCTTTAACGTCCAGGTCTCGCGGCTCTATGGACTTGATACTTCTAAAACTTATTTCGATTGTACAAATTTCTATTTTGAGATTGACCGCGAAGATGATTTCCGAAAGAAAGGCCCCGGCAAAGAATACCAAAAAAGTCCTATTGTCGGCCTTGGTCTTTTGCTGGACAGCCACCAGATTCCTATCGGCATGAAAATGTATCCCGGTAATGCATCTGAAAGGCCCATTCTGCGGGATGTGATTGACAGTCTCAAAAAAAAGAACAACATAACCGGCAGAACTATACATGTGGCAGACAAGGGGCTTAATTGTGCGCAGAATATCGCTTTCTCTAAAAAGAATGGTGATGGCTATTTTTTCTCAAAGGCCGTAAAGGTGCTTCCTGAAAAGGAAAAAAAGTGGGTTCTGCTGGAGCAGGGTTTCAAGGAAGTCAGAGACAAAAACAAACGTCTCATTTACCGTTACAAATCCTGTGTGGATGAATTCCCATATGATGTTATACATGAAGGACGCAAGGCCACTATCCATCTGAAGGAAAAAAGACTCCTTACTTATAACCCTGACCTTGCAGCAAAGAAAAAATATGAGATCAACCGTATGGTAGAAAAGGCAAAGTCCCTTACTATGTCCGGGGCTAAGAAAAATGAATATGGAGATTCCGGCAAATATGTCAGCTTTACAGACGGGGACGGTAAAAAGGCTTGTGTCAGTATCAACCAGAAAGCAATTGATAATGACCTTACTTTTGCCGGATACAACCTGCTTGTTACATCTGAACTTAATATGGCGGATACTGATATATACAACACTTATCACAATCTATGGCGGATTGAAGAATCCTTTAAACTTATGAAATCTGATCTGGATGCCCGTCCTGCCTTTGTACACAAAGAAGATACCATTAAAGGACATTTCCTGATATGCTACCTTACCGTACTGCTGGAGAGGCTCTTCCAGTTCAAAGTTTTGGATGACCGCTTCCCCTCCACAGAGATTTTCGGCTTCCTGAAAGGTTTTAAAATTGTAAAAAGCGAAACAAAATCAATTAATGTCACTGCTTATACTGATTTTACAGGCTATCTGGCCAAGGCCACCGGCCTTCCGCTTACAAACTATTTCCTTTCAGATACACAGATAAAATCCATTATGAATTACAAATTTCCCACCAAAAGCATTTGGAAAGACTGATAGTTGTATGGGAAGAAAGGGAGAGACAGCATGAAAGGATTTAACCGAGAAAATCAATTATTTTCTCTCTGCGGTTTGAATTGCGGGCTTTGCCCTATGCATTTGAATAAATACTGCCCTGGCTGCGGCGGTGGTGAAGGAAATCAGTCGTGTAAAATCGCAAAGTGCAGTATGGAGCATGACGGTGTCCAATACTGTTTCCAATGCAGTGAATACCCTTGTGAAAAATATGATCATATTGATGATTTTGATTCTTTCATAACACACCGGAGCCGAAGAGCCGATATGGAAAAGGCAAGGCGATTCGGGATAGAAGCTTATAATGTGGAGCAGACGGAAAAGGCTAAAATACTGGACATTCTTCTGTCCGGTTTTAATGACGGCCGAAAAAAGACGCTCTTTTGTGCAGCCGTCAACCTTTTGGAACTGCAAGAGCTGCAAACAGTACTCAGTGAAATTGAGCGTCAATCTGATATGGAAACACTGACGCTCAAAGAAAAAAGTGCTTTTGTTGCTGGACTACTGCAGGATACAGCGGCAACGAAAAATATCGACTTAAAGCTCCGTAAGAAAAAGAGATAATTGCTTTTTCTTTGCAATCGGACAATAAATTAAAAAATCTATAAGAATGATGTATAAAACGGAAACAAATAAGCGTATAGAAGCGAAATCAGTGCTCTGTCTGATCTGTCATAATGACCCATCGAAAGCCGAATTTATCTATAAAACTGACACTGCAGGAACTGTATGTAGTGCTGTGTACCGGATAAATGATCTCGCTTCCGTCCTGCATAATCTCAAAGACCCGCATAACATCCTCTTTTGTTTCCAGTGTGATAGTCAGTGAAAGGGCAGTGCTTGGTTTAAAAGGGATATCCAGATTATCCGCCATCATGATCCGTTGATTTCCGATAAGGAGTTCCGCATGATAGATATATTCTTTCTGTTCTTCTGACAGTTCTCTATGAAAATCGTCCCATTTTGCATCGCTGTACCGAAGCAGGCAGTTGATTTCTGCGTCGAATGCTTTTTGGTAAAGATATACTGCTTCTTCACATTTCCCATCAAAATTGAAATTCGGTGTAATAATTGCCATATTCGTATTCCTCCAATATGATTTTGCTGACAGATTCTATTTACAGTTATTTTATCAAAGAAAAATTAGAAATGCCATGTAAAAACCGCCCCTCATTCTGCAAAAACGGGGCGGCTTGTTATGCTTTGTTTTATGATAAGATTTTTTGCCAATAGGATTCTAATATTTTATTATCGGAATTGAAGATTTCGTGTTTACTCCCTTTTACCCGGATAAGCTTTGCGTCTATATTTTTCCTCCTGCATAATTTCTTCACAAATCGTTCCTGTTCCCTTTTGGAAACATATGTTTCGTATTCTGCCTGGAAGATCCGGGTAGGACAGGAAATCTGGCGCCACGCTTTCTTTTGGAGAGCATGGTTTAACCGATACGTCTGCCAAAACCATCCATAGGAGGCGGCGTTCATCTGGAATAAGGGCTCTTTGCAGCGTTTATCCTGATAATATAGGAATCGACATTCGGAAGCAGAAGCACTGTCGGCATATTGTTCCATTCCGTCATAGGGATGGTTTCCCGGCAGATAGTGTTCTTCCCCGCCTGCTATGCAGAAAGTCTTTGCAACGAGATATGCCAGCGGCCAGGGAAGGGGAGCGCTGTTTGGGCGTATCATTGGGGATGAGAGGATCAGCCTCGAATAGATCCGGGGCTCTTGTGCCGCTGCACAGGCCGCAATCCCGCCGCCCATAGAATGGCCATACAGGCATATGGGAAGCTCCGGGAATTCCTGTGCCGCAAGGCGGCTTACAAACAGCAAGTCATCTACATATCTTTGATAATCATCAATATGTACCAGAGAGAGATCCCCGGTATCACTGCACAGCCTGTAGCTGCGGCCGTGTCCGCAGTGTTCCGGCATGAAGACATGGTATCCCCTGCGAAGAAAATAATAGATATTTTCCAGATGCTTGTCGGCTGTTTCCGTATAACCGTGGGACAGGATGACAATGCCCTGAGGCTGGTCTGCAAGGCAGCGCAGATAGAAGATCTTTTTTCCTTGTTCCCGCTCACAGTATTTTTCCGTTTTCCTCTCTGCAAGATAAGGCAGAACGGCCGACTCCATTATTTCCGCATATCCTTCTGCAGGTATGATTAGATTGTGAATGGTTCTTCTATCCATGTAAGGGTTCTCCTTTCATTTCCTTGACGGGACATGGCGGTCCATACAGGTTACAACAGTCATGATCATGTATGGCAAGCTTCTACCGTATATCCCGGCTGATTTTGTGTTCGTCATAAAACAGGAAGATAATCCCGCCTAAAAAGCAGAAGCATGCCGCCGTAAACGCTGCAATGCGGTAACCCGTTCCCGAGGAATCCCCAACTGTGGAAACCGCTGTAAACAGGAGCATGGAGAGGCTCTGGCCCAGCTTAAAGGCAAAAGTCCTTGCAGCATAGAACATCCCTTCACGGTTGCTTCCGGTGCGCTTCGCATCGCTCTGGGCAATATCGGCAACCACTGCCTGAGGAAGGATCCCAAAGACCGCCATAGGTAAGGAAGCCGTAACCATAAGAATCAGACCCTGTACATTTGCAGAGATTACAGAGATCCTTCCAAGAAAGCCGGTATAGAGATATGAGAACGAAAAGATCACGAAGGCCGTTAATATCAGCTTTTTCTTGCCAAGTTTCGGCGCCAGCTTATTGATCGGAATATAAAATACCAGTGACAAAGCGGTCATACCGACAAAATAAAGTGTGGTCATCGTTTCCGGAAGTTTCAGCAGGCTGGTGACGAAGAACGGAAGACCTGTCTGGAACATCGTAATGGCAATCCAGTACAGGATGTCCGACCCGACGAATTTCAGGAATTCCCGATTCCGGAATGTGGAAGCGAGGGAGGAAAACGCGGTATCCTGCGAGGGAACAGTATCCACATATTCTTTTTCACGGATTGACCAGACCGGCACCTGCATACAGAAAAATGCGATGACAGCCATAACCGTGAACGTCGCGCGGATTGCGCCTACACGACCCAATATCGGGATGAAAGCTCCCCAGATTACCGGCGCCAGATAGGCAACTGCGGTTCCGGCAATAAAAGTAAAAGAAATGATTGTGGAAATATTCAGGCGTTCCTGCTGGTTGTGCCCTAATTCCGGAATCAGGGCATTATAGGGCGTACAGTAAGCCGTGATTGACAAATAGTATACCATTACCATCACGAACAGGAAAACGGCATTGATCCAACTGTTCTGATTGACCGGAGACCAGAATATAAGCACGGTAGACAGAGAAAGGGGCAGGGCGGCCCATTTTAAAAACGGGATACGCCGGCCATTTCCAGAGGTACAGCGGTCCGACAGGGATGCAATTAAGGGATCTGTGAACGCGTCAAAAAGCCGTCCGAAGGCGGTAATGCCGCCGATGACCGTAAAGATTCCGAGAATAACCAGTCCCTGGGGAATAAACAGTGTCTGCCCCTGTGCGACAGAGGCTTCATCCGGCTGATAAAAGTATACGAGCCAGTTAGAAATCAGACCTGACAATAAGGACCATCCGAACTGTCCGGCCGCGAATAGCCATATTTTACCTGTAGATAGTGATTTCATATGCATCCTCCTTGCTGTTTCTTTTCTGTTATGCTCTTTTTGATTCTTTGCTGTTAAGCCCGTTAAGGAGGAGATCGCCTGCAATCTCTACCTGTAAGGCCAGACCGACTCGTTCGTCTGATGAAAGAATGTGTCCATTGCAGGCCAGTTTCTGCATCAGACTCAGAAGTGTGTGTGTTACGGAAAAGTATACTTCATCTATGGTGTATGAAAAGGCCAGACTTTTGTCCTTAAGGCCTTTTTCCAGAGCATTTGTCATATAAGGTTTCAGATTCAGGATATATTCTTCATATTCTTCCAGCCGTTCCTTTGAAATATGATATCTTTGGACAAAGATATCGAATTCCTGGAGAAATTTTAGAAACAAGAATTCTTCCCGAAAAATCTTTGTAAAGATCTGGAAAATATATTTTATCTGCCGAATGCCGTTCAGCTTCTGATATGCTTCCTGGGACAGGGAATCCAGATATTTTCCGGCGACCATCTGCCAGTAGGCAATTCCTGCCGAGATCGCAAGCTCTGCTTTGGTTTCAAAATAGCGGTAGATTGTGGCAGGGCCGACACCGACTGCTTTGGCAATCTCCTCCACGGATGTATCTTCAATCCCTTTTTCGCAGAATAGCTTCAGGGCAGTATGGAGTATCTGCTGTGTACGTTGCTCCATCTGCTGTTTCCGAATCTTGGATTCGCCCATAAGGAACATCTCCTGTCTTTCTTATTTTGTGATAGTAATACTATCACTTTTTGAGAATGATGTCAATATTTACGTCCTTTATGGCGCACATTTAGAATACGGGAAGTGCTTTTCACTTAAAATAGCGGTTGCAGGTATTCAACCCCTCGCCGTCAGGCGACTTTTAAATACTACAGATGTAAGATATAAGGCATAACGGAACGAAAGGAAGATTTCAGGTTGTTCGTGTGAACTGGTCATCAAGGAGGAAAGTATGAAGGGGAAAAGCAGGCACAAACATAAGGGTTCTTCATTGCGAATATTCAGCGTTTATTATTTCCTTCTTAGATTTTACTATCCAGAGCCCCTTCTTCTGCAGGACGTAATTCATGGAATAGTATATCTTATGTTGCTATGCTGGAGCCGGTGTCAGATCCTACACGCCTTGCAGGGCAGGATGGGGGACTGTTGGTTCAGGCTTACCAGATGGCAGGGGAACCTGAGAAAGCCAGAGGCTATATCCAGACGAGAGAATATCTGGATCTGCTGAATCTGGTGAGTGATGCCATGATATCCCTGGCTTTATATCAGGATGATTTCAAGAGATGCCAGAAGACCATATACAGGATTGGAAATGTAATAGAACAATACCGATTGGAACAGCTTCATCCGAATGTGGCGGCGCAGTTCCATTATCAGACAGCGGTAGTGTATGCGAAAGCACCTCCATTTTCCTTTGCAAGAGTTTTAACGTCCTGCGGATTTGATACCCGGTCGTACTCCGGCAGCGTCCGTACATTTTCCCGATTTCCTGTTGTGTGTAATCCCCGAAAAAGTAAAGGAAAATGATTTCCCGGTTCTTCTCCGGCAGAGATAACAGGGCGGCGGCAAGCTCCCCATTGGTGAGGATAACTGTCTGACCGCATATCGTAACGGGGTATTCTTCATAGGGTGCTTCAAAATATTCGTCTGTTGTGCCTAAAGG